>Ga0187833_10000503_pt1 | contig 45306 bp, 53 predicted proteins | sample ETNtaG_37_FD_167968 | JGI IMG/M metagenome (GOLD analysis project Ga0187833, IMG submission 167968) | Marine microbial and viral communities from oxygen minimum zone, Eastern Pacific Ocean - ETNP2014_SV_400_PacBio MetaG (Illumina Assembly) | ecosystem: Environmental > Aquatic > Marine > Hypoxic...
GAAAGTCGCCTAGTTCTTTTCCGTATTCTACTAGTAATTCTAGCATTTCTCGTTTTTCTGGAAAGCTAGCTAGAAGTTCTTGTTCTTGTTTGAGGTACTCAGTAGGATTCATGAGAATTAACGGACTTTGATGGCGTATTCGCCTTCTTTGGCCATGTGTGTTTTCTCTGCAATAAGAGATTTCTCAGGGTTTAGAATGTTGATTCTACCGTTCCAGGAAGCAGAGAAGTCTTTCTTGTTCATACCTTTCTCTTTGATTTCTGGCTCGCTTAGGAGTTCTTTACTTGTTTTGTTTGCTAGTTTCTTTGCCATGAGGTATTGCAATCTGAGCTTGTTTTTAAACCTAACTATTTAAGAAGCCATTTTAGAGCTTTCTTTGCCATCTTGGGTGCCATTGCTTTGTGTCTTTCAGTCATCTGGGTTGCGGAACCCATAAGATAGGTTTTTGTCTTGATGCCGAAGAATTGTAGGGTGTCTTTTTGTACAACTTTTCTTACTCTCCAACCGGTGAAAATTAATGATAGGAGTTTGTTGGTGCCGCCGGACATGAAGACGATTGCCTTTTTTCCTTTTAGGAGTGGTTTTGGAATTGCTATTGGGCTCCATTTGGGTTTGATGAATCTGAAGGCGAATCTCGCTGTAAAAACCTTGTCGAAGAATCCTTTTAAGATTGCTGGCGTTGAATTCCACCAGACGGGATGGATGAAGATGAGTTTGTTGGTGTTTTTTACCAAATCTTGGAACTGTTTGTTTTGTTTGGTGATTTCGTATCCGCCTGCGGTGTAGTGTTCTTCCTTATGTAAGACGGGATCGTATTTGATTTTGTAGAGATCTATGAGATTGTATTTGATCTTTTGTTTATTGAGGTATTTTTTGGTTTCGTCTAGAAGCATAGAACAGTGGGAGTCTCCCGGAGGATGTGCGTATACGATTAGGGGTTTCATTCCTGATTATTTAGAATTGAAGTTTATAATAGTTGCTAAACTAATTTAGAGTAAATAATCATCTGATTGTTTACTTTAAGAAAATGAAATAGACAGAGAAAGCTAAAAGCGAGAAGATGCTAGTATAAATCGAAGGATTTAAATATATTCTTCACTAGTCCAACCCATGAAGAAGTTAATTACTGCATTAATATCGCTATTCACCGTTGCAGGAATAATCCAACTCCTGTCGGCTTCTGTTTCAAGCATAGGACAGCTTATTAGATTAGGAAATGTTGCTGATCCAGATGGATTACAGTTTTCAGCATGGATAATATTACCCACTATACTGGGCACGTATGCATCTTACAGATTACTTAAGGATCCAACATTCTTCAACCGATATAAGAAAACCTTAACCTTTTTTGGATGGGGGATCATCTTAACAATAATTGCTACACTCATCATGTTCACTATCGTTGCTATTTCTGGAGAACTGATGGGATTGATAATTGTGATTGGAGTTATGGGAATAGGAAGTTTACTATCCTTCATTCTCGCCTTAATAGGTTGGTTTTTTGATAGAAATAAGTAATGATGTGTTTTTACAATTTCTACTGAGCGCAGATATTGGTGTCTACCATTTTGTAATATCACCTAACCGAATATCTTACCAAACCACTCAATAAACCTTTGGATAAAACTTGGACTGATACACGTGCTGTTTACGCACACATTGCTATCACATTCATAGTTATTATTGCAATCACTCGCTTCCTCTTTTTGTGATTGCATCGTCCTGTCTACTTCGCAATACATTCCACCATATCTTATGCTCGCTGGGATACAACTCCCATTGTAGTTGCAACCTAAACTTGCTTCGATGTGAGAGCACTTTTTAGGACTTCCTGAGCACAAATCGGAAGTACAAGCATTGTCGTCGTCACAGTCTGTCCTAGTGCTACATTCATCAGGTTCATTCTCTACCGGCTTAACGGAAGGCATTATCGCTCTTTTTGCTGGTGCTACCGATGCAGGTGGTTTTGCGATAGAGGGTACACTAATAATTTTTCCCGGACCCCCATTAATACAGAATTTGCCTTCATTAGTAGATAGAGTATCAACAAAGAACTCTTCTCCATCTGCTAGGGAGAAACTAGTTCCTGCTGACAATGCATCGGTTAATTCTCCATTCACTGTAAATAACGCTCTACCATTACTGATGGTTAATGAAATTTCATAGTCATGATCTGGGAACTTGTAGGTTTTAGTCTCACCCGTACCTAAGGTGTTGGTTTTTCCACAAAATTTCTGAGGAAGAGCACTAATAATCTCTCCTGGCCCTCCATTGATGCAAAACTTACTATCTCTTTCTGATAGAGTATCAACAAAGAGTTCTTCTCCGTCTACGAGTGAAAAGCTAGTTCCTGCAGATAATGCATCAGTTACCTCTCCGTTTATCGTGAATACTGCTCCCAGGTTGCTAATCTTCAATGATATCTCATAATCATGATCTGGGAACTTATAGGTTTTAGTCTCATCCTTACCCAATGTGTTGGTTTTTCCACAAAATTTCTGAACTATTTCTTGTTTGAAATCATCACTCGTAATTTCTGAGATTAATTTTATTGTAGCAGGAATATCCCTTCCAAGAAGATAGCTAGAAATTTTTTGTGCCCATACAACATGCTCAGTAGGAGCGGTGTCTCCAACGATGATCAATGCACTTTGCTGGTAAATAAATGTAGTAACTTTATTGGGTAAATCCTCTCGATTGACTTCACTATTCAATTTAACATTTCCTGAAGGGATGCCTAGCTGTGCATCTGAGAGGATATCTTGAATAAGAATAATGTCTTCTGCAGGAGATTTGTCATCTATAACAAAAAAATAACTAATCCCTGAGTTAGAAATAGAGATACAGGAATCTTTGAGGTATTTATTTGAGATTTCATCGCAAAGAGAATCAGCTCCCCCATTTAATCTTAGATCAATGTAACATTTGTCTTTTTCACCATTAGTTTGTAAATCTGCACAGTTCTCAATCGCATACACTGCAACGATTGAAAAGATCATCATTATACTCAAAAGCATTCCTGTTTTTTTCATTATATCGCCTCACAAGTTCATTCAACAACCTTGGAGGAATGAGTATATAAATTATTCGATTATACTCCGATGTCCCATTGCATGATAATTCCATAAACAATCACATGATTATTTACTTTGATTCTATTACAGGTAAGAATTAGAAAAAAAGAAGGGGGTGGGTTATTTACCCTAGAAGACTTCCCTTTTTAGGAGCTTCCATTCTAGACTGAACTTAACAGCTCCATGTCCTAGGATGGTTAGGAAGCTGAAGAAGTAGAGGAGTGCCAGTTCGCCACCATTTACTAACGGTATTAGTCCAGCAGATGCGTGGGCCATGCCGTAGGCGATTGCGATCTCTAGTGCTGCAATTCCTGCTGCTAGTCTTGTAAAGAAGCCAACGGCAATTGCGAATCCGCCTAGTAGTTCGATATAACCAGCGAACCACATTAGGGTGAAGACGGGTGCGGTTGCGCCGCCCATTCCGCCAAACATTCCTGCGATCTTTTGTAGGCCGTGCTGCATGAATAAGAGGCCGATGAAGACTCTGAAGATTACGTATAGTGTATCGTGTTTACTTTCAATCCATTTCCACATTGGTAAGCACCTCGCTTTTGATGTTGATTGTAATCGAGATATAAAAAGGCATGGGTACTCAGGAAAACACAAGGTTTTTATAGTCCTCCCTCGTCAGGAGAATTTAACCATAAACTGGGGGCGAAGTATATGAAGAAAATTATATTAGGATTAATTGTTATCATGTCTCTCTTTGTAGCAGGATGTGCTGTGGAGGAACACGTGGATGATGATGATCACGCAGAGGAGATGGTTGATGACGCTCCGGTAGTAAGTTCATCTGAAGATGCTGTAGCAACTACGCCAGCAGCTGATGCTGAAGAGGCAGTCGTTGCGGTTGCAGAAGGAGAGGTAAGTTTGACTAAATCTACTTTCGATCCGGACACGTTAACCGTTAGTAAAGGAGCTACGATTACGTTTGTATTGATTGATGGACCTCACCTGTTGTCGGACAACGGAGAGAGATTCAGCGGTCGTATGAATGCTGGAGAACGTGTAGATTATACGTTTGATGAAGTTGGCGAACATAAGGTGTTCGATGCTTTGTTGAAAGCTACCATGTTAGTAACAGTAACTGAATAAGTTACTTCTTTTTTTCTTTTTTTTTAAAACACAACACTTAAATATGTTGATTTCTCATTTGACTATATGAAGAAGACGGAGAGGGCAATTTTAACTGTTTTTGTTATTGGTTTGTTGCTTGTGGTATTGCGGGCTTTAGTGCCGGCCGAGGTTGTTGTTGAGCCTGTTATTGATAATACTGCATTTAGAGAGGAGATCGTGGACGAAGTAGTAGAGGTTGAACGTCCAGCGGTGTTGATTCCCCAGGAAGTTACGATAGAGATCATTGGTTTTGATTTTGTTCCGAGTGATATTATTATTTCTCCCGGTACCACTGTTACCTGGAAAAACTTAGACAATAAGGCGCACAAAGTTGTAGAATACAAGAGATACTTTTATGGCGAGCGGATGGAGCTGGGCGATACATACTCGTTTACGTTTGATGAGATTGGCGTGTATACGTACTTTGATGCAAACTTCCCGAAGTTGGGGAAGGGTAAGATTACGGTGCAGAATGAACCGTTGCCGATCACCGGTAATGCTATCTTAATGGATTACAATGAGACTCAGGGTAAGAATGGTGCGATTGTGTTATTGGCAGGATTGTCAATCTTTAGTTTGTGTTCTTATATTAAGAAAAGTGAGAAGAGATAGTTCTTATTACTTGTATCCTGCTGTTGCTGGTAAACTGATGAGGTTGTAGCCTCCATCGACATTGAGAGTTTGTCCATTAATTGACCCACTTTTTTCGGGATCGGCAAGCATGAGCACATGGGGGGGCTATATCCTCAGGTGATAAGAATTTCCCCTGTGAGATTCCTGTCTTTATCTCGCCTCCTCTTGCTGTGGGAGATCCGTCCTCGTTCTCAAGAAGAGCTCGATTTTGCTCTCCGATAAGGAATCCTACTGCTACATTGTTGACACGTCCAATGTCTATTGCTGCATAGAGGTGAGCTACACTCTTGGTTAGACTTTCGACTGCGGCATATGCGGCTGAATAGTCCATTACCTTAGAAAGTGGTTGCAACCCGGCCATAGAAGTTATGTTGACTGCACTACCTTGGTAGTCTGCGTCTTTGAGTACTCTTGCAAAATGTTGAAGTGCGAGGTGTTTTGAAAGGTAATTGTTTGCGAACATCGCTTCTGGGACAGACGGATCCATCCCAATAAAGCTGTCTAAATCGGTGACTAATGCTTCAGGAGTATTTCCGCCCGATCCATTCACAATGGCATCGACGCGCCCGAATTTTTCGACGGTTTGATCAAAAATACCACTCACCTCATTGAAATTCGAGGCATCTGCATGCATTGAGTCTATCCTAGATATATCCTTTTCAGCAACTTGAGATTGTAGCTCACTTGCTAGTTTTTCTGAAGAATCTCCTCTGCTAACTAAGACGACATTTGCTTTTTCGTCGACGAAAGATTGAGCATAGCCGGACGCAATTGCCCCTGCTCCAAAAAGTATGACTGTTTTTCCTTCTAATGACATATCAGTTTAGATGTGGAAGAGGTATATAATTATTTGTATTGTGTAGAATTAAAATAAAAAAAATAAAAAAAGAAAAGACTTAGCGTCTCTTCATTTTTGCTTGAGCTACGTGTCCTTGCTTGTCCACATAGTACAGGAAGCCAGATTCTCGCTTGATGCCAGTTTTAGCAACAACTTCCGTCTTCTTCTTGTAGGGCTTGCCTTTTCTCTTCATGGTAACACGTGATACGTTACCTTTCTTGTCTAAATAGTATAGCCACCCAGCTTCTCTTTTAATTCCTACTTTTTCTACAACTTTTCCCATTTGAAGTCCCTCCCTCTTACTTAATTAGTTTTAATCCCCCAATCAGATTTCTCCGACGTAAAGATACTTTTTTGGAAATCCGCTGATATATAAATGTTTCTTTTTTTCGACGGTAGAATTTTCTATTCGACGGTGATAACGGTGGTTTTTTATAGATTCTTGTGCTTCTCTATCTCATGTATGAACTATCTGTGGGTAGGCGACCGTTCTTGAAAGGTTCAGCTGCCGTAGTAGGGGCCGGGTTCTTAGATGGTGTTGTGCATGGTGAGGAGGTTGCGTTAAGGAAAACTCCTCTTTTTGTTCGCTATAGTGGATTGATGGGTCCCGGCGGGGATGCTAACCCTGCGTTGAACGCCCATCTCTATGATGCACTGGCTAGGCAGCTGGCAGAGAAGGGCATCCATCTGGTGCCTCATAAAAAGTTGGCAAAAGTAGATGCATTTAATCGGCAGAGCACCTTTAAAGATGATGTGGTTCCCGGTGATGAGCGCATGTCACGTGATTTAGTTGGTATCTATAGGTACCTTAACGGTCAGAAGATCGCTGTTTTGTCGAAGTATACTGATTTTTCTGAAGATACTGCTCGATCATCAGGCCAATATGCTCTTGCTTCCTATGGCGAGAATATGCAGGATGTTGCTGGTGCTCTTGTTGAGCAGGGAGCTGGATTGTCGCTGCTTGAGCAGGTCGAGAGAGGGATTGGAGTTACCTCATTAGATCTTATTTTGAATGAGAACAATAATAAGATTACTGCTTCGGAGATGGACGGTACACCTCTCTTTTCGTTTGATGCGATGGAGGTTGATAATCCTGTTTTGCAGGATGGGGAGATGGTGAGAGATAATGGTCGCATTGTCACTGAAAAGGCCAATGGACTGCAACTTGGAAAATATACTGCTTTCGCTGAAAGTGGTCATGATGGTGCCGCATATGTCTTTGTGACGGCTCGCGAGAAAAGGGCTGGCGTGGAAAAGGATTGGGTGGTATGGGGCACAAATGTTGCTGAAGGTTATTCCAGAATTAGTAGAGGCCTTAATGAAACTGATTTCAAGAATCAATCGATGGTGGTGTTTGAGGATGTGGACAAAACGCCGAAGGTTGCGGTGATGGCGAAGGATCGGCATCGCAGCTATACGAGTGTTGCGGTGTTTGACATGGCAACGGGTGCGTTGCAATATAACTATCGTCATCTTGGAGGTCATTTGCAGTTTTTAGCAGTAACACCTGATCCTGTCAATTTATTCGGAGCGGAGCGTAAGGTTATTTTGGCAGGTGGTCGGCGCAACATTCGAGGAGGATATTCTCCTGCACTCATGGTACTCGGAACTGGTATTGATGATCCGTTGCCGAAAGGACCTACTGATGTGTTTCCCCATTCTCTTGAAGGGTACTTCAGACAAAAAAAGTTAGTTGATAATATTGCTTCCGAGCGAGAAATTGAACTGGGCTACTATGCGTTTCCTGAACATGGGAATCGAGGATTGCGTTCGTTGTTGATTACTTCCAAAAAGGGTGATCGTAATCGTGTCCACGTTACGTCGCAACCGAGAAAGGGGGAAGGCGATGAGGCTGATCCTAGTATCCATTTCCCTATTGAATCCTTAACACTAAGGAAAGGTGATGCTCGATTTGGTAAGCTTGATGATAAGGTTGCTCCCGAAGCAATAGTCAAGGGTCTGTAGAAAGGTTAATATAGGCAGAGATACTCTTCTTCGGTATGGCAAGCGTTTGTTGTTGTTGCTAATTTTCTCATTGATTTAGTTTATACTATGGTAACGAAAAACTATTTAAAGCATATAGAAGACACTTATAGAAGCGCGGGGGTGCCCAAGCCGTTAAGGGGACCGGCTGCAACCCGGTTATTCAGGGGTTCAAATCCCTTCCCCCGCTTCATTTTCTTTAGAGGTACTTCCAGTCCATTTTACAATGCTGAGGCACGGCCGTATCATGAGCAAGCTCATCGGCCTCAATGGGCGTCAGCATTGTCAGAGGTGGAGTTGTGAAGATAGTAGAGGATGTGAGGGCAATCTATCGGAATGATCCGGCAGCTAAGAATATTGAGTTTTTATTGTATCCATGCTTTCACATGTTGTTGGTGCATCGTTTTGTGAATCATCCGTTGTATGTTGTGGGAGTTCCGTTTATTCCTCGTTTGTTTTCGCAGGTGATGCGATTCTTGACGGGTATTGAGATGCATCCTGGCGCGCGGATTGGTGGGGGCTTTTTTATTGATCATGGGATGGGTGTGGTGATTGGTGAGACTACTCGGATTGGAAAGAACTGTGTATTGTTTCATAACTGTACGTTAGGGGGGACGGGGCATGTTGCTGATAAAAGAAGGCATCCTCGGTTAGGAGATAATGTGTTGATGGGAACAGGAGCTACGTTATTGGGTCCTATACGTGTTGGAAGTGGTGCTAAGATTGGGGCTGAGGCGGTCGTTATTAATCGTGATGTTCCTGGTGATTGTTCGGTTGTAGGTGCTCCAGGCAAGATTGTTCGTGAGCATGGTAAGTTAGTTGATAAAGCGTTACCGGTTGCTTCGTATTGGAAAAAACATGAAGGCGATGCTGATCTTATTGTGGGTCAGGAGAATGTTAGTAATTAGGGAGAGATTATCTTGCATACGCTCGTCTGAAAAAAAGAGGTAGGCTCGGCGATAGATCTGTTGCGTTTGCTCTTGCTTTTTCTAATTGAGTTGTCGCACTCATCTGAACTGAGCGGTAAGCCTCACCAAAAGCATCATCCCAGGGAACTCCCTCTGCTAGGAGACGAGTGCTGTTTCTCTATACTTTGGAAGGAGTGCATTTGCTACACCTTCAAGTACTGCAGCGTCCTCCTTCGTTGGATTTTTTGGAGGGAGTAGTTCTATATCACTTGGACCATATTGCTCATACATATCTTTAGAATCTCATTTCTATTATAAGGCTATCTTTTATGTCCCTACAAGGTAGTTAATATTTGGGAGCAAAAAAGAACTTTTCACTATCGTGGTTATTGAGCACATATCCGTTCCACTCGCGAGATACTGGAGTGGAAGCAAATATTTTTATAAGGTAGGGGTATCGTAGGAGCTATGCTCAAGATTTATAATACGTTGACTCGGAAGATGTCTGCTTTCAAGCCGATTGATGCTGGTAAGGTAAAGATGTACTCGTGTGGACCTACAGTCTATGATTTTGCTCATATTGGGAATTTTAGGGCCTATATTGTTGCAGATTTGTTGAAACGGGTATTGAAGTATGATGGTTTGAAGGTTAAACATGTGATGAACCTGACTGATGTTGATGATAAGACGATTAAGGGGAGTATAGAGAAAAAACAGAGTTTGAAGAAATTTACTTCTGGTTATAGTAAGGCATTTTTTGAGGATATGGACGCTCTTCGTATTTTGGAGGCGGATGTGTATCCGAAAGCGACTGAACATATTGATGAGATGGTTTCACTTGTTAAGGATCTTGAGAAAAATAGTTTTGCGTATCAGTCGGATGATGGTAGTTGGTATTATTCGATTGCTGAGAAAAAGGATTACGGTAAATTAGGCCACATTTCTTTTGATGATTTGGAGGCTACTGAAAGAGTGAAGAAAGATTCATACGCTAAGGAACAGGCGCAGGACTTTGCATTGTGGAAGGCATACGATGCGGAGGATGGGGATGTTTCTTGGTCGACTTCATTAGGTAAAGGTAGACCGGGCTGGCACATTGAGTGTTCGGCTATGTCGATGAAGCATTTGGGCAAGCATTTTGATATTCATACAGGCGGCATTGATTTAGTATTTCCGCACCACGAGAATGAGGTTGCGCAATCGGAAGGTGTAACTGGGAAGCCATTTGTTAATTACTGGGTCCACAACGAGCATTTGCTGGTTGATGGTAGAAAGATGTCGAAATCGATGGGAAATTTTCATACTTTAAGGGATTTATTTGAGAAGGGCTATGATGCTCGGGCGATTCGTTATCTTTTGTTAAGTGTTCATTATCGGCAGCAGCTGAATTTTACTCTTGAGAGTTTGGAGGCGGCGCAGGCTGCGGTTGAAAGACTGAATAACTTTCTGTTTGTGATGAAGAATGTTTCTGGTTCGGTTGATGATAAGAAGGTTGCTGGCTTACTTTCGAAGGCGGAAAAGGACTTTACGAAGCATTTGGACGATGATTTAGGAATTGCTGAAGCTTTAGGGGTTGTGTTTGTATTGATGACTGAGGTCAATAAGTTGCAGTTATCTACTAAAGATGCTGCTGCAGTTACTAAGCAGATGTTGCGTTTTGATGAGATCTTAGGTGTGATGGAGATTAAGGAAGATAATGTTACTAAAGCTATCGAAAAGCTTATCAAGGAGAGAGAAGATGCACGTACTAGCAAAGATTGGAAGACTGCGGACAAGATTAGAGATGAACTCCAGGAAAAGGGTATTGAATTGATCGATACGGCTGACGGAGTTCGGTGGAAAAAACATGAGACGTGATGAGAAAAAGTCGAAAGCTGGAATGTTTATGGTTATTTTTATTTCCTTTATTATGATAACTTCGATTATTGGATTTATTGGTGGTGATGGAGGCGGTGGCACTGCACGATTAGGCGATCAGAAATTTAAGGCGCGCGGTCAGTTTTGGACGACTTCGGTGGATGGTAGTACTTATACCTTCGATAATCATCCTGAGACGATTGCCGGAGTTGAAATGAGTGCTGAGGCTGAATCTTTGCTGTATAGAAAGCCGCAGATCGATTTTACTTCTACAGAGAATAGCAGCTTTGCAGAATCTATTGCGTTGGCTGAATATAATTTAGGATTGAATCTACAGAATACTGCTTATCTTCGGATTGGATTTGTTGCTAATAATTCGTTTGGTTTTCCTGTAATAACGTGTGCTGATGCTACGGCTGCAGTACCCGTTGTTGCATTTGTTGATGGGAATAGCTCAAGTTTATCGTTAGTGGATAACTGTATTGTTGCTACGGTGCGTTATAACGGAGATGTGCATTTGGTGAAAGATAGAATATTATTCGCGATTATAGGTATTTAAGATGGAAAAAGAAAAAGGTGTAGGAGAGGGTGCGTTGCACGTGGAAGGCAGTGTTACTGAGGAGAAGATTGAGGAGGCTGAAAAGATTCCTGAGGATCCCAAGTTTAGATCTGATTTTGTGATGATTGCGGTTGTTGTTGCTATTGTTGTTGCTTTAGCGGTGTTATTTGGATCGCAATACTTTATTGATGATACTCCAAAGACGATTGATGATATGCATGCATTGAACCAAGAGGGAAAGTTGAAGGAGGATGGAGATTTTTTCAATGGCTTTTCGTTTGTGTATGTGGATGGATTATGGTATACGCAGGTTGCTTCTGGAGATGGAAGTGTGTTATTTGATGTTCCCTTTCACAATTTACCCAGTCAGGTTGCTCAAGTTCCTGTATCTGGTGAATTAGATTCTGTTACTTTTGACTCGGCGGATGAGATCTACGTTACGTTTGATCCTCTCGGTACGGAATTACAGTATGTTGCTTTGGCTGTTGGTAAGTTTGACCAGACGATGTTGAAAGCGTACAACAAGATTCCTGTAGCTGCATGCGATCGGAATGAAACGAATGCCTGTGCGGATCGTCCGATTGTGACGTGTAATAGTACCTCAGAAGCCGTTATGGCCATTCAGTATGCTGATTCGGCGGCTGTGGCGTACGAAGATAATTGTATTATGGTACGCGGTAGTGGTCCGGCTTTGGTTCGTTCGATGGAAAGACTCTTGTACTCATTATATGGTATTATCGCATGACTGATCACTATTTTTCTAAACACCCTACTTCATTTGAGAGAGTGACTCCGTTGATTTGTATGTTGCGCGGACAGCGTTTAGAGTTTTCTACTGCTTCTGGTATGTTCTCGATTGGGAAGGTGGATCGTGGTAGTCGAGTGTTGATTGAGGATAGTGAAATAAAAGGTGGAATGAAGGTGCTTGACTATGGATGTGGATGGGGTGTTGTGGGCATTGCCATCGCGAAGGCGTTTCTTAAGTGTAGCGTGGAGATGATTGATGTTAATGAGCGGGCGTTGAAACATGCCAAGATGAATATTCGAAAGAATAGGGTTTCGAATTGTTCTGTTGTTAAAGCTGCAACTGGTTCTTATGATACTATTTTATTTAATCCCCCTCAGAAGATTGGGAAGCAGGGTTGTTTTGATTTGATCACTGATTGTTATTCTTTGTTAAAGAAAGGCGGATCATTGCAATTGGTTGCTCGCCATAATAAGGGCGGAAAGGTGTTGCGTCAGTTTATGGAAGAATTGTTTGGAAATGTTAGTGATTTGACGAAATCGGGCGGGTTTCGGATTTATTTTAGTACTAAGTCATAGCGTTTTTACGCCTTCTTTTGTTAATGCTACTAATCTTATTCCCATTCCTAGTTTTAGAACGGCATCTAGGATGGCCATGTGTTCTCGGCCGGATCCTGAGACCAAATTTAATCCCACTTCGAAGTCCTTTGTTTTTCCATTTAATGAATGATGGATGTGAGCGGCCATGTCGGTGATGGTTTTGGTGGTATCTACGGTAATGATTTCTGCGTTGTTTGGTTTCTTGAATTGACCTTCAAATTCTTCTGGTACTATTAAGAAGATGTTGTCCCACTCCATGCCTTCGATGACTTTCATGACGTGGGCTGCGGTTCCTTTTCCACTGGAGAAAGATGCTATGAGATCGGTCATGGTTATTAGAAAGGATGGTGGTATTTATAGTTTGTTGGGGTGAAGTTATATAAATTGTTGGAGATTTGCTAACGGATGGTAAAAGGGTTAGAAAAGTATGACTTTCCTTCTTGGTTTTTGGACTTTCTTAAGGGGAAGGGTATTGAAAAGCTGAATCCGGCTCAGAAGAAGTCTTTGAAAGCTGGTTTGTTAGAGGGGAATCATATCTTGACGTGTACGCCTACTGGTTCAGGTAAGACTGCGATTGCTTTGCTTGCGATGGTGAAGCAGTTGGTGGAGAATAAGGGTAAGGTTGTTTATTTGGTACCGTTAAGAGCATTGGCTTCTGAAAAGTTTAAGGATATGGAAAAGTTGTTTGAGAAAAGTAAATATTCTGTTGGTATGTCGACTGGTGATTTAGATAGTACTTCGAAATATCTCGATAGGCATGATGTGTTGATTCTTACTATCGAGAAGATGGATAGCTTGCTGCGGCATCATTGTTCTTGGATTAAAGATGTTCGATGTGTGGTTATTGATGAGATTCACTTATTGAATGATGTTTCACGTGGTCCGACTTTGGAGATTTTAATTACGTTATTGAAGCAAATTAATTCTAAGATGCAGTTGGTTGGGTTATCGGCTACGATTGGTAATCCTTCTGAACTTGCTGAATGGTTGGGTGCAGAGCTGGTGATTGATGATTGGAGACCGGTGAAATTGCACAAGGGCATTTATTTCGAAGGAGAAGTTGAGTTTGTTTAGAGTGTTCTCTATAAGGTGAGATTTTTATAATAATAGATTACTCTTTACTTCTTAATGTTCTTATAATGTGATCCAAGTATAACTTTTTCTTCTTGCTAGCTCTTCCTTCTAACTCTATACTCTCTAAGCGCCTACACACATCTTCAAGCACATCTCCTGGGATATCCATCCGATCGAGAACATTCTTTAAATTTTCAAGGTTAAACTTTAAATGAGGTGTGATCTGATCATCACTGTTCTCTTTATATACGGGACCATCCTCGTGAGAAACCACTGTCTCAAAAAAAGCAATAAGACCTCCTACAAACTTGCCAGACTTCTCAAAATCCGTAAATAATGATCTCTTACCATTACCTATAACAAAAGAAGCTTTCAACCAGTTGCCCATAAAAGAATACTCATAGCCTGCAAAACCCCTTCCAGAAACCTTAGATCTATCAATTCTATTCAAAGAAGCTACAATCTCGGAGTACGATCTTTCGTAACCATTCTTAAACGCTTCAAAATGATCTTTTCTTTTCCTTTTCCACGCATCGTCAAACCAATCTTCAAAGGCATGTTCAGCTGCAGACTAATCTTTCATTTTCTTGAACATGGGTGTACTTTAACTTTTAAGTATATAAAACTTTTGATTAAAAAGAATTACCAAATAGCGAACCTAAGCAAGTTATTCTCTCCTTGATATTGGGTCAGGTAGCTACTCGTCCTTTTCGTTTTCTATTTTCTCGGTGAATTTGCACTTGGGATACTTAGAGCAGCCTAGAAATGAGCCATAGATGGATTTTCTCAAGACTAGCTTACCATCGTCGCACTTTTCGCACTTTCTTTCTACTTTTCCGGACTCGATGTCTTGGGCTTCTTTTCCGGCTTCGCCTTCTATTGCTTTTGATTTGCAGTCTTTATTGATACAGAATTCTTGCGGGCGTTTCTTTTTCATGATTTTAAGGATTAAGGGATATTCGCAATGTTCACATTTTTTGCCGGCTGGTTTTAAGAGTGCTCCACGGGGTAATGAGATAGTTGTTTTGCACTTGGGATAGCCGTTGCAGGCGACGAAGGCTCCGTATTTGCCGCGTCTAATCCGTAGTTTTCCTTTTTTGCAGTTGATGCAGTCGCCTAAGGTGGTTAGTTTGTCTCTTGTTTCGACTTCGGCTGCCATCAATTCCTTTCCGATGTCTTTTTCGCTCTTTTTGAAGTTGGTTACTATTTTTTTGATGTGAGATTCTGCATCATCTAGGATGGTTTCTGGTTTTACCTTGTCACTCGAAATTTGCTCCATTTCCTCTTCGAATTTTTTTGTTAGGGCTTCATCTACAATCTCGGGAGCGTATTTTTCTAGCGTATTCATGGTTCTGATTCCTAATTCGGTTGCTTCAATAGCCTTGCCGGTGACATAGCCTCTCTGAAAAAGAGTGTCTACTATGGATGATCGTGTTGCTTTCGTTCCTAGGCCTCGCTTTTCTAGCTCTTTGATGATGGAAGCAGGAGTATAGCGTTTGGGAGGTTGCGTTTCCTTCGCTAGTTGGTTAATTTCTTTTATTTTTACTTTGTCTTCTTTTTTGACTTCGGGTAATTCTACTTCTTCAATTTTGACATAGGCGCCATAGTAGAGGTGCCATCCTTTCTCTACCGTTCTCGTACCTTTCGCGTTAAAGTTTTCATCTGCTACGGTTACGGTGATGATGTTTGTTTCTCTTTTTGCAGGTTCGCCGAAGGTAGCCATGAATCTTCTTGCTATTAGATCGTAAACGCGGCCTTCACGTCCTCCGACATTTGGTAATAATCCGGTGGGATAGATAGCGGGATGGGCTGGATCGGTTTTCTTGCCGTTGTTGGGTTTTAAATCGGTTAACATCAGTTTTTTTGTTAGTGGTGCGTATGCAGGCTGATTTCCGAGAAGTGAGAGAATTTTTGAGAATCCGATTTTGGGTGTTAGTTGTTGAGATGAAGTACGTGGATAGGAAATGAAACCGGAAGAATAGAGTTCTTGTGCTATGGCTAGCGTGTCTTTCGGTTGGATGCCGAAACATCGGTAGGATTCTGTTTGCAATGTGGTTAAGTCGAAAGGTGTTGGCGGTGATTGGTTGAATTGTTTCTTTTTGAGGTCGCTTACGGTGCCTTCAGTCTTATTTGCGACTTTTTCCATTACCGCATCTGCTTTTGGTTTGTCCCAGAATTTATCTTCTTGATGCCATGCTTCAATAGCGCCTTTGTTGACGTTTCCTAGTAATTGGATTTGCCAGAAGGGATCGGGTTTGAAGGCTTTGATTTCTTTTTCTCGGTCGACTACTATTTTTAGGGCAGGTCCTTGGACTCGTCCGGTTGACATTAATTTAAAGGAGCCTGTTGATTTTACTGCGTGGGTTAAGGCTCTGCTGAAGTTTATTCCATGGTACCAATCTAGTTTGTGTCTGGTTTCTCCAGCTTTGGCTTGGCCCCAGTTAAGGTGATTGGTTTTATGTTCGTAGGCTTCGATGAGGTCTTCTTTGAGTAACGTAGAGAATTTCATTCGATTGGCATCTTCTTTCTTGCATGCGTATCTGATGACGTTTAATCCTATTACTTCGCCTTCGACATCATAATCTGTTGCTATGGTGAATTCATCTGCGCCTTTTGCTAGTTTTCTTAGGGTTGCGAGATATTTTTTGGTGAAGGCGGCTCCTTTTCTGGATAGGTGTGATGCTTGCCATTCGATATTGAAGACGGGGAACTCTCCTTTCTTTCCTTCGGTTTGAGCTAGACCGTAGAGATGGCCAACTGCGCACGCTACGATGATGTCTCTTTTTCCATGAGTAATGTTGTAATAGGGTACGCCTTGGTTGTTTTCTTTGATTGCTTTTCCATCGGCTAGCGCATCGGCTACTTTCATTGCTGCCTGTGGTTTTTCGCAGATGATTAATTCGTACATGAGGTTGAGTAAACTAATGATGTATTAAAAACATTTTGGAATATTACTCCAGAGAGAATTGAATTAATTATATACTCATCAACGCGGCCATAGCACCTGTTGCTCGATCTGTGGGATTCTTCGCATTAAGTGCATTGTATGCACCTACCGTGATACTTCCTAACCTAAGGCATTCCCCCACTAAATCTGTGTTTGAGGCTCTCCTTTTTCTAGGGCTTCTCCCTTTTGATGATCCAGAAACGGAATACACTCTCTGCGAGGGAGGATAACTCCCGAATTCCTTTTTGTAAGCTTCTCTCTTCTCTGCCCACCTCTTTCTTCCGACTACTTTCAGTTCAGCTGCAACCTCGCTCCCTGTTTTCTCCGAATGCGTTCCTGCATTAGCCCTGTGGCCCCCTTCTATCACTCCGAGTGCCCACTGCGACACATTATATGCTTGTTTCAATGGGATTTCTACTGCTTCAGGACTCATACCCTTGTTTGGATCTTGAGGATTGTAGAATGAGTAGAACAATTTCTTCGCGTCAACTTGCTTTCGATTGGATGGATTAATGATGTAACCCTTTTGGTTTATTGGATGATTCAGTATCCTTATGAGCGGTTCCTTCTTTTTCTGCGCATCCTTCAACAGGTTCAAAAAATCTGCAAGGTGTGTTTCCTGAGATTCTGCTTCGTCCTTACAGTGTTGATGTAGTTGTTCAAATCCAGTTCTAAATTTTTGTATTGTCCAGGAACGAAATAGTGAATGGTATATTGATTTGATAAAGCCTCCCTCGCGCCATCCCCGGATATATTTTCTTTCGCCTTCGAGGTAATGCTGCTTCTCCTCTATGAGTGTTCGAATCATTTTATTTATCCTCATCAAGCTGTCAAAATACTCAATGGATTCTTCTGGCTGGATGGTTTTCGAATGATATGAGGTGTGTCTTCCATTGAGTACTATCTGGGCTAGTTCTTCCTCACTTGCATTTCTAGGGATATTATACTCCCAATCAAATAGGGTGTTTTCTGTATCCACTATCGAATACGTTGCAGCGGCAACGATTTTTGATGCCCACTTAAGAATTCTCTCCTCGTGCTTGATTTGGACTTCTATATAATGCAAAATGCCTTTTTGTTCTCCTTCTCTTTTTTTGTCATCTTGAGTCTGGTTTTTATTCTGCACCGTTTGCGTTCCTTCCAATAGCTGAGCAAATAGTTCAGATTTACGCTCCCTAATCTTTGAGATGAGGGCTGCAAATTTTTTGAAGTTTCTTTCCTCTTCCCTTATGTCTCGCCTGCAAGTCTCAGAAATTCTTTCATACCTTTCGTCAACGTTCATGATAATAACTTGACTTGAAATTATATAAATCTTTGGATTTAGAATGCGTCGCCAGAAACTTTTTTCGCTGCGTTTTGAATTGGGATGTTAAGGAGTACCTTGATTTGTAAATAACCTTCGGTTATTGAGCATAGGTGTCTAGAGGTAGGATATACTAGGGGAGACAAATCTTTATAAATTGATACTGGGTCCTGAAGGGTGGGGAAAGCATGCAGAAACCAGAGACTCACTTTCTAGGTATGATCAAATCGCCAGCTGATTTGAAGGTGTTAACTAGTAGTCAGCGGAAGATGCTGGCACGTGAAATTAGGTATACTATTCTGTCTACGGTTGCTGCCACGGGAGGGCATTTAGCTAGTCCCTTAGGTGTTGTGGAATTGACTATTGCATTGCACACTGCGTTTGATGCGCCTTCCGATAAGATTATTTTTGATGTGGGGAATCAGGGGTATGCGCACAAGTTGTTGACGGGTCGTGTTGAGAAGTTTAGCACGTTGCGGCAGCTGAATGGGTTGAGTGGATTTTTAAAGCGATCTGAAAGTGAATATGATGTGTTTGATGCTGGTCATTCTTCAACTTCAATTAGTGCTGGCATCGGTATTGCGAAGGCTCGTGACTTGTTAGGTGAATCGTATAGTGTGATTCCTGTTATAGGCGATGGTGCGATGACTGCTGGCTTGGCATTTGAGGGTTTGAATCATGCTGGCTATTTGAAAAGTAACATGATTGTGATATTGAATGATAATAATATGTCTATTTCGCCAAATGTGGGTGCATTGAAGGGGTATCTCAACAAAATGGTGACGCATCCTAGCTATACGCGGACACGTAGTAAGATTTTGCGCTTTTTATCGGGGTTTAGTGATAGTGCAGCTTCGGGAGCGGCAGAATTGGAGCGTTCTCTTCATTCGGTTACCGGACCGGGGATGTTGTTTAAGGAGCTCGGTTACCGGTACTTTGGTCCGGTAGATGGACATGATATGGATGCGATGATTCGGTTGTTCAAGAACATTAAGGAATTGGATGGTCCTATTCTGATTCACATTCGCACGAAAAAAGGATTGGGATATAAGCCTGCGTTTTCGGATGCGGAAAAGTTTCATGGTGCTAAGCCTTTTGACTTGGTGACGGGCGAGGCGTTTTCGGGTTCGACTGTATCGGACGCGATGACGTATAGCGGAGCGATGGTGGAGACGTTGATTTCATTGGCAAAGGATGATGAACGTATTTGTGCTATTACGGCAGCGATGGGGCCGGGAACGGGTTTGAATGCATTTCAGAAAGCGTATCCGGACCGGTTCTTTGATGTAGGGATTGCTGAGCAGCATGCAGCTACGTTTGCTGGTGGTTTGGCGGTTGCTGGGATGAAGCCTTTAGTTGGTTTGTATAGTACGTTTTTGCAACGTGCTTATGATTCAGTTCTTCATGATTGTTGTTTGATGAATTTGCCGGTGGTGTTTGCTATTGATCGGGCTGGATTGACGGGCGAGGATGGTGCTACGCATCATGGCGCGTATGATGTTTCGTTTTTGCGTTCGATTCCTAATTTGACGTTGATGTCTCCTAAGGATGAGGATGAAACTGCTCGGATGTTAAAGACGGCTTTTGATTTGAATAGTCCTTGTGTGATTCGCTATCCTAAAGGTTCGGGAACGGGAGTAGGGATAACTGCTCCTTTGGTTGCTCTCGAGGTAGGTAAGGCTGAGGTGGTTCGAGAGGGCAAGGATGTGTTGATTATTGCTTTTGGTCCGATTGTTCAGGATGCTTTGAAGGCTGCTGAATCGGTTGCTAAAAAAGTGAGCTGTTGTGTGGTGAATGCTCGTTTTGCTAAGCCTCTTGATGAAGCGTTGATTGTTAAACTAGCTCGGAAATGTAAGAGGGTGGTGACGGTTGAGGAGAATGCTTTGGCTGGCGGGTTTGGAAGTGCGGTGTTGGAAGTGTTACAATTACATGGTGTTGTTGTTCCGGTGCGGATGATTGGTATTGGCGATGAGTTTGTGGATCACGGAACGAAGAAACAGTTAAATAGCATGCATGGCATTGATGTTGATGGGATTAAGAAGGTTGTGTTGGGGATGAAATGAAATCGATAAGCATTCTTGGGAGTACGGGTAGCATAGGAGTTCAGACATTAGATGTTGTTACAGCGTTCCCGGACCGTTTTAGGGTTGTGGGATTGACGTGTGGCAAGAATGTTGCTTTGTTGAAGGAGCAGATTGCTGCATTTAAGCCTGAATTTGTTGCGGTTGCCGACAAGGAGGCTGCCGATTCTTTGAAGGTTGACATTCCGGTGTATTCTGGTAGGGATGGTCTTGACAGGGTGGCTGCTTTAGAGTCTGCGGATACTGTGGTTAATGCTTTGGTTGGTAGTTCTGGGGTAAAGCCGACGTTAACTGCGATTAACGCTGGCAAGAACATTGCATTGGCGAATAAGGAGACTCTTGTTGCGGCTGGTCAGCTGGTGATGGACGCGGTTACTAAGAACGGTGTTACCTTAATGCCGATTGATTCTGAACATAGTGCAATCTTTCAATGTCTGAATGGTGAAAAGATGGATGCGGTTTCGAAGATTACTCTTACTTGTTCTGGTGGTCCGTTTAAACACAAAAGTTTGGATGAACTGAAAGTGGTAACTAAGGTAGATGCATTGGCGCATCCTACGTGGAAGATGGGGGATAAGATTACCATAGATAGTGCTACACTCATGAACAAGGGTTTTGAGGTGATTGAGGCGCACTGGTTGTATGGGGTTGATTATTCTAAAATTGAGGTTGTTATTCATCCACAAAGTATTATCCATTCTCTTGTTGAATTTAACGATAAATCAGTTATGGCGCAATTAGGTGTTGCTGATATGCGGATTCCTATTCAGTATGCTTTGTCATATCCTTCTCGTATTAAGAATGATTCGTTGAGTGGTTTGGATTTAATTAAGCAGAAGGAGTTGACGTTTGCTGCTCCCGATCTTGCTCGGTTTCCTTGTTTGCGGTTTGCGTATGATGCTGGTAAACTGGGTGGTAGCATGCCTTGTGTTTTGAATGCAGCAAATGAGGTTGCGGTTGCTTCTTTTCTTTCAGGAGAATTATCTTTTCTTGCTATTGCTGCGTTAATCAAACAGATGATGGATGGACATACGCTGGTGAAGAATCCTTCTGTTGAGGATATTCTTTCTGTTGATAAAAGGGTTAAAGAGGAAACTCAGAAGTTTATTGATGAGTTGGATTGATTACTCATTGTTGATGAAATCTTGGAGATTGATGAGAAGATAAAATCTGTTGATGAGTAATACTTCTAAGCAACCGCGCTTTTTGCTTCTTTGATTGCTAATTCAGGGGTTGCTAGGTCTAATGTTCTTTCAAATGTTTCTTTCCAAGTAATTAATTTATTTTCGAGACTGCTTGCAATAAAATTGCGTATGTGTACTTTCCCTATCATAGCTAGGGTCGTTGTTATGTCCGCTATTACAGAGTTCAGAACGGTACGGTATTTATCTACTGTTCTTCTCGCGCGTGCTAGGTTACTTTTGTCAGGGGCTTCTACATAGTCGATTGCATCGCGAAGATTACGTTGAAGTGACTCAGCTTCAGGTATGAGTTCTTGAGTGATGCCATTGGTAAGATATTTCTCCGCTAAAATATTGACCATTTTTTTCTTCTCTCTTTGAAGGGTTCCGGTCTCGTCCTTGATTTGGCTAAAAATTATTTCAAGGGCTCTAATCTTGGAGGTCTTGGAGATGTACTTGTGTGCTCCTTCTGATTGAATTATGGCATTGAACTTATCTGCGACTTCGATGATTCTTCCCCATTTTGGAAGCTTTGCTCTTTTTCCAGATATGAAATATTCTGGATGGTGTGCCGTTGCAAATTCGATAATTTGTTTCGCTTCTACCTCACTCCAGTTCTTTCCTAGTTCGCTTTTCAGGAGTACCTCTCCGAGTATTCTCCCCGTTGCATGCTGATGGTGCTTAAAATAGGCGTAATAAGGTATGCAATAGAAATCAAACAGGTCTTGTTTTTTTAACCATCTCTTCATGTCTTCAATAAAGAGTCTTCTTTTTCCGGAGGGGCACTTATCTGCTTTTGCTTCAATGAATTGTTCAACTGTAATTCTATTGCGAATGGTATTCATGTCAGGAACTGGCTCTGTAGGACGGGCCTTTTTCCATGCAGCTATCTGCTCTTCCGCAGACATGTCTAGGATTACTGCGTGGATATCTAGCTTTCCTAGGTCGTGGAAAAATGCTGCTAATTCTAATGCCTCGAGTTCTCTCCCTACTAAGCCCATCTTTTTTGCTATGTATGAGGTGTCATACGCTACAAGGAGATTATGTTTTAGAGTGCGAGAATGGTGGCGTTTTAGCTCTAGAATTGTGTCGTGAATGTCGTGCTGTAGTTCGACCGCTTCCCTCACAATCCTCCGTTTGAAGGATTCAAATTTAGGCTTCTCTGTTGCTAGACCGTGAAATTCGAGATCGTCTAGGGCATTGATTATCTTGTTCATGTTGAGTTCTAGGTTGTTAACCTATATAACTTTTTCTTTTATTTACTTTCTATATTGAAAAGAATTAAGCGATAGGTTTATATACTAGAGGCATTACTAGAGCATTACAATGGTAATGGAAACGCTTCAGATACGACTAACTAGGGGGCTTGTAGAGGAGATACAGAAATTGGTGGACAAAGATGTTTATCCTAGTACTTCTGAGGCTGTTCGTGATGCTGTTAGAAGGATGGTGATTGGTTCTGGAGAGCTTCCTAAACCTATTGAGAAAACGGTTGAGAAGATTCAGAAAGAGGTCAAGTTTCAGTTGCTCGGTGCGCGCGGTACCAGAGATTTCTTGCCGGAGCAGCAGATTGTTCGGGAACAGATTACTTCGGTGTTACGAGAGACGTTTGAATTGTATGGGTATAGTCCATTAGATACTCCATTGATTGAGCGTTCTGATGTGCTGACTTCTAAGTATGCTGGTGGTGCTGAGATTTTGAAAGAAATGTTCTCGTTGCAGGATCAAGGAAAGCGATCATTAGGATTGCGCTATGATTTGACGGTTCCATTGGCTAGAGTGATTGGGATGAACCCGCAATTGAAGATGCCGTTTAAGCGGTATCAGATTGGTAAGGTGTTTCGGGATGGTCCGATTTCTTTAGGTAGGTATCGGCAATTTGTGCAATGTGATGTTGATGTGGTTGGTTGTAGTGCTATGAGTGCGGATGCTGAGATTGTTGCTTTAGTTAATGCTGCGTTTTCGAAGTTAGGATTTAAGATTGATATTCGGATTAATAATAGAAAGATTTTGAATGGGATTGTTGCTAGCGCCGGCATTGCTGCAGATAAGATGGATGGTGTTATTCTTTCTATTGATAAGTTAGAAAAGTTTGGAGTGGATGCTGTTAAGAAAGAGTTGGCAGGTAAAGGTATTGCGCAGGATGCTATTGATACGTTACTAGATACCTTGGTGATTGAGGGTAGTAACGACGATAAACTGGGTAAATTGAAGAAGTCGCTTGGAGAAAATGAGGGAATCACAGAGATTGAGGAGGTGCTTTCGTTAGTTGATGCGATGGGGGCATCGTGTACGTTTGATCCTTCGCTTGCTCGTGGTTTATCTTATTATACTGGCACGATTTATGAAACTTTTTTGAAAGATTCTAAAATTACTTCGGCTGTTTGTTCAGGTGGCAGATATGATGAGATTATTGGTCAGTTTATCGGAAAGGAAAGTGTGGCTGCGGTTGGCATTTCATTTGGATTGGATAGAATTTATGATGCTTTTCTGGAGCGGGATGAGGTTGTGCAGAAAACGGTGACTTCGGTTTTCGTTATTCCGATTGGTACTGCTTTGGAGAGTATGCAGTTTTGTGAGCGGTTGCGGAAAGAGGGGATTAAAGCAGATATTGATTTGCTTGGTCGCGGGATATCTAAGAATTTGAAGTTTGCAAACAGTATGGGAATTCCTTCTGTGGTGTTCTTAGGGCAACAGGAACTGAAAGAGGGTAAGGTTAAGATAAGGGATATGAAAAGCGGCGAAGAGAAGATGGTTGCGATGGATGCTGTTGTTGAAGTGTTGAAGAAGTGAGATGATCTATCTTTCGGTTTGCTGGCCCATGATTACTGCGAGAATAGCCATATTGAGTTGAGCCCGTTTTAGGTGCTCTGCTGCGTCCTTAGTATCGGGATTTTTTCTGATATATTCTATAACTGCGGCTGAACCTTTGGCCGAATTAGCGAAGTATCTTCTCCGATCTCCAGGTTTAATTTTACTGAGAATAGCTTCTTCTTCAGCGACTTCTGCATTGAAGGCTTCTGGCCTTACACTTTGCATTGCTTTCTTAATGTACTCTTGCATAGCCATCGTTATTCAAATTCTATATAAAAAGATATGTATTTACCCTAAATTTAGAGGAAACATCACTCTTGAGTAACAAAGCAAGCGAAAGGTTTATATATGAGGTAGTGCTACTACAGGGTAACAACTGACAATTTGTCAGGCCCAGGCATGAAATCCCCCAAACCCTTTTTCTACCTGGGCATTTTTCTTATACTAAATTTGAGGTAGTTTTTACAGAAATCTTAGATTTGAACGGGTTTTCCATCCACTTCTACTTTGATATCTTTGAAAATCTGATCTAGGTGGATAATGGCGTAAATGGAGCCACCCATCCAGTAGTTGCTGCCAATGGCGATGTGGGCTGTTCCTGCGGTTTTCTCATCTACTAGGGTAGAACCTATGATTCTTGCTTTGTGGTTCATTCCGAAGCCTAGTTCACCGATTCTGTAGACTGTACTCGGGTGTTTTGCTTTTTTTGCGGCCCATTCTAGAGTTTCTTTGAGTGCTTTCGCTTCTTTGCCGCCTTCGATTTTTGTTATAGAGCCTTCTTCTATGGTTAGGGTGATGGGTTTTTCTATGATAAGCGTTCCTTTTCGGTTTCTGGAGCTGCCATCGATGACGACTTTTCCATGAACGTTGCTACTGCCTTTGCAAGGGATGTAGGTTTCGCCGGCTGGGAAATTTCCTCCGGTTCCTTCTTGTTTGTAGTCGCCATCGGCCATCAATGCTTTCATGCCTTCTATTCCGTAATAGAGATTGGTTCCTGCTTTGCTGGTTACATGGACCTCTTTGCCCTTGTCTAGCACTTCTTTTAGTTTTTTGAGATTTGATTGTAGGGGTTTGTAATCGATGTCGATTGCATCTATGACCTCGCTTACGGATTCTGTGGGTAATCCTCCCAGGGACATTGCGGAGATGAAGCGATGCTTTTTCTTGGTGCAGAACTTTCTGAAACTCTTTCCGATCTCTTCGAGTCCTCCTAGTTTGTTGGAGACGTTTACGAAAACAACATTCTTTTCTTGCAGTGATTTGAGGCTGTCTTTTACTTCTTGATCTGCTTCCTGGCCGCGTTCTTTGGGTTCTTGTAACAATAATTTTGCATTGAGTCTAAGTTCTCTAGCTGCTAGATAATAGGCTAGTGCCATGACTGGGGCAATTCTTTTTTTTGCATAGCCTTGGTCGCCAATAATTAATATTTTTTCGTCGGTAATGCCAAAGCAACTAGTGAAAATGGGTTTGAGAATATGTGAAACAAGGGCTGCCTTTTGATAGATCTCGATTTCTTTCGCCCATTGGATTGCAGCGATGGTTTCCATCTTGTTTTTGGGGCTTTGCTTGTTTTTATATCTTTCTAGTTCCAAACACATATAAAGTAGATGTCATTTTGTTTTTTCATGAAAGCAGTTCTTTTTGATTTGGATAATACGTTGATTGATTTCTGGAAGATGAAGAAGCTGAGTTGTGGTGCGGCTATGGATGCGATGATTGATGCTGGGTTGAAGATAAATAGGAAGAAGGCTCTTGTGTTATTGTTTAAGCTGTACGATCAGCATGGATATGAGGACAAGGAGATTTTTCAGAAGTTTTTGAAGAAAGTGACTGGGAGCATCGATTATCGAATGGTTGCTGCGGGAATTGTTGCGTATCGTTCTCTTCGGGGCGGATTTTTGCACCCGTATCCGGATACTGAGAAGGTGTTGATGACGTTGAAGCAGCGTAAATTGAAATTGGGTGTGGTTACTGATGCACCTCGGCTAAAGGCATGGATTCGCTTGGAGGCGATGCAGTTAAGTAGATATTTTGATGTTGTGGTTACGCATGAGGATACTCGTCGTTTGAAACCAAGTACATTGCCATTTAGGGCTGCTTTACGGCGATTGAAGGTTAAGCCAGAGGAATGTTTGATGTTAGGTGATATGCCTAATCGCGATATGGTGGGTGCTCGGAAGATTGGAATGAAGACGTGCTTTGCTCGTTATGGAAATGCTAAAGCTAAGAATGTGAAGGCTGATTTTGAAATTACTTCGTTGAAGATGTTGCTGAAGATTGTGTAATTTTGACGAAAGTATTTTATATTTTGGTTACTACCCTAGATTCGTTGGTATACTATGTGGAACCAATGCGAGCGGTGTGGGAAACAGATCAAGTCTGCGGAAGATTGTAGGCTAACCACAAACGATGGGCAGACCATTCATACATACTGTTTGGGGTGTCACGGTATGCGGAGTGAGTAATTCTGTTGAAATGAGGTAGTGTTACTTATTTGGAAGGCGGTAGTGTTACTTATTAGTGGGAAAAAAGGGAAACCTTTATATATGAGTAATTCTAAAAGTACTATAGTATATAAACGGGGTGTGGGAATCGTGCAGAAAGCAACAGATATGGGAGTGCAACCAATGGTGCTAACGAATAAAAAAATCAATGGACTTATCAATGAAATAGCCGGTGAGAGCGCTATCCCGATTATTGATTACATTAAAAATAGAAAGAATGTTTCTGAATTTTTGATTGCAGACAAGGTAAAGCTTGATATGCAGACTACTCGTAATATTTTGTACACTTTGAATTCCTATAATGTGGCTACGTATGTACGTAAGAAAGATAGGAAGAAGGGTTGGTACATCTCTTACTGGACCTTTAATAAGGGCAGGGTAGGAGAATTAATTGATAAAATCAAGGATGATAAGCTTGAGCAATTGCGCGAGAAATTGGGTAGAGAGGAGTCTAATGCTGGCAATTTCTTCATGTGTGGAAATGGTTGTGCAAGATTTGACTTTGATCATGCTACTGATTTTGAATTTAAATGTCCTGAATGTGGTCAGTTATTGAACCAGCAGGATAATTCTCGTACGATTGAAAACATCAAGAAGAGAATTATTGAACTGCAGAAAGAGATGCAGAAAAAGAAATAGTTTTTATTTCTGAAATCTTGAAATTATTTACTATATTATCGAAAAATATATATACTCGGGTATCGTTTTTTGCTTTGAGGGTACTTACAATCTCGCTTGAATAGGTTCGCCCGAAATTGCGTTGTGTAAGCTTGGACTTCGGTTAACCCTCAATTTTTTTGCTTTCAGAGTAATTTAGAGATGATGTTCGCCAGTTCTTCGGATTGTACAAATGACTGTGCCTTCTTTTTTCCTTTAAGTACCCTCGTTGCCAATTTGTGGGCAGGAGTTTTTCTTTTTAAATCGTACCTCTTCCTATTGATGAAGGATATGTTAATTTCACCCGTTATATTTGGCCTTCCCAGAAAATTTGCTATCTTTTGAATATAATGATGCACCTCCCTAGAAGGCCTATGATCTGGACATATTATCAATTTCGTGATGGATACTTTCATTTCTTGAATAACTTGAAAAATCATATAAGCAAAAATCACGTTTATTACCTTGTTATTGTGCCTTCTTGTGCTTTCGCTTTCCAACTGATTGATGAATCTCTTTCTTATAATCGATTTATCTCGGTTCTTGAGTCTAATTGCGTAACCATAATCCTTCTCTTTGTTTACAAAAGCTAGAATTGTATCTCTTTCCCATTTATTGTTTATCTGATTTGCCATATCCATGTGGTTAATATTGATAATGTCCACATCAGTTATCTTGTCCATCTGATGAGGAAATATTAGATTCTTAATAAACTTTCCATCCTTTTTCTCTTGACATTACTCAAACGAGATATAAGAAAAAGAAGTAACTTTATATAGCAGAATTCTTAGAAGAGTGATATGGGGATTACAAAGGTTGATTCTGAGTTGACGCAGTTAGAATTGGAAAGAAGTCGGATTAAGCGTGAAAAGGCTGCGTTGGTGTTGAATAAGGGTTTAGTATTGTATTTGATTTTTATGGTGGTGGGTGTTGTTGGATTTGCATTTGATTATATTGAAAGTACTGTTTTGAATTTTCTGGTGGTTGCTGGGGTGATTATTCTGATTTTGAGTACGCTGCCTTACGTATTTATTGTCCATAAGGAGGAGCGTTGGATTAAGATGCGGATTTGGGAGTTGACTAAAAAGTGATGTCGAATAAGAGGGGAATTGCTCCGATTATCTCTACGGTTATTTTAATTGGGTTTGCTATTGCGTTAGGCGGCGTTGTTATTAGTTGGGGTAAGGTTTCGTATGATGTCGAGGTTGCTGAATGTGGAAGTTTGGGATTGAGTGATGTTACGCTAGAAGGAAAGAGTCTTGCGTGTCTATCTGAGGATGCATTGCAGTTAACGGTTCAAAACACAGGAAGTGAGGTGGTTGTTGGGATTAAAGGAAGTTTACTATCGGAATCGGGCGTTGAGGTGGTTGAGGTTGCTAATCGCGTTCAGGCAGGAGAGTATTCACAGCTGAAGCTGATAATTCCCGAGGGTTTGGGAAAGCTTAATAAAGCCTTTTTTACCCCAGGATTTAATGATGTTGCTGGCCTTACGTACTGTCCGCAACAAGGTTTTGCCGTAGAGGCATTAGGTGTGTGTGAGAAATGAAAAAGAAAGGATTGAGTGTTGGTAAGAAGATTGTATTAGGATTACCCGTTCTTTTAAGTGCGAGTTGGATTGCGTTATTGCAGCAAGGAACGTTAGGAGGGGGTGAGCAGTTTGCTCCTGCCCCTAGTAGTGCCTTGATTATTGCCCTTGTTATTTTTACGATTGGCTATCTTTTGTTTTTGTTATTGCTGTTTTCGGATGATCTCAAGGCCCTGTTTGCCAAATCCTGATGACTCGACTCATATTGGAGATTGAACAATCTCTAGAAGCGAACGCTTCTCGCTATTTTGATAAGGCGAAGAAGATTCGAAAGAAGAAAGAAGGTGCGTTAGAAGCGTTAGCTAGTACTGAAAAGAAGCTTAAGCAGTTGGAGAAGTCTCTGGTGAAAGAGATTCAGGATTTGGCTCTGGAGGCAAAGCGTAAGGCTCGTAGCTTGGAATGGTTTGAGAAATTTAGATGGTTTAGAACTTCAGAAGGATTCTTTGTGTTAGGTGGACGAGATGCAACTTCTAATGAGATTGTGGTGAAGAAGCATACTACTTCAACTGATTTAATCTTCCATACAGATATTGCTGGGAGTCCGTTCTTTGTGTTGCAGACTGAAGGTAAAAAAGTTAGTGATGTTTCTAAAAGAGAGGTTGCTATCGCTACTGCCTCGTTTTCTCGCGCGTGGAAGATGGGTGTTGCTACTACACCTGTATTTTATGTTAATGCTGAACAGGTTTCTAAGAAGGCTTTGGCTGGTGAGTACCTGGTAAAGGGTGCATTCATGGTGTATGGAAAGAAGAATTATGTTGATAATGCGTTAGGATGTGCTCTCGGTGCATTTGATGGTAAGTTGATGGCGGGTCCGTTATCGGCTGTTAAAAAACACTGTTCCGAGTATATTGAGATTGTGCAGGGTCGTGAGAAGCCGAGTAAGGTTGCGAAATTGGTGCAGAAGAAGCTCGGATTTACGGTAGATGAGATTATTCGTGCTTTACCTACAGGCGGGGTAGGTGTTAAATGATTACTTCTTCTGTTTTGAAGGCTCTTGAAGAGAGTTGTGGTGTTGCTTCGCTAACTCTTATGGAGAATGCTGGAAAGGCGGTTGCTGATGTTGTTGCTGGTTTAAAGGGCAATCGCGTGTTGATAGCTTGTCATCATGGCAATAATGGTGGCGATGGGTTTGTTGCTGCTCGGTTGTTGTGTGAGGCGAAAGAGGTCGATGTGTTGTTTGTGGGAGATGAGGAGAAGTTTACTCCTGAGACGCGGGAGAACTTTACTCAGATTAGCAGTCATGATCGGATTCAGCTGTTTGAAGAGGCTGAGATGATTGATTTTGATGAGTATGATATTTTGGTTGATGGGTTGTTAGGTACGGGAACGCGTGGTGCGTTAGAGCAGCCTTTACTGGGCTTAGTCGAGCAGATGAATGAGACTTCTTGTTTGAGAGTTGCGATTGATATTCCTACTGGGGTGCATCCGGATGATGGTGTTTCTGGAGTTGCGTTTGATGCTGCTTCTATCGTTACGTTTCATGATATGAAGCCGGGTTTGGAAAGTGTAAAGGATAAGGTTGTGGTTGCGGATATTGGGATTGTTGAGAAAAAATGAGTCGTGTTACAAGGAAAGATGTTGTCATTCCTAAGCGTTCGAAAGGTTCTAAGAAAGGTGACGCTGGTAGAGTTCTGATTATTGGTGGATCGGAGGATTATGTTGGGGCTTTGGTGTTAAGTGGTTTAGCAGCTTTACGTGCTGGGGTTGATTGGGTTACGGTTGCTTGTCCTGAAAAAGTGGGATGGGCGGTGCATGCTTTGTCTGCTGATTTGGTTGTAAGGAAATTTAATTGTTCGCATTTTACTTTGAAGGATGTTAATGCCGTATTGAAGCTTGAAAAAAAGTTCGATGTGGTTTTGATAGGAACTGGGCTTGGTGATAGGTCGGATTCTTTTGTTCGTGCTTTTGTTCGTAAATCTAAGAAACCTCTCGTGATTGATGCGGACGGGGTTAAGGCGGTTTCTCTATCTTCTGTTTCTGGTGCGTTGTTGACTCCGCATGCTGGTGAGTTTAAGATGTTGTTGAAGAATTCAAAATTAAGTGAGAAGGGGTTGCGATCTCACCTTAACGGAAATGTGGTATTGTTGAAGGGTGCAACGGATACGATTATTTCAAAAGAGCGGGTTGTTGCTAATAGAACCGGCAATCCGGGTATGGCTAAGGCAGGTACTGGTGATGTGTTGGCTGGATTGTGTGTGGGTTTTCTCGGTCAGGGGTTATCGTTATTTCAGAGTGCGGTGAATGGTGCCTACATTAATGGTACATTAGGTGACTTATTGGAGAAGAAAAAGGGTTATTCGTATATTGCTTCTGATTTGCTTATGGATCTTAAACGTGTTCTGTAGTCGGTAAAGGCTTATAAAAAAGAACGCATTCTTTAGGGTTATGAATCACGCTGTTATTTTGGGTGCTGGATCTTCTACACGGATGGAGAAGCCGATTAACAAGCTTCTTTTGTTGCTTGGTGGTGAAACGGTGTTGGAAGCGAGTATTGCTCCGTTTATTGATTCTTCTTTTGTGGAGACGGTGACTGTAGTGGCTAGTGCTGCGGATAAAGAGCATATTGAGCGTTTGGTTGCGAAGAATTCGTATGCGAAACCGGTTACTGTAATTCTGGGTGGTGAGGAAAGACAGGATAGTGTGTATGCTGCGTTGAAGCAGTTGAAAGCGGATAGTGCAGATATTGTTGTTATTCATAATGGGGCTAATCCTCTTGTTGAGAGAGATGTTATTGAGAAGGTGATTGCGGCTGCGGAAAAGTATGGTGGGAGTGCTGCTGCTTTTCGGGCTCGTGATACGATAAAAGAGGTTTCCGATGACGGATTGGTTACAGCTACGTTTGCACGCTCCCATTTGTGGCAGATGCAGACGCCGCAGGCGGGTAGATATGGTTTATTGATACAGGCGTTTGTTAAAGCTGCTAATGATGGTTTTTATGGGACGGATGATGTTCAGTTATTGGAAAGAATGGGTGAACAGGTTAAGATTGTTGAATGTAGTCCGGAGAATTTTAAGATTACCACTTCTACTGATTTAGAAAAGGCTCGAGCGTTGGTAACTAGTGATAGAGTTGGATTAGGACAGGACTCGCATCGGTTTACTGCATCGGGTAAAAAGCTGATGCTCGGTGGGGTGGAGGTGCCGGGTAACGGTTTAGAGGGTAATTCGGATGCTGATGTGATTTTGCATTCGTTGTTTAATGCTCTTTCGACGGCAGTTGGCGGGAAGAGTTTAGGTTTTTATGCCGATCCGATGTGCTCGCAAGGGGTTACAGATAGCGCGGTGTATTTGAAGGTTGCTTTGCAGATGGTTAAAGATAAGGGTTTCTCGGTTGAGAATATTGCGTTGATGATTGAGTGTAAAACGCCACGTCTTGAGAAATATGAGGAATTGATTAAAGTTAATGTAGGCGAGTTGTGTTCTATTGAGAGTAGTGCTATTGGTTTAGCAGTTACTTCTGGTGAGGATGGGACGGATTGGGGTAAAGGGTTGGGGATGCAGTGTCATTCTGTGGTGTTGTTGAAGAAGTTATGATTCGTTAGGTGGGGCGAACAGGTTGGTGTGTATGGATGCAGGTATTTCAATCCCCCTCATTTTTGGACGGGCGTAATGAGGTATTATTGAGCGTGTACCCATGAATTCCAAATATCTATCCACAAACACCTGTGAAGGCCCTCGATATCCATCAAGAATTTCTTTCTTGTCTACTCCTACTGCCTTCCCTGCTATGTCCTCTATTGGAGTTGTATCGGTCACTAATCTTCCATCTTCCAATTTTAACACTACAGAAAAACCGGAATTGCCCTCTGCAAGTTCTAATCCTAGGCGGCGTCCTACATCGAAAGCATAATCCTTATCCTTTAGCACCTGAACATACGCTGCTCTTTGAAGATGTTGAGGCACGATGTTCACTTCCTTAATTTTTCCGTAAAAAGAAGGTATTTTGAATTGTTGGGTTACCAATTCCGCCATATATCGTCCGGTTGAAAAGGAATTTGCCCTACCATGTTGTATGTTCCCGGACGGATCGGTATCTGGAGATCCTCCACTGTATTGCAGTAGTGCTTCTATTCTCTCCTTGATATCACTACCTCCCTCTAGAGCATTTAGTTCGGCTAATGTGCCGCGTAGCATCGTCGCATTTTCTTCTTGGTCACTAGCATGTAGTTCTGCTAGACTCTTTCCTGTAGCAGCATCATCAATATCTTCTTGTACTACGATAACTGCTTTCCCGTGCTTCTGGATTACTTTTTCCAGCGAGCTAAAAAATACTTCTTGATTAAAAGGAGTTTCTTTGCTGATAATGAGGTGCGGCGGGCGGTTAGGGTCGATGTATCCAGCTGGGTTAATCTTTGCTATTCCCGTACCTTGTGTCAATTTTCCTGATTTTCTTCCCATTACTTGATAAATCATTACGGGGCAGATTCTATAGACTTCAGGAGTAATGGTTCCGTCTGGATCCATCACGTTACCCTTTACTCTGTAGGACTCGAAATCTGAGAAGGTGTTGATGATAGCATATGCATTGAAAATGAGTGTGGTTAAAGCTCCTGGTGAGAGATGAGTTACAGGCAGATCGTCATCAACTGTTTTTATCCCGTGGCCACCTCGCAGTGAAGTGTCCTTCTGCAATAGGTGGCTGATCACATCCGAAGTGTCATTCCCTCCGAAACCTGCTATTGCTGGATTTCCTATTTCCTTCAGCACAAATGCTATGTGCTCAAGTGCCCGATCAAAATAACCTTCCTTCGGTCCGAATCTAGATGTCCCGAGACTAGAACCTGGTCCACTATTCAAGAACTCGTAGGAGCTATCATCCATAAGCGTAACAATGTTTCCGGGGACGTTGCCGTAGAGTACGCCTTCGAGTCCGTTTTTTGAGCCTAGAATTTCTAGTGTTCTTTGCTCTTCCTTTGAGAGGGAATCTCTTGCGTGGAGTAATCCGGCTATTGAGCAATCAATAACTGGTGTCGGACCTCCTGATTGAAAGGTAAGAATTTTGTTTACTTGATCGCCCATTAGTAGTCACAAAAACTATTTATTTATAAGTAATTGTGTACTCCATCATATGCATGCAATTAAAAGCTCATGCAAAGGTAAATCTTACCTTGGATATTCTGGGAAAGCGTGAGGATGGTTTTCATTCTCTTCGTTCTGTGATGCAGGAGGTTTCGCTTTGTGATGAGATTACTTTGGATGAGATTTCTGAGGATGCGATTAAGATTTCATGTAGTGATAAGACCTTAGAGAATGACGATAATTTGTGCTGGAAGGCGGCTGCTTTGATTAAGCGGACGTTTATGATTGCTCAGGGTGTTTCGATTTCTTTAACTAAGAACATTCCTATGCAGGCTGGATTAGGTGGCGGTTCTAGTGATGCGGCTGCTGTTTTGATGGGGTTGAATGTGTTGTGGGAGCTGAAATTGGATGAGGATGGGTTGATGAAACTGGCTGCGGAATTGGGATCGGATGTTCCGTTCTTTATTTTAGGAGGTACTTGTGTAGTAGAGGGACGGGGAGAGATTGTTAGCCGGATTAAGGGTCCTGAATACTCGTATGTTATTGTGGTTCCGGAAGTTGGTAGTTCTACCGGTGATGCTTACGCTGCAGTTGATTTATCGGTTGTTGGTAAGAAGCAGGCTAGCGAGGGTTTTGTGAAAGAATTTGATGTTAAGGAAATTCACAATGACTTTGAGGTTAGTGTGTTTAAGAAGCATCCTGAACTAGAGGAGATTAAAGTTAAACTGTTAGAATGTGGTTGTACGGCTGCGTTCTTGGCTGGAAGTGGGAGTTCGGTTATGGGTATTGTAGACGAAGCTAGTAAGCAATTGGTTAAAGAACAGTTAAAAGATAAGAAATTAATCTTTGCTTATTCTGCGAACATGCCTGCGGAGTCTCGGTTGTAGTTCCACTCGGACTTTAATTCGCCTTCTTTTTTGTAATACGCAGTTAATCTTCGGATTTTTGATTCTGTTAATGTTAAGCCACGTTTTGCGGTCTGGTCCTGCTTGTTGTTTTCGATGTGCTTTAGTAATTCGATTGCTCTTCGGATAAGTGATAGAAGGTCTTCAGGAACTTCGTGGAGAATTTTCTTTTCTGCCATGAACTGTTTTAGAGATTTCTTTAACATGAGTTTAGCATTTGGAATTCCGTAGGTGTCTCTCAGAACTAATCCAATCTTTGCTGGGCTTTTTCCCTCTTTAGCTAGCTTGGTGATGAGCATTTCAATTTCCTTAGGTTTATAGGTTACCCAGGTTGTTTTCTTAGGAGTAGAGGGCTTATTTGAGCCTGACTTTCCTTTCTTACGTGAATACATTCGTGCCATGTAGAACTATGGATTTGTAGGCTGTTTATAAATGTTACTGAGGTTTACCCTAAGAATGAATCTTGTGTCTGCAGATTTTTTCTCCGTCTAATGCTCTATTGCGAAGACGCCATCTGAGTCTAAAATCTTCTTCCTCATTGTAGCCTATGATAAGTTCGTTCCCTAATTCTCTTTTCCAGTTTTCGGTGATTTTCTCTATACATTCGTCAACCTGTTCTTCTCTTCGGATGTCTTGGAGATGTCTGTTTCTTTGGTCTCGTGAATTGGCTTGGATGTGTCTGATGACATCGATGCCATTTTTCTCGTGGTCAAAAGATGACTTTTGGTAGGGTATTCCTAGATGTCCGAAAAAATCATCGCCTTGGTCGTATACTTCAAAACGCATGAGGGTGTAGTCTTGAGTGTAGTGTGCTAGGGCTACTAATGCTATTCCTAATGTGGTTAGGATGCAGATCAAGATAAAGGTCATAAATTTCATTTCTTCGTGGTAGGTTGGAGTGGTTTTAAAGCGTTTCTATGGAAAGCGTGTTTAGATTGTCAGATTGTGGAATGGTCGCTAGAATTTTGACGTCGTAGGTTTCTGCGATTATTCTTTTGTTGTCTTTTTCTATTTCACTGTCTTTATACTGGTTGAGGATGATTCCTTTGATTTGGATGTCTCTTGCTTTGAGTGCTTCAATGGTGAGGCTGGTGTGGTTAATGGTTCCTAGGGCGGCTCGTGCTACTACTATTACTGGTTCGCCTATCTCTTTCATTAAATCTGCAATGGTGTAGGATCTTGTAATGGGTACTAGTAAGCCACCTGCGCCCTCTATCAGGAGATAGTCGTATTTGCTTTTGAGTTCTTGAATTTTAGTTAGGATTATTTGCTTGTCGATTTCTTTATTTTCTTTTTCTGCAGCTAGATGGGGTGAGGCTGGCAAATTGAATTGGTATTCTGCGTAAAGATGTTCGGATTCAATAGTGCTTAGCTCTTGGATTACTTTAAGGTCTTGTGTTGGGTGTTCATTTGTTACTTCTCCACACATTAGGGGTTTGTAGACTGCAACTGATCCACTCTTTTTTAGGTGTTTAGCGAGAAGTGCGGTGATTAGAGTTTTTCCTACACCTGTATCGGTTCCTGTTATGAAGTATGTTGTCATGGGTTAAGTAGTGATGTGTTGCTTAAAAGCTTTGCTTGCGCATAGATTTATAAATGAAAATCTGCTTTCGATGGAGATGAATGATGATGTATTCATTGAGTATGTGAAGGGATTACAGGTAAGGCTAAGGGCACTTCCTGATGTGATTGAAATGTATAGTCGAGAGGATCCTCTTGACCAAGATTCTGCGGCAGCTCTCGATGAGGAATCATTGTCCCATATGTATGCCGGTTTGTTAGATTGGTATGATGCTGCCGTTCAAATTGCAGGTATTCTTGAATTTGCTGCTCAAACCGATGGGCCCCTAAGAAACTATCTGAGTCGCGACGATACGACGAATGATCTAATTAAGTGTGGGTTGGGAACGGTTGTTATGCGAGAATTCTTGAAGAAGAATCTTATGGGTAAGAGTGGCGATGCAGTTGCCCTTATCAATACAGTCTCTGATTCAATTAGAGGACGATAGTCTATTTCACTACCATCGGCATGAATTCGGTTGAGCCGAAAATGCCGTGGATGTTGTGTTGTTTTAACCAGATGGCTCGTTTAAGGTAGCCTAGTGCTGGACCTAGCACATTTGCTGCCATGCTGGTTTCGTCGCCTAACATGAATTTATGTGAGGATGTTTTTCCATCGAAGGTTTTTCCGGTTAAGGTCATGGTCGTTGTTGTTGGTTTTTTGCTGGATCTCGTATCCATGATGCCGCCTACTTGGCACTGGTCTAGAGTTTCTATGACGCCTGCTTTTTGTAAAAGGATGTCATCTGCGTGTTGCATGTTGTGGAACTCTAATTTGCCGTCGGTTTTGTTTAAGAGTTCTTCAATTTCTTTGTCTGTCATCGATTTTGCTTTTTCAACGTCGTATCCATCGAGATGTGCGATGTCTTCTCTGATGGTTCCTTTGTATTGTTCCCAGTTTTCTATTCCGACGCCCCAGAAGATGTCTACTTTGTCTACTTTGATGAAGGATTGGGATGCTAGTACTGCAGCTGCACTCAATAGTCCTGGTGTTGCGCCGGTTCCTGAGAGATAGGTTGATTTGGATTGTTTGAATAAGGCGTCTTTTTCGAACATGATTTTCATGGCCTGGGTTCGTTTTAGTGGATCTGAGAATGCTCCTTGGTAGCCGCCCTCAAGGAATCGTTGTGCAACTCCTGGGATGAATTCGTTGGGGAGGTTAGGTAATGTTATTAGGATTCCATCGATATTCTTGCTTGCTTTGATGATTTCTCCAATGGTGTCTTCTGAATTTTCTCCGATATCTGCGATGGTTTGGTTTGGTTGGAGATTGTAAATCGTTTTCGGATCGATGCCTTCTTCGTTTATTAGAAATCCGTCTTTGTCGCAGACTGCTACTAGAGTAATCTCTTCTTTTTGCTCGATCATCTTCGCGGCTGCTCTGCCGAGACCCCCACATCCTAGAATTGCTATTTTCATTATGCCTTAGTACACAAATAATTATATATGGTTTAAAAATCTATTGTTACGTGAAACTGTTTAAGACTTTTTTAGATGGATTGCGTCGCAAGAAGCTGTTTCGTGAGTTTAGAACGCTTGATTCGGCTAGTGATCATAGTGTTCAGGTTGATGGGAAGGAGATGGTGATGCTTGCTTCTAATAATTATTTTGGATTGAATACGCATGCGGAAGTGGTTGCGGGTGCTGAGGCTGCATTGCGAAAGTATGGTGCGGGAAATGTGGCTAGTCGGCTTATTGTAAATTTGAAGATTCAGGATGAGCTAGAGGGGGCGTTAGCTGCATATAAACAAAAAGAGGCTTGCTTAGTTTTTTCGAGCGGCTATGCAGCGAATGTGGGTGTGTTGAGTAGTGTTGTGGGTGAGGATGCGGTTATTCTGAGTGATGAGTTGAATCATGCCTCGATTGTGGATGGTTGCAAGTTATCGAAAGCTACGACGTGCGTTTACAATCACTGTGATGTTGCGCATCTTGAATTATTGTTGAAGGAGCATGTAGGTAAGAAGATACTTGTGGTTACAGATAGTATTTTTAGCATGGATGGGGATCGTGCTCCGTTAGAGGCTTTGGTTGGTTTGAAGAATAAGTATGGGTTTATTCTGATGGTGGATGATGCGCACGCTACTGGCGTATTGGATACTCACTTTCCGGAGATTGATATTTGTCTTGGTACATTATCTAAATCACTTGGAAATCAGGGAGGCTTTGTTTGTGGTAGCAAGGACTTGATTGATTTCTTGCGTAACTCGGCTCGAGCTTTTATGTATTCGACTGGATTAAGTCCAGCATCTTGTGGGGGTGCTTTGGCTGCTCTTTCTGTGCTTGATCGCGAGACGGAGATGCGGGAGCGGTTATTGGAGCATGTTGTTTATTTGAAGGCTGGGATGCGTAAATTGGGATTGCAGGTGGAGGGTGACTATCATATTTTGACGTTGGCTACTGGTACTAATGAGAAGACGATGAAATGTCAGGAGCTTCTGGAGAAAGAGGGTGTTTTTGTTACGGGCATTCGTACGCCTTCGGTTTCTAGTCCGCGATTGCGGATCACGGCGATGGCTACTCATACTAAGGGGGAGTTGGAGAAAGCACTTAGGGCGTTTGAGAAGATTGTGTCAGTTGTTCGTTGATTATGCTGCCCTTATTTCTTGTATTAGAAATTCATGAATGGAGGTATCTTCTTTTTGAGAGGGGTAGAGATGAGGCATTTCTGGAATGGGTTGGGCTCCCTCACGTACTGAGTCGCTATTGGATAATGATCTTACGAATGCATCCAGAGCTATCGATTTGGGCTTGCTTGAGGATTCGAATGTCTGCCTAAACGAGGGACTAGCGATTACTTCTTCCGCCGTTATGTCTTGTTCGTAGCCTTGCTCAGATTGATATTTTCTTAGTTCGAATGCCATTATTTCGGCACAGTCTCGATAAAATACTTCTTTCTGATCCCACAAACCAGGCATATAGGATCTGGCATGAGTTAATGCAGTTCCATACTCTACTGATTCAGGAGTTTGACGAAGGTCTGCAAAAAATGCGGCGCGCTCATCGATTGTAGTGAATACTCTATCGTCTCCGCTTTCTAGCTCCTCTTGTGCTTGTAGATTAGCCTGAGCCCACTTAATGACGAATTCGTACTCTTGAGGTATGTTGTTCATACCCATAGAACTTCTCATCGATTTAAAAGTGTACCTATTTTCACCACTTAATAATAGCAAATACTACTCATTAGAATTCTCTATTCTACCATGCCCGAAGATGATTTCTGCGTCTAGGTTTTTGATGTATTCGTATTGTTTCATTACTTCGTCGGCGTTCCAGAAGAAGCCGGGTAAGCAAGAGTACTTGAGATTTTCTTTGGTGTAGCAGGCGTCTCCTGCTATGAAGATTTTTTTATCGCCTAGATCTAGTAGGACGGATTGGTGGCCTTTCGTATGACCTGGCGTTTTGATGATGTGAATTTTGCAGTCGCCAAAGAGGTCGTAGTTGCCTTCTATTAATTGGTAGTTTCCTTCTGGGAACTTGTCTGCGTACGCAAATTTTTGGTATTGAGGTGGATTTTTTGCTAGTTCGTATTCATCTTTTTGGCAGATGATGGTTGCGTCTGGGAATTTCTCATTGTTATCGGCGTGGTCGAGATGGAGATGGGTGTTGATGATGTAGTCGATCTTTATGTCTTTGAGATATTCTGGGATGTCGGTTTCTAGTATGGGTTTGAATGCGGTTAAGCGTTTTCCCCAGGTGGTTTCGAATTGTTTACTGAAGCCGGTGTCTATCAGTACATTACCTTTTTCATGTTTTACGAGAAAACAGTAGACGGGAATCTTTATTGGTGTGCCCATGTTTCTGCCTAAGGTAACGAAACCTTTGTCGCATTCCATGACGCCGTTTTTGATGATTTCTAGTTGCATTTTGGATGATGATACTACTGCGCTCCGTTTGCTTGTGGAGATGCTGTTCGCATCGTGTGCTGTCGAAAGTGCTTACATTGTTGTAGACTCCGCTCGGCAGCAGTATCAATGCATAAAGAATATAAACTGCATTAAAATAGTTTTTGTATGGGGGTTGAACATACTGCGTATCTTACTGCGGTTTGGCGGAAGATGGGGAAATTGGACATGACTTCACTTCGCGATGTTCCGTTTCGGACTAAGATGATTGGTTACATGATGGGCTGGTTGGATCCTGCCAGTGTGGATACGATTGTGCAGCGGACTATCATTATTGATGCGGTGTTGGCTGGCTTACAGAAAGAACATATTGTGGAGATTGGGGCTGGTTTATCGACGCGTCGGGAGAGGTTTCCGAGGAGCGTGGTGTATACTCTTGATTTGCCGTCGTTTCCGATTCAGAAGGAGAACTTTATTCCCTATGCGATTGGAACGGATAGTTTAGAGGTTCCGTTCTCGGATGCGGTTTTTGTTGTTGAGGGAGTTTCGATGTATCTTGAGAAACTACAATTAAAAAAGATGTTGAAAGAGATTGTTGGACTTAAAGGTCATGTCGTGATTGATTTTTTTGATAAGAGTAAGGGTAGCAAATATAAGTCGTATCGAGAGCATTTGTACAAACAGTTGTTTAGTCGAGTGTCTGGCAAGGATAAACCCTTTAGTTTTGCGGTGGAGAATGCTGAGCATGCTCGCAAGTTGCTTGCGTCGTGTGGCTTTACGGAGATTGAGGAATTGCGACTGCCGTTAAAGAAAACTCTAGATATCTTGTTTTACGCTAAGTGTTGATTCTTGTTTTGGGGTTTTGAATGCAGGTTTTGATTTTAGTCCTAGTAAGGTGAAGAGTTCTTTGTCTTCACTTTGCTTTTGGTTGGGTTGGGTTAATAGCTTGTCGCCGGCAAAAATGGAATTTGCTCCGGCTAGGAAGCAGAGTGCCTGGCCTTCTTTTGAGAAGTTGATTCTGCCTGCAGATAGTCTGACTACTGATCCCGGTAATACTATTCTCGTTGTTGCAATCATTCTGATCATTTCCCAGATGCTGATTAATCCTTGGTTTTCTAATGGGGTGCCGGGTACTGGCTGGAGTGCGTTGATGGGGACGGACTCTGGATGTGGTGTTAGTTGGGATAACGTGAGGAGCATTTTGAGTCGGTCTTCGTCTTTCTCTCCCATTCCTAAGATTCCGCCGCAGCAGATGGTCATGCCTGCATTTCTGACATTTTCTAGTGTTTCTAATCGGTCGTCATAGGTTCTCGTTGTGATGATTTTACTGTAGTATTCTCTGCTTGTGTCGAGATTGTGGTTATAGGCATATACTCCTGCGTCTTTGAGTTTTTTTGCTTGTTGTTCGGTTAACATGCCTAGCGTACAGCAGACTTCCATGCCTAATGCGTCAACTTTCTTGACCATCTCTAGAATGTTGTCGAAATCTTGGTCGTCTTTAACCTCTCTCCAGGCTGCACCCATGCAGAATCTTGTTGAGCCTGCTTGTTTTGCTTCTTTTGCTGCAGTCACTACAGCATCTACATCCATTAATTTGTGTGTTTCGATTTCTGATTTGTGTCTAGCGGATTGTGGACAGTAGGAACAGTCTTCTGAGCACTTTCCGGTTTTAATTGAGAGTAGGGATGATACTTGAACTTCTCTCGGATCATTGTGTTGACGGTGTAAGGTGGATGCGCGGTAGACGAGCTCTAATAGAGGCATATCATAGATTTCTTTTATCTCTGTTAATGTCCAATTGTTGCGAATGTCCCCCATGATTTCAGAAAAAGTGTCTTGGTTTAAATTTGTTGTTGTTTTTTCCTGCTGAACCACAATCTTTATAATTATGGGGCGGATTCAGAAATTATGAGTCTTGGTGCTGCAGACAAGGTTGCTATCAGCGGTATGTCGGATGCTGACATTTCTGGATTTTTAAAAGAACATTTGTTGACGTTGAAGGTTGATGAGTGTAAGAAGATTGTTGAGTTGTTAGGTAGAGATCCTACGTTAAGCGAGGTGCACATCTTTAACATTCAGTGGAGCGAGCATTGTAGTTACAAATCTTCAAAGCAGTGGTTGAAGATGTTGCCGACTACGGGGCCAACAGTGATGTTAGGGGTTGGCGAGGATGCAGGTATTGTCCGGTTTGCGCATGAGGGAGAGGATGTGTATGGTATTGCAATGTCGCATGAAAGTCATAATCATCCGTCGCAGGTGGTGCCGTATGAGGGTGCTGCTACCGGTGTAGGTGGTAATATTAGGGATGTTCTTTGTATGGGTGCTCGGGTTATTGCTTGTGCTGATCCTCTTCGATTTGGAGATCCTACTGGTAAAGAGAGTAATAAGGTCAAATATATTGCGAATCAGGTTGTTGATGGGATTGCTGGGTATGGAAATCCGTTGGGCGTGCCGGTGTTGGCTGGTGACGTTTATTTTAATTCGAGTTTCGATGATAATTGTTTGGTGAATGTGGTTACTCTCGGTATTATCAAGGAAAAGGATATTATTCATTCGGCTTGTCCTCCGAATAGCGAGGGATACGATATTATTGTTGTGGGTAAGGCTACTGATGCATCTGGTTTTGGTGGAGCTGCGTTTGCCTCAGTTGTTTTGGATGATGAGCAGGAGGAGTACAACAAGGGTGCGGTACAGGTTCCCGATCCGTTTTTGAAGAATATTTTGGTACGCGCTTCTGAAGGTGTTTTTGCTGCCGCTCGAAAGGAAAAGGTTACGCTTGGATTTAAGGACATGGGCGCTGGCGGGATTATGTGTGCGACGTCTGAATTGTGTGAATCTGGGGGAATGGGTGCTGATATTGATTTGGAGAAGGTTCACGTTGCTTTAGAGGGTCTGGAACCGTATGTGATTGCTTGTGCGGAAACACAGGAACGGTTTGCTTGGGTTTCTCCCCCTGCATTTACTTCTACGATCTTACGTATTTACAATGAGGAGTTTGAATTGCCTCGGGTTGCTAGTGGTGCTCGAGCTTCAGTTGTGGGTAAAGTTACAACTGGCGATTATGTTATGCAGTATCGCGGTAAAGCTATTTGTAAGGCGCCTGCGTCTGTGGTTACGAAGGGTATTGAATACACTCGGGTTGGGGAGACGTATGCTTCTTCATTAAAGGAACCTACATTGAAAGAGCCTTCTGATTATGCTTCGATGGGGTTGAAGTTGCTTCGTCATCCGAATGTTGCTTCGAAAGCTTCGATTTACAAACATTACGATACTGAGGTGCAAGGTTTAGCTGTATTGCGACCGGGTGAGGCGGATGCGGGAGTGCAGGCTCCTGTACCGGGAAAATACTGGGGGGTTGCTTTATCGGTGGATCATAATCCTCGGTATTCTCGCATTAGTCCGTTTCATGGTGCGGTGAATGGGGTTGCGGAAGCAATGCGTAACGTTGCGTGTGTTGGAGCTACTCCAATTGGGATGACGGATTGCTTGAATATGGGGAATCCAGAGACGAGCGATCATTTTAGAGATTTTATTGAATCGGTTGAGGGATTAAGTGTTGCTTCGCATAAATTATGGTTAAAAGAGTATCCGGAGAAGCCGGTTCCGTTCGTTGCGGGGAATGTGAGTTTTTACAATCAGAGTGCAAGTGGTAAGACTATTGATCCTTCGCCCATTATTGGGTGTGTAGGGAGAATTGAGGATTATCGAAAGGTGGTGCGGACTCAGCTTGTTGCTGCTGGAAGTTCTTTGTTGATGATTGGTGAACGGAAGGATGAATTGGGTGGGAGTGTCTATTATGATGTGCACGATGAATTGGGTAAGAACGTTCCTGAACTGGATTTAGAGGTGCAGCGTCGTGAAATGCACGCGGTTATTGATTTGATTGATGCTGGCTTGGTTAAAAGCTGTCACGATATCTCGGATGGTGGTTTATTTGTTACCGTTGCTGAGATGATTTTGGGTAAGGATGCTGATGGTAAGGTTGGTGTTGAGATTTCATTGGTAGGTGAATTGGAGAAGTCTCGATTATTGTTCTCGGAAACTCCTGGATACGTTTTAGAGGTTGACTTTAGCAAGATGAAGGAAATTGAAAAAGTGTTATCGGAACACAAGGTTTCAGTTTCTAATTTAGGTACTACTACTAATGATGCTGAGCTTGTTGTAAAGGATGTTTTGGAGTTGAGTGTCAAGCAGATGGCTGAAGCTTGGACGAATGGTGTTGTGGAGGCCATGAAATGATTGCAGTATTGATGTTTCCGGGTTCGAATTGTGAGAATGAGACGAAGCTTGCTTGTGAGAAGGCTGGGATGAAGGCGGAAATTGTTCGGTGGAATGATGTTTCTAAGCTCGGTTCGTATAGTGGCTATGTGTTGCCGGGCGGATGGAGTTATGAGGATAGAATTCGGGCTGGTGTTATTGCTAGCAAGGATACTGTTGTCGCGTTTTTGAAGAAAGAGGCTGCTGCAGGTAAACCTATCTTAGGTATTTGTAATGGCTGTCAGATTTTAGTTGAAGCTGGTTTGGTGCCGGGCAATGGTAAATTGGAGATGGCGGTTGCACGTAATGAGAATCCGTTGGTTTCTGGTTATTATTGCAGCTGGGTCCATATGAAGAAGACTTCATCTTTGAAAACTGCATTTTCTGCTGTGGATGATGTTATGGCGATTCCTATCGCTCACGGGGAGGGTCGATTTGTGACTAATGATACTGAATTGTTGGCTGCGTTGGAGGAGAACGGACAGATTCTGTTTAGGTATTGTGATGCGGGCGGAGATGTTGCTACATCGTTTCCAGACAATCCTAATGGTTCGAGTGGAGCGATTGCAGGTATTTGCAATAAGGAAGGAAATGTGCTGGCGATGATGCCGCATCCCGAGCGAGCTGCCTGGATGAGGCAAATGCCTGGAGAACATGCGGATGGCGAGGAGGCTGGTCCGGGTTTACGTATTTTTGAAAGTATGAAGAGGTATATTGATGAAAACTGAATTGTTTGTGCGGTTGAAGGTGGTGGATACTACTGCGTTGACTGCGTTGACTGCTATTCAGGAGATGGGTTTTACTGACTGTGTTGAGGTTAAGCGTGATGTGTATTATGCGTTTGAATCGGATGTAGATATTTCTAAATCACTGTTGGGAGTGGATGTGTTGGTGAATGCTAATAAACACGCTGCTCGCTTTTCGGCTGATGTTACTGGCGTAGGAGTATTGGTTACGGATGCGGATGATGATTGTTCTGCTTTGTTGCATACTTTGACTGAACGTTTGGGTATTTCTTCAATTACTCATGTTTCTCGTGGTGTGTTGTGGACGTTGCGGTTTAAAGAGGGTGTTGATTCAACATTGATTGCTGAAAAGATTGCGCGCGGGTTGTTGAGTAACGAGCACTATCAGAAGTTCGTAATTCTGGGTTAGTTTTTTGAACTACCACTAGGCTAAAGCCATAGTGGAATCGTCAAAGTAATCACTTAGTCTCCTGTTCTTCTCGTTGGAATCTTGTTTTCGAGCATAATCACATTTTCAAT
>Ga0187833_10000504_pt1 | contig 45294 bp, 60 predicted proteins | sample ETNtaG_37_FD_167968 | JGI IMG/M metagenome (GOLD analysis project Ga0187833, IMG submission 167968) | Marine microbial and viral communities from oxygen minimum zone, Eastern Pacific Ocean - ETNP2014_SV_400_PacBio MetaG (Illumina Assembly) | ecosystem: Environmental > Aquatic > Marine > Hypoxic...
TTTAGATTGTGATATACCTTTGGATGAAACTTTAGGGGATTATATTGAAGCGGATGTTTGTTTATTTGCTGATGAATCTAATACTAATTTGTATAATGTTAGTTTTGAGGATGTGGATGCTTGTGGTTATAATGAGGATAATGGGCAGATTTTTCATCATGATTTTGAGATTTATGCTAGACCGTTGAAGTATAAGGAGGTTGAGGATTTCAGGTTTGATTCTAATATTTTTGAAGTGGAGACGAATCTTTCAGGGATGGTTTGGGATTATGTTGATGATAAGTATAATGGGGATTGTGATCCTGAATGTATAATTCCGATTAAGATTTATTCGGGGATTTTGCAAAATTTGAGAATTGATGATTCTAGGTTGGGTTATAAGGCTAATGGATTGGAGCAGGATCCGATTGTTGATTTTTATAGTTTGGATGAGATATCTGCGTCGATTAGTTCTGAGTTTATGAAGTTGGTGATTGATGATGCTGAGTTTAGTGTTCCTAATGAGGTCGGTAAACATGATCTTGAATTTAGGATAGGGGGAGCGGGGATAGATGATGAGGTGAATGTTAAGAGTGTTCCAACGATAGTGCGTGTTTTTCCGACTAGGCCTGCGTTGCTTGTGCCGACTAAATTTGTAGCGGTTATGGAGGGTTTGGTGGAGAATGAGAGTTATCAGTATATTTGGGATTTTGGGGATGGGAGTTCTCCGAAGATTTCCTTGGAGAATGTGATGGAGTATACCTATAGTGCTAAGGATAGTTATACTATTACTTTGAATGTTTCTAGTGAATTTGGGGATGTAAGTAGGAGTTTTCCTGTTAGTGTTGTTACCCCTTATGATGCTATTAATGATACTATTGGTAAATATAAGGGAGATTTAGATAAAGTTGAAAGTAGTTTGAATTTGATTCCTAGTTGGATTCAAGATGAGATATTGGAGATTAATGATATAGATAGTTTGAGGGGGGCTGTGGATAGGCTTGAGAAAAAGTATAAGGAGACTTTGAAGGATGAGGATGAGGAGTTGATTAAGATAATGAATGATCTTGTTGTGTTGAAGATTCCTAACGATCTTAGGGTGGGGCAGAGTATTAACAAGGCTGCGTTTGTGCAGAGTAAGGAGAGGTTTGATGTTAATGCTTTGGGGGAATTGGGGGCTGGTGATGTTCAGGAAAGTGAGGAGAAGTATTATGATTCTGTGAATGCTTGGGTTAGACAGAATGTGGATATTACTTTGGAGTCTAGTACTTATTTCTTGTATTATGAGAGTGGGAGCAGTGAAGTTTTGGTTTCTCATATTAAGCTGGTGATGACTCCTACGAGAGATGTTGAAGAGTTTTTTATGATTTTGGAGGGAAATCCTAGTGATATAGTTTTGATGGATGATTATAGGGAGAAGGATCTGGATTTTGGATATGGGTTGAGGTTTCCGGAGTTGTTGAGCGGGGAGAGTAAGAATGTTGAGTTCTTGATTCCTAGTGTTGTTGAGATTTTAAATCCTCCAGTTTATGTTTCTCCGGAGTATAGGAATTTGGAGTTTAGTTTTGAGGCTGGGGTTTGTAATAATAATAATATCTGTGATGCTAATGCTGGTGAGACTTATAAAAATTGTAGGGCAGATTGTAAGCCTTGGACATTGACTTTGGTGTTTTTGTTTGTATTGGTTATTGTTACCTTGATTATTTATATTGTATTACAAGAATGGTATAAGAAGGGGTATGAGCGTCATTTGTTTAAGAATAAGAATCAGTTGTTTAATCTTATGGCTTTTATGAGGAATGCTCAGAATTCTGGGATGAAGAAAGGAGATGTTTTTGAGAAGTTGAGGCCGTTTAAGTGGAGTAAGGAGCAACTTAATTATTCTTGGAATAGGTTGCATGGGAAAAGGACTGGAATGTGGGAGATTCCTATTTTTAGAAGTTTTGAGAAAAAGAAGATTAAGAAGGAGATGGCGAGGAGAGGAGTTCCTGGAGTGGTTGGTGGGTTGGCTTCTAGGAATATAGTGAGTAGGCCTGTTGGGGTTGGAGTGGTTAAGGAAAAGAAGAAAGGGTTTTTTAAGGGGTTGTTTAGGAAGAAGGATAGGGTTAGGAAGTGAGAGTTGTTTCTTAATTATGCTTATTTATTATTGATTATGTGTTATAGAAATGTTAATAAAGAAAATTTTACTGTTTAGAGTATGGCTATAAAGATATTGAGGGATTTTACGAAGAGGATGTTTGGTATATTTTTTCGGCAGAAAGAGGAGATAAGTTTGGGGTTTTATGGGCCGCCGAATGCGGGGAAGACTTCTTTGGCTAATAAGATTTGTAAGGATTGGACGGGGGATGAGATTGGGAAGGTTAGTAAGATGGCTCATGAGACGAGGACTGTTCAGTTTAAGGAAGAGGTTGAGATTAAGTATAAGGATAAGAGTTTGAAGTTTAAGTTGGTGGATACGCCGGGGATTGCTACGAAGATTGATTATGAGGATTTTATGAAGGGGGGTAAGAAGAATAAGATGAAGAAAAAACAGGCTCAGAGTAGGGCGAAGGAGGCTACGCAGGGAATTATTGAGGCTATCAAGTGGTTGGATGATGTTGATGCGGTTGTGGTTGTCTTGGATGCTACGGAGAATCCGTATTCGCAGGTTAATATTACTATTTTGGGGAATTTGGTTGCTCGTGATATTCCGGTTTTGGTGGTGGCTAATAAAGTGGATTTGAGGAAGGCTGATATTAAGAAAGTGGAGAGCGCGTTTCCGGATTATGAGGTTGTTGGGATTAGTGCTAAATATGGGAAGAACATGGATGAGTTTTATGAGTCTGTGTTTAGGTTGGCTAAGAAAGCATGAGATAATTAATAAAAGTGAAGATTTAAAAGTATATATTTGATTATATAGTAAAAGAGGAGATAGAATAAAATGGCAAAGAGAAGATATAAGGGGTTGACGTTGCAGTTTGTTTCTCATAGGGAGATTGCTCGGCTTGACAGTGTTGAGAGGATTAAGAAGTTGTTGAAGATAGTTTTGGATAATAAGGTTATTATTTTGCAAGGTAGGTTGTCGGCTGGAGAGGAGAGTAGGTTGATTGAGGATACGATGGTTATGATTGGGAATGTGAAGGGGTTTAAGGGGGTTGAGTTGGCGGTGATTACTGGGGATGAAGAGGGGAGTAGTGTTTGGGATAAGTTTAAGAGTGGATTGGCTCGGGCTTTGGTTGGGCAACAGGATGCGGTTACGATAATTGGGCCGGCGAGTATTGTTAAAGAAATGAAGAAGGATCCTACTAAGTTGGAGTTGGTGATGAATTGAGGGTTATTTGTTTTTTATTTAATAGGCTAATTATCTATAATCTGAGAACTATCATATAATTCTGGTTTAAGTGCTCTCATTATTCTTTGTGTAGTCTTTACCTTATTGAAATAATGTAGAGATTCTTCTTTGTTTCCGGCTTCGTAAGCTTCATCTGTTGATAATGAAAATAGATGGCTTTGATATTCTAAAAGGTTATATAAATCATCTTTAGATATTGGTATCTTTTCTGATACTTTGTCTCTAAGATCTTTTAATTTTCTGGAATCGATTCTAATATCTCCTAATACGTCATCATCAGGTATTTCAAAGTCTGATACAAAACTTTCTAGTTCTTCATAATCGTTTCTGAATGGACTTTTTAAATCGTATTTATCTTCTGTCATTTTTATTGGGGTGAATCGATTGCTTCTTCTCCATCATTGGCTAGTTTAATTGATATTTGATCTAAAAGTTCTGGATATTGATCTCTTGTTATTGAGGTACCTATGGCAATTCTTGTTAATCCATTGTATAGTCTAAGTTTGTAAGCTCTTCTTAATGTGGTTACATTATCAAGTTCGTGTCCTTGAACTAGATTAAGATGATCTTGATCATATTCATCTACAAGATAATGATTTCCATTAGGCATATCGGTACCTTGGATTCTTGATGTTAAATCTTCTTTTGAGTTATAGAATCTTTGGATTCCATCTTTTTTATCATATCCTCGTACAACTAAAAATTTACCACAAATTATGATTCCGTCTTGGTTTGATATTAAATTTTTTAAATTAAATTTATTCATGTTAAAATTGATAAAGTTGTGTTTATAAATCTTTCTACATGTAACTACTTGGAGATAGTTAAATTATATGCATCTTGGAGTTATCTTATTTAATTATTTCATATAATCTTAGTAGTGATTTTTTTCATAAATATTTATTAATCCTGTTGGTTTGTTATTTGGATGCCACATCAATGTACTAAATGTTCGAAGGTTTATCCGGATGCTTCTGAGGAGTTGTTGAATGGGTGTGAATGTGGGAGTAAGTTTTTTTATTATATTCGGGAGGCGAAGCTTGTTGAGATGAATGATGAGGTAAGTAGGGTTATGGAGGAGTTGGATCGGAGTGATATGGATCAGATTGAGAGTGATATTCGGGAGTTGACGGGGATTAAGGATGCTGCGGATCCGGTGATATTGGATTTGGAGTCGGTGAGGGTTTTGAATCCTGGGAAGTTTGAGATTGATATTGTTAATTTGTTTAATAAGAATAGGCCGATGATTTACAAGTTGGGGGAGGGGAAATATATTATTGATATTGAGAGTAGTATGGGTTCTGGGAAGGGGAAGAAAAAAGATAATGAGAGGAGGAGTAGGTTTATGGAGATTGTTGATGAGGATGAGAGGGATAGGGAGGGGAGGGATAGGTTGGAAGGGGATAGGTTGGAGAGGGATAGGGAGGAGAGGAGATTGAAGGGTGAGGAGATAGATAAGATTAAAGTTGAGATAGGTAGTGGTGAGAAGGTTGATGGGATTGAGAATGTCGATGGAGTTGAGAATGTTGGTGGGGTTGATGAGAAAGATAAGAAAGTTATTATTGGTGGCTCGTATAATTATGATGAGGGTCGGGTTGGTGATTTAGAGGTAGGTGATAGTAAGTCGAGAGAGTATAGTCGTGATGATGTAGGAGATAATAAGATTTATGAGGGTAGTGGGGATGGGAACAAAAAGAAAGAAGAGGAATATTTGGATTTGACTGATGGGGAGGGTGATGGAGGGGATGATAAGGATGATGACGGCGATAAGAGAGATGAGAGGGAGTTGGAATAAATTTAAATAAGAAGGTTTTCTTATGAGATTGTAGTTGATTTGTTAAAATGGAAAATGAGATATATGATGTGGTGATTGTTGGAGGAGGTCCTGCTGGGTATACTGCGGGGATTTATACTTCTCGTGGGGGGCTTAGGACTTTGGTTTTGACGGGGCCTTTGCCCGGGGGGCAGTTGGTTAATACTACGGAGGTTGAGAATTATCCTGGTTTTGCTAAAGGGATTTTGGGTCCTGATCTTATGACGGAGATGAAGGATCAGACTAAGAGGGTTGGGGCGGAGGTGGTTGATAAACAGGTTGTTGACGTTGATTTTAGTAAGCGGCCGTTTGTTGTTAAAACTCGTAAGGATAGTTATAGTGGTAAGAGTGTTATTATTGCGACGGGAGCTAATCCTCGTAAGTTAGGGGTTAAGGGAGAGTTGGAGTATTCGGGTAAGGGGGTTTCTTATTGTGCTTTGTGTGATGGGCCTTTTTTTAATGACAAGGTTTTGGTGATTGTTGGTGGGGGGGATGCGGCTATGGGGGAGGCGAATTTTTTGACTAAGTTTGCGAGTAAGGTTCATTTGGTTCATAGAAGAGATGAGTTTAGGGCTAGTAAGGCGATGCAGGATAAGGTTTTTGCTAATAAGAAGATTGAGGTTCATTGGAATACTGAATTGGAGGAGGTTAAGGGGGATAAGATGATTGGAAGTGTTGTTTTGAAGAATAATAAAAGTGGTGAGAGTGATGAGATGGAAGTTGGAGGGGTGTTTATTTCGGTTGGGCATGTTCCTAATACTTCGCTTTTTGAGGGGAAGGTTGAGTTGGATAAACAGGGTTATGTGGCCCTTAAGGAGGGGATGATGACTTCGGTTAGTGGGGTTTATGCGGCTGGAGATGTTCATGATTATAAGTATAAGCAGGCGGTTACTGCTGCGGCTTTTGGGTGCATGGCGGCGATTGAGGCGGAGAGGAGGTTGGGGGAGAAGGGGTAGTCGCTTACCTCGCTCGCGAGTTTTCTAATTTGTCTACTTTCATGGCCTCATAGTTCGGCCATTTCGTAGAATTCTATATTGATATGTTGTAATTATTTTTAGATCTGGATTTATCATTTTTTGAGATAGAGTAGTTTGTGTTTATTATTAAGAACCTTTAAATATGATTTTAGATTGTTTAGGTTATGAAGAAAGTGGTAAGTGTTAAGGGGATACTTGATAGTCGGGTTGAAAAGATAAAGCCTTCTAAGGAGGTTTTGAATAGGGTTAATGGGATTTATGTTGAGTTTAAGAAAGAGTTGGAGGGTCGGATAAGGAAAAAAGGGATTGAGGCTGAGGTTTTTTTAGGGGGGAGTTTGGCGAAGGGGAGTTTGGTTAAGAAGGATGTTTATGATGTGGATGTTTTTGTTAGGTTTGATAAGAAGTATGGGGATGAGGGAGTGAGTGGGTTGTTGGGGAAGGTGTTGGGTCGGGGGTTTAAGAAGGTTCATGGTTCTAGGAATTATTATCAGAAGATGGTTGATGGGGTTTTGATTGAGGTTATTCCTACTATTAAGATAAATAGGCCTGAGGAGGCAGAGAATGTTACTGATTTGAGTTATTCTCATGTTAGGTATTTGGTTAAGAAGTTGAAGGGGAATGTTGGGTTGAGGGATGATATATTGTTGGCTAAGGATCTTGCGCATGCTCAGGGAGTTTATGGGGCGGAGAGTTATATAAATGGGTTTTCTGGATATGCTCTTGAGTTGTTAGTTGTTCATTATGGAGGGTTGGTTAAGTTGATGAAGGCTTTTGCTAAATTTGATTTTAAGAAGAGGAAGTTGGTCATTGATTCTGCGAAGTCTTATGGTAGTGAAGGTGAGATAATGGCTGTCGTTAATCCAAGTAAGAAAGTTGGGCCTGTTATTATGATTGATCCTACGTATAAGGAGAGGAATGTTGTTTCGGGATTGAGTCTTGATAGTTTGTTGAGGTTTCAGAAAGTTTGTAGGAAGTTTCTTGCTAATCCTTCTTTGAAGTATTTTGAGATGGTTAAGGTTGGGAGTAGTTTTAAGGGTAAGGATGATTATGTTATTGTTGTAAAGACTGATAGGCAGGCTGGGAATATTGCTGGAACTAAGAGTAAGAAGTTTTTTGGGTTTGTGCTTTCTCGGCTTGGTAAGGAATTTGTGGTTAGGAAAAGTGGATTTGAGTATGATGATATTAGGAATGAATCTAGGTTTTATTTTAGGCTTTCGAGGAAAGAGGATGATTTAGTTAAGGGTCCTCTGGTTTCTGATGGGAAGAATGCGGGGAGGTTTAGGAAGGTGAATGAATCAAGAGGGGTTAAGAGTTTGGGGAAGGTTACGGGGGTTCGGGGTTCAGGGAAGGTTTTTGAGAAGGATGGTTATTTGTATGTTAAGGTTAAGCATTCCTTGACTTTCGATGAGTGGTTTTCTAGGTTTTTGAAAGTGGATAAGAAGGTTATTGGGGAGATGGGGGTTATTGAGGTTGAGAAAGGTTAGATGGGCTTCTTGCGAAAAGTCTTATATCTATGGGAAGATCTATTTTGATGTTTTGGAGTTCTTTTGCTTTGTCTCTGAAGTTTAATATTCCTATCCCTATAATCTCATCTGTTTCATTATCTTTGAATATTGTGATATAATCTGTAATTTCCTCACCATAGTTAGATTTAGAGTCTCCTATAAAAATAGTGAGATAGTCTCCTTCTTCATCGTAATAAATTCTCATTTGCCCTTTCATTTTATTGTCCTTTGGAAATGTGCTGTTATTACAAATCCTTCTCCGTTTAATAACTTTGCTATTACTTTGAGATATTTTGCTGGGTTGTTTCTGTGTTTGAAATAATTGTAATAAACTATTTTTTGTTTTTCTAAGAGAATGGTTTTGATTGGGTTTTCTATTGTTGTTTTGATATCTTGATAATCAGTGACATTTGGATGGTCTTGTCTTATATGGCTCCATTGAGTTTTTGTTAGTCTGATAGTTCTTTCAGTTTTGTCGGTTGTGGTGAAGATTGTGTTCATGGAAGAATAATGAATGATGGATATAAAAATGTGAGTGGTCTGCTGAGTTTTTGAAAAGGGATAAGAAAGTTATTGGGGAGAATGAGGTTGAGGAGGGTTGAAATCTACTTTATTTTATTGTGAATAGCCTTAGTAAGTGTATGATAGTCAGAAAGTTCTAATGGAGTTATTGTTTGGTATATATCTTTGCTCGGAATATGTCTTGATACATACACTGATTGACCCATAGGTTTAAATTCAAATCCTACACTGTTCCAGGTGTTGGCAAGATCTTTTGCATCTCTATGGGGAGACCATACAGAATCACTTGGATGATCTGAGGCAATAAATCTTTCAGTTCTTATTTCTAGAGTCTTACCATCTCTAATTGTTTCTTTTGCAACGTAAAATGTTGTAGGACTTGCCATCTTACTCTCTCACCGCTTGATCGAACATAAAACTAAGAGTAGAAGCGAAGAAAGGTGTGTTTAACCATACTGCGATTTCTTCGTCTGGTGATGATGTGTTTGAGATTAGGAATAGAACTTGTTCGTTGTCTGAGATGAAGAACTTGGAGTCGATAAGGATTCTTTTGGCTTTGATTTTGAATTTGTTGTTTATTTTTTTAATATCTTTTTCATCGCCTGATAGGGCTATTTTCATGTTGATGTTTGCTTTTCTTAGTCTGTCGAATAATAGTGAGAAAAATCTCGATTTTAGTTGGACTTCTTGAGTTGAGGTGCATATGATTATTTCTTTTTTTGAATTTTCTAAGAGTTCTTTTAGGTGGTTGTAGATTGTTGATTTTCCTTTTACTGCGCCTGAGATGTCTTCTTGTTTGACTGGTTGAATTCCGGTTGAGTATAGTTGCTGTAGTTCTTTGTATTCTTCTGTTTCTTTTAATTTTGTGATGTTTTCGATTTTTTCGTCGGTTTCTTTCATTGTTTTTGTTTTTAGTTTTTCTATGACAATGTTTGGTTTTACTGCGATGTATTTTACAGGTTTACCGAGTTTCATTATTGCGAATCCACGTTTTTCTAAGCTTTCTAGAACGTCGTAAGTACGTGATCTTGGTACTCCTGAAAGTTCAGCTACTTCTCCAGCGCTGGCTACTCCTTTACTTAACAGGGCTACCCATACTTTGGTTTCGTAAATATTAAGACTAAAGTAATCTTTAATTTTGTTTACAAGTTCTGGTTTGATTATCATTTTTTTGTATATTGCTCCATTACATCTTCAAAAGTTTGAAATGATACAACTGTTGATTTGTTGACAAATTTTCTATTTAAGAAATAATCTTTTGAAGCATCATTTTCTGGGTTTGTATCTGGATCTAATTCACCTTTAGATCTTAGTATTCTAGGTAATGTACAGTTTTCTCCGTGTTGTAAATATTCGCTTAATTCTAAAAAATCTCCATCATAACTGCAAAAAAATCCAGTAACGACAGGGGTATCTCGTTTTCCTAATTCTAGTACTAACATTTCCCCCAAGTGATCTGTTATACCTTGATCCATAGTTTGTATAGTCTTTGCCATTTTCAATACTCTTTCTTGTGTAATTGGGTATATAAAGCTTTTGTTTTTGTTATCACTGGAGAATCAGAACAAAATGGTAAAGTTTTTAAAGGTTGGATGAGGATTAGAAGGATGGATGATGCAAGAAATGCAGTTAGAGAGATTGAGATGATTGCTCTAGCTAGTGATACATTAATAGAATTGGTTTCAATGACTAAAGATGCTGGAGATTATAAATATTTTCAAGCTGTTAGAGTTTCTAAATCCCTTCATCAAAGTAATCTTGGTAAGAGGAAAGTTTATGGTGGAAGACAGGATAAATATCGTATTATAGAGGTTTTGGATCCGTTGGTTGATTCTGGATTAGTTTTGAAAGCAACTCTCATTGGAGAATTAGGGAATGTTTATGGGGGAGGTTCTGGAGTAGGGTATAGGGCAGATATTTCTAATGTAAAAGGTATTGAGGAGTTTATTAAATCTAAATCTGAGGAATTAAAATAATACTGTATCTAAGATTTGGTAATTTTAGGCAGGGGATAGGGTTATAAATGGTAATGGGGTGTTTTTGTAGATGACTAGTGATGAAATAGAGAAATGTAAAGAGATTCCGGAAAATAGATTTATATCTTTGGTGGAGTTAACGAATGTGGATGTTTTGACTCATGTTATTAATCAGAGGCTCCCAAATCAGAATAAAGTTTATGGGTTTACAGATAGGGCGGGATTAAGTGATGTAGAGTCTAAAGTTTTATGGAGGATGGTTTATGGTGATTTTTTGTATAATGAAAAAAGATTAGGTTATTTTTTAGATTTTCTTGGTTTAGGTAAGGATCTTAGTAAGCTTGATTCAGATGGTATTAATGACCTTACAGAAATTGCACGTGATACTATTGGGTTGCATGTTAGTCATTGTGAACCTTGTTTGGATCTTTATAATGAAGAATTTGTTCCGTCTAAGAATAGTTTGTATCGATCTCTTCCTTTTATTGTTACTGAGAATGGTGTTGAGATACATGATCGTCTTTATGATAATGATGCCTTGAGAAAATTGATTGATCGTGATTATCTGAGGATTTCTTCTGATAAGGCAGCATAATTTTATTCCTCCAACTGGGTTAATACCCCCGGAGCTTGCTCCGAGGTGGGGGCGCATAAGTTGGAGGTTAAAGATACCCCGCAGCCTGCTGCGAAGTGAGCGAAGCGAATGATGGAATTTTTATTTCTAAAAAACTAACCAATAAAATATCATGCCTAAATACATTCCAATAGTTAAGAAGGGCATGGCTGGGTAGAACTTTCCTTTTTTTGCGAGGATGAAAAGGTAGAGTAGTGAAAGGGTGGCTGAAAGGGAGATTATTAGTGCGGGGATGATTGATTGATAGGCTATCATGAAAATTCCTGCAGTGATTATTGGGAAGATGACGTCTCCACCGCCTAGGATTGCTAGGTTGACTTTTATTTTTGATTTCTTGAAATGTTTTTCTAGTTCTTTTTCATTGTTTTTGTATTTTTGTTTTAATTGTTTTATTTTCTTTCTTTGTTTTTTATTTGTGTATGGAATGAAGAATCCTGTGAAGAATTTTAGGTTTTCGATTTGATAACGGGCCATTTTTTCCATGAAGCTAGAGTGCCAGACGGCCCAGATGTCGTATAGCGAGATTAGTAGTAGGATTATGATTATCCATAGGACGTTTAGTAGTGGGATGAAGACTGCGGCGATTCCGGGATAGATTAAGAGTTCGGTTAGGTTGTGAGTTATGAGGTGTCTTTTGAAGATTTTTATGTAGGCTAGAGGGAGGGCTATGATTAGGGCTAGTAGGGAGTAGTAGGTTGTTATGTTTAGTGAAAAGAGGATTGCAGTTAGAGCTAGGCCTAATGCTAATGTGGTTACTAGGAAGAACCATAGTCTTATGAAAGTTGATAGATTGAATTTGATTAGGATCATGAAAAGGGTTATTGCTATTATGAAGGCTATGATTATTGAAGGGCCTTGAGGTTGGTCTTTTATTTCTTCGGGGGGTTCCATGCCGTATGGTAATGGGATTGTTTGATATGTTGAGATTATGGATAGGCCGATTAGTTGTGTTACTATAAACATTGTTATTAGAATTGTTGTGATTTTTGAATTGTGTTTCATTATCCAGGAATTAGGTTCCCTAGATGCAACCCCCCTAAGAAAGGGTTCTCTTTAAGAACCATGATTTATCTTTTTGTAATTGTAGATAGTGAAAAGAGTTTTTAAAATGATTGATGTTTTCAAAAATTATTTAAATCTATTTTGCTTGTTTTATTGATGGAAACTAGGATTGATTGGATGTCTATGGTTATTTGGTTGTTGATAATTTTGTTGGGTATTTATTTAATTAAGATAGTGGGTTTTGGGGGTTAGTGTTAATGAAGATTGATTGGATTGATGTTTTGTTGATTTTGTTTGGGTTGTTTATTGCTTATCAATTGTTGCTTAAGATTATTGGAGGGAGTTGGCAGAATGAGGCAATTGTTATTGGTTTGTTGATGCTTAATCTAGGTTTGACTTGGAAATTGGCTTTAAATTCTTATAAGCTAGATATGAAATTTGATAGACATATTGACTGGCATAAGAAGATGGGGGAGGTTTAGAGATTACTTAAGTCTGATTGTTTCCATATTCTTTGGAACGTTGGTTTCTATGTGATGGAGTTTGTAGATTGATGAGGCTAAGTCTAAACATCTCGATTGTTCGCCGTGGTTTAGGATTATTTTTGAGGCTCTTGGTTGGGATTGGTTTGCGAAGTTTAGGAGTTCGTTTCTTCCGGCGTGGGCGCTTAGGCCGTCGATGGTTGTTACATCGAAGTTTACATGGATTATTTCTTCTTTACCTTCTATATTCATTTTGACTATTTTGGCTCCGTCTTGGACTTGTTTTCCTAGGGATCCTGCGCCTTGATAACATACAAAACATAATTTATTTTCTGGGTTGATTGCGAAGTGTCTGAAGTATTCTACGCTGGCTCCTCCGACTAACATTCCTGATGTTGCTAGGACGATGCAAGGGCTACCTTCTATGACTTCCTTTCTTTCTCTTGGAGAGCCTACACGTTTGAAGATGTCTGATACGAATGGGTTTTTGTCTTGGAAGATGTCTCTTCTTACTTGGCTGTTTAGGAAGTCTGGATAGGCGGTGTGGATTCCGTTGATGTCCCAGATCATTCCGTCGATGTAGATTGGGACTTTTGGCATGAGGTTGTTTTTCATGGCTTCGTCTAATATTAGCATTGTTTCTTGGGCTCTTCCTAATCCTAGTTCTGGGATTAGAACTTTTCCCCCTCTATCGATTGCTACTTTGATTTCTTTGATTAATGCTTCCTCTGATTCTCTTCTTGAGGGTAGTATGTTGTTCTTGCCTCCATAGGTTGCTTCTAGGATCATTGTTTCGACTCTGGGGAAATGAGAGTTTGCTTTTTCTAGGAGTCTGGTTCTTAGGTATTTTATATCTGCTGAGTAGACTAGGTTGTGGGCTCCGTTTCCGATGTTGATGTGGGTTTCGGCTGAGCCTAGTGCGTGTCCGGCGTTGTAGAAAGTTATTCTGATGTCTGGGGCTATGTCTGTTACTTCGTTGTAATCTAAGCAGATTGTATGTTTTACCATTTCTTTTACATCTACTGAAGAGAATAGCGGTGCTGCTGCTTGTTTGTAAGCGACGCCTATGAAGTCTAGAGCTAGAAGGGCTGCTAAGTCTCGAGTTGGGGCTGTCATGTAGATTGGTCCTCGGTAGCCCATTTTGAATAGGTAGGGGATTAGTCCTGAATGATCGAGGTGGGCGTGGCTTAGGATTATTGCGTCTAGTTCGCTGATTTTGAATTCTGAGATGTCTAGATAAGGGAAACGGTCTTTTCCTTTTGCTGCGGGATTTATTCCACAGTCCATAAGGACTTTTGTTGTTTGAGTTTGTAATAAAATGCAGGATCTTCCTACTTGTCTTCCGCCTCCCAACATAGTCACTCTTATCCAACCTTCCATCTTTTCAGGGTTCCATTCTTTGTAGATTTTTTTACCTACAGAATTTAGGAATCTTTTTCTTGCGTTGTTGTTTTGGTAGAGGACGTTTCTTATGTTTTCTGTAATTTTTGATTGAATTGCTGGGGAACGTTGTATTTGAGGTATCCAGAGAGTTTGTTCTTTGATTTCTTTTAATAGACCTCCTGATTTTCCTATGACTAATCCAGGTCGTTTTGCTTCTATGACTACAATAGAACGTTGTGGGTCGAATAAGATACTTGTTAACTCAGATTCTTTTGGGACTATTTCTCTAATTATTCTTTCTGTTTCTTCTTCAGTTTTTAGTAATTTTGAGTCTGCTCGGAGTTCGATTCTTTTTTTGAATTTGCCAACTAGTTCTCTTATTTTTCCGTCGTTATTTACTAAGAAGTCTATTTCGTCGGTGTATAAGACTATGTTTGCTCCTTCAAAGTTGGCCGAGCTGATTACTTTTGGAAGTTCTTTTTGGATGTCTTTTAGAATGTCTGCCATCTCGTATGAAAACCTAGGTTTTCCTAACAAGTCACCTTTCCTAACTTGCTAAATGCTACCCCCTAGCGTTGATTTAGATTTTTCTTTAGATTGTATACTGATTGATTGTTTAATTTTCATTTTGAATATTAAAATTAGTGGATTATCTTCTTTGTCCTTTTTTGTCGACGAAATTAGCTGCGATTTCTTGAGCTATTTCTTGTTTTATCCCCTCTTTTTGGATTGTGAAAATGTCTATTCCGTAACCTGATCCGGTGTCTCTTTGGGTTGATGATTTTAGTGCTTCGGTTACTAGATGGATTGCTTCTTGGATTGTTAGGTTGTGAGAGTATTGTCTTTCTAGTAGTCCTAGGACGAATGGCATTCCTGATCCGAAGTTGGCGTCGTAGTCTTCGACTTTTATTGCAGTTCCGGCTGGTTCTACTGAGTAGAGTTCTGTTGTTCCATCTTCGTTGACTCCGGCGACTAGCATTCCTACCATTGCAGGTATCATTGAAGGTTGACGAATGTTTCTGTAGGTCATCATTCCTATGAGGTTAGCGGCTTCCCTGATTGTGGGTTTTCGTTTTCCTTTTAGTTCTTTTAATCTTAGCTCGGCTGAAATGACTTTTTTTTGCATCTCGATATCTGATACAGAGCCTGTTGCTGATACTACTAAGTATTCATTTATTGGGACAACTTTTTGGACGTTTTTGCTTACGACTAGATTTCCTGCGGTGGCTTGTCGGTCCGCGCCCATGACTACTCCGTCCTTGCACACAACCCCAAGTATTGTTGTACTTGATTTGAGAATGTTATTTTTTAATTCTTGATCCATTTTTTAATAGGAATTCTAAAGTGAATTGTAATTCTTTAAGAATTTATAGTGGTTAATGGTTAATGGGGTTTATAAAGTTTTTGGGGAGTGTTGATTTGAAGATATTTATTGGGATATTCTTATTTTTCATTAGTTACAAACCAAGGAGTATCAGACCACCCTCTTCTAGAATAGAAATATAATGTGGGCATATTTGGTAATACACATTTTAGTTTGGGATCTGCGAAGGCATGGAATATGGATCTTGGAAATTCGTTTTCTAGCATATTCTTTTCTAGATCTCTCATAATATAATATTTCTGAGCACCTTCTTTTGAGGATAATTTTAAATTTCTATTTTCAGCATTTTTCTCTATAGTGAGATGATTTTCTATTTTGTTCCACCATCCCGTTTTTTTATTTTTGTATATCTTATTAATTTTTTCAAAGTTAATACTGTATTTTCTCCATAAGGTCTCTAGATAAATATATTTGAAATTAAATTTCTTAAACAATCTCTCTATGTCTTTTGTATAAGAATTGATTGTATTTTCCTCAATTCCATTGTGAATTCCGTGTTGAGTGGCAAAAATAAATGTAAATTCAATTCCCGGATTGTAGATCTTTTTTACTTCATTATTTAATTTATCTAAGAACTCGCATGAGGCAACATCTGCCCAGTTGTGTTTCTTTTTAGGTCCTACTCCTCAAAAACCTATTAATTTTATTGGTTTTTGGTTGGTAACAAATTCCGGGATTCTGTTTGTAATATCTTTTCTTAAACTTGGTTCGCTACGATTCCATCTTTTTTTTGTGATTATATTGTATATTTCTACTTTCTTGTCCATAAATAATAGTAGTATCTCCCATATATAAAACTGATTAGATTCAATTATTTAGATTTTCATTCAACCCCACTAACCCCATCCACCTTCTTAATCTTAATAATATTATCCACGAAATCTTCCATTTTTTGTTCATGGCTAACCAATATCAATTGTTCAATATCCAATTGATCTAAAACATCTCGCATTTTTTCTAGTTGTTGGGCTGAGAATCCGTCGGTGGGTTCGTCTAGGATGACTAGGTTTGAGGTTTTGATGTTGCTGAGAAGGGAGTTGATTACTTGGTTTAATGAGAGGCGGTAGGCTAGGGCTATGGCTGTTCGTTCGCCTCCGCTTAGGAAAGAGTATTCTAATTCGTAGTCTTGTTGTATGATAATTGGGGAGAAGTCGTCGGCTAGGGTGGCTGAGAGGTTGTCTGAGACTAGGATTGAGAACCATTTTGAGAAGAGTTTTGAGAATTCATCTTTTAGTGTTGTCATTACTTGTTTTTCGGTGAAGGTGATTATTTCTACGAATTTCTGAGAGAGCCAGGATTCTAGTTCTTTGATTTTGTCGGTTTGTTGTTTTATTTTTTGTTTGTTTTCGATTTTTTCTTTTGATTCTAGGATTTGTTGATCTGAGAATTGGATTTCTTTTTTTATTTCTACTTTTTTAATCATAGATAGGTTTTCTGATTTCTTAGCTTCTTTTAATTCGAGTTCTTTTTCGTCGAATTGATTTTGGTATTTGTCGTAGCCTTTTATTGAATCTTCTAAGGATTTTACTTTGTTTTTTAAATTGGTTATTTCTTTTTCTAATGTATTTTTTTGTTCTTCGAATTTTGTTATTCTTTCTTCTTTTTCTTTTAGGGATTCTAGTTTTATTTTTAGTAGGTCTAGTTGGTTCTTGTTTTTTTCGAAATCTTGTTTTGAGTTTTTGGAGTTTTCGATTGATTTTATTAGTTCTTGTTTTCTCTTATTGGAGTTTTCGATTATTCTTTGGGTGTCTGTGAGTTCTTGATTTGCGTTTGTGGACATCCCTTCCTTGTATTCTTGGGTTACTTGTTGAAGGCATGTTGGACATTTTTCTAAACCGGTGAGCTTTCTTATTAGAGATTGGGCTTCTTCTTGTTTGTTCTCTAGAGATTTGATTTTTCCAATTAAATCCATGTATTCATTTTGTAGTTCTTTTTCTTTATTTTCTTGGAATGCGATGTGTTGAGTTAGTGCGTTGTATTCTTCTTGGTTGAATTTTATTTTGCTTGCTTTTTCTAGTTGTTTTTTTAATTCTTCGATGTTGTTTCTTGCTCCGTTGATTTGGGTGTTTTTTTCATTGATTATTACGTTGTTTTTGGATTTTTCTGATTCTAGATCTTTTCTTTCTTCTATTTTATCTTTTAATTCTCTTTGTTGGTTTTCTATTAGTTCTCTTTTTTCAAGGGCTTGTTTTAGGTTTTCTTCTGCTTTGATTAGGTCGGTTTTGTTTGTTTCTAGGTTATCTTGTTTACTTTTTAGGTTTTCTTTTAGTTCGTCTAGATCTTGGGTTAGGATTTGGTTTGTTCTTGTTTTTTCTCTAAGCTTTGAGGTTAGTATGGATGTGTTTTCTTGGATTCTTTTATATTTGTCGATTCCGAAGACATGTCTTAGAGTGTTTAAACGAATTTCTCCGGCTTCTTGGATTATTTGTTTCATTTCTTCTTGTGGTGTGTAAACTGTGAATTTGTAGAGGAGGTTTGTTTTTTTGGAGAATTCTTGGGGGTAGTTTAATAGTGATAAGATTTTGGATTTTATTTCGGTTATTGATTCTTTGTATTTTTGGTTGTCTATGGTTATTGAGACGTAGTCTTGGGTTACTGATTTTTTGCTTCTTTTGAGTTTCCTTTCTATTATTATTTCTTTGTTATCTACTTCAAATTCTAGTTTGACTTCTGCATTGTCTTCTCCGGTTTTGATTAAGGAGGTGGCTTTTTGGGTTGGTTGGATCCCGAAAAGTGCGAATTCTATGGCTAGAAGGATTGTGGTTTTTCCTGAACCTATGTCTCCTGATAATAGGGTTGAGCCTTTCGGGAAAGTTATTTCTTGGTTGGTGTAGCTTCTTAGGTTTTTGATTGAGAGGGTTTTTAGTAGCATAATCCAAATCCAGGAACCTAGGTTCCTAGATGCAACCTCCTAATATGGAATGAAACCCTTCCTTAGATTGCTGCTTCGCAGTTATTTTCTCCATTTTAATTTGAATCCTCAAAATATTGTTGGTTGAACTTGACCCATTTGGAGCATACTTTTAATAATTCATTTGATGTAGAAAATCGAGATTTTCTATTTCTATCAAAATATGTGTATAGGATTATTTCAATACCTTTTGTTCTCATCCTTTCTATAACTGGTACAAAGTCAGAATCTGATGCAATTAAGATTATCTTTTTTATTTTAGGATATTTTTCTTTGAAATCATACATATCTAGTATGACAAGTGCGTCTACTCCTTTTTGGGTAAATTCTTCTTTTCCTTCTTGGCTAATTATTTTTTGACATCTTCCTTCTCTTAATGTGACCCATTCTTTTTCTCTTAACATTTTTGTCATGTTTAGGTACTTTTTCATTAGTAAGTTTTCTTTTTTGGTTGGTTTAGGGTTTTGGTAAGGGGGGGCAGTGTAGATGAAAAGATGTTCTAGATTCAATTGTTCATTTTTACAAATATTTCTAAAAGTTTGTAGATATTTCTTATTCTTTTTATCTTTCATCTGGAAATGTTTCTTTACCAATCCAAAAAATCCATCATCAACAAAAATTAGTGTATCTTCCATTTGAACCTCTTACATTTTAAAGAATAAAAGCGTCCGGCAACCGTTAGATCACCGGGGATCATACTCACAATCGTTAGATTGCTAGTCTTTTTAGTATTAGTGTGTTTATAAATTTTATTGTTTTTAGTGGGTTTTATAGATTGCATCTTTTTGATTGGAAGGGAGAAATTGGTTATAAGGATTGTTGTGGTGATTAGGATTAGGTCATCTTTTTATGATGGGTATTTGTTTAAACTTTGTAGTGGTGAATATAGATAAGTTTATAAATCTAGTAATTTTAGAATAAATATGGTAACATATAATGATCCTGAAATTAGATCTAAATTTGCTTCAGGAGCAAAACAACAATGTAAAAGGGACCTTACTTTAACTGATGAACAATGGGAAATAAAGGGGTTGCTTAGTTTAAAAAGAAAAACCTTAGGGCTATGTGGTAGAAGATCTGATAAATCTATAAATGAACTGGCAGAAATTTTGAAGGAATTTAAGGTGGTTGATTCTTTGAGAGGTGGACGTAGTCTTGTTTCTGAATTATATGGTGATAATCATAAATTTGATTATGGTGGTGGTTATATAAGTTTTAGTAGAGTTTTAAATGCAGATAGAGAAGTTCAATGTAGGATAGAGTGGGATGGTTATGAAAGTGGTTCTGGATTTAAATAATTTTTAATTCAACTCAATCCCCAACGTCTTACTCAATGCTGATAATAGCCTTTCTTCAAAAATCATGGATTTTTCGTCTTCTTGTTTTTCTGTAGATAGGATGTCCATTAGTTGGAAGATTAGTTGGTTGTAGTCTGAGGGGTTGTTGGATTCGTATTTCTTGATGATTAGTTCTTCTACTTTTTCTACATCTTTTTCTTGTAAGTCTATGTCGATTTCGGGTTTGGTCATTTCTAGTTTTGAGGTGTTTTTTAGGAAAGAGAAAGCTCCTTGTTGTTTTGTGTGGGATTGGATTTGGTGGAAGTTAATGTCGGAGGTTTTTCCTTTGGTTATGGTTCCGTGGATTCTTAATAAGATTATTTTGTCTTCTAGATTTAGGGTGTTTAGATGGTTTATGATTTTTTCGTTGGCTTCTACTGCGTTTGTTATTTCGATGGATATTGGGAGGGTTTCTTTTAGTTGGATGGTTTTTTTTGTTACTTTTGTGAAACCTCCTAGTTCGATGATGTAGAAACAGCCGGATTTTAGGTCTTCTAGTTCCTTGAAGTTGTTTGGGAATGTTGGTCCGCCATATATTACTGGCTTGTTGTTGTTTTCTAATTCGTAGTCTATGTGGATGTGGCCCATGGCGTAGTAGTCTGCTTCTGGGAGTTCGTTTATGGGGATTGAATCGATTGGTATGTTTCCTGCTACTTCTTTTAGGGTTGTGTGGAGCATTAGGATTCTGAAATGGTTTCCGTAGGGTTCTAGGATTTTTATTTTTCTTATTGAGGGGACTTCTAATCCTGATTTTTTTCCGGGATAGCCGTAAATGTGAATGGTTTCGTGTTTTAGTGGTTTGAGGATTACTTCTTTTTCTGATTCTTCGTATTTGGCTATTTCACAGAATCCTGCTTTTTCTAGAACGTCTAAGAAGGTTTTTCCGGTTATTGAGTAGTCGTGGCTTCCGGCTATGACGTATGATTTTATTTTGGCTTCTTTTAGTTTTTTGAATTCGTGGAAGGTTTCTTTTAGGGTTTCGATTGGGGGGAATGCTGAGTCGAAGAGGTCTCCCGTGAAAAGGATAAAGTCAACTTGTTCTTCTATGGATTGGTCGATAGCTTCTGTGAAGTATTCTAGGTTTAGCTGTTGTAATTCTGGTTGTCTCCAGCCGCCTAGATGACAATCAGTTATATGTGCGAATTTTACGATTTTAAGATACCTCGTTTGTAATTAGTTTTGGGATAATGTTTTTATAAAAATGATTGTTCTGAGTAATATGCTTGTGGGTTCGGTGCACATTGGTAAGTAGAACTATTCGGAGTCTTCGTCTTCATCAATAATATCTTCGTCTGAGGTCATCATTTGATGTTTTTATTAGGAATTTTAGTATTTAAAGGGTTACTAAAGGTTTAAATATGGAAAATTTTAGTTTTGTTTTATAAAGGTTTTGGTTTGAATTCATAAACATATAATTCTTCGAAAGGGATTTTGTTTTTGTCGAGGAGTTTGTGATTGTAGTTGAGTTTTTTGGCGTGTTTTAATATTATCTTGGGTTGGCTTAGGTTTGAGAAGAGTAAGAGGATTGTTCCGTCTTTTTTTAGATGGTTGGTTGCTTGAGTGAGGAATTTTGTGATTAGTTCGTGGCCTTTTTTTCCTGCGGTGGTTTGTAGTTTGCTGTCTTTTGGTTCTCTTTTGTCTTCGGGGAGATAGGGGGGGTTGAATATGATTAGGTTGAATTTGGTTTTAATGTTGGAGAAGAGGTTTGAGGGGATTGGGTTTAAGTTTTGTTTTTTTAGATGAGTGGTTGCTTCTTTGTTTATGTCGGCTGTTGTTATGTTATTGAAGTTTAGGTTTTTGCAGGTTTGGGCTTGGATTCCTGAGCCTGATCCCATGTCGAGGATTTTTAGGGATTTTGGTTTGTTTTTTAGGAAATTGGTTAGTGATTTTTGTAGTAGGTATGAATCGTCTGATGGTTGGTAGATGGACATTTTAGTTGGTTGAGTTTAAGATAAGTATGAGAGGATGGAGTTTCTGAATATGAATGTTAGGGCTAGGACTCCTAAAAGCATGATTAGGATTATGACTAGCATTATTTCTAACTTGTATGATTTTTTTGTTAGTTGTTTTTCTGGTTGAGGATCTTCTTGTGAGGTGGGTTGGTTTTCAGATTGTATTATGCTGTCTTGGATATTGTTGTTTTGTGGGTTTGTTGTTTGATTTGTTAGTGGCTGTTGAGTGAATTGTTGAATTGGTTGTTGGTTTAATTGGGATTGTTGGATTGGCTGGTTTGCGATGGGTTGGGTTTGGGTTGGGGTTTGTTGAGTTGGGTTTAATTGTGGAGTTGTTTGGTTTTTGGTTGTTGGCTGGAGTTGGTTTTGTTGTTGTGTTTGCTGTTGTGCTTGAGGATTTTGGAAGTTTGCTTGGAATGGTTGGTTTTTTATGAATTGTTTTTGATTTGGCATTGTTAGTTGTTCACTAGGTCTTGGTTGGTTGTTTTGGGTTATGTTTCCTCCAACGTAATGTGAGGCTTCTTCAACTTCGTTTTGGTCGTAACCGGAATTAACCATTACTTGCTTTGCTTGTTCTAAGGGTTCTCCTTTTGTGATTGAGTTCTGAAGTGCTGTTATGATGTTTTCGTTTACCATCTCGTATGAAAATCCAGGAACCTAGGTTCCTAGATGCAACCTCCTATTAGTTAGCTGACAAGTCACCTTTCCTGAGTTTGCTGCTTCGCAGCTTGTTTTTTTATTTATTTTATTAGTGTTTACCATGTTGTTTAAAGTGTTTGGTTTGATAAGTTTTCAATTGAATACTAATTTTTCTCCGTTGCTGGTTAGATGGAGGAATTTTGGTTTGTAGCCTAGTTCTTTTCCTAGGTCGATTAATGGTTGGGTTTTTTCGTGGGGGCCGTGGGCGGGGATTATGTGTTGGGGGTTGAGGATGTTGATGAAGTCTCTTATGTCTTCACGTCCGGCATGACCACTTACGTGGACGTTGGTGAACATTCTTACTTTTTTCTTTTTTAATCTTGCGTCTAGGGCTGCTCGGTTTTCTATTGTTATTTCTGTAGGGATTGTTGAAGATGAGAAGATTACATGATCTTGGTTGTTGAATTGATAGTGTAGTTTGTTTCTTGCCATTCTGTCCAATATGCTTCCTGGTTCGCCTTGATGGCCTGTGCAGACAATCATATATTCTCCGCGACTTTTCTGGACGGTTTTTAATTTTTTTTCTAGTTGTCTTCGGTATGTTGCTATTTCTACATCTTTTATGAATGGACATATGTTGACTTTGTTTGCTGCTTTTGTATATTTGGCTAGGCTCCTTCCCATGAAGATTATTTTTCTGTCTAGTTTTTTCCCGAAGTCTACTATTGATTTTAATCTTGCTATGTGTGATGAGAATGTTGTGACTAATAATCCTTTGTCCCGGTTTTCTGTGTTTAGTAGGACGTCTTCTAACATTGTTCTGGCGACTTTTTCGCTTGCTGTTTTTCTGTTGTCTCCTGCATAGAGGGAGTCGCAGATGAGGACTTTGATTCCTTCCTTTGCTATTTCTTCCATTTTTTGATAGTTTGGTTTTAATCCTAGAATTGGATTGTTGTCGAGTTTGAAGTCGTTTGAGTAGGCGACTATCCCATCTGGTGTATGGATTGCTAGGAAAGCAGATTGAGGGGTTGAGTGAGTTATGTTTATGAAGTCTACTTTGTATTTTCTGTTTTTTCCTTGGACGTAATATGATCCGTTTGGTTGGATTGGGACTAGTTTGTTTTTTAGTTGGATTTTTTCGTCATATAGTAATGATTTTAAGACTTCGATTGTGAATGGGGTGGCTATGATGTCTGCGTTGTATCTATTTGCTATGTAAGGTAGGGCTCCGATGTGGTCTAGGTGTGCATGGCTGGGGATTATTGCACGGACTTTGTCTCTTAAGCCGAGTTTGTCTAAGATAGTGTCGTCTGGAATTGCGCCTATGGATCTGAACTTTTTTTCTGAGTAGACTCGTTCGGTTTCTTGTAGGGCTACTATTGCTGGAAGATAGAAACCTCCGTCTAATAGTATTACGTCTTCGCCTAGGTCAATTGCGACCATGTTTTTACCGACTTCGTTGAAACCGCCTAGGGGGATTATTCTTATGCTCATTATCCAGGAAAACTACGTTTTCCTAGATGCAACCTTTCCTTAGATTGCTGCTTCGCAGTTATTTCTCCTTTCATATTGTTTATTCCTCTTTTTTAGTTTTAATGTTGTAAAGTTTATATAGGTTTGTTTTATTGGATTTTAGGTTACTTCATAGCCCACTTCGTTGGGCTATTTTGTTATTTTCTTGGTGTTTTGTGAATAAATAAGTTGTGTAAGGGATTCTGTTTTCTTGTTTTATGTGTAAATTCATAGTTTTATATATAAATGTTGTGTTACTTTTATTTAATAGTTGCATAATCTCCTTTGTTTTACTCTGTTGTTGGTAGGTATGTTTTTTTGTGGATTTTCTCACTTTTTATGATTAGGTATTTTTCTATGGGGAAGTTTGCACGGATATCTTTCATGATTTCTATGTCCTTGATGCTTTCGACGATTATGACTAGGGCGTATTCTCCTATGATTTTTGAGAATTCTACGATGTTTTTGTTGTGTTTGGTGTATTCTGCGAAGTTGTCTAGTTTTTTGACGCCCTCGCTTGAGAAACTTAGGAATATTATTTGTCTGTCGATGTTTAGTTTTTGGTAGTTGAGGATTGCGGTGTAGCCTTTGATTATGTTTCTATTTTCTAAGGATTTTTTGATGTTGACTATCGATTTTGTTGGGAGTTTTGTTGAATCTGAGATGTCGATGAGTTTTTTGTCTGGATTTTTTATTAGTTCTTTTAGGATTATTGATTCTCTTTCTGATATTTCTCTTAGGACACGATCGCCGAAGATGATTTTGTCTGAATCGTCTAATTTTCTGGCTAAATAGTTTTTATTGTATTTGTGACTGACGATTAGAGGGAATACAAAAATTGTCCTTAATTTTTTGTAGAATTTGTATATGATTTCCATGTGTGATTTGTTGAATGATGAGAGGTTTGGGGCGAGGTATTCTACTAGTAAATCGACTCCTTCTTTGCACTCCTCTATCGATATGATTGGGCCTATTTCTTTTAGCTCGTCTATGACTTCTTTTTTGGTCGAATATTCGGTGTTTAAGAGGTTGAAACCGACGATAACGCTTACATAACCAAACTTTACAGCGTCTACCATCGTCGCTGGTTTTTCTATGAGTTTTTTCTTTTTTAGGCTACTTAAAAGGTAGGATGCAGACTGCTGACTAGTGCCTATTTTCTTGCCTAATTCTTTAGTTGTGATACGTGAGTTTTTTGTGTACTCAAATAGCAGTTTTTTAACTTTAGCTTTCATTCTTTGTAGAAAGTTCCTTATTGCTTATAAATGTTTCCCATTGTACAAAAAACTTAATCGGTTTTTTTAAGTAGTATTTTTCACTGTAATTATTATAAAATGGATACAAATATTAGTGGTGAGGTGAGTGATATTGACTCCAGTGGTAAGAAATGGAACATAGATATAAAATTGAAGGAAAGGAAAATGGGGATGTGGCTGTATTGCCTCATGGATCGATAGACTTATTTAATAATCCTAGTTATGATAAAAACGTTTTAGTTTATATGGATCGTGATGATTTTGAGGTTGGTGGGACTAAAGAATATCATTTTGCTTTAGAACTTGCTAGAAATGGTTTTGATGTTGTAGTTTCTACAGTTCCGAAATTGAAATATGCAGGTCAGGCCAGTATTGTTTTAGATGCAATGGGTGATAATAGTTTCTCTGCTGAGCTTTATTCTGGTGCGCAAGAGGGTGATTATTTTGTTTCTAGAGATAGATTTGATGATGTTAGGACTAGCAAATGTTTGACTGATATGGTTCGCGAGATAAACGAAGATTTAGGTATGGATAGTCGAAGAGGATATGATCGGAGGGTTGCGTAGGATGATGGTTATTAATAATGAGGAGATGGATGAAGATGAAAGTAAGGAAATGTGTAGGGGATTTTTAGAATGAGTGGAGTTAAGGTAGGTGTTGAGATTGAGACTAATCTAGTTAATAATGGTGGATTTATTTCTAATAGGGCTTCTGAGGTTATTGGAGATGATTCAAATAAAGGTGGTATTGTTGGGGAACTATCTAGAGCAATGATTGAAACTATTTCTGATCCTTATTCAGATTTATCTATGTTGAAATCTGATCTTAAGTCAAAATTGGTGAATCAGAAAGATATAGCAAATAAATTAGGTTTAAGGTCTATGCCTGTTTCGACGTTACATAACGAGTCTGTAGTTATGTCTAGGGATTATGAGAGGCCAAGAGGGATGAGGAAGAGAATTATCTTGGGAGATGAGAAGAGAGATTTAGAACATCATTTGGTTGGGACCCATGTTCATGTTGATAGATTGGAGGGAGATGAGAAGGGTTTTAAACAATACTTAGCTATGCAAGCGATGGACCCTGTTTTTTCTTTTATGTCTTCAAGTCCTTTTTTTCATGGAAAAAATAGTAAGAATAATTATAGGGTTCCAATATATCGATATAACGTTTTTGAAGACTTTCCTCAGGAAGGAGGATTGCTTGAGTATCCGAATAGTCTAGAGGATGCTTTTGAAAGACAAAGGGATTCATATAGGAGATTTGTTGATTTATTGAAGAGTAATAGTCTTGATGATGAAGGTATTAAGGAATTAGATTGTATGTGGGGGCCTTTAAGACTTACAAGTTTTGGTACTGTTGAGGCTAGGGGATCTGATGCTAATACCTTGTCTAATGTTATGGCTCTTGCTGCAATGTATAAGGGGATTTCTGATTTGTTAGATGGAGAAGTGATTGATTTAGAAATTGATAGTAATGATGATTATGGGGTTGAAAGCTTGTTTGTTCCCCATGATGGAAAGATGATTTTACCCTCGTATAATAGATTGAAAGAGTTTGAGTCAATAGGAATACTTGAAGGAGTTTCTAATCCTAAGTTGAGAACTTATTTATCAAATATTCTAAGTACAAGTTCTCTTGGTCTTGAAAATGATCATTATCTCTCTCCGTTTAAGAATATGATTGAAGAAGGTCGTAATTTTTCAGATGTGATTATTGATTATGCTAAGTCAAATGGGTTAGAAAAAGATGGAAGAATTGAGGGGATTGGGGCTCAACAAATAAGGGGTTATCTTGCTGATCTTTATGAGGGTGACTTATCAGCTTAGTTGGTTCAAAATGAAAAAAGTATTAGTTTATATGGATGAGCATTATATTGGGAGAGCAGATGATTCTTCAGATTATATTGTCAGAAATATGTTAAAGGATAGTAGATTTGATGTGGCAGTTTCTACTGAACCAGATGTTAATTTAGCAAAAGATTATGAAGTAGTGATGTGTAGATTTGATATACCTTTGAAAGAAGAATTTCTTGAAAGTTTAGCTAAGTATGATGATGGTTCGAGATTGTTCATTAATCCTCCTTTATCTAAACTTGACTATTCTGATAAAAGGTATCTTTCATTGTTTCAGGAATCTGATATTCTTCCAGAAACTTATATTGGGAATGATAATCGTGAATTAGCTCTTTTTATAAAGTCTGTGAGAGATTCTGGGAGAGATCTTGTTTCTAAACCAATTGATGGAAATGGTGGTAAGGGAATCTATAAATTAGTTAGAGAGGGGGAAGATAGTTCTGAACGGGAAATACTATCTATAGGAAGAAAATCTTTTGGTGAACTTGAGATATTGGCTAATGGGTTGACTGGAGAGGATAATAGGGATATTGTTTTGCAAGAATACGTTCCAGGTATCGAGAGGCATGGGGATACGAGAGTTAATGTTTTATTTTATAATCCAGTTAATGCTCTTTTGAGGTTACCTGCTGAGGGGGGTTACAAATGCAATATAAGCTCGGGAGGTAGAGTGGTCGCTACAGAATTAGTTGATAGGGATTATCAAATTTTAGATGAAATAATGCCTTTTATCAAAGATAGGGGTGCTGTTTGGGCGGGAGTGGATATCTTTGGATCTGATTCTGGGAGATATCTTGGAGAGATCAATTTTCCTAGTCCTGGAGCATTATATGAAACTGATTGTGTACATGGAAGTACTGAAGGTTTAGATTCTATTTTAGAGGGAATAAATGATTGGAGTCCAGATGGTAATTGATATTCATTGTCATGTTGGGAGTGATGCTGATGGTGGGGAAATGAGTTTTGATAATTTAAGAAATTCTATGAATAGATGGGGGATTGATAAGAGTGTTGTTTTTTCTTTTAGTGGAAGTAATGATCAAATGGTTAGACAGTCTTTAGATATATTGGAGAAGTCTAAAAATTGTGATTGGGTTATCCCTTTGCTAAGGGTAGATCCTAAGGTGATTGGTAAGGATGATTTAGTTTCTCTCTTAGATAAGGGATTTAAAGGTTTGAAATTGCACCCAAGTGGCCAGGATTTTATTGTTGATGATGAAGAGATTTGTTGGATTTATAAATTATGTGAGGAAAGAGGGTTACCTGTTTTGATACATGCTGCCGCTAAACATAATGGATCTCATCCTAGGAGAATAGTTAGTCTTGCTGAGAAGTTTCCGAGTTTAAAGATAATTATGGCTCACTTTTTTGGAGATGATGTTGATATTATGGAGTTGGGTGGTAAGTATCCTAATCTTTATACTGATATCTCAATAAATTCTAGAACTTTAAGGATTAATCAGGCGGTTAATAAATATGGTTTCAGAAATCTTGTTTTTGGGAGTGATATTCCATACGATAGTCAAGGTGTTGCTTTGTTGAAGATTAAAGAAGCTGGGTTGAGTAAGGAAGATGAGGATTTAATTCTTGGTGGGAATGCTGCTAAGATTTTTGGGTTGGATTCTGATGTTGTTAAGGAAGGGGAGAGAATTGAAGGGGATGGAAAATGATAACAAATATTTTGATTGCCGAAGTTGAGGAAGATGAGAGTAAGGAAGTTTATGGAGTCTTGGGAGTTTGTAAATGATAGGTGATGATATTGGTTTTGGAGGTTTGGAAGATTCAGAAGATTCGTTAGTTAATAGATTGAATTATGAGTTAGGCCATAGTAGATTGTTTAAAGATAGGGGTATTGAATGTAATTATGTTAGAGGGATTATTGAGTTGACTGGTAAGGTTCCTGTAGAGTATATTAAAAGAATGGCTGGGAGTTTGGTAAACGGGCTGTCTGGTTCGTATGGAGTGTGGAATAGGATTGAGGTGGGTTCTGGGAGGGGTGGAGAATGACTGGAATTCCGAATTTGGAGCATATAATTGATAAGTATATTCATTTTAGAGATAAGGGTAGGTATAATCCTAAGGAGAATAGTCATGTTGCGGTTGTTATTCCTACTTTTAACGAGATACCTGGAGATGTAATTAAAACGATAAATTTTGGTGTTAGGACAAACTTATCTGCGTATTCTGAATATGGGATTAGTGAACCTGTTATCGATAGTGTTTGTTTATCAGATCAGTCTACTGATGGTAGTTCGGAGGAGCTTAAGGATCAGATGATTGAGAGTTTTGGAGTTATCAAAAAAGAGTATGAAAAATTAGGAATGCCTGATTTAATTCCGAAAGTATCTTATCTAAGGATGCATAACGATATGAAGCAATTAATTTTGAAAGATTTTGGTGAAAGACCGGAACTTGGATTACTTATTGAAAGATTAAATGAAGATAGGAATGGATTGTATGGTAAAGGAATTAATATGTATTTGACATCCATATTAGAGAATTCTAAATCGTTAATTGAGGATAGGCAAGATAAATCTTCTATACTTTATTTTGATTCTGAGGATAAACATAGGAGTGTGAGACATTTTTTAGCATTATCGTTGCCACTTAGTCATATGGGGGATGAATTTGTTAAAGGGGCTTTTTCCAGATATCATACAAATGTTGATTCAGGGATTATGGAGAGGGGAGGAAGAGTTAATGCGGGAACTAAGGGATTCTTCGAAATGTTTAGTATTGCTGGAAAGTTACCGGATGTTGGATATCCTTGTTGCGGAGATCAGGGATTTTCATTGAGGTTGCTTGATGATATGTATAGCCCGAGAGATTATGGAATTGAGGCAAGTGCTTTGTTCCAGTTACTTTCAACAACTAATAGCTTAAATGATAATACTCCCTTACTTGAGGGAAGAAATTATACTCAGGTTAATATAAAGGGAAGTGATGATGCGCCGATAGGAGTGGGAAAACCTCCAGGAGATGTTTTAGAAAAGATTTCTGATATGGCTGGACAAGTTATTGAGGGAGCTTTAGGGGTTATAGGTTATGATAATTTAGCTCGAGAATGGAGTACTTACTCTGATTTTGTTGACTCTTTTGAAGAATTTCAATGGGATGCTTTGCAACACTATCGTCATCGAAGTATGGTTGATAATGCTGGCGAGGTTCTTAAGATAAGTGGGGGTATAACTGATGAGGAATTAAGGACTGCGACCTTTGATGCAGTTACTAACGCTGTTGATAGGTTATATAGTGATCCTGTATCGGAGCAAGAAAGACTTGTTAGTCGGAATTTAATGCCCAATAGGAAACTTAGAGCCGCCTTAGGGGAGAAATATCATTTGTTAGCAGATCATATTGGAAAGCAGTCTTCGAATATTAGTGCTTTGTAGTTGAAACGATATTAATTCATTCTTGATTTCTTTTTCTTATTATTGCTCTTTTTAGTTTTGGTGCGATGATTTCATGGGAGAATTTTTTTCTTAGGATTTCTAGGTTTTGATTGGCCCAGATGGTTTTTGTTCTGTCACTTTTGATGACTTTTATCATGTCGTTGATTGATTGACTTGTGATTTCAAATTTATTGAGGGCGATGGTTTTGAATTTGAATTTGGCGAGGTCTTTTTTGAATACAGGGTAGGTGTAGACTGCTGGGATTAATCCTGCTGCGAGTACTTCTAAGAGATTGTTTCCGAAACCTTCGATTTCACTGAAGTAAGTAGAGATGCCCCCTAGTTTTCTGATTAGGATTGGAATTTCATCAAAGTGTATGTCTGTATTTTTTTTGTCTTCGGATAATATTAGAAAGAATTTATTTGTTTTGTATTTTTCTGATAGTTTTTTGTTTAGTCTGATTAGTTTTCGTTTATAGTTTCCGGATTCGTCTCCGTGATATCCTGAGATAATGAAAATCATTCCTTTTTTTAGTTTTTCCTTTTTTAGTTTTGAGAATAGTTCGTAAGAGTATTCGAGGGCGAAGTCTATTCTTTTTCTGGGAATTATTCTCGTGTGTTGTAGTACAAATTGAGTGTCGTTTAGTTTGAGGTTATTATTTTTAAGCAGTTCGTTTATTTTGTATTCCTTGAGAAATCTTTCAGTTCTTTCGTTGTATTTATTCTCTAGGTCTTCTACGGTGTTTATGATTCTGCTTGCGGTGTTATAGACTACGCAATGGTTGTCAAGTAGGTGATTGGAATATCCTGGGGAGATTTTGTCTATTTCGTGGATGTATTTTTGGGCGCCTTCGAATTGGAGGCTGTTGATGAAGATTATATAGTCGACGAATTCTCCAGGGACTCCTTGTAGAAGGTATCTCCAAATGTCTTTAGTTGGTTTTAAGTATCTTTCTCTTTCTAGATGAGAGTCGTGCCACCAAAGAATGTATTTCGGAGTTTTTTTATTGTTTGCTTTTTCGTCTCGGTAGTATCTTGAAAGTGCTAGGGCTAATACAAAGTTTACTGGATGAGAGGTGTTATGGGCGATGATGACATCAATATTTTTATCATTTACAAATTCTCTTATTTTTTCTTTAGCGAGTTCAATTGCTTTTTCTATTTTTTCGCTGAGTTCTCCACCTAGTCCTTCGCTGAAGTTTTTGTCAAAAAGTTTGTTGTCTTTATATTTGTGCCAGATTACCTTATGTTGTCTCGTATATGGGTTCGGTGTTTTAGCTTTTCCGACGAGGTAAAAAATATTTGATTTTGGTACTTTTATTTTCTGAACCATTACTTGTTCTATCTGTTTCATAACAATTGAAACACCATCGGCAAATCCAACTTGAGAATGTATTATCCCATAATTGAGTTTGGTAAGGTTTTTTCTTGTTAGTTTTTTTTCTGGCATTTATTAATCACTCTCTTTTATTATAATCTATATTTTTATTCTATTTAAATTTTAGGTAGTTTTTTATATTGTCTTTTTCTTTGATTATTATGGTTGTTAAGGAAAAAGAGATTCGAGTTGTTGGTAATAATAAGTTGCTTTATATTGTTATGTTTTTAATATTGTTGTTTGTAATTTTGATTTATTTTTTTAGTATAAATTATAGTGGTAGTGGTGAGGTTGAATGTTCGGTTGATAGTGATTGTGTTCCTGCTAGTTGTTGTCATCCCGATAGTTGTGTGGCTGTTGGTGATGGACCTGATTGTGAAGGGTTTGCTTGTACTGAAGATTGTCGTCCTGGGACTTTGGATTGTGGGCAGGGGAGTTGTGGGTGTGTTGATGGTCAGTGTGTTGGGGTATTTGGATGATTGTGGTTAATTTATAGAACTAGCTTCGAGAAGTAGATCTTGATTTAGAGTTTTGCTTGCGTCAAGGACTTCTATTCCTAATAGGTTTCCCTCCGAGTTAAAATCTAAGATTATGTTCTCGCTGAGCATTACATTTTTGGTTGCTTCTCCGTCTTTTATTTCATCAACTACTTTAATATAGGCTGCATCTGCGTCTTTGTCAAGTTTGATCTTCATGTTTATATTACTGTTATAATCTTTATATAATTATCTTTTCTGATAAAGATTATCTCTATTCTTTTATTGTTTAATTCCCCAACTGCTATTAATCTGTTATTAAATGATTTTCTTATATGGTTTGGGAATTCTAGTGTGTAATTAACTTCCCATTCACTAATTCCTCGTTCTTTCATTCTCTTTTTTGCATGAGATGTATAAATTATTCTCATGAGTTGTTTAAATTGTTAGAGTATATATTTTATCTGGATGAACATCTTTTTATAGGTTGATGAATTGTGGTTTTTATGGTTAGAAAAGAAGTGGTAGCTGTGGTTTCGATGATTGTATTGAGTTTGTTTTTTGTTGCGGTTGTTGGTTTGATTGGGGTTGATAAAGGGGTTACTGGGTTTGTTGTTCAAGAGGATAGGGAGGATTTTGTTCCGGGGGAGATTATTGTGAAGTATAAGGATGGTGTGGTTGGGATGGGGAATGAGGTGATTGTTGATAAAAATGGTGGTAAGGAGGTTAAAGTTTATGATTATGTTGAGGGGCCTGATAGGATTGAGAAGATAGTTGATGGGAAGGAGTTGTATACTTTGGTGTTTGACGAAGGGGTAGATGTTGATGGGTTGGTTGAGGATTATAATGAGTTGGAGGAAGTTGAGTATGTGGAGTTGAATTATATTTTTAGAAGTTTTGTGGTTCCTAATGATAGTAGTTATGGTTCGCAAGGTTGGATGGAGAGTGTTGGGTTAGAGAGGGCTTGGAATCTTAGTAAGGGTAGGAGGGAGGTTAAGATTGCGGTGATTGATACAGGGGTTGATTGGAATCATCCTGATCTTTCTTTTAATATTTGGAATAATAGTGATGAAGGTTGCGATGAGGGGGTTGATTTGGATGGTAATGGGTGGTTTGGGGATTGTAGGGGATATGATTTTGTAGATATTGATGTTGCGACATATACTGGATTGGGTTATCAGTTGATTAGTGGTGAGGATTATAATTTTAGTGATAATGATCCTATGGATTTTGATGGTCATGGGACGCATGTTGCAGGGATAGCTAATGGGGTTAGTAATAATGGGGTTGGGGTTGCAGGGGTTTGTTGGAATTGTAGTTTGATGCCGGTTCGTGCTGGTTTTAGGATTAAATTGTCTAGTGGAAGTGGTGTTGGGAGTTTGGAAGTGGATGATGTAGTGAGCGCGATTTATTATGCTAGTGAGAATGATGCTGATGTAATTTCTATGAGTTTTGGAGGTGGGGATTCGGTTAGTGTTCGGAATGCTGTTAGTGATGCTTATAAAAATGGTTCTATTTTGTTGGCTGCTGCTGGGAATTCGGGAAGTGAGGCTAAACAGTATCCTTGCGGTTATGATGATGTTTTGTGTGTTGCGGCTACTGATGGGGATAATAATAAGGCCAGCTATTCGACTTATGGCGATTGGGTGAGTGTTAGTGCTCCGGGTTCCGGGATTTTGAGTACGTATTTTGATGATACTTATGCTTCGTTATCTGGGACTTCAATGAGTACTCCAGTTGTTGCTGGGAGTGTTGGTTTGATTAAGAGTTTGTTTGATAAAAACCAGAGTGAGATAGAGAATGTGTTGGTTAGTACGGGTTTGGATGTGGATTTTAATGGGGTGAATATTAAGCAGATTGATGTTTATGGGGCTTTGTTGAGTTTGGATGATATTAATCCGGAGGTTGAGTTAATGGGTGATGATGGTTCTGTGTTTGGAGATGGTAATCTGAGTTTTGTTTGTAATGCTAGTGATTGGCAACTTTCTAATATTGAGTTGATGGTTTGGAATAGTAGTGGATTGGGCTATAGCGAGGAGAGGAATGTTTCGGGAGTTTTTGTTGAGGAGAGTTTTGATGTTAGTTTGGATTATGGGGATTATTTTTGGAATTGTTTGGCTAGTGATATTAATGGGAATGAAGGTTATGCTTCTGGGAATTATTCTTTTTCTGTTGTTGAGAATGTTGTTAATAGGGTTATTTTGGATAGGCCTTTGAATGGAAGTTATGGTAATGTTTCATTGGTTGATTTTGGTTGTTCAATTGTTAATGGTAGTGGTTATGATTTGATGGAGTTTAGATTGTTTAATGATTTTGGGATGGTTCATAACGAGAGTGTTGGTATTGGATTGGGTGTGAATTATAGTTATGGATTTAGTTTTAATGATGAGGGGAATTATAAATGGGATTGTTTGGCTAGTGGGGAGAATGTTAGTTTGGGAACGGAGAAGTTTGATTTTACTTTTGATGTTAGTAATCCTGTTGTGAATTTGTTTGGGCCTGCTGATGGGGAGAGTTATTCTGGGACTAGCGAGGTTAATTTTAATTTTAATGTTGATGAGTATGGTACTTGTAGTTTGATGGTTGATGGTAGTGTTGTCGAGGGTGTTGATTTGGTTGGAGAGGGAGTTATTGTTGAGAGTTATGATGAAGGTAGTTATGAATGGATGATTAGTTGTATTGATTTTGCTGGGAATTTAGGGGTTTCTGAGAGTAGGAATTTTGAGGTGGTTGTTGTGGAGGATTCTGGTGATGGGGGTTCGGGTGGTTCGGATTCTGGGGATTCAGGGGATTCGGGGTCTGGGGATTTGGGGTCTGGGGATTCGGGGTCTAGTGGAAGTTCGGGTGGTTCTGGATCTAGTGGGGGTTCTAGTAGTAGTGAAGGTTCAAGTGGTTCTAGCGGTGGTGGAGGCGATAGGCCCGTAGAATCCGTAGCTGATCTTAAGAAGAATTATATTATATCAAGTGAGCAGATTTCTGAGGGATATAATCATGAGTTGAAACAAGGTGATGAGATTCAGTTTAAGTTATTAGATGGGGAAGAGTTTGAATATGATTTGAGGGTTAATGAAATTGGAGTTGGATATGTGGATTTGATTGTTGATGAGGAGTCGGTGGTTTTGGAGGTTGGAGATAGTGCTAAGTTGAGTTTGACTAATGATGAGTATTATGATTTGGTTGTTGAGTTGGTTTCTATAGATGATGAAGTGGTCGAGGTTAGGATTCAGAAGATTGATGAAAGGATTATTGTTGGAGGGATTACTGGGTTTGCTGTTGATGAGGCCAATATTGAAGATGGTAATTTGTATAGGTTTTTTGATAGGATTAAGGGTAAGGGGTTTAGGGTTGGGGGGAATGTTGTTGTTATTGCGATAATTGGAGTGGTTATTTTTTTGTTGTTTTTGGAAAGAGGGTATATTGGAAAGGAGATTAGGAAGATGCATATCTTGGGTCATAGGGAGAAGTTTAATAAGTATTTGAGGCCTAGAAATTGATAGAAATGTTTTCTGGAGAGATAAATATTTTATAACAATTAATTTAAGAGGGTAATCTATCATTATTTTATGCATGAAAGAATGATGGTGTTGGCTACTAGTATGATTGCTTTTACTAGTTTTTTGGTTGGGTTGGTTGCTGTTGTTTACTGTTGTTTACTACACCAATCAGATCAAGGAGCTGGGTTTAATTGAGATTATTTTTGTTTCAGTAATATATATAAATGTTAATTTGTTGTTTCTTTATGTAATGAAAAGGTGGTTTTTATGATAATTAAATTTTTTAAAGAATATTGGTCGATAATCTTATTAGTTTTGCTGATCTTTTTATTCATTTATTTGTTAGCAAGGTAGTAGAATATGAAATCGTTAAAACCGTCGCATAGAGAGAGGAAAAGATATTTGTTGATTCGGGGGAATGATGTTTCGCGGAAGAATATTGAGAATGTTATTTTGGAGTTTGTGGGGGTTTTGGGGTATGCGGAGGCTTCGCCTAATTTTATAAAAAGTGAGAAGGGTAGAGTGATTTTAGCTATTAATCGAGGGGCTTTGGATAAGGTTCGGGCTAGTTTTGTGACTTCGGAAAAGGATATTAGGATTGATAAGGTGAGTGGGAGCATCAGTAAACTTTCATTGTGAAAATTTACTGGCTCAACTTTTGTCTTTGAGTTTCAAACAAAAGTAGAGTGTGAATGGGGTTGGGGTGATTAATTTTTAGGATTAAGGTGCCCTATATAAGATAATTTATTGAAGTCTATTATCTCTTGGAGTGGAGTGTATCCTTCACATCCTTTAATTTCATTACATTGGTATTTACAAAAATTTTCTTCTTCGCCTAGAGTTTGATCTATGCTTTTGTTATTTACTGTAATTTTATGACTACATAATACTCCAAAATTATTTGCTTTTACCATCTTAGATATATGCATCACATATATCTAAATGTTGTTATTTGTATTCATTTTGTAGTGGTTACATTACAATGGGAAAACCTTAAATACCTTTTATTATTATAATGTTTGGAAAGAGATTAGGTCCTGGTCCAAGAATTAATTCTTGATTATTGTTTTTGGAGATGGATGAGAGAAGATTAAATAGATAATGGGAAGGATAAAAAATAAAATGGGAGTAATAAGATGGAAATTCCAGATATGCAGCATCAAGTAATGGGTTATGATCGGTCGGCGACGATGTTTTCTCCGGATGGGCATTTGTTGCAGGTTGAGTATGCTGAGAAGACTGTTAGGTTGGGGACGGCTAGTATTGGGATGAATTGTGCTGATGGGGTTGTGATAGTTGCGGATAAGGGTAAGAAAGATAGTTTGATTGTTAGCGAGTCGGCGGATAAGATTTATGAGGTTGATGAGCATTTGATTACAAGTGCAGCGGGGATAATTAGTGATGCGAGGATTTTGGTTAATCATCTTAGGGTTTTTGCGCAGCAACATAGGGTTACGTATGATAGTCCGGTGGATGTTGAGTCTACGATTAGAGAGGTTAGTGATGTTCAGCAACAATATACTCAAAATCCGGGAGTGAGGCCTTTTGGAATTGCTCTTATAGTTGGGGGTGTGAGTAATGGTTCTTCTAAATTATATACTAGCGATATTACTGGGAATTATTTTGAATATAATGCGGTTGCGATTGGGAAGGATGATGATAAGATTAAGGAGTTGCTTCGTAAGGATTATAAGAAAGATATGAATGTTGATGAGGGGATTAAGTTATGCTTGAAGATTTTTAAGGAGGTCTTAGGGGATAAGTTTGATGTTGGGAATTTCAATGTTAGCGTTATTAAGAATGATGATGCTAAGATGAAGAAGTTGAGTAAGGGTGAGATTGAGAAGTATGGATGATTCTAATGGGTTGTATGTTGATGTGAGGTCTGAGGGTGGTCCTGGAAGGATAGATAGTTTAGATAGAATTGCTAGAAGAATTGTTCCTCAAGATAGTTCTTTTGATGATGAGGAAATAGGGGTTGTGGGAAGTGTTGTTTATCAAATATTTGGGGATGCTTATGATTTTTCTAGAACTGTTGGTTCTTTGGATTATGTTAAAAGTGTAGGGATTAGAGATAGTATAAATCCTGTTTTAACTGATGAAGAATCGGCTCCATGGGATGTTCTACAAGAATTAAATGAGTTGAGGAGTCAGGGTAGATAGAAAACTTTAACAAAATAAAAAATGGCAGACACATTAGCGAGATTGAGAAGTGGGAAGATGGTTTTTGAGACGATGGTGGATTTAGATAGTGCTATTAAGTTGCGGAAGGGAGAGAGTGTTGGGATTGGGGAGGTGATTAGGGATACTGCGGTTTATACTGATCAGAAGAAAGGGTTGCGAGCTGGGTCGTTGGAGTTGAATAATGTTTTTGGGACGGATAATTTTGAGGAGATTGTGGGGCAGATAGTTAAGAGAGGGGTGGTTGAGGTTACTCAGGAGTTTAGGGATGAGGCGATGGAGGGGAAGAGGAAACAGGTTGTGGATTTTTTGGTTAGGAATGCTGTTGATGCTAGCACTGGTCGGCCGTTTACTCCGGATATTTTGGAGAGTGCGATTAAGGAAGCTGGTGTGAAGATTGAGAATAAGAATGTTGAGGCTCAGATTGCTGGGATAGTTAATGGGTTGAAGAGTATTATTCCTATAAAGATTGAGACGAAGAAGTTGTTGGTTAAGATTCCGGCGATGCATACGGGGAGGGTTTATGGGTTGGTTAATGAGTATAAAGAGAAGGAAGAGTGGTTGAGTAACGGTGATTTAGAGATAACTTTAAATATACCTGTTGGGATACAAATGGAGTTTTATGATAAGTTAAATGGTGTGACTCACGGGTCGGCTATAACTGAGGAAGTGAAGGAATAAATGTTAGTATTATCGAGACATAGGGATGAGAGTATTATGATTGGGGATGACGTGGTTGTGACTATTGTTGGTATTCGTGGGGATAAGGTTAGATTGGGAATTGCTGCTCCGCAGGATATTCCGGTTTATAGGCAAGAGGTTTATGAGGCTATTAAGAGGGAGAATCAGAGGGCTGGGAAGTTGGAGCCGGGGGATACTAAACAAAGTTCTCCTGGTAGTAGCCCTGATGAGAGCCCGAGTCAATATATGGCTAGTGGGTCTCCACTTACAAAAAGTTTGGATCACTATGATCCTTTTTCAATAGAGCCGGTTAGATTGCCAGGTTATGGTAGAGGGTTGATGAATTATATAGATTAGCGAATGAAAATGGAAGAAGAACAGATTACAGATAGTGAAGAAAAACAAGAGATTATTGAGGGTGAGGTTTCTAAAGAAGTTGATGTTAGCGAGGGTGGTGATTCTGGAGATGAGAGTGGTAAAGGGGATGGTGAGAGGAAGGAGAGGAAGTTGGTTATTCCTGGGGAGACTATAGTTTCGGGGGATGATTATTTGCCTGGGGATTTTACGGTTAAGGATGGGGATGAGGTTGTTGCACAGAGGTATGGGTTGGCCGAGACGAATGGGAGGGTTGTGAGGATTTTGCCTGTTTCTGGGGTGTTTGAGCCGAGGCGGGGGAATAATGTTATCGGTAGGATAGAAGAGATTAATTTTAGTGGGTGGAGTGTTAATATTGATGGACCGTTTTCGGCTTTTTTGCCGTTGAATGAATGTCCGAGATTTATTAATAAGAATAATATTGAGGAGTTTGCGGGGATTGGGGATGTTATTAGTGCTAAGATTTGGAGTGTTAAGCGAGGTGGTGTGGATTTGACTTTGAAGTCTCGTGGTTTGGGTAAGTTGGAAGGTGGTCGGGTTATTAAAATTAATCCGCATAAGGTTCCGAGGGTTATTGGAAAGGAAGGGAGTATGATTAATCTGATTAAGGATTCGACGAAGACGGAGATTACGGTTGGACAGAATGGGGTTATTTGGTTGAAGGGGGATGACGAGGGGGAGATGAAGGCTGAAAGAGCTATTGGGTTGATTGATAAGGAAGCGAGTAGTGAAGGATTGACTGATAAAATGGAGGAGTTTTTGAAGAAATAAAATGGGAGACGGTAGAGGTTATGAAGTTCCTGGAATGAGTCCTGGAGAATTTTATGATAATATATTAGATAGAACTGGATGGGATTTTTTGGAAAATGGAATTGCTCCGACGGGGCCATTTGAAGATGAATCAGGTAGTATATTAATGATTTATAATTTTGAGGGTGTTAATTTTTATTTGGGTGTTAATAAGTGCGATCTTCCACATATTACTGTTCCTGAGAGTTATTTTGAGAATAATTCTCCAGTTGGAAGATCTGAGTTATCGAGATTACAGAAATTGACGGGTGTTGCGAATATTGATCAAGCTGTGGAGGCTACTAGATAAAATGGCATATACAAAACGATCTGATGGAAGGAAGATGGACGAGATGCGTCCGATTAAAGCGGAAGTAGGTGTGGTTCCAAATGCGGTGGGTAGTGCGTTGTTTGCGTCGGGGAAGACTGTTGCGATTGCGGCGGTTTATGGGCCTAAGATATTACATCCAGCTAGTATGAGGGAGCCTGATCGGGGGATAATTAGATGTGAGTATAATATGTTGCCGTTTTCTGTTTCGGAGAGGGCGCGTCCTGGTCCAAGTAGGAGGTCGAAGGAGATTAGTATGGTTACTTCGAATGCTTTGTCGGCTGTTGTGGATTTGAGTAAATATCCTAATAGTGTTATTGATGTTCAGATTATGATTTTGCAGGCGGATGCGGGGACACGGTGTGCGGGGATAAATGCGGCGGCGATGGCTTTGGCGCATGCGGGGATTCCGATGAGGGAGATGGTTAGTAGCGTTTCGATTGGGAAGATAGATGATAAGATTGTTGTTGATATTACTAAAGAGGAAGAGGATTATGAAGATGGTGAGGGGCCGACGGATATTCCGTTTACGATGACTTCGAGGAAACATGATATTGTGCATTTGCAGTTGGATGGGAATATTCCTACTTCGCGGTTTAAGGAGGCTGTTGATGCGAGTGTTAAGGCTTGTGATTTGATTTCGGAGTATCAGATGAGGGCGTTGAAGGGTGAGAGGATTGATGAGAATGAGGGGGGTAAGAAGTAGGATGAGTCTTGAAGCAAAATATTTAGTTAGTAGCTTTAGAAAAGTTAGTTCTAGTGTAAAAGGTGAATGGAAGTATAATGTTGCTTTGGAAGGAAAAGGTCACGAGAGTTTAAGTCAGTTGATCGGGAATTATTTTAATGCTTCAGAAATTGCAGATAAGGCTATTGAAATTGGGCTAAAGGATTATTCATATAGATCTCGTCCGGATTTTGAATCTGTTGGAACTAGTAGGGCTGTTCGTAGTAGGTTTTCAGTTCAGAGAGATGTTCCCTCTCCTGATTTTTTTGCAGAATTAGAAATGATAATGTTAAGGAGTGAGGAAGAGATTAATGTACATTAGGTTAAGTTAAAATGAAAATATCAAATAATAATAAAAGGAAAATAAAGCAGATGCTTAAGAATGGGAAGAGGTTTGATGGTAGGAAGCCGTTTGATTATAGGGATGTTGTGATTGAGACTGATGTTTCGAATAAGGCTGAAGGTAGTGCGAGAGTTAGGATTGGGAAGACGGAGATTATTGTTGGGGTGAAGATGGATACTCAGACGCCTTATGCGGATCATGATGATGAGGGGACGATGATGGTGGGGATGGAGTTTAATCCGATTTGTGGGGAGAGGTACGAGGTTGGGCCACCGAAGATAGATGCTATTGAAGTATCTCGGGTTGTGGATCGAGGGGTTCGGGAGAGTGGGTTTATTGATTTTAAGAAATTGTGTATTGAGAAAGGTGAGAAGGTTTGGAGTTTGATGATCGATGTTTATTGTATTAATGATGATGGGAATGTGTTGGATGCGAGTTCGATGGGAGTTGTTGCGGCTTTGCAGATGGCTAGGATTCCGGAGTATGATAAGGAGAATGATGTGGTTAAGTATGGAGAGTTGAGTGATGAGAAATTGCCTTTGACGGATAATGTTCCGTTGGCTATGACGTTTTATAAGATTGGAGAGAAGATTGTGTTTGATCCGACTCGGGAAGAGCAGGATGCTTCGGAGGCTAGAGTTACTATTGCTGTTTCGAAGCCTAAGAAAGATAAGATAATTAATTCGATGCAGAAAGGGGAGTTGAATGGGATTAGTGTTGAGGAGATGGCTATAATGATTGATGGGTGTGAAGAGGTTTATGATAAGTTGTTTGATGAAGTTAAGGGGAAGGTTGAGGGGTTGATGTAGGATGGTGGTTCCAGAGACTTGTTATGATAGAATTGAGGGTGCGATTAGGGGTTCATTGGGATTAGAGGATGATGTTAGTATTGATTTGGATAAGCCTTTTGGGGAGTTGGATCCTAATATTGAGCCGTTAGATTTTCTGGAGATATTTTCATCTATTGGAGTTAGTCCAGTTAGACTGAAGCCTTATTTGGGTGAAGGTGGTCTTACTGTGAAGGGAAAATCTTTGTTCGGTAAAATTAAAGGTTATGTTAAGGGGAGAGAAGTTGCTAGTAATAATACAAAATATTTAGATATGATTGAGGGATCTGATAATTTAAATGAGTTAGCTAGATCTGCTACTTATGGTGCTGTTTTAAATTTAATGAGTTATTTAGAAAGTAAGCATGTTTTTTCTTAAACCAAACAGTTTATAAACCAAAAATTATCTATGTTACTATGACACTTGAACAACTTGAGGAGAAGTTTACTCGGTATGAGATTGCTCGTATTCTTGGCGCTAGGAGTTTGCAGTTGGCTATGGATGCGCCGGTGTTGTTGAAGATGAGTAAGGATGAAGAGGAGGAGTTGAATTTTGATACACTTCGAATTGCTGAGAAGGAGTTTGAGAGTGATGTTTTGCCGATTACTGTTAAGAGGCCGTTGCCTAAGAAATCTGAGAAGCAGATTAAGAAGTTGACTGAGGAAGAGGTTAAGGAGAAGTTGGAGAAGAAAGCTGAGAAAGAGAAGAAGGAGATTGAGAAGTTAGAGGAGAAGAAAGAGGAGATTGAAGAGAGAGAAGAGAAGGAGATTCAACAGCAAGGAGAGATTATGGAGATGGCGAATCCTGGGGATGAAGATAATTTGCAAGAAGAGAAGGTTAGTGAAGAGGCTTAGTTATCTGAAGAGTTCGCTATAAATATTATTAACATTTTGTTCAAAGGATGGACTATTTCTAAGATTTTCTGATGTCAAACTTATAAATTTGATTACTAGCTTTTCTAGTTTTCGATTTCCCTTTATTGGTTTTTCCGATTTTTGAAGTTTATCATAATGTTTACAAATTTGACGATATGTTTCTGCAATATTGGCGATGTTTCCAGTTGTGTATGTTATAATGTGTTGTATTAAATTGTGTTTATAATAATTTAGGCGATTAGATTCATTTAGTTTTTAGATAGATGTATTTTGATATTCCGAATTAGACTTAGTTAATTAGTTCATTAACTTTAGTTAATGAAGGTCACATAATTCTCCCTTATTTTTTATTGAAAGTGATTATATTTTTTAGACCTTTACTATTAATTAAATTAGAACGAACTTTTACTCAATCTTACCAGTGAAATCTTCGAGCTTTGTGTCGAACTTGATCTTCTTATTTTTGCAATATTCTCTTGCTAGAATGAATAGAATGCAACCGATTGATTTTGCTGATTTGTTGTTGCAGGGGATTAGTTGGGTTACGTTGTTTGTGTAGTTGTTTGTGTCGCATAGTGATAGGACGGGTTTTTTTAATTTTGCGGTGTCGTTTAGAGCGTTTTTGTCTATCCATGGATCGCAGATTATTGTTAGTTCTGATTCGAAGAAGTCTTCGAGTTCTAAGTTTGTTGTGATTCCTGGTGAGTATTTTTTTGTGAATGTTCTGATTCCTGTAATTTCTTTGAATTTTCTAGCGGCTTCCCATCCCGCTTCTCGTTTGCAACATAGGTAGATGTTTTTTGGTTCGTATTTTGTTAGGAGGTCGATTGCTTCTCTTAGTTTTTGGTCGATGAGGATTGTGTTGATAACTGCTAGTCCGTCGGCTCTACGTTTATAGACGAATTTCTTCATGTTTGGAGTTATAACTTTTGTTCCTAGATGAACTGCACATTTGATGTAATCTTCTAAGGGGATGAGGGTTTCTTCTTTACTTGATATAGATTTTTTTTCTTCGGCAATGTCTTTTTTTGAAATCTTTTCTGAGGCTTCTTCAATTTGTTTTTCTTCGTCTTTAGAGATGTCTTTGATTTTCGGTTTCTTAGCATTATCTACAGATACTGAATCTTGCATTCGTTCTTCTAATTCTTCTTTTAAGCTTTTTGTTTTTTGTTCTGGCATGTTGAAGTCTACAAATAATGATTTATAAATGTGTTGGTATTGGGATTAATTAACTAAAGTTGTTATCGATTAGTTTTAAGAATCTCTTACAATTAAATTTCGAATATATTCTGGGCCCTGCATAAGCCCTTCGCATACAAGAGTTTGTGGAATAGAACCATATTCTAATGCACTTTCTAATGTGTCCCTTAGATCTTTAAAGTAAGCTAGACTTCCATCGACATTTCTTAGTGGAACTGAACTTGCTAAAAATAAAGGAGATTTGTAGTTAGGTTCTTTTATCTTTTTGTTTTTCTCAGGACTCGCATAAATATTTGCTATGTTCTTAGTAACTGTTTTTAGATCTTGTAAGATTTCACGTCTTATTCTTCCATCCAATGTCATTATTATTTTAGTCTAATGTTGTTTATTAATATTTATGTGATCTAAATTTATTATAAATCTTTATCTCCGTCGACAACTATCTTTTCTTTTGACGAAAGGTTTAAATACCTATTTCGTTGTAGAAAGTCATAAAATGTTAATGATATTAACTGGGATGATTACCATATCTTCGATTTGGTAGGATGTATAGAGTAATCGACTAGTAACTATATTTCTACAAATATACAATAAATAATTAATAGCAAGTTAGGAGGATAAATTCGTTTCAATTTATTGAATCGAAGGTTGTGCAAAAATCGAAATTTATTTCGATTGAATTTTGAGGTAATTTTCAAAATCATTGTCTACATCAAGAATCATAGATTCTTGAGGTAGCAAAAATTCCAAAGTTCCTTTCAGGAACACATAAGAATTTTTTCTAAATCCAGTTTATCCTGCTGGCGGATACTGCTATCTGGTTTATAATTAGGCATGCAAGTTTGATCGCAAGATCGGCGGACTGCTTAGTAACACGTAGCTAACCTACCTTTAGGTTAAGGATAGCCTCGGGAAACTGAGGGTAATACTTAATAGGAAATAATCACTGGAATGTTTTATTTCTGAAACTAGAGCCTAAAGATGGGGCTGCGGCTGATTAGGTTGTTGTTGGTGTAAAAGACTAACAAGCCGATGATCAGTAAGGGCTTTTAGCGGAGAGGCCCTAAGAAGGAATCTGAGACACTATTCCTAGTCCTACGGGGTGCAGCAGCTGAGGAAATTTTACAATGCACGCAAGTGTGATAGAATAAGCCAGAGTGTTTCTCTTAGAGAAACTTTTGTTAACTGTAAAAAGGTTGACGAATAAGGACTGGGCAAGACCGGTGCCAGCCGCCGCGGTAATACCGGCGGTCCGAGTAGTATCCACATTTATTGGGTCTAAAACATTCGTAGCTTGTTTTGTCAGTCTCTTGTGAAATCTCATGTCTCAAGCATGAGTCGTGCAAGAGATACTGCAATACTAGAGACCGGAAGATGCAAAGAGTATGGCCAAGGTAACGGTAAAATGTGTTAATCTTGGTTAGACTAACAATGGCGAAGGCACTTTGCAAGTACGGATCTGACAGTGAGGGATGAAGGCTAGGGTCGCAAAAGGGATTAGATACCCCTGTAGTCCTAGCAGTAAACACTGTTCACTAAACATCGGTACCTCCTCGAGAGGTGTCGGTGCTGTAGGGAAGCCGTAGAGTGAACTACCTGGGAAGTATAGTCGCAAGGCCGAAACTTAAAGGAATTGGCGGGGAGGCACTACAACGGGTGACGCGTGCGGTTTAATCAGAGTATACACCGTGAATCTCACCAGGAGCGACAGCAGAATGAAGGTCAGTCTAAAGGGCTTACCTGACGCGCTGAGAGGAGTTGCATGGCCGACATAAGCCT
>Ga0187833_10000507_pt1 | contig 44930 bp, 48 predicted proteins | sample ETNtaG_37_FD_167968 | JGI IMG/M metagenome (GOLD analysis project Ga0187833, IMG submission 167968) | Marine microbial and viral communities from oxygen minimum zone, Eastern Pacific Ocean - ETNP2014_SV_400_PacBio MetaG (Illumina Assembly) | ecosystem: Environmental > Aquatic > Marine > Hypoxic...
TGTTTGAGGATGTTATGTCTAAGGGACCATTAGCTCGTGAACCATGCCTGAAAGTCAAAGTTATGCTGACAGATATGAAACTGCACGAAGATGCTATTCATCGTGGCCCTGCGCAGGTTTATCCTGCCGTAAGGGAAGGTGTTCGTGGAGCTATGATGACTGCTAGACCTTTAATTTATGAACCATACCAGATCCACAGGATAGAAGCTCCTTCTGAGTTCTTAGGAGAAATTTCAAAATTAATTTCCAACAAACGCGGCCAGTTACTTGATGCGCAACAAGAAGGCAATTTGTCAATAATAAAAGCCAAGTTACCAGTAGGAGAAATGTTTGGCTGGTCTTCAGACTTAAGGTCTGCTACAGGCGGCAGAGGAAATTCTTCATTAATAGACCAGATGTATGAGAAACTCCCAGAAGAACTCCAGGAAAAAATAATCAAACAAATAAGAAGCAGAAAAGGTTTAAGTGATGCAATGGTTGGAGTATAATGCCCCTACCGAGAATTGAACTCGGGTCACAAGGTTTCTGCTTTAGCTCGCGCGCAAAACCGCAACCTCGTATCATATCCACTGAACTATAGGGGCATAGTTAAAGTGTAATATTAAAGAATTTATAAATATTGTTTATGCTGCAGATACTTTCACTATTTCTTCAAGTGCAGACTTTTTATTTCTTAGATTATGAATTTTCTTTCCTTTATCCCCACTTTCATAAATTACATTACTTTTAGCTTCATTATATTGTGGATTAAAGATGTTTTTAAAATATTGGTCTGATGTTTTTTCTAATTGTTCTACTAAGGAGTTTATTTTATTTTTCCCATCATCTTTTTTAATTGCACCATTAGGTCTATATTGCAACCCATTATAAGGACTATATCGATTATTATAATCTATTTGTTTCTTTCCTAATGTGGGCTTATTATACATACTTAGGGGATTTGTTCCGAATCTTTTTGTTAAATCATTCATAGCACTATACATTTTTTGAAATATTGATTCTACACTTCCATGATTTTCTGCTGAAAACATATTTGGACTAGGTTCTGGGTCTTTTGGCAAGGGCTCAAATTTATTTTCTTCAGGATGTAATGCTCTCCACACGTAATCTTTTGCCCTATTCGACATTCCTGCTTTTGATAAAGTTGCAGCTAAAGGTGTTCTGCCTTGATACTGAGAACTATGCGAACCTATATCCTTCATCAACATAATATTGGGATTACTAGCTAAATACGCTTTAGGGTTTAAATTTGCAGTCATTTTAAACACAAGTATGATTAATATATTTAAAAACCTTACTGAATAATCATCTGATATTTTTGAATGACATCAGATATTAATACCAAAGATTAAAGTCCCTCAGAATTTATTTTTAAGCAATGGTTTATAATCCGCCAATATCTTTTGTAATTTATTATACTCTTGATTGATTTGTTCCATAAATTCGGGTGATGCAGGTCTTTCTACTCTACTATATTTTCCACCCCAGGAATGTCCTTTACCATCATGTATTTCTGTGAAATGATCAGAAAGCTCTTTAGGGCATTGGTTTTTGGCCCCGACTAGAAACTGGTAATCGTGACCAATATCGCGATCAAGAATTACATACAAGCGATTGTCTTTTGTTAACTTCACTGTTGAGATACCTTTTGATTTAAATCCTTGTTTAGAAAGATATTCAACGATAGAATCCACATTGGATCGATTCTCAGCTACAAGTTTTTTGGATTCTGCACTTTCTCTTTCGGCACGATTAGGTTTTTTAATTATCCAATCCTTATCACCACTATAATCAGTAAAAACTATATTCAACCCCATATCTGTGGCTAGGTTTTCCAATTTCATAATTTTTTTATATTCACCCTGAATAAACGTTGACATATTCATCATCTCCATAAATAGTTTTTATATAGGATATATGAGATACTTAGGTATTTATAAACCTTTCTATTTTGTTACTACTTTAGAGAAATAAAAAGACAATCTAATCTTATTCGACTAAGAAATTACTCATGATAATCTTTCAACAGACTAATCTGCCCTTTTCTTTTTCCAAGAGGAACTTCTTTTTGTTCTTGCCCAACCTGTTTTTTTGCATTTAAAGCAACTTGTTTTCCTAAAATCTGGATTAATTTAACCAAATCAGCTTTTTTAACATCCCCAATATCCCTTATCCTGTTTACAAACAATCTTCTTGCCCTTACTCTTCCTATACCTTTTATTTTTACCAAAGGCAATAATTCTTCTTTTACGCCATTCTTTAGCCTTAGCCTTAATTTTACTATTTCCTTGTTCAGATACTGGTAATGCAGCAACCTGCTTATTTCTTCGCTTGCATACAAAAGCCAGTCAGCTATATTCAATTTGCTTTTTAATTCACCAGGCCTTGCACTAAAGTCCTCAAGAAGATTTTCTTCAGTTTTCTCATTAATCCATTCACAAAGCATTAAAGCAGTCTTTATACTATTAAAAAAATCCTCGTACTCCAGCTCATACATAGAAGGTTCTTTTTCCAGCAATAAATCATAATGTTTAACAAACTCTTCCTGTATTTTTTCCTGCTCCCTTGCCCCTACTCTTAACAAAGGCCTTATTTCCAAAGTATGGCTTATCATCTGCAAAAATGAAAATTCAGCTGTTTTCTTGTCAGAAGCATTCCTAAAGCAGGTAATAAAGAAATAAGCAGTTAAGGGGTCTATGTAAAGTTCAGCAACTCTTTTTCCCATTAATGTTGCTTTTATCTTTTCGTTATCATTTTCAATTTTATCAGCGTTAGTAAAATCTTCTTTGCTATCCATTTGAATAAATTCCCATTCTTCCAATAAATTTAACATTTTATCAATTATCAAAACAAGTTTTTCCATATCAACAAACTGAAAAGCCCAGAATGTCCTGCCAAAAAATTCAACAATGCCTTTTTTTGTATTTACAAAGTTTGCAGCTATCAAACTCAATAAATAAGTCCTTAATACCGGTTCAACTGCTAACTTAGAGTAAATATCTTCCGGCTCACCTAAAACATATTTTTTGTATAATTTTTTCTTTTCATTCTCGCTAACCGCAACAATAATTGCTTCCCCAAATTTGTCAAATTTAGGCCTTCCAGCTCTACCAGACATCTGCAAATACTCTAAAACAGGAATATACATCATTCCTCTATGGCCAAACCTCCTCAAATCCTTAAGAATTGCCCTGAAAGCCGGAAGATCCAGACCATAAGCAAGTGTTGGTGTTGCGCAAATAATTTTTATTGCTCCATTCCTGAAATTATCTTCTATTAACTCTCTTTGTTTAGCAACCAAGCCAGCATGATGGAATGCTATGCCCTTCTGCAAACAATTACTCAGCCTTTTACATTGTTTTGTAGGGCTTGATAATGCCTTTAACACCTTATCACTTAACTCAACCAGATTTTTACTATTGCCCTTAACCTTCTTTGCTATATCCTCTGCAGTTTTCTCAGCACTTCTTTTTGTATTAACAAAAACTAACGCTTGTTTTCCGATTTTAAGCGTATCAAGAGCCAAATCCAGTGCAGCATTTCCAGTCTCATTAGAAATCTTTTTTACAGTCATTAAAAACATAAATAATTGAGAATTTTATAAATTTGTTGTTTTAATTAAGAAATAATTTGTAAAAAATGAAATTTGATAGACTAACCAATTATTTTTCTTTTATTCCCATTTAATCTCCTGTTTTGCTATCGATACTGCCAGCTTATGTATTTTTTGTAATTCCTTTTTTTTAAGATTGTCAATCATTTCCAATGCATATTTGGAATTTCCCTTTTCTAAATTTTGAATTGCAATTTTCATATTAATATCAAATGCTTTGATTCTTTCAAATAGAGTACCAAGAACCGAATACATACGTAGCATCTCACGATCATATATCTTCATTCTTTTTATTGCTCCATTAATATCTCCTTTTTTAATTAATTCTTCATATCTTTCAAGTCTTTTTTTAAAAAGATTCATTTTTTATCACCAAATAAATTTTTAATATAATTTACTTAAACTACTACTATAAATAATTTACAATAGTCAAACAACCTCAACATTCCAGACCTTGCTTATACTCTCAATACCATCGCTTACAGTAACCTGAACCTTTTTGCTGCCAGAAGTTGCAAATATTCTTTGGTGCTGGTTATTGCCCTCGTATTTGCTGAAAAATCCAAAATCCCAATTGTATGTCAGCTCATCACCATCCCCATCAACTGCATCAACTTCAAAAAGCACTGGCTCATTTTTCAAAACAACTAAATTATCACTATAACTAATTATTTCCGGAGCCTGGTTTACATTCAGAACTGTAATTTTAACTTTTTGTGTAGCTTCATTAATTCCATCAGAAACAATAAAATCAACTGAAAATTCTTTTTCAGTTCCATTAACAACGTAGCCAGGTTTCCATACAAAAAGATTGTCTTTAAGCACAGCGCCTTTCATTAAATTTTCTGCAGAAAAACTTACTGCATCATTATCAGGATCAGAAGCGCTTAATTCTATCTTTAACTCACTGCCGTCTTTAACCTCGAACTTACCTAGCTTATCAAATACAGGCTTCCTGTTTACATCATTAATTTTAATATTAACAAATACTGTTTCAGTGAAATAGTCATCTGTTGCAACAACCTTGACAATATACTCTCCAGAATCATCAAAACCTGTTTTTTTCTTATCCCCATTCATAAAACCTGAATACGAGAATGAAACGCGGTCATTATCAGGATCATTATACTTTGGATCAATTACAATTTCTTCGCCTTCATCTACCTCTATATCCTCAAGTTCTTCCAAAACAAACGGCCTGTTAGTATTCTTTACAGTTACCTTTACATTTTTCTCATCGCTTAACTTATTGCTCTGGGCAGCAAAAACAATATTTACGCTTCTTCCCAATAATCTAAACTTATCCAGTACATAATCAAAAGCACTATTTTTCTGCACAAAATCATATCCGGGATTAAATGTAAATACATTCCCATCCAATTTTGCATTTTCAGGAATATCCTCGACAGAAAAAATTATATCATCCCCATCATGATCAACAGCTTTTAGCTCTATTACAGCTTGTTCATTTTCATTTACTCTTAAATTCTTTAATCCAACAAGCTCAGGAGCTCTGTCCTTGTCTCTTACTGCAATTTTTACCTCTTTTTCTCCCTCAAAGCCCTTTCCCTTAACTTTTATTTTAACTGTATACTCTCCAGCATCATCATAATCTGTTTTCCATTTATTGTCATTTCCCAAAGGATCAGAAATACTATAACTCAACCCATACTTCTTGAAATTAGGCAGCTTTAATCTTGCAGTTTCTGTTTCAGAAACAATAATATCCTTAATTTGATCTAAAATATTATTAAGATCGATATCATTAACATTTACATTCCATTCTTTGCTCACATTAAAAACACCATCACTGATAACAACTCCTACAGTATACTCACCTGCATCCTGGTAATTTGTCTCAAACAGCATTTCATTGTCATAAGAAACAACCTCATTATTTACTAACCATTTGTAGCTCAACTCATCATTATTCAAATCAGAAACATCAACTTTGAATTTTATGTCCTTAGCCTCATCTATATTTACAGAATCTTCTTTTGGCAAAAACTTATCAATAACTGGTTTTGCTTCCTTCCTGTTAACTATTATTAAAACCTCTTCACTTACCTCATTTTCTCCATCACTTACAGTAGTTATAGATGTGTACTCTCCAGCATCTCCATAAGTTGTCTGCCATTCTCCATTATTATCCAAAGGCTCTGTAAAAGTATAAATAAGCTTGTCAGCATCAGGATCCTCTGTTTTAAGGTCCAGACTCAGCTTTTCTGTCTCTTCAATTTCAAAAACCTTTAAAGAATATGCAGTATAAGCAAAACTAATGAATAATATCAGAAATAACGTTATTATTTTCTTCATTTTTCATTTTAAAAATAAAAAGGAAATTAATTATTTCTGGACAATATCAAGTATAACTGGTGCCCTGTTTACGTTCTCTATTGTTACTGTAAATTCTTGACTTGCAGTACCTACACCATCAGAAACTGTTGCTGTAACTATATGTTCTCCTGCATCATCATAAGTTGTTTCCCATGTAAACAAGTTTCCATCCTGAACAAATCTTCCATCATCAATTCCAAAGCTTAATTCATCCCCATCGTAATCAACTGCTTCCAGTTCAATAACAACTGTATCTGTTTCTCTTACCACTATATCATCTACATCACTAAGCAGAGGTTTTCTGTTTACATTATTTACAGTTACAGCCCATATCTTTTCTGTATCAAACATACCGTCTGATACACTGACTTTTACAGTATGGGATCCGGAATCCTCATATGTTGTTTGGTACCCAATGGAATTTTTATTTCCTATTTCCACTCCATCTAGTTTCCATACATATATTAATTCATCATTATTCAAATCAGAAGCAGTAACATCAAATGATAATGTGTCTGTTTCACCAATCTCTATAGATGTCTCTTGAGGATTAAAGCTATCCAGAGTAGGCGCTTCCTCTTTCCTGTTGACTATTATCAAAACCTCCTTGCTTGCTGTTAACGAACCATCACTCACAGTTACAGTAACTGTATACTCACCAGTATCTCCGTAAGTTGTCTGCCATTCGCCATTATCATTTAAAGGGCTTGTAAATGTGGAGGTTAATGCATCTGCATCAGGGTCCTCTGCTTTTGGAACAAGACTTACCAGTTCTGTCTCATCAACAATTATTACAGTTGCATCTTCAGGAATTTCTTCTACAATTACTTCCCCCTTAACAACTTCTTCTTCAAATATATCCTCAATATCAATTTCTTCCACAATCACTTCTTCTTCCTCTTCAGCAACTTCTTCCTCAAGTAAATCTTCAATATCAATTTCTTCTACAGCTTCTCCTGTCACTTCTTCTATATCTATTGTTATAGCCTCTCCAGGGACTTCCACAGCCTCTTCTCCTGCTTCTTTTACATAGAGAGTCTCATAGACATCGCATGCGCTGACTAAAAATATAGAAATAACCATCAATACAATAAAAATTTCTTTTTTTACCATAAAATCCCCTTTATTATTGTAATTATTCTAAAATAACAACTTATATTTAAACTTTTTGGGTAGTAAAAAAAATTTTCACATTTTTTTTTGATTTATCTCTATTTTTTATAAATTTGAATAGAAATTAATGTAAAATAAAAGTAATGAATGGGCCTGATCGGATTTGAACCGATGACCAATCGATTTCTAGCATAACTATCAGTCGATCATTCTAACCAGACTGAACTACAGGCCCGAAAAACGCCCTCGACCAGACTCGAACTGGTGACCTTATGGTTAACAGCCATACGCTCCACCTACTAAGCTACGAGGGCATTTAGTACACTTCTAAGAATTAGAATTTTGTTTATATATGTTTCGGCTTATTATTACTTACTCAAATAGTATTTTCTTTTACTCTCATCAAATCTCTCAATAGCATACCTAAGCATAGTTCTTGGCATTTTTTTGCAGTGTTTTTTCAGAAACTTCTCTTCTACTGCTTGGTTTCTTTTACCAATCTCCCTTAACATCCACCCAACTGCCTTGTGTACTAAATCATGCTTATCTTCTAGCAACATTTCAGAAATTTTTAATGTACTCTCAAACTTATTGTTTCTTATAAACTCGAATGTAGATATTATTGCTATTCTTCTTTCCCATACACTATTAGACTTTGCTAATTTATATAAAATTGATTTGTCTTTTTCAAGCAAATAATTTCCCAAAATCTTTCCTGCAGATAAATCAATCAAATCCCAGTTGTTTATATTTTTTGTATTTTTCAGATAAAAATCAACAACCTCTTTTTTATTTTTCTCATCTGCTTTTTTATATTTATCAATTAAAATAAATAATGATGTTAATCTTTCTTCATGTATTTTACTGGAAAGCAATTTTTGTAAATCTTTTAATGTTGCTTGAGAATATTTTTTTACAATTTTACGTTGTGGACCAACCTTAATACCAAGAAAAACATCTCCATAACCGTATTCACCTTTACCCATCTTAAAAAACCTTGAAAGAATTTTTGCTAATTTAGGATTTCCAAGTTTTTGTAAATCGTTTTTTATTTGGTTTAGCATAAGAAGTGAGTATTGTTAAAGGTATAAAAAAGTATTTGTTGGGAAATTAAAAAAATAAAAAAAAGAATTAAGCTTTATCTTCTTTTCTTTCTCCTGCCGCCTCTTACCATCTTTGCGCAGGAAACATCTCCTCTCTTGTCAATAAAGTAGAGATATCCTTTCTTTTTCTTAACTCCTACTTTGGCAACAACTTGTATTTTGCCTTTCCCTCTTTTCTTGCCTCTGGCCATCTTGGCCCTAGCAACATTACCTTTCTTATCCAAGAAATATAGGTAACCTGCTGCTCTTTTTACGCCTACTTTTGCTACCTTTTGTGCCATTAAATTACCCCCCATATTTTTTAATTATTAGACGACCACCCGTCTTATGTTTTAAATTCTCAAAGCCACCTTATATTTAAAGGTTTCGTTTTTCCGACGGTAATTATCCCAGCACCAGCAAAGCTAACATTACTAATACACCAAAAACAATTGCAATAAACTGCAACAAAGATTTTTTAACTTCAACTTCCTTATGTAGCTCCGGTATTAAATCAGAACCGGCTATGTAAATAAAAGTGCCCGCTGCAAAAGGAACTAGAACTGTAGTAATGTTCTCTACATACAAACTTATCAACAAAGAAACAACTGCACCAAAAACCGCAGTTAGTGCAGTGATAAAGTTAAAAAATAACGCTTTCCATTTTGAAAATCCCCCATACAATAGCACTCCAAAATCCCCTATTTCCTGGGGCAACTCGTGCAGGATAACTGCAATTGTTGTTGCAATGCCAACAGGTATGCTTACTAAATAGCTCGCTCCAATAATTACACCATCAATAAAATTATGCACAGCATCTCCAAAAAGATTAATCATGGCAAAGGGATGTACATGCTCTTTTGAAGTTGGAATGTGACAATGTCTCCAATGGATAAATTTTTCAACAATAAATGAAAATGCAATTCCAAACATCAAATAAAAAGAAATCCATAAACTAAAACCTGTTTCTTCAACAACCTCTGGCAGCAAATGAATAAATACATCCCCAAAAAGAGCCCCGGCAGAAAAGCTCACCATATAGAGCAGAATTTTGTTTAGCTTGTCTGCTTTTATTGAAATCGTTAATATTCCTACAAAAGAAATTAAGCTAACAATAATTACACTTATTAATGAATAAATCCAAATATCCAGCATGAGTCATTAGTTTGTATTATTTTATTTAAATCTTTGTTTTATAGTAGAAAAAATTAAAAACCTTATACTAATACAAAAACCATAATGAAAATAATTTCGGATTTGCATATACACTCCAGATTCAGCAGAGCAACTTCTAAAACCCTTAACATTGCTAATTTAGAAAAATATGCTAAAATCAAAGGGCTTAATTTACTTGGTACAGGAGACTTTACACACCCTGAATGGTTAAAAGAATTAAAAAACGAGCTAATTGAGGATGGAAGCGGAATTTTAAAAACCAAGACTGGTTTTAATTTTTTATTGCAGACTGAAATTTCCTTAATGTACTCCCAGGATGGCAAAGGAAGAAGAATACATAATGTTGTTTTGGCAAAAAACTTTGATATTGTTGAGCAAATTAGCCTAGAGTTAAGAAAAAAAGGCAGGTTAGATTATGACGGCAGGCCAATTTTTGGAATTTCCTGCCCGGAATTTGTGGACTTGATGAAAAATATTGATAAAGATATTGAAATAATTCCTGCACATATCTGGACTCCGTGGTTTAGTTTGTTTGGCTCAAATTCAGGCTTTGATTCAATAAAAGAATGTTTTAAGGAAAAGACAGATGAAATTCATGCAATAGAAACTGGATTAAGTTCTGATCCTGCAATGAATTGGCGTCTTTCGCAGCTAGACAAGTTCTCTATTGTCAGTTTTTCAGATTTGCATTCTTACTGGCCCTGGCGTATTGGCCGTGAAGCAACAATTTTTAATTGTAAACTGGATTATGATGAAATAATAAGCTCTTTGAAAAATAAAAACATAGATATGACTCTTGAGGTTAATCCAAATTACGGGAAATACCATTTAGATGGCCATCGTTTATGTAATGTTTGTTTAGAACCAAAAGGCTCTATAAAAAACAAAAATATTTGCCCAAAATGTGGAAGGAAAATAACAATAGGAGTCTTGCATAGGATAGAGGAATTAGCAGACCGCAATGAAGGTTACAAACCAAAAGATGCTGCACCATTTAAATCTTTAATACCCTTATCAGAAATTTTGTCACATTTACTCGGAACAGGTTTATCTTCCAAGAAAACATGGAAAGAATATTATAATCTGATCAATAAATTCAGTTCAGAGTTCAATGTTTTACTAGACGCAAAAAAGGAAGAGATAGAAAAAGCAACAGATGAAAAGATTGCAGAAGCGATAATAGATAATAGAGAAGGAAAAATAAAGATAAAGCCAGGCTATGATGGAGTTTATGGGGAGCCTGTTTTTGAAAACAAAATCCCAACAAATAAAATAAATCTTGAAAAAGAAACTTCAGGACCCAAACAAGAAGGCTTGAATAAATTTTTCTGATTCGATTTCCGACAAATTTAAATACATTCTGTTTTATAATTGAATTTATGAACAATACATTATTGGCTTCTATTGATAAAAAAGCAATCAATACTTTCAGAAAAGATCTGCTTCAGATGTTAAGAATAGGAAAAGAAATGGACAGATATTATGCAGAGTCAAATCAAGACGTAGACATTTATATGAAAAAATTCAATTCTTTGGTTGAAAGTTTTAATAAAAAATACAAAAATATAAAGTTAAAAATGATAAAAAAAACAAATGAAGTTGACTTAAAAATACTCTTGAATGAAAAAAGCGTAAGAGACTGTTTTGAAAATGCAGCATCAAAAATCATTGGCGTGCAGGCAATAGGAACATCCAACTTTGGCACTGCTATTGTTTCGGATGCAGAAGCCTTTTCCAACCAGCTGGAAAAAACCAAAAGCAAATTATACATTACATATTACAGCCCGCAAACAGGAACCACAAATGTTTTTTTGCAGTATGATAAAAAAGAAAAAAAAGTAGAGCTTGTTTATGATATAAAAGAAATTGAAAACGAGCCAAGCCCGGAATTTCAGCTGGCAGCTTATTATGCACTAAACCAGCCATACAATAAAAAAATAAACCTGCATGACGAAGGCGCTACATTGGGATTCTCATCTTTGTTGAGCCATGTCGAGAAAGCAGAGTATTTCAGAAAATTTGATCCTCCTTTTACTGAGTGACTAAAACTCCTTAAGAAACTTTATCAGTTGATTTGCTTTTTCAAATTCCAGAAATTCTTCTTTCGTAACTGCAGGAACATCTTTTGGCTTTTTCTTTTTAAAAATAACTAAATTATCTGCATCCAACAGCTTTGATAATGATGAAAAATCAGGTTTTTCCTTATCTCCTACCTTTGTAAGTATAAGCTCGTCATCCTTCTTTGCGATTATATCAAAAGGTGTTTTGTTTGTATCAGAAGCCTCAAAACCAAGATCAATGTATTTTTTTGAAAAGTCAGACTTGTATATGCTTTCTATCTTATGGTTTCCAGAAAAGATATTTATCTCATTAAAAACCTGATGCCCAAAAATATCATAAATCTTCATAGCCTTGTTTAGTGTTATTTCAGAATCACCTTTCTCATACTTGTCTATCATCCTGCTGGTTACACCTACTTTCTTTGACAAGTAATTAAGCGAGAAACCCATCTCTTCTCTTTTCTTCCTAAGCTTGTTGCCCGCTATCGACGCAGTAAAACCTGCCTGCGTTCTTTTCACAAATGGAAACTTATTCCTGATAGAGTTGACAAAAGTGGTAAAATTCAGTGTGTACAAATCAAATCTTGTATAAAGAACATTGTCTTCCAGCTTGTTGCCTGCTTTTTCTGCAATTATAACAGGAACCGCACCTATATAAGATGAGACAGTATTCATTGCATCTGTATATTCCTTGGTTACTGCATTAGCGTCTTCCAGAACCTTTATCAGAAGTATCTTATCCTGCTTCCTTGCAAGTAAATCAAAGCAAGTTCTTGTAAGTGTCTTTACTGTAAAACCATCCTTAAGAAGAAATACGCCCAGTTTATCAATAATACCCTTCTTCATTACTATAGCGATTTTTATTTTTTTTAAAAAGCTTTCTATTAGAAAAAATTTATAAGTAAGCTAATCTATGCAAAATATATGATAATAACTATCTCAGGAAAAGCAGGCTCTGGAAAAAGCACTATTGCAAAACAATTAGCAAAAAAGCTGAAGCTTAAGCATTATTCTATTGGGGATTTAATGCGGCAGATTGCCAAAGATAAAAATATTTCTCTGATGGAATTAAGCAAATTAGCAGAAAAAGACAACTCTATAGACCTGGAGCTTGATAAAAAAAATATTGAGTTAAGGGAAGAAAACAACTTTGTTATTGATGGTCGCTTAACAGCATACTTTAGCCCCTATGCAGAACTAAAGGTTTTTCTGGATTGTGATGATGAAGTCAGGGCAGATAGAATACTTAAAGATGAAAGAAAAGACGAAAAAAGCAAAAACATAAAGGAATCAACTAAAAAAATAAAGCAGCGCGAACAAAGCGAAAGAAAAAGATACAAAAAACTTTACAATGTTGATTATTGTGACAAAAAATTATATAATTTAATAATTGATACAACAAATCTGAGCATAAAAGAGGTTGTGGAAAAAATAATAGAAGCAGTTAAATAAAAAACAAAACACTTATAAACAAATATTAATTGCAAAAACTTATTTCTGAATATCATTAATATGGAACAGATAAAAAAGCACGACTTTGTTGAAATAGAATACACAGGCAAGCTTAAGGAAGAGAATATAGTATTTGATACAACTGATGAAAAAATTGCTAAAGAGAATAAACTGCATAACCATGATTATTGTCCTGTTATAATATGCATTGGCGAACAACAGATATTAAAAGGTATTGATAAAAATATTGAAGGAAAAGAAATAGGAAAAGAATATGATTTTGAAATAAAACCAGAAGATGCTTTTGGAAAAAAGGATGCAAAACTTATACAATTAATACCTACAAGCAAATTCAAGCAGCAGAAAATACAGCCAATGCCGGGCATGCAGCTGAATATTGATGGTGTGGTTGGAACAGTAAAAATAGCCAGCGGAGGAAGAACTTTAGTGGACTTTAATCATCCTTTGGCTGGAAAAGAGCTTTCTTATAAAATAAAAATAAATAAAAAAATAACAGATGACAAGGAAAAACTGAAAGGATACTTAAAATTGAGCCTTGGCACAAAAGATTTTGAAACTGAAATCAATAACAGCAATGCAAAAATAAGCTTAAAAAATGAAATACCAGAAGAAGTTAAAGAAAAACTAAGCAAAAAAATAACTGAGCTTATTCCAAACATAAAAAAGGCCGAATTTATTGTTACAAAGAATGAGAAAAACAAATAATTTAAATATAAGCGGTATGTTAATTACTTTTTGGGAGGAGTTAAAGTGGAACCAGAAATAAACACTACACAAACAGAATCAATTTCTCAGCCAAGTCCACCAATTTCTGAGCAAAGTCCCTCAATCTCTCAGCCAACCCCTAATGAAAATATAGATGCTGAGCTTGAGCAGCTTTTAGCCAAACAAAGAGCAGCAATAAAGGTTGTAGGTGCAGGCGGCGGTGGCAACAACACAATACAAAGAATGTCTGAAATAGGCATTATTGGAGCAGAAACAATAGCTGTTAACACAGATGCCCAGGATTTGCTTTATACAACTTCTAATAAAAAAATTCTGCTTGGAAGAGACCTGACAAAAGGTTTAGGCGCAGGCTCTGACCCAAGAATAGGAGAAGAAGCAGCAAGGGAAACAGAGCCAGAGATTAAAAAAATATTACATGGCTCAGATATGGTCTTTATTACCTGCGGTCTGGGTGGGGGTACGGGTACAGGTAGTGCACCAGTAATAGCTGAAATTGCAAAAAAGGTAGGCGCTTTGACAGTAGGCATTGTAACACTACCTTTTTCAATGGAAGGCCAGAGAAGGTATGAAAATGCTGTTATAGGTCTTGAGAAAATGGAGCAGATTGTTGACACATTAATTGTAATTCCAAATGAAAAATTGCTGGAGCTTGCTCCGGAACTTCCATTGCACACAGCATTCAAGGTAGCGGATGAAATACTGACAAACGCAGTTAAAGGCATTGCAGAGCTTGTAACCAAAACCGGTTTGGTTAACCTGGATTTTGCTGATATACGTGCTGTAATGAAACAAGGCGGTGTAGCTTTAATTGGTGTAGGAGAAAGCGATACTGAAAACCGCGCAGTAGAGGCAGTTGAGAAAGCTATTAATAATCCCTTGCTGGATGCTGATGTTTCAGGAGCAAATGGCGCTTTGATTAATGTTATTGGCGGAGAAGATATGACTCTGGATGAGGCCAGAAAAGTTGTAGAAACAGTATCAGAAAAGCTTGATGATGATGCAAGAATAATCTGGGGAGCCCAGATAAGCAAGGATTTCGAAAAAACCATAAGGACAATGCTCATTGTAACAGGGGTTAAAAGCTCACAGATACTAGGCGCTGGCATCAAAGAGACAGATAAGAGAAAACAGGAAATAGAAACAGAGCTGGGTATAGAGTTTCTTGATTAAAAATGAATCTAGGTTCTTACTGGGCAAGGTTTAAACGCTTTCTTGGTGAATGTGCAAGAGTCTTAAGGGTAACAAGAAAACCAAGTAAAATAGAATTTAAAACAATAGTAAAAGTGTCTGGTTTGGGCATGATAATAATAGGTCTTATCGGCTTTGTTATAACAATGCTAAAACAACTGATTTTTCCCTAAAGCTTTTAAATAAGGGCTAATTTTCAATACTATCTAAAATGGAAGAAGAAGCAAAACAATCAGAAATATACGGATTAAGGGTTACAGCAAATAGAGAAGACCAGGTTATGGACTTTATTGTAGCCAATGCTCAGAGAAAAAAACTTGAGGTTTACTCAGTTATAAGGCCGCATGGCATGCGCGGTTACATCTTTTTGGAAGCAGGCAACAGGACTGATGCTGAACAAGCAGCTTTCAATGTACCTTATGCTAGAGGTATTTTACCCAAAACAGTTGAATATAATGAAATAGAACACATGCTTGAGCAGGTAAAGCACGAAATAAACATAAAAAAGAATGACATTGTTGAGGTAATTTCCGGTCCGTTTAAGCGCGAACAGGCAAAAATAACAAGAATAGACAAGCAAAAAGAAGAGGTTGTTGTAGAACTTCTGGAAGCAGCTGTCCCAATACCAATAACTGTAAAAATGGATGCTGTTAAAGTAATAAGAAGGGAAACAGAAGAGGAGCCTAAGGAGTAAGGTTTATAAACAAAATTTAATTTCTAAGTATTAATATACAATTAAAAATGGCAACACAAACAGTTGAATCATTGGTACCAGGAGGCAAGGCAACTGCAGCACCTCCGCTTGGCCCTGCATTAGGACCATTAGGGGTAAATATTGGCCAGATAGTTGCAGATATAAATAAAAAAACTTCTATGTTTAATGGAATGCAGGTTCCAGTCAAGGTTAAAGTAGATATGGATACAAAAAAATTTGAAATTTCTGTAGGAACTCCTCCTGCTTCTTCATTGGTGTTAAAGGAAGCTGGTGTAGAAAAAGGCTCTGGAAATCCTAAAACAGACAAAGTTGCAGATGTTGTTATTGAGCAGATAATTAAAATTGCAAAGATGAAAGAAACCAATTTACTGGGTAAAACCTTAAAGGAAAAAGTCAAAGAAATTATCGGAACATGCAACTCAATGGGCATTTTGGTGGAAGGAAAACCTGCAGTGGAAGCCATCAAGGAAGTTAATGAAGGAAAATATGACAAGGAAATTAAGGAAGAAAAGACAGAACTTACTGCAGAGGAAAAAGCCAAACTAGAGGAAGAAAAGAAAAAGCTTGCTGAAGAAATGGAGAAAAGACGCGCAGAGTTTGAAAAAACTGCTAAAGAGATTATTGCAGAAATGGCTGGCAAAGAAAGAGGAGAAATAAAGGCTAAATTGGTAGAAGCTAATATTCCTGGTACCATGATTAAAGAATTATTGCCAGTAGAAGGAGAAGCTGTTGCTGGAGAAGAAGCAAAACCAGGAGAAGCGCCAGCAGAAGCAAAACCAGGAGAAGCGCCAGCAGAAGCAAAACCCGAATCCAAGAAAGAAGAAGCAAAAGAAAAAGAGAAGAAGAAATAACTTTTTTATAGTGCATATGCAATTAATAGTTTTTATTACCTTCCAATTATTTCTATGTTTTTGTTTTTTATATTTAGAATGATAAATGATTGATTTTTAATATTAATCAGAAAATCTTATCACTTCTCTTGTACTCAATATTGTTTTTCTCTAAAATTCCTACAACCCTTTGTTTTTCTTTTCCCAAACCTTTCCAGTCCAATAAAACAAATTTTGCTTTTGGAATAGTTTTTTCCATTGCTTCTTTAATTAAACTTTCATCTAAATTTTCCAAATTATACTTTGCGCATATATGCCCAACTGCCAAATCAGTTTTTAGCATTACCTTGTTTGCGACATGGTTGTAGTGGCTCCCTCCAATAACAAAAACACTTTCATAATTGTTATTTTCGTCATTATTGATTTTTTTCATTGATTCATTATTAATTATTAAATTTTTTTCATTGAAAATATTATTGTCCTTTTTTATTATGTTTATTATCGATTTTGCAATGATGTTTCCCGCATTTTCATCAATCCATTCTTTTTCAGAACTTCCAATCTCCACAAATAAGACTGGCTTTTCCAGGTAAGGACCATGATGAGTTGCTTCTATGCTTGCTTCATAATCAGAATCCTGAGCATTCTTGCTTAATTCATTAAAAATATTCTTTAAATAAACAGATGGAGCTATGCATAATGTTTTTTCTCTTCCACCAAACTCAGCTTTTCCAAAATTACCAATTGCATGCAAAGTTAAGCTTTTTCTTTCCTCTTTTGCAGCATGTTTTGATATAAAAATAAAAACATCAGCTTCTATTTGCTTGTCCAGATCCTCTGCATGAATTAATTTAGAATCAATAGTATACAATTTTATTTCATTGTTGTTTATTTTTTTGTAATAAATAATATTATCATCAAACTCTTGTTCTAATTTTGAAAAATTATAATAATTAATCAAATGTTCCTTAATATTTGTACTTGCTTTATCTTTCAAAGATGAAATAATTGCTATGTTCATTAGAATAGGGTTTTGAAATGGGTTTATAATAATTACCATTCTCTAAAATAAGCAAATAAATAAGTATAAAAATAAGTATAAATTTCTTAAAACAAGAGTAAAAAACATAACTTTTAAATATAAGTATATAAATAAGAATAAAAATAAATAAAGAAATAAGTATAAAATGCCAACAGAATTTAAGAGAAAACTCTACAAAAGAGGTTCTAGTTTTGAGACAACTATTCCTATGCCTTTGCTATTTGCATTAGACAAAAACAAAAAATACAATGTTATTTTCTTATTTGATGCTGATGCAAATAAATGGTACATTAAATTTGAACAAATAAACAACAAATGAGGTGATGATATGTACAGGTTTACGAGATTTTTGGAATCGCTGGAGCATTATGAATTAGTTAGATTAAAGCAGGAGCTGGAAAAAGGCACTTTAGATATTGCAAAGTCACTCCAGAAAAAGATAAAAGAGCATGAAAAGAAGCATTCAAGTTACTGCGCAACCTGCTCCAATACATTAGATCCCTACAATACAAACAACTATACAATTATCTTTGGCCCAGAGGACTTCAAGAAAAAGGCTTCATTTTGCGGTCTGGACTGCCTGGAGTATTTCTTAATAAAGCTAAAACAAATGAAAAAAGATGAGAAAAATGCAGAAAAAATTGAATAAATATATTAAATAATTATTAAAAAAATAATCTTGATTAATGTTTAAAAAATGCATAACAAAAAAATAGAAGAGATACTCAAAGAATTAAAAATAGGGAAAAAAGGCTTAACAGAGAAAGAAGCAGAAGCAAGACTAAAAAAATACGGCTATAATGAAATAAAAGAAGAAAAGAAAATATCACCATTAAAAATATTTCTAAAACAGTTTCATAATGTCTTGATATATATTTTAATTGTAGCAGTAATTATATCTATTTTTCTTGGAAAAAGAGATGATGCAATAGTAATTGGTATTATTGTAATTGTAAATGCTATTATAGGATTTAGAACCGAATACAAAGCAGAAAAATCTATAGAAGCGTTAAAAAAATTAGCTAGCTTAAAAGCTACTGTAATAAGAGATGGAAAAGAAAAAGAAATAGATGCAAAGCTTCTGGTTCCTGGAGATATTATCAAAATAGAAACCGGAGACAAAATACCTGCTGATTCTAGACTAATTGAAATTGTAGAGTTACAAACTCAAGAAGCAGCTTTAACTGGTGAGTCATTACCAGTTAAAAAAGAATTGAAAGTTCTGAAAGAAAAAACACCTTTAGCTGACAGAGTCAATATGATATATTCTGGAACAATTATAACCAGAGGTAAAGGCAAAGCTATTGTTACATCAACAGGAATGCAAAGTCAAATAGGGAAAATTGCTAAGATGATAGAGGAAGCAAGAGAAGAAGCAACACCATTACAAAAAAAACTGATCACACTAGGTAGAGGACTTGGTGCTGCAATATTGGTAATAGTTTTAATTGTATTTATTTCTGGTATGTTAAAAGGGGAACCTTTTCTAGAATTTTTTATTTTCGCAGTAGCTTTGGCAGTAGCTGGGATACCTGAAGGGTTACCGATTGTTGTGACAATTGGTCTCTCAAGAGGCGTCCAAAGAATGGTCAAAAGACATGCATTAATCAGAAAATTACCTTCTGCAGAATCCTTAGGCTCAACCACTGTTATCTGTACTGATAAAACAGGAACATTAACTAAAAATGAGATGACAGTAAAAAAGATTTACACAAATGGAAAAATCATAGATGTTAGTGGTTCTGGCTATGATAAAAAAGGAGAATTTCTAATTGATAATAAGAAAATAAATACAAAAGAATTAGAATTATTATTAAAAATCGGTGTCTTAAATAATGATGCTTCTTTTGATGATAAAAACGTAATTGGTGATCCTACAGAGGCAGCTTTGATTGTAAGTGGAACAAAAGCAGGTATTGACAAAAATGCAATACAAAAAAAATATCCAAGAAAGGATGAAATCCCATTTAGCTCTGAAAGAAAAATTATGACTACTATGCACAACATTAAAGGTGAGAATGTTGCTTATGTTAAAGGTGCACCAGAAGTGGTTTTAAGCTTATGCAACTCTATTTATGAAAATAGTAAAATAAAGAAATTATCAGTTAGTAGGAAAAAAGAAATTCTAGAAATAAACAGCAAATTTGCAAATAATGCTTTAAGAGTTTTAGGTTTTGCTTATAAAACTGTTCTGGACAAAAAAAGGGCAGAGAAAAACCTAACTTTTGTTGGGCTACAAGGTATGATTGATCCTCCAAGAGAAGGGGTCAAGGAAGCAATTAAAAAATGCAATAAAGCAGGAATAAAAGTTGTTGTCGTAACTGGAGACAATGAAATAACAGCAAAAGCAATTGCTAAAGAAATTGGCATAGAAGGAAAATCAATGACTGGACACGATTTGGAAAGGGTCAAAGAAAAAGATTTAGAAAAGCATGTTGAGGAAATTACAATTTATGCAAGAGTAAATCCAGAACACAAAATTAAAATTGTAAATGCATTAAAGAAAAAAGGCCATATTGTTGCAATGACTGGGGATGGTGTTAACGATGCTCCAGCCTTGAAAAAAGCAGATATCGGAGTTTCTATGGGCATAACTGGAACTGATGTTGCAAAAGAAGCTTCTGATATGATTTTGACAGATGATAATTTTGCGTCAATTGTTAATGCAGTAGAAGAAGGACGTGACATATATGATAACATAAAAAAATTTGTAGAGTATTTACTTTCTTCTAATTTAGGAGAAATATTAACAATATTTATAGCAATAATGATTGGTTTACCTTTGCCATTGATAGCAATAATGATTTTATGGATTAATCTTGCTACAGATGGTTTACCAGCTTTAGCATTAAGTGTCGATCCTTCAGAGCCCAATATAATGGAACGCAAGCCAAGAAATCCCAAAGAAAGAATAATCTCAAATCCTATTGTTGTAAGAATGTTGATAGTAGGTGTTACAATGATGATAGGAACCTTAGCTGTTTTTAAATTATATAATCCAGAAACAAATTTAATTTATGCACAAACAATGGCCTTTTCAACACTAATGATGTACCAGATGTTTAATGTTTTAAACTGTCGCTCTGAATTTACTTCTTTGTTTAAAGTTGGTGTTTTTAGCAATATGAAACTCTGGGGTGCAATTTTACTCTCAATTATAATGCAGATTATTGTAGTGCAAATATCCTTTTTTAATGATAAGTTCCATACTATACCCCTAACGTTAATGGACTGGTTTTATGTTGTTTTGGTTTCGAGCACTGTGTTAATAATAGTTGAAATATACAAATTTGTAATAAGTAAAACAAATCCACAATTAACTAGCTAGAACAGTCAACCTTAAATATACTCAGAATTTCTCTTTATTCTATGAAACAAAATTTTTTCAGTGAGATGGTGGAATTAATAAAAAAGAAAAAGCCTTCAAAAAAGCAGATTGCTATAGAAAAAACAAGGCTGTGCAGAAAGTACCATTTTAAGAAAATTCCTACTGACATAGAGATAATGCTACACGCTGACATTAAAGACATCCAAAAAATAAGAAAATTTATCCTTACAAAACCTGTTCGTACTATATCTGGTGTAGCAGTAGTAGCTATTATGAGTAAACCTTTTCCTTGTCCACACATCAAAAAAGGTTTTGGTCCATGTATTTATTGTCCAGGTGGTCCTAAAAGCGTTTTTGGCACTGTACCTCAGTCTTATACTGGAAAAGAGCCAGCTACTAGACGTGCTATTAGAAATAAATTTGATTCTTATTTGCAAGTTATTAATCGTTTAGAGCAATACATTGTTTCAGGCCACGTTCTAGATAAAATAGAATTAATAATTATGGGTGGAACTTTTCCAAGTTTTCCAAAAGCATACCAAGAAAATTTCATTAAATATGCATTTAAAGCAATGAACGATTTCTCATCCTTGTTTGTTAACAAAGATAGCAATTTGAATGTAATCAAATTCAAGGAATTCTTTCAGCTACCAGGAAATATTGCAGATAAAAAAAGAACAAAAGATATACATAACAAGTTATTAAAAATAAAGAACAGCAGAAAAACAACTCTTGAAAAAGAGCAGATTAAGAACGAAAAGTCAGATATAAGATGTGTCGGACTTACAATAGAGACAAGGCCTGATTACGGAAAACTTAAACAAGGCAACGAAATGTTAAGGCTTGGCTGCACAAGAGTTGAGCTTGGCATCCAGACAGTATATGATAAAGTTCTTGAAAAAATACAAAGGGGGCATTCAGTTAAAGATTCGATAGAATCCACAAGAATTCTGAAAGATCTTGGCTTTAAGATAAATTACCATGTCATGCCAGGTTTGCCAGGAATTACAAAAAAACAAGACTTAGATGCTTTGAAAACTTTGTTTAAAGATGAAAACCTTAAACCAGATATGCTTAAGATATACCCCTGCATGGTCATGAAAGGGACTAAGCTTTTTGAACAATGGAAAAAAAGCAAGTATAAACCATTAACAACAAAAAAAGCTGCTTCTTTGATAGCAGCCTTTAAGCAATATGTTCCGGAATATTGTAGAATAATGCGCGTACAACGCGACATACCTACATATATAACTTCTTCAGGAGTTGATAAAACTAATTTGAGACAATATGTTGAAAAATTATGCAAGCAAAGAAACATTAAATGCAGGTGCATAAGATGCAGGGAAGCGGGATTTAATAATTATATTAATTTGAAAAATGTAACTATTAAAATAATTGAATATGAAGCTTCTCATGGAACAGAGTTTTTTATTGCTGCTGAGGATAGAAAAAATGATGTTTTATTTGGCTATTGCAGATTAAGATTTCCCTCACAATTCTTAAGAAAAGAAATAACAAAAGACTCTGCTTTAGTCCGTGAATTACATATATATTCACCATCAGTAGCTATTGGAAGTAAATCAGAAGATTCTTACCAGCACCGTGGATTAGGTAAAAAGCTATTGAAAAAAGCAGAAGAAATCGCTAAGCAAAATAATAAGAAAAAAATCTTAGTGCTCTCAGGAATAGGAGCAAAAGAATATTATCTTAAACTAGGATATAAAAAGGATGGACCTTACATGTATAAGTATTGTATTAACTTCCCAAACATTTATTAATCATTGCTGCTTAAAACAAATTAGGGGTCTCTTAGCCACTATTACTATGTCTCTTGGAGTGCTTGCATCCTTAAGTTTTTTATTTCGAACACTAAAAATTATGCACCTACACGAATCAAGATGTCGCATTACTAACATATATAATTTTGTTCATTACAGCAGTATTCTGGCTAATGTATGGAATCAGTATTCAAGATACACCATTAATGGTAAGTTACTCAGTTGGGACATTAAGCACATTGTCTGTCATAATAGTATATTTTATTTATAAAAAGAAAGGGAAGTTAAGAACATCATCAAAACCTTAATTTTACATATTTAATAATTGATTTTTAACAATATTTAAATTGTAACTCCTATTTTCTTATATTATGCCAACAGAAATTCCAGATTCAGAAAAAATCGAATTCAAGGAAAAATTCATAGAAAGATATGAAAAATTAACAGACTTTGAACTATTTAAAAAATATTCATTATCCTTCTTAAGAAGATCAATAAGAGTTAACACAATAAAAATATCAATAAGTGAATTAAAGAAAAGATTAGAAAAAAAATGGGTTTTAGAGCAAATACCATGGTGTAAGGAAGGTTTTTATATTGAGCACATAAAAAAAGAAAGAAGAGATATTGGTAATTTAATTGAGCATTCTTTAGGCTATTTTTACACTCAGGAAGCTGCTTCTATGATACCTCCTATAGTTTTAGAGCCAAAAGAAAATGATATGGTTTTAGATATAGCTGCTTCTCCAGGCAGCAAAGCTACACAAATAGCAGCTTTAATGAATAATAAAGGAATTTTGATTGCAAATGACCTCACAACAGAAAGAATGAAACCTTTAAGTTTAAACATCCAGAGATGCGGAATTACAAACTGCATAATTACACTAATGCAGGGCCAGTGGTTCAAAAACATGGAATTTGATAAGATTTTAGTGGATGCACCATGTTCTGGAACAGGAACCATAAGGAAGAGCCTTAAAACATTAAGAATCTGGAATCCAAATATGGTAAAGCGCTTGTCAATAACACAAAAACAATTAATTGAAACAGCATTTAACACATTAAAACAAAACGGAACTTTAGTTTACTCAACCTGTAGTTTAGAGCCAGAAGAAAACGAGGCAGTAATTGATTTTTTATTAAACAAATACGAAAATGCCAAATTAGAGCCAATAAAACTACCCAGCATTAAAAGAAGTCCACTAATATTAGAGTTTGAGAATAATAAATATAATAATGAAATAAAAAAATGCCTAAGAATATGGCCTCAGGATAATGATACTGAAGGTTTTTTTGTAACAAAAATAAAGAAATCCTAAGAACTAACGCTTTTTCTTACTCTTGCTGGTTTTACCTATTTTACCACCATTACCAATCTTAGGACCATTACCTATTTTACCACCATTACCAATCTTAGGACCATTACCTATTTTACCACCATTTCCCATACTAATACCAGTACTTACTACAGCAAAACCATTACCCATCTCCAATTCCTTAATCTTGCCTTGCAGGAATTCAATAGTTTTTTCATTATCCTGATGATTTAATGCAACTCCACATTCAGGACACTTAAACTCAAAATCAGTTGCATTTTCAAAATTAACTCTGACACAAGCATTTGGGCAAAGATAGAAATTTCCTTTATTTGCTTCCTCCATCCTAAGCCTTTCTGTAAACTTCTCAAGCTTGGAATAATGAAGGTTCTTCATCAAATCCTTAATCCTTTTCTTGTTGAATGTCCAGTAGCTTATATACCATCCCTTCTGCCTGTCCTTTTTCCTGTAATAAGTGACAAGATTCTGGTTGTAAAGCCTGTAAAGAATGTTCCTTATCTCATGTATATCAGTTTTTACCTTCTCTGCAATCTTAAAATCAGAAATATTCTTCTTGTCCTTGAGAAACTCAACTACCTTTAAGCTGTCTTCTCCAACAACTTCTTTAACAGTTTCATAAATTTTATTGTTTGTTATTTTCATTTTAAAGTATCTTTCTTTTTTATGTAATTTTAAAATGAAAGCTGGAAAATCGTGAATTGTGAGCGAGTTCGCAACGAGCTCACTCGCATCTCACTAATTTTCCGCTGTCTTCATTTTGATTATAAAAACCCCACCTCGAGATCCGTACAGGAGAAAAGAGGTGATAAAAACTCCTATACACCCTTTCAATGGCGGGTTTTAATAACGTGAATTGCATCACAGCCTCTTATCTCTGTTTGTTTGCATCCAAAAACTTTCCACCCCTCTTGGAAAAATTAGATTGGAATGTTTAGCTCTCTTTTTTATTGCTGTAATTGGTCCAGAACTACCACCCTGTTCTATTAGGACCTAGCAAACAGTTTAGGTACTTGTAGTATATATATTTTACTACACCCCAATATAACCTTTACAAAATATCCATTGGTATGCATATATTTAAATGTTTCGGTTTTGAAGCCATTGCATAGTTATGCAAAGAGTAAAAAGCTAAAAAATCGGTTTAACATATGTGTAAGTAAAGAATAAAAAGGTTATTTTCCTTTTCTTATATAGACAGCTTTCATATCTTTAATAAGGTAACCAAACTTGTCAACTGCCGGGGCAATTTTGATTTCGTGTTCTTCCCCATATTTTCCTATCAATTCTTCATCTGAAAGGGGAGGTTGAAGTTTTTCCAAACTTATCCCTGGACCTAATTTACTCCTATTCTCAGTAAAGATTTTGTATGTACTTACATACTTTAAAAGCTCCCAACCTTCTTTTTCTAATATTTGTCGTAAATTTCTATATACATAGACAGCTTTCATATTCGGAATAGGGTTGCCACTCCTATCACTTGCGTCGGTAATTCTGATATCTCTCCATCCCAATTCATGGTATTTTTTTTTCAATTCTTCATCTGAAGGGAGTGGAAAACCATCTTGTTGAGGTTCACGCAATAGTATTCTGGGATCTAAGCTGCCCCCATATATATCAAAAGCTTGGGCAGTGCCTTCAACAGCAAAAAGCTTCCAACCTTGCTCTATTATCTGTTGTAAATTTGGTTGCTCTGTCATTTTGATTTGCCTAAATTGTATAAACTGTGATTACTGATGTATAGTAAAAATTATATAAATCTTTCGGTTTTTATTTATAAACCTTCTAAAATCTCTACAAAAACTATTTAAAAACCCTCAAATCTACAAAAACACAATGAAACATGAGAGATCAGCAGGCGCAATAGTCTTCAGGAAAGGCAAAGAACCACTATATCTGCTGTTGCATTATGGGGCAAAGCACTGGGATTTCCCAAAAGGCCATATAGAAGCAAACGAAACAGACTTAGAAGCATTAAAAAGGGAAGTAAAAGAAGAAACCGGAATAAAAGATATTGAGATTGTCAGAGATTTTAAGGAAAAAATACAGTATTTCTATAAGCTAAAAAAGGAGTTAATAAACAAAGACGTTGTTTTTTATCTTGCAAAAACCAAAACAGCACAAATTAAACTTTCTTTTGAGCATATTGGCTCTAAATGGCTCCCTTATAAGAAAGCAATAGAGCAATTAACCTTTAAGAATGCAAAAGACATCCTAGAGAAAGCTAATAAATTCTTAAAAACACATAAGACTTTGGATGATTTTTATTAAAAACAATATCTATAAACTAAGGCTACGCCTTTTTTAGGGGAGGCAACTCAAAAAATATAAAAAATATTATAAATCAATGAATTACAGAACTAAATATGAGAAACCATGAAGTTGCAGAGCTTCTGAATGATATAGCTGATTTATTGGAAATACAAAACATCCAATTCAAACCAAGAGCTTACAGAAAAGCCGCATTTGTCATAGAAAACCTCTCAGAAGATATAGTGGAGATATGGAAAAAAGATAAATTAGATGATATTCCTAGTGTAGGAGAAGGAATTGCAAAAAAGATTTCTGATTTTTTAGAGCGTGGTAAATCAACCTATTTAGAGAAACTAAAGAAACAAGTGCCTGTAAACATGGAAGAGCTTGGCCGCGTGTCAGGATTAGGACCAAAAACAATAATGAAATTATATAAGAAATTAAATGTAAAAAATATTAAGGATCTGGAAAAAGCTGCTAAACAGAAAAAAATTGAAAACATTGGGGGTTTAGGACCAATAGTAGAGAAAAACATACTAAAGAGCATAGAATTTGCAAAAGCTTCTGGAAAAAGATTTCTTTTAGGATATGCATTGGACATTGCAGAAGAAATAAAAAACAGACTAAAAAAACTAAAGCAAGTAAACAAAATAGAGGTAGCAGGCTCTTTAAGAAGAAAAAAAGAAACTATTGGAGACATTGATATTTTAATAACATCAAAAAACCCTGCAAAAGTAATGGATTTCTTTACAGAAATGCAAGATATCCAAGACATATTAGCAAAAGGCCATACAAAATCTATGGTAAGGCTAAAAGAAGGATTACAAGCAGATGTAAGGGTTATAGCAGAAAAAAGCTATGGAGCAGCTTTATTGTACTTTACAGGAAGCAAGCAGCATAATATTGCCTTAAGAAAGATTGCAATAAAAAAAGGCATGAAATTATCTGAATATGGACTTTTCAACAAGAAAACTAACAAGATGTTAGCAGGAAAAACAGAGCAAGAATGCTACAAAAAGCTAGGGCTTAAATACATAGAACCAGAGATAAGGGAAGAAGAAGGTGAAATTGAACTTGCAGAAAAAAACAAATTACCAAAACTTATTGGCTATAACGACCTTAAATCTGATTTACAGCTGCATACAAAATGGTCTGATGGTAATAACACCATAATGGAAATGGCGCAAGCAGCAAAAAAGCTTGGCCTTAAATACATATGCATAACTGACCATACAGGACAATTAAAGATTGCTAATGCCTTAGATGAAAAAAGGATAAAAAAACAAAGAAAGGAAATTGATAAAGCCAATAAGCAATTAAAAAACTTCACGATTCTGCAGGGTACTGAAGTTAATATAAAAGCAGATGGAAACTTAGATATGAAAAACAATATCCTTAAGGAACTTGATATTGTTATAGCTGCAATACACTCTGGATTTAAGAATTCAAAAGAAAAAATTACTCAAAGACTAATTAAAGCAATGGAAAACGAGCATGTCGATATTATTGGCCATCCTTTTGGAAGGCTAATGAATATTAGACCATCTTATGAAATGGATTTTGACAAAATACTGGAAAAAGCAAAGCAAACAAACACCATTTTGGAAATAAATGCTTATCCTGCAAGGCTTGATTTGAATGATGTCCATATAAGGGCAGCAGTAAAAGCTGGAGTTAAATTATCTATAGGAACTGATGCCCATGAAGCCAATGAGCTAAGATATTATAAGCTAGGCATAGCAACAGCAAGAAGAGGCTGGGCCACAAAAAAAGACATTATAAATACTTATTCTGTTAGAGATATGTTAAAGTTGTTGAAATAAATTTAAGAAACAGCCTTCAAAACACTTTCAAATTCTTCCTCAGGAGTCCCAGAACCATCAACATCAGCAAGAATCCCTTTTTCCTTGTAATAATCTATTAAAGGCTCTGTTTCATTTCTGTAAACTTTTAATCTTTCTGTTATAGCCTCTGGCTTGTCATCCTTTCTTTGATATAATTTTCCGCCACACTTGTCACAAACACCTTCCTTTTTCGGCTTTATATAAATAAGGTGATACACAAAACCACATTTGCCACATACTTTTCTTTTACTTAATCTGTCTATAATGATTTCATCACTTGCCTGTATGTTAATAACCTTATCAATTTTAATTTCCTTGCCAATTTCCTCTGCCTGGTTAATTGTTCTTGGAAAACCATCAAGTATAAATCCATTTTTGCAATCCTTTTTTTGCAAGCATTTCTTCATCATTTCTATAACAAGGCTATCAGGAACTAACAACCCTTTGTCCATATAGGATTTTGCTTCCACACCAAGCTTTGTTTTCTGCGCAACATTTTCCCTTAACATGTCCCCTGTAGATATATGTGCTATGCCTAATTTCTTGCTTAATTTTGTTGCAGCAGTTCCTTTTCCTATTCCAGGCGATCCTAATAAGACTATGTTCATTTTTCAACCTATCCAAAATATCCTATGTCCTCCTCAATTGTTGTTTCTTTTTCCCAAGATTCTTTCATCTTGTTTATGTAAGTCTTTAAATCATTTTTCATATTTAACCATTGAATAAAAAAACTATTCAAAAACTCAGCGTCCTTTTTTTCATTAGCATCAAGCAATAATTCCACTATCTCCCTGTTGGTTTTCATCAGTTTCTTAAACATTTTGTACATATCATTTTTTTCGTCGTCATCAAAAAACCTTATCTCATACATGCTGCTTAAAGAGGATGCATCAGGATGCACCAAATTGCCAATAGCCTCTGTATAAATTTCCAGCTTCTCTGCTACCTTCCTTAATATATTCCTCATAAGAAATCTTTCATTCTCCAAACTGCTTATCTCAAACTCTTTGTCTATTTCTCCAAATTTAGGTAGTTTGAATTTTTTGCAAAACTTATTGTACTCTGCTTCTATCTTATTTTCCATTTTAGTAATTGGGTATTAAACAGGGGTATTTATGTTTTATGGATTTGTTATCATATATTGGTTAAAAAAATAACAAATATACAGAGAAAATTTTAAAAATAGAGGAGTGTTAGCCTGATAAAATCGTTTTAAATTTGTTTAATGTGAAGTCGGGGTTTAAATATGAAAAATAGATATAAGATAGTGGTTTATGGCGGTGCAGGACAAGTAGGGTACCATAGTGCTTTGTTGACAGCAACATCCATTGGTGATATTCCTACTAACCTCGTTCTTGTAGACTTTCCTAAAACAAAAGAAAAATTAGAGGGCCTTGAACAAAAAATTAAAGAGTGCTCTGCAGCATTTGGAAATAACATCAATGTCTCACAAGTAACGAATGATAAGGAGGAAGACCTTACTGATGCATTAAAAGATGCTGATATAATTGTAAATGCTGCTGGATTCCCAAGAGGTACAACCGTAAAAATAGGTAAGAAGACAGTTAAAATTGAAACAAGAGATCAGTTAAACGAATTTAACGCACCTATAACTATGGGAATTGCTAATGATGTTGGTCAATATGCACCTGAAGCAGTGTTCTTGCAAGTAGCAAACCAAACAGACACACAGACAGGAATAGCATATAGAATCTTTTGGCGATATTTGAAAAGTAGGAATAAAGTAATTTCAGTAAATCACCTTGACCAAGCAAGGCTTATTTCAGCAATTGGTGATGAACTTGGTTTTGAATATAGTCAAATTTATGCACCTATTGGTGGAACGCATGATAATAACATAGTACCTTTTTACTCTTTGGTTGAAGCTTATGGCGCTTCTGTGCTATTTAACAATACAGAAAAAGAAAAAATAACCCAAAGAGTCAAGAATGGTGGTTCATGGATGATAAATAAGTTAAGAAAGAGCTCAGAAGCTGAGCCTGGAGCTGTTGTGGCATCTATTATAAGAGCAATGTTAGAACCTACTAAATATAAAAATCAAATATTCGATTTGGGTATTTACTTAGGGGGTGAATGGGGTTATAAAGGTGCTGTTATGGGTCTACCTTGTACAGTTACTTTAGAGCATGGCGCAAAGCTAATTAAAAAGCCAGAAAACTTAAAATTAGAAGAAATTAATGGATTAAATGCTGCATTGAAACATTCAAAAGAAATGTATGAACCTATGAAACCTTTGGTTAATGATTTCCTAGCAAAATGATTTTTCATTCCATTTTTTGATTAGTCAAAACAATGACTTTGCCATCATCATCAATCAAAACAGTATGTTCTGCCTGGCTTATCAAACCTTTATCTTTATCTGCTAATGGAGCATAAGAATGCAGCATGCCTAACTGCTCCATTTCTCTAAGTGCAAACTTCGCTTTAACTCCGAATTTATTAGTAAGCCATCTTGTTGTAAATGGTAAATTATCATAGCTTTCAATTTCTTTCAAAACCTGTCTTGTTATTGCATTTCTTACTGGCTTTTTGTTTTCCAGACTAAATACTGTTGGAGTTCCAGAATCCTGTACAATACCAGCACCAGTGCTTGCAAATGGTTCAATAGCAAATACCATGCCCTTTTCAATTTTTGTATTATCTCTATTATCAAAATTCGGAATGCTTGGTTTTGTATGCTGCTCATATTTGCCCAAACCATGGCCAGATAAATTCCTTACAGGAGCAAAGCCATATTTTTGTATTGTACCCTGTATTACTTTTCCTACTTCTCCTAAAGTCACACCTACTTTTATTGTTTTTATAGCATTTTCCAGGGCCTCTCTTGAAGCCTTTACTAAATCTTCATGCTTTCCGGATAAATCAACTGTAACAGCATTATCTCCTATAAAGCCGTCAATATGCACACCAACATCTAAGCTAACAACTTGGTCAGAAAAAACTGTCTTATCGTCTTCATCAGGACAGTAATGCGCAGCTATATGGTTGCAGGAAATCTGGACAGGAAATGCCAGTTTTCCACCTAACTCAAATACCTTTTCTTCTGTTTTTTCAACTACATCAAGCAAAGAAGCATCTTTTTTAATCAGACTTTTCCCATATTCTAATGCCTGTGCAGCTATTCTTCCAGCTTTCTTTAGCTTCTCAATGTCTTCTTTATCCATAGAACTAAAGATTCAAGAACGGTTTATAATTTTTGTTGTTTTAGATTACTTGGATGTTAAATCCTTACACTTATTAAGGTCGTTTCTAGCATCTTCTGGGTTCCCTAACATTTCATTTGCAATACTTCTGTGATGGTAAGCTTTTGCAAAACATGGCATTAATTTAATAGCTATGTTACAATTCTCAATTGCCTTTTTTGGATTCCATAACTCTAGATTTGCATAACTAATGTTATGGAAAGTACCAGCAACAATGTAAATTAAATTCCCTTTCTTTAAATAAGGATAATTTGATGGATCTGTATCGAAACCATTCCTTTCTGTGTTCTCTATATGTATTTCCCAACCATCATCCAATACACTAAGAATATGTTCATCATTATATAAAACAGATAAATCCAAACCATTTCTTAATCCTAAGACAGTATATAATGAAGTTAATCCCAAACAATTCCCAACTTTTTGATCCTTATCTTGAGATAATTGAGTATCTATTACGTCAGTTAACAAAAAATTACTATTATACCTATTTGGTTTTGTTTCCCAAAGATACTTAAATAAAGCTTCTGCTATTTGGGTTTTTTTGAATATTTCTACTTTAGGTAAGGTGCTATAATATTTATTGAATCCTTCCTGTAAAGTATCAATCTTTTTTATGTACTCATCAATTTGCTTTTCATCTGTTAAACCAGAAGCAATTAATAATGCTCTCTCTAGAGAAAAATCCCCGGATTTAACTTCCTTAATCATTAAATCTTCAAGATTTGGTTTTTGAGTCCCCATTTTATCAGGTTATAATTTTAAATTATTCAATATTAATACAATATCCCAACAACAATACCTTCTACCTGAGAAAACCTTACTTTATCAGGGTCTTCCTCCCAGTAATTATCCCCTTTTGTTACAAAATAAATTCCATCATTATCGTTTCCAATCTCTACAACTCTGTGTACAAAAGCATAATCATAACCATCAATATTGTATGCAATAATATCTCCGACCTTAACTTCATTAGCATATCTTGGTTTTATCTCAATTGTTGTTGTACCGGAATCAATCAAAGGGTCCATAGAATTACTGTCAACAAATTTTCTCCATTTAGGATTTCTTACATCTATTCTTACGCTATTGCTGAACACATTAACATCATCATCCTCAATCCTGTCTGCCGGAGATGGTATTTCCTCGCCTTTTAACTTTTTCTCCCTGACAATTATTTTCTCTTTTTCAATATATTCCGGTACGAAAACCTTTTCCTTTACAGTATAGCCAGTCATAATAGGGACTTCGTATTCTTCTCCATTACATACAATATATGTATTTTCCTTGCAGGTAATATCTCCAAAATTATCAACACATACTTCTTCCTTAAATGTTTTTACGCCATCTTCCATAACCAGCTTATCATTAGAAAAACCATTGTCTATGTAGATAACATTAGCCAAAGCCACTATAGTTACAACTATGATAAGAACTAATGCCACCCCCAACTTTAGCAATTTCATAGTATACCTTATAAGAGAGGTAGTATTTAAATGTTTCTATTTTGTTGTTACTTCAAAATGGTGAAATATGAGCCCGCGAGGATTCGAACCCCGATCAATCGGTCCGAAGCCGACCGCATTATCCATTGTGCTACGGGCCCATAAGACAGCAATTAATCAATTTTATTTATAAATTATTCCTTAAAAATTCAATTATAAAAAATTAGAATTACACTGTACTAAATTAATCAGTCAAAGAAAGCAAAAATGAAGTGTTATCTTCAGCCTTCAAAGAATGTTTTACATTTTTTCCTAATCTAATAAGCACTCCAGGCAGCATCATGGTGTCTTCCCCTTCAAGATTAAACACTCCTTTTCCTTCTATAACAAAAATAAACCCCTCTTTTGTTGATGTATGCTCTGACATTTCTGTTCCCTTTGCCATGCAGAATAAGGTAGCATTGATTTTATCTGTTTTAAACAATTCCTTGCTTAATATACCATCTTTAGAATACTCAATAAAATTGTTTAAATTTTTCCATTTGTCATTCATTTTTATATTCTTTTTTCAAATTCTGTTGCAATAGACAGGTATCTTTCTTTTGTTCCTTTGCTGAATTTTTTATGCTCTGCTTGTTTAAATTTATCCAGCATTGATTTTTGAACTTGTCGATTTAATGCTTCATCAGCCATCGTGTATAATATGTTATCTTCTTTATAAATATGTTCTTGGAGCAACTGTGCGTATCCTCTTGTATTTTTTATAACTTCCTTTTTGTTATTTTCCTTCAATCCTTTTTCAATACCTTTTACAAAATTCCTTCCTAAATCGTGCTCATGTAACATCTGCTCCACAGGATTACACTGCATCTGTACAGTATCTTTGCATAACTCAACAAATAAAATATCTTCTTCTTTAGCATGATGAAATTTATCAGCATAGTTTCGTATAAAATTTATTGCCGTTTCAAAAAAGGCTTTATCTAATTCCTTTTCTGATTCAAGAGCATTACATTCTTTAATTAATGCATTAATTACTTTTAGTATATTTTGGTGTTCATCTGAGAGAATTTTTGTCGGACTTTCCATAAGAATCACTTGGTGAATATTTGTACACTTTATTTAAATGTTTTGTTGATTTGATTTCCAATAAATTTATAATTCCTCTATTTTTAACTACTATTATGAACTATAAGAAAATATTAAAAGAGCTGTATAGCATGGACAGCCAAAAATTCAAATTAGGCTTAAAAAGAATAAAAGTCTTATTAAAAAAATTAGGCAATCCGGAAAAAAAATTAAAGTGCATACATGTTGCAGGAACTAATGGAAAAGGCTCTGTTTGTGCAATGCTATCTTCTATATTGCAGGATGCTCACTATAAAGTTGGAATGTACACAAGCCCCCATCTGAAGAAATTCAATGAGAGGATTAGAATCAACAAGAAATTAATTGCAGACAAAGATATTGTAAGGCTTTACTCGAAAGTAAAGCCCAATGTAACAGACCAGAGCTTTTTTGAGATAACCACTGCAATGGCTTTCCTATACTTTAAGGAAAAAAACGTTGATTTTGCCATTCTAGAAGTGGGCTTAGGAGGGCGCTTAGACGCGACAAATGTTGTTAAGCCATTAATCTCCATAATAACCAATATAGATTATGAACACACAAAGAATCTAGGCAATACATTGGAAAAAATAGCACATGAAAAAGCAGGAATCATCAAAAAAAATGTTCCTGTTGTTACAGCAGCCGAGGGCATTGCGTTAGATGCAATAAAAAAAGTTTCCAACAAAAACAATTCAGAATTTGTCATTGTTAATAAAGATAAAAACCTGAAACTGAATAATCTAAGAGGACAGTTTCAAATCCAAAATGCAGCAATTGCAGCGAAGGCAATTGAGAAACTAAATAATCATAAAATCAATAAAAAAAATATAATCAATGGCCTAAAAAATGCAAAATGGCCCGGCAGATTTCAGTTTATCAATAAAAATACACTAATAGAGTGCGCCCACAACCCTAATGGATTTAAAATCCTGATTAAAGAGTTAAAGAATCTAAAATACAAAAAACTGATTTTAGTGCTGGGTTTTTCTGATGACAAAGACATACAAAAGATTTCAGGAATGATAAAACCAATAGCATCAAGAATAATAATAACAAAATCAAAAAATGAAAGGGCTGCAGAGCCAGAACTAATTAAAAAATATTTCAAGAAACCAATAATATTAAAAAGTCCAAAAAAAGCATTAAACTACGCAAAAAAAATAGCAAAAAAAGAAGATTTAATCTTAGTTACTGGGTCAATATTTTTAGTTGGTGAATTAATGTGAAAAAAGACTGGAAATATGAGTTAGCAAGGGACAGCATGGCCTTTGGCAGCATTCTCTTTTATATAATTGTCATAGCAAGAGCAATAATTGGTGATTATATGATTTTTGTTTACCAGCTTTTAATCGCTATAGCAATTTTAATATTATCATCTTTAATAATAAAAAACACAAACCATTACATAGCAAGAACGTTTGTTTTAGTAGTATTTACAAGCCTTTTTTACAAAGACGCTCTTTTTACTATATTTGCTGTACTGCTTTGGCTCTTCATGATAGGCTCTGCATTTTATATGAAAGAAAACAAGAAATCAATATTTAAAGGAATAATTTTAGGAATAATTGCTGCTTTGGTTGGTTATTATCTGAGTCTATTGATAGGATAAAAAAGAAATAATTAAGAGTTAACCTTATTGAACAGGGGAACTTTATTAGTTAAATATTTCCAAGATCTAGGCTTTTTGATATCAAAAAACTCACAAATTTGCTCTAATTTTTCATCTGGTTTTTCCGCTAAACCATGTTCTCCTAATCCATATTTACCCGTAATCCTTCTTAGCTCATGTTCCCTATCAACAATAAACCTGTCTGGATGTATTTCTTGAATTTCTTTGTCAAGTGTAGAATATGCTTCGCTTTCAACAAAAAGATTAATCCATTTAAGTCCAGACCTGTAAGGATCATCTTTTACACTTAATTTAAATGGAGCTCCTAATACTTCTAATCCTTTTAAAATACGTAGAATATCTTTGTCAGGGTTGAAGTTACCTAACCAATCATGGTAATACGGTTTGCCTTTAGGTCTTTCGGTAACTATATGTTCTTTATATTTTTCTAAAATTATATCGCCAGTTGTTTTAAGTTGTTCAATCTCCTTATTCTCACGTCTATTATCAAAATACTGTTTAATATGATATTTAATTGTGTTTATCATTTACTCACCTTAAAATGTTATAATACACAACTACTATTTAAATCTTTCTATTTTATACTACTGTTAAGAAGTAACATTTACTTAATCCTAACACTTTCCAGATTCCTGGGAGCCATTGTTTCTACCCTGAAGTTTTTGTGCAGAGTGCTTGCTAAATCAAGGCATTTTGAACTTTCTCCGTGATTGATAATAATCTTTTTAGGTCTTGGTTCACATTTTCCAACAAAGTTAAGCAGCTGAGTTCTGTTACTATGTCCGCTAAATCCTTCTACAGTATGCACTTCCAGCTTAATTTGCACAACTTCGTTCTTATTAGCCTTGCTTATTGTGTATTCTTTTTCTCCTCTTTGTATTCTTCTTCCCAAGCTACCCTCGCCCTGATAATTAACAAATATCATTGAATTCTTTTTATTGCCAGCAAAATGCCTTAAATATTCAACAGAAGGACCGCCTTGAAGCATACCCGATGTTGCCAAAATCACACACGGCCCTGTTTCTTCAATAATCTGCATCCTCTCCTCCTGGCTTCCTACTCTTTTGAATATATCAGATAAAAAGGGATTCTGGTCACGGTGGAATATTAGCTTCCGTATAGAATTGTTTAAGTATTCTGGATATGCTGTATGTATTGCAGTTACATCCCATATTAAGCCGTCAATATATACTGGTATTTTATCAAGAACGCCTGTCCTTACCATATTTTCAATTACAACCATAATTTCCTGGCTTCTTCCTACTCCTAAAGTAGGTATTAAGACTTTTCCATCCCTTTTTATTGTATCTTGTACAATTTTTTTGAGTTCAATATCACTCTTTTGCCTTTCAGGAGTATTATTTTCCCTGCCGCCATAAGTTGACTCTAAAAGCAGTGTTTCTAATCTTGGGAATACTGTTACAGCAGGGTCTAAAAGCATTGTACTTCCATATTTCTGGTCACCAGTATACAGGATGTTATGCAGGCCATTGCCTACATGCAGATGCACCATCGCACTTCCTAAAATATGTCCTGCATTGTACAAAGTAATTCTTACATCAGGCGTTACATCAGTGACCTCACCGTACTCTAATGTAATTGTGTGCTTTACCATCTCCTTTACGTCTTCTGTAGTAAATACTGGATCTTTGCCTTCTGATCTTTGTATTTTTATATAATCCAAAAGCATTAAAGCCATGACATCTCTTGTTGGCTCGGTGCAATAAACCGGGCCCTTAAAGCCATATTTGAATAAGTAAGGAACAAAGCCACTGTGGTCAATATGGGCATGGGTTACAATTACAGCATCTAACTCACTTATGTTAAACTCAGGCGCTTCCAGATAAGGATATGGTTGCTGTTCTGATGCCACATCAACTCCGCAGTCTAATAAAACCCTGCTTTCCGGTGTTTGCAGAAATAAACAGCTTCTTCCAACTTGTCTGGCGCTTCCAAGATAACTTGTTCTTATCCATTCTTCCTTTTTTTCTCTTACCCATCCATCATAAATTCTATGCCCTACTTTATCCAGAAACTTTCTTCTATAATCGCTATTCTTATAAAGCACAGCCCTTATGGTTTCTATTAATTTTGACCTTATTGCCGGCTTTCTGTGTATCAACGGCACCCATAAAGTTTTGCTTCTTATGTCTCTTAAAATAGCACCATGTTTTCCTATAGCCAGGCCTGGCTTTTCCACTTCTATTACTACTCGCGACCTTTGAGGATCAAAAATTACCTGGTCAACCCCGGCTTCTTCTGGAATTATTTTCTTTATTTCTTTTTCAGCCTTTTCCATATCCATTGTTATGCTTGGATCTGGCCTTAACTCAACGCGTTTCTTTATACTGTCAACTACCTTTTTAATAAGCCCATTATTATTGAGGAAGAAATCATCATCCTTTGTATACAACACTATATTTGCTCCCTCAAAATTCGCTTCGCTTATTTTGTCAGCAGGCAAATCTTTTAGTATTTCCTTAATTATTTCCGGCATTTATACCTCATTAGAATTTTTTTAGAATCTTTGTAGTAATTAATTATTTTTTTAATTATAAATTTTTTATTGTTATTGCATAAATATTTTTTATTGAGTTTTTATTTTGAAATTATAAATTGATATTTATTTTAACTAAATAATTATTATTGCGTTTCTTAACTCAATGTTTTTTAGAATAACTTAAACCTCGATTTTTGTGTTGATTTCCTTTGACAAAATCTTTTTTATACCATCTTTGGTTATCGTAACAATGTCTATCCCATTGCCAGATGCTATATCTCTCTGAACAGCAGCATTTATCGATTTTACAGCTAATCTAAATCCTTCATCTACACTCATATTTTTTTTGTATAATGTCTCTAGCACACCATAAACCATTACACTTCCAGAACCAGAAGAAGTGTAATCATCAACATCTACTATGCTTCCATCAGGAGCCAAATCATAAATATGAAATCCAGATTCATCTCTCCCACCAACCAGAAAATGTGATATTCCAGGAATTAAGCTTAGTTTTCTTATATTGCTGTAAACCAGCATTGACAAAAGGTTTGCAGCTTCTTTAACAGTACTTTCCCTTTCTGTTCTTATAAGCTTTAATTTTAATTCTGCTTTGATGTATTTTGCTAAAAGCTGCACATCGGATACTGTTCCAGCAACAGTTACAGCTATATTGTCAGTTATGTTGATTATTTTATCAAACTTCTTATGCGAAATTATGTAACCAGATGTTGCTCTTTTATCAGCTGCCAGAACAACCCCCTCTTTGCATAGCAAAGCTACTGTCGTTGTACCTGTTTTCATTAATTCCTTATCCTCAACCATTTTTATCTCAGAACTCTTAATTTGAGTTATAGGTATGTTATATTTAAATGTTACGATTTTGAACAGAATTTAATACTACTCACTTCAAACTCTTCTCAAACAAATCATTTAGCGCACTAACAAAGAAAGGGCTTTTTATCCATACTCCTGAGTCATATTCAGGATCTTTACCGGCTATAACAAAAAAGATTTCCTCATTATCAATATTAACAAACCTTGCGTCATGTTTTGTATCAAGAACTTCAACATCTTTTAAATCAACATTTGCATTTGTGTAAAATTTAACTTTAACTTTTTTCCTTGCTAAATCATCCTTAACTTTTCTCAAAACCTTAGTTTTATATTTAATGCCCTCTTCATTTGTGGCAATTGTCGCATTTTTCTTTGCTCTTAAAAGCATGTCTTTCAAAAACCTGTTGACATTGTTTCTTCCAACCACAGAATCTGTTATATTCTCTACATCAACTTTCTTGATTCCTGTCTTATGCAAAAGCTCCAGCTCTTTAAAAATATCTGTTTCTTCCAGCTTATCAACAATCTGCATTTGCTGCTCTGCCTCTTCCCTTAATCTCTTTTTCTCTCTTTCCACAACAGCATTTGGCTGAACAGCAATATACTTAATTGGCCTTCCTATCTTCATTATGATAAAGCCTTTCTTCTCTAAACCTTCAAGAACATCATAACACCTGCTTCTTGGAACTCCAGAGATTTCTGCCAGTTCAGATGCAGCAGCAATTCCCTTGCTTAACAAAGAAGTCCATATCTTAATCTCATAAATATTAAGCTTAAATCTTTCCCTTAATTCCTGTAAAGATTCCTTTTGCAATAACATCTTGTAACTTAGAATAGGTTACTTATATTTAAAGCTTTCTATTTATTTATTACTTTAAAGTAAAGACACAATAAGATCTCAAAAATATATTAAATTCCATTTAGGGTAAAAGTAAAAACCAAAAAGAAAAAAATTAAGAAAAGTTCTTACTGACTTCTCTTTTTAACCAGTCCTACAACAATCAGGATTGCCACTATTAGCAATAGGACTTCTCCTACAATTAAAGCAACCAAAAATCCTGATGTTTGGAATAATGGCTTTTCCTCTGTTACTGGTAATGTTGGAGTTGTTACCACACCAGCAGTTATTACGTCTGTTGGCTCTGTTACTTCAGGCCGCACAACAACAACTTCCTCTTCTTCCTCTTCTTCTTCCTCTTCCTCAAGAATCTCACACTGAGCTACAATTAACTCAGCTGTCTCAGTTTCTGTGCTGTCACCTTCCTCAAAAATAACTTTGGATGGTATAGTATATATTCCTGATTCAACATCCTCAGGTATAGCCAATGTAAATGTTTTTCTGAACTTGCTGTCATCATCAAAAGCATCATTACTTAAGTCAAATGTTTCCCTTATGCTGATTCCTAATTCCACATTAGTGATTTCAAGCACAACATCATCTTCCTCATCAGCACCTGTGTTTATAACAGCAGTTGATAATTGAACAGTTCTGCCGCATTTGATTTCTGATGGAGTCAGTACATTTCTTAAGAATCTTACTTCATTGTCTTCTTTCTCTACTTCAAGCTCCAACTCATATTGGACCTCATGTGTTATAGTTCCGTTTTCATCTTCCCCTTCCAACACAATTAAAACATCATAGTCTCCTCCCTCAACTTCCAGAGGAATTGTAAATTCGATGGTTACATCATCATTCTTTCCATCTTTTAAATCCTTAAGTTCACCCTCTTCTTCTAACTCATCACCATCGTCAATTTCCTCTATTGTTACAGTAACTTCAATATCCTCTATTTCCAAATCTTCAGCATCAGTAAAATTATTTTCACCTTCTATCATAAATTTAACAACAGAACCAGGCCTTGCCTCTTCTTTTATTTTATCGCCAAAATCCATATTTTTATCTGTCTTGCTTCCAACCTTAACATCCATATCAGTTATAAGAAGCTTACCACCTGTTATTACATTTCCAAATTCATTTACTGCTAATACAATAGGTACCATTAATAGAACTAAAAACAATCCGAGTATGATGTTTAGTGTCTTCATTTTTTGCTTAACCTCATTATTTAATTAACCACCTTTACCCTGTGAAATTGCTACTAGTATTTAAATGTTTTGTTATTGGACAATGGTAATAGAATTTTAATATCAATAAATGGTTAAACTCATTAGTCACTATATATAATATGCTGTATGAACCTTTATTACAATTGTTGCTGCATAGAAGCCTCATCCCACTCATTAGTCCACATGCTACATTCCTTTTTTCCTTCCCAATAATAATAGCATTTCTTGCCAAACCTTTCCCACCTGACGCAACCAACACAACATGCTGGTGCATTTGGTTTATTTTCTTGTTTGGTTTCTATATCAGTTTCCATTTTATTAGGGTAACCACGATTTAGGATTTTTTAATTTTTGCGGCAGGTATTTTTCAATAACGTAGTTTAAGCCCCATTTTGCCAGTGCCTGCTGCTCGCTTCTGACTTTCATTTTATTCATCTGCTCCAGTGCCTTGCGCCATTCTTTATGGTGCTGGATAAAAGGATCATTTTTCAGTGCATCTTTCCCCCTTTTGATATCAACCTCTTTCAAAGGATGTGTAGGCAATTTGTAGTCAATAATATCCTGAGGAGTAACACCTAAAAACTTGGCCCGGGGAACACAAAAATATTCATTAATATGTGCCGCATTGCCAGAACCAACCTTAAGTGTTCTATATATATTAGCATAACCATACATATCCCCATCTGTAAACACATAAACAGGCAGATTCTTCTCATCACTTAATCTTCTAATGAATCTTCTGCAAGCTCTTGTAGGCACACCACCCATTGAAACTAAAATACAATTAGCTTTTTTCCAATAGTTATGCTTAAGCAATCTCTGAAACATACCTGCTGTTTCTATTGCTAAGATAAATTTTGCATTAGTCTCAAACTTTAAATGCTCAACAGAAATTGGTATGGAATAAGCTCCAGAGCCAAATTTAGTGCAGTCTATCTTTATTTCCTTGCCTGTATCAGAATCTTTGTCAATAACCACCAGCTTTCCAGCAACTTCCCCCCCTTTTTCCTCTGGTATAAAGCCAAGCTGCTCACGATTTACCATCATCATTGCTTCCATATCATCCATAACAGTATCAGATTCTGGTTGTTCCTTAAAAGCAGCCTCTGCCCAGTTTTTGGATATATAATACATCTCTCTTTTTGTTGTTATGTCATCCTCTTCAATAATATTTTTTGCATGTGACATCATCCTCAATGTCTGCGCAAATGTTTTTATTGTACTTGCTGTCAGTGTCCTTTCTTTCATCTTTCCCAACAACTCAAAAAAACCATCTTTAGGATCATACTTAACATTACTTAAAGCCCTCAAAGGCATCTTAAGCTCCGGAGCTTTTTTCTTTTTTATTCTAGAATAAACACTATCTGCTGTATCAGTTATTTCTTTCAATACCTGTTTATTCTTTGTCTTCTTCATCTTCTTCACCTATTTTCGCAAACTCCTCATCATATTCAAGGTTTTTAGCTTCTATGTTTTCTAATTTCCCTCTTTTCTTTTCTAATATTTGTGCCAGTAATTCCTCAACTTTCTTTTCATCACTTTCCTTTAACGTTAATAACTCTTTTAATGCCTCTCCAACATGAGGTATAAACAGCCGTATATAATCCCTTTTCTTGCTCTCAAATTGTATTCTTCTTTTTTTACCGACATAGCTTGCTAGCTTTCTTCCACATTCCTGCAAAGCCAGCTTAATTTCTTTAATAATCTCTGGGTAATGAGCAATAGCTTCCTTGCTTTCCGATGTAAAAGGAACCCAAACAGAAGCAATATGGACTACAAGTGTTACAGGCCCTATTGGCAGTGCTCCACGACTTTGGCTTAATCCATAATTACGCCAAGCAGTGTTTAAAACAGATTTTGTTACTGCACATGCGCCTTGTTGGTACAATAGTGGAACCCTGTTAGCATATCTAAGCAAATGCATGCTTTCCTCTGCATTTTGCTGGCCGCCATAAGCAATTCCTGCTTCAACAATAAATGGATTTCCGCGATAAACAGCTGGTGGTCTTGTAATTGCTGTATAGAACTCTGCATTTATCTCTTTTTTTAGGCCTTTCTCAAGCAATTCCTGCCCAATAGGGCTTATACAATCTACTGGAGGAGAAATTATTTTTGTTTTTTTAATCCCTTCTATTAATTTTTCAGCTGCTTCTCTTGAAATATCTTTTGGCTTTGTTTTTGGAAGTAAAGCTGCATTCTCACAAATCAGCTTAGCAGTTCCATAGCCTACTCTTGAAAATTCATTCATCAAAAAACTTTGTAAAGTCCTTGCCTCAGTCATTTTAAGCATTGACAATAAAATACCAATCTCAATGCCATAAGGATGCGGCTTGATTTCAACAGGTTTTTTAGGCAACTGTTCAGAGGCTTTTGGGAAAATTATTTGCTCAGCTTTTGGATTTGTGTAAATTAATGTAACATGAGGATTTACAATTGCTGTTTGCTTCAAATACTGGTCAACACTTTGATCACCTTTTTGATAGCTTCCTTCTAAATCCAGCTCTATCCTTGTCCCATGCTCCTTATTCCACTCAACAACATCTTCTTTAATAATCTGGGGCTTATTATTCTGAGTGTCAATATGCAGCTCATAATAATGCGCATCATGTTTTTTGCTTATCCTGGAAGTTATTCTTGCAGGCTTTCCTGTTGTCAGCTGCGCATACAAAACAGAAGCACTTATTCCAATGCCTTGCTGGCCTCTTGATTGTGACAATTTGAAAAATTTGCTTCCATACAATAACTTTGCAAAAATATTTGGAATTTGTTTTTTTACAATTCCAGGACCATTGTCCTCAACAATAACCCTGAACTTATTCTCTGCCATCTCTATAACCTCTATATTTATCTCTGGCAATATCCCGGCTTCCTCACAAGCATCCAAGCTGTTATCAACAGCCTCCTTTATTGTTGTCAGTAAAGACTTCCTGGGATTATCAAACCCCAACAAATGCCTGTTCTTCTCAAAAAAACTCGCAATAGAAATATCTCTCTGTTTCTTTGCCAATTCAATTGCAATAGGTACATCTTCTTTCTCAGCCATACTCAAAAACCTCGTTTTTGGTACCACCTGCGGTGGTTTTCAATAAATTTCAATATTAACTTGTTTAAATAGTTAATTGTTTTAAGTAAAGTTTTTATAAAGTTCTATATAAATAATTAAAATGACATCAACAGAATTTATCTGAAAATGTGGAAAACAACAACCAAAGCAAGAAAAAAAATTAAATTTTTGCAATAACCAAACCATCTCAAACCTAAATACTACTAATTATCCTCTTCCTTTTCAATTCTCTTCTTTTTTGTTCCAGCCATTTGTAAACGCTTGCATGAGTGCTTCCTCTTAATAAAGACTCTACTGCTCTTTTTGCCATTGATGCTGATTCAGCAGTTCCAATAATGCCTACTGTTTTTCCATAGACTGAAATATATGATTCAGATAATTCTTCTATTAATTGTCTTGATCTTCCTTCTTTGCCTATAACCCTTCCTTTTAATCTCAACAAAGTATTTTTTGACTTTCCTGTATACTCATTTAATCCAATGCTTTCATAAACATAATCTTGTTTTAACAATAATTTTGCAATTTCAGGATTGAAACCGCGGCCTATAGCCCTGATTACTTCTCTTGCAGTATACAGCCCTAAAGCATCCTCGCCATAAATAAATATATCTCCTTCCAAAGAATCAACTTTTATCTGTGTATTTGTATCAGATTCTATGCTTTTCTTAACCTCTCCATTCTTTCCTATCAAAACTGCAACTCTTTCCCGAGTTATCTTTAATTCATAAGAATATCCTACCATAGTGAAATGAAAATTTTGTTTATTATTAAAGGTTTTGGGATTTTTTTAAATCCCAAATACCCAGGAAATTTTGTTTCCGTTGGTTTTTGTTAGAAATGTAAAAAATTTCCAAAACATTTAAATATACCAAACACCCTACTTATGTTGTATCGCCTCCGTCTATATTTTAGATATTTAAATTCTAAAATTTAACATTGGATTTATGTTTACGTGCTTGATACTCTTGTCAAGTATGTGTAGTTTTGTAATATTGCGACCAATACAAAGCGTAAAGCAAATCCTAAGGATCTGTGAACAGAAATCCTGTTGATCCTGCGGGAGGTTGCTGCTATTGGGATTCGACTAAGCCATGCAAGTCAAGGGGTTCTTCGGAACACCGGCAAACTGCTCAGTAACACGTCGATAATCTGCCCTTAGGT
>Ga0187833_10000508_pt1 | contig 44900 bp, 40 predicted proteins | sample ETNtaG_37_FD_167968 | JGI IMG/M metagenome (GOLD analysis project Ga0187833, IMG submission 167968) | Marine microbial and viral communities from oxygen minimum zone, Eastern Pacific Ocean - ETNP2014_SV_400_PacBio MetaG (Illumina Assembly) | ecosystem: Environmental > Aquatic > Marine > Hypoxic...
ATTGAAGTAACAGGCAAGTCAATGGGGGCGGCAGTTTGTGGAGTGGGTACGATAGTGATAGCGCCAACAGACGTTGGATTAACAAACCTGGAAATCAATGCTGAAGTTCAATCATCAGGACTGCTGAACAACGTTGATGATTCGAAAGTTATGACGGCAACGGCAGAGTTTATCGACGCATACCTGTCGAAAGTAGAAACTGTTTAACCGGGTAAAGGAAACCACTCGCATTGTGGTGGTCCGCTTATGATTGGAGATAAAGGCGAACTTAGAATCCACTACAGCGTCCTAGAGGAGCACACCGTTCTCGCTTGTGTACCCATTGATATCGGCTGTGCGTTTGGTCTCTGAATGATCCCCTCTTGTAGCGATTTCGATGCGATTACCATCCGGGTCATAGACAAAGAGGAATTGTTGTTCGTCGTGGCGTGTACCTATACCTTCGACAATTTCGATGTCAGCGTTTATTAGGAATTCAGCTGTGCTTTCTATATCAGCTACTTCGAACGCAACGTGCTGTCTACCATCTCCTCGCGGGCCAACTGATTTCGGAGGATCGATCACGTGAACCATCGAGCCGTCAGCCAGCTCAGTCCAGGTGAGTGTATTTCCTCCAATCTGGTGAGGAATCACTTTTATGTTGAGCAAATCACGATACATTTTCATGGCGTCAACACGATTGTTGATCGGCAGTCCGACATGGTTGATACCGGATATTTTTATTTCTGAAGGGGAGGGGGTGACAACGTTAGTTCCGGCCTCCGTTGTGTACCCGAGTGCGTCTACTACTCGATTGGATGGCTTTAGTCCGCTAGCGGTTGTGAATTCAAGTTTGTTGCCATCATCATCGCTAACGAATATACACCTTTGTCCATCGTGCCGTTCACCTGTGTCGCTGATATCGGGATAACCTGAGCTTTGAATCGCTGCAACCGCGCTATCGAAATTTTTTACTTCCAATGCAATGTGTGATCCGCCTAAAGTTTCACCGTCAGAGGGTTCGATTAAATGAACCATTGTCCCGTCGAGTGTATGTGTCCATACAATGTTAGGAGAATCGACCATTGATGGGATTACTTGAAGTCCTAGAACGTCACGGTAGAACTTTAGTGATACGCGTCTATCCCAAATAGGAATACCGACATGGTTAATGGTCTTTATTTGAATGCTGTTGGGCATTAAGTGTTTTTAGTCTATATGACTTCGACTATCAGCTCGATTTCTACTGGTATCTGTCCTGGCAGGCTTCCCATGCCAACTGCTGACCTGGCGTGCTTACCGTTCTCACCGAATACGGAAACTAAGAGATCTGAGCATCCGTTTATGACTTTTGGGTGATCTTCGAAATCTGGACTACTGTTGACCATTCCTAGGACTTTCACAACCTGACTGACACGATCAAGGTTTCCTAGATGTTCCCGTAGCGCTGCGAGTAATTGGATTCCGACTAACCTTGCCGCTTCATATCCTTGGTTGATATCGAGATCGGAACCGACCTTACCGGACATCATCGTACCGTCGGATTGAGTGGGACCTTTACCCGATAAATAGACCAAGTTGCCGGTGCTTACTGCAGGTACGTAATTGGCCACAGGCGGTGCGGGGTGGGTGAGATCGATTCCTAGTTTTTTAATTTTGTCTTCAGCGTTCATGTTAGGTTCTCAGTTCTAGTCAATGAGTAGATCGGCGATAGTATGCACCGATCTGCGCACTTAATCTAATTGTGTTGATACCTTGGACAGTTTCTATTCATTTGGTTCGGTCATTGATAGCGGATCAAGAATTTTATCAAGCTGAGCCGAGGTTAAATCGGACACGCGCAATGCAACCTCTTTGATGGTTTCACCGTCTTGTGACGCTTCATGTGCTATTGCAGCTGCAGCGTCGTACCCGATGATGGGTGCTAAAGCGGTGCAGATTGCGAGACCTTCCATGACCATCTCCGGACCTTTGTCTGTTGCGGTTAGTCCGTTAATACACTGCCTTGCAAGATTCTTCGCCGATGTCGCCAGCAACTCTATTGATTCGAGAATGTTGTGTGCCGCTACGGGCATCATGACGTTGAGCTCGAAGTTACCAGATTGACCAGCTATGGTTATTGTCGTGTCGTTTCCGATCACCTGCGCAGAAACCATGGCGACCGATTCCGCTATAACTGGGTTGATCTTTCCGGGCATTATCGAAGATCCCGGCTGGACTTCCGGAAGCTTAATTTCACCGATGCCGGCACGAGGGCCCGATCCCAGCCATCGTAAATCATTGGAAATTTTCAGCATTCCAACTGCAACTGACTTGAGTTCGCCTGACGCTGAAACTATTGCATCGAGTGTACTTTGCGCCTGAAAATGGTTGGTGGATTCTGAGAGAATAAGCCCTGTCAATTCGCCAAGTCGAGTTATCACACGGCTACTGAATTCGGGGTGCATTCCAATACCCGTTCCTACCGCCGTACCTCCTAGGGCGAGAACGGAAAGCTCATCAAGAGCTTTTTCGGCTCGCTTCCTTCCCAGTTCCAATTGTCCGGCGTATCCCAAAAACTCTTGTCCGAGTCGGATCGGGGTAGCATCTTGGAGGTGAGTTCGACCTGTTTTTACAATACCCCAAAATTCCGTTGATTTTTCTCTAAGTGAATTCTCCAGCTCTTGCAGCGCGGGTATTAGGTTGTCTTTGATAGAAACTGCAGCTGCCAGATGAATGGCAGAAGGGAAAACGTCGTTAGATGACTGTCCCTTGTTGACGTGGTCGTTGGGGTGAACAGGTGTTCGAGAACCTATCGTGCCGCCAAGTGATTCGATAGCGACATTAGAAATCACCTCGTTAGCGTTCATGTTCGTAGACGTTCCGGACCCTGTTTGGAAAACGTCAACAACAAACTGATCATCAAATTCGCCTTCGATTACTCTTCCGGCGGATGCGATAATTGCCTGTGCTATATCTGGCTCTATCGCACCCAGATCGCGGTTTACAAATGCAGCTGACTGTTTGATCTGCCCTATGGCTTTGATGAACGACCGCCCTAATCTCAGATTACTGATCGGGAAATTAAGCTCAGCTCTTCGAGTATTGCCACCGTAATATGCCTGTGCTGGGACTTCCAACTCGCCCATAGAATCGCGTTCGAGGCGCATTTTACGCGGGGGCATTTTTTACTCCTGTGTGGTTGTTATTGATTTGTATCAAAATATCGACGTTTTTAAATAATAGTAAGCATCGATGGCTAATTCTGATTGAATGGTTTCTATAAAGTCGTATTGAGTTATATTCCGAGATGGCCTGTTTGTTGACGGGATTAGATATTGAACTGAGCCTCAGCGTAGTCTTTCAATTTGTTGAAAATTTGAATTCTCCATCGCTGTGAGTCCACTACGAAAAGTCTATCTCTATTCTTGTCGTAATTCACTCCGGTTGGTAGGGCAAATTTCATCTCAGGTTCTAAACTCTCCACCCGTCGCCTCGCCTTAACAACATCCGGGTTGCTTTCTACGTAACGTTTCTGCCATTTTGAGAGATCAATCGCAGATCCTCTTATTTGTAATATGTATTCACCCAATGAATTGAACACTTGGACTCGATTATTTGCCCAGTCACTGACGTAGATATCTCCGTCGGTGTCTACGGCCACGTCGGTCGGGTGATCAAGTTCGCCCATTCCCGATCCGTATGTACCAAAGGTAAATATGAACTTGCCTTCAGCATCAAATTTTTGAATCCGATGATTTTTATGGTCAGCGATGAATACGTTCCCCTCACAGTCAATATCTAGACCCCAAGGTGACTGGAATTGACCCTCGTCAGATCCTTGGCTACCGAATTCATTTATTGACTTTCCCATCGGTGTCACATGTTGGATTCGGTGATTCATTGTGTCGCACACGTAAATTGAGTTATCAGCAGTGAAAATGATCCCTGATGGGCGATTGAACTCGCCTGAGTTAGCTCCTAAATTACCGAATTCCCGCTTGAAAACCCCGTCTTGGTCGAACACGTAGATTAAATGCCGCAGTTCGTCAGTTACGTAGATGTCGTGATCTGACCCTACAGCCAAACAAGCTGGCCAAGTCCCTTCGAAAAAGTCAGGATCTTTTTCTCTGAATGACATGATCATCTCTTCATCGTCTGGTTCAGGACCGATTTTGAGCTTACTCACATCGAAAAAAAACAGTGCCTTTTGAGTAATGTAAATCTCGTCGTCAGCACCGAATGCCATGCTTACTATGCCGTTCATCTGTTCCCTGCCACCGACCACGCGGTCGTAGTCATATGTTCGACCCGCTGCTGAGGTGGTAAGTGAGGGTGTCATTTTGTTTTGACCTTTTTTTACTTCGGCAGTTTTGACCGTTACTTTAATATGAATTCGGGCTTTTCGAAATTTCCGCCGACCACGGAGACGGCATCGAGACCCATCCAGTCCTCTACAAGGGTGGTGTATACGCTACGGAAATCCGTTGCTGGGATAAGATCTCCCTGATCAAGGTCACTGGGTCTTGTCGATGGATATTCGCCGTATTGGCCGCCTTTGACTCCTTTACCGATGGCAAGGCACACCCCGCCAGCACCGTGATCAGTTCCGCCGCCATTATCGTGAACTCGCCGTCCGAACTCCGAGAACAGGAACATGACAACGTTATCTGCTGCGTTGTGAGATGCGAGGTCATCGAAAAAGTCGCGTATAGCTGTAGATACCTCCCCCCATAGACGGGCGTGGGTCGCAACCTGATCTGCATGGGTATCGAATCCACTGTGATCTAGGTAAAAGATTCTCGAGCCAAGACCTGCCAGATGGATCTGTGCAATACCTTTTAATTTTTTGCCTACACTTGTTTCTGCGTATTCGATGTTAGAAGAATAATTGGCTGGCGCGGCGCTTAGAATATCTGCACCCTCTAATGCATCCAGTCCAGTTTGGCCAAGATAATCCATAACTGGACCTGTACCGATAGCTGGCGAATACATCCGTCTATATCGACTTAACACCCGTGACAGTTTCTCTTCTGGGGTTAATCCTGTGAGCATGCCATAGCTATCGATATTTTCCACCGTTGCAACTGGTATTCCCGGTCCCACCAAGGCGCGGAACAATGCAGACCCCATACTGACGGCCGTTATGACATTTTCCTTATGAGGGTCTATATCCCGAATTACTCGTGCCAGCCATCCCTCTGTTCCCAGTGTGTCGGGCTCACACGTATGCCAGATATCCATGGAACGGAAATGGGAGCGAGGCGAATTTTCGTATCCAACACCGTGAATAATGGCTACGTCGCCATCTTGGTACATTTTCTGTATAGGAGCCATGGCTGGGTGAAAACCGACCTGGTCGTCAAGGTGTAATACATCTTTTTCTGACACCCCTACGCTCGGGCGGTAATCACGATAGAGTGGATCGGAGTGTGGAACGACCGTGTTTAAATAGTCGTTCCCTCCGGTCAGTTGAAGAATAACTATTACAGGGGCTTTTGTCTGGGTAGTGATTTTGGTCTCCCTTGTATTCTTACTGTCGATGAAGCGGTGGAGAAATGCTAGGCAAATTGATACTCCCTCAATGAAACAATCAGCTGGATGATTTCGGATGCTACGGCCGCAGCATTTTCACCCTCGGAGTCTTGGTCCCAATCGAATGGGCCTAATGATTTGGCATGTTCAATTAGCTCTTGTCTGATATCGTCATCCACCTCGAGTGGGCCCATCAGGTCCAGACAAGCGCTGACAAGCCCATCCGCCGATGCTTCAACCGATTTCACGCGATCCATGATGTTTTTTACACCTGGACGTGTTAGATCTCCCATCAATTCGGCTGTGAAGTTTGTACGTTTCATCAGCGTACCGCTGTTGATCCACTCTATTCCAGTGTGCCAACCTTCTACGCTAGGGGGGTTGAGCAAGTCTTGTCCCATATTGGTGATATCTATGGCCCAGTCCATGGTTTCAGGAGATGGATGCTCGGTATTACCAACGAGTCTTAGTGTCCCGATTACTACTTCAGTTGGATTTTTAACCTTGGCGAACAGAGATTCCTTGAAAAAATCTGAGTTTAATATGAATCTGAGTGTGGTACCGATGTGATAATCGCTTTCAAATAGAACCTTGGCGATTGCATTGACGGCCTCAGGATTGTTTGGTGGCGTAACTGACCATGCCGGAACCTGAGGTTCGTCCTCTACGAAGAAACTGAACAGATGGCGCGCTATAAATGTAGCTGTCGCAGGTTGCGCAAGGATGATGTCGATGATTTCCTCGCCATTGAAGTTGCCGGTTTGACCCAGAAAGATCTTTTGGCCGTTGTCATGGTCGTCTGGTCGGTACTCGAACTCCCAATCCCAACGGCCCATATAAAAACGTGGCAACTTATGGGTTAAGGTCCAGCCGGTGAATGCTCTAGAGCATTCCTGAACGTCATCTTCGGTGTAGTTTCCGATGCCCATGGTAAACAGCTCTAGCAGCTCTCGGCCCCAGTTCTCGTTGATCGACGTGGCATGGTTCTCGTGGTTGTCCAACCAGTAGATCATCGCCGGGTTTTTCGCTACTTCCATGAGGATGGTCTTGTAGTGTCCAAGTCCTTTGTCTCGGAACATGTCAATCATGTCTTCTATCTCGTCATAATGATCGACTTTAGAGACCCCGGTCGCAAAGATTTGATGGTAGAAGAGGCAAAGTTTCTCTTGGAGTGGCGCCCGTGTATTGATCATTCTCCAGACCCAACCGGCATGACCACGTCCACCCATGGTCCCAGGTTTCCACCAGTTAGGGAAATATCGAAGGAATTCATAGTAATCAACCGGTACCTGCAGCTCAGGATGCAGCAGTTCTTCCACCGTTGCCTCATAGCCTGTAGCGACTCGATGTTCGAGTTCGTCTCGACTTGCGCCGAACCCAGTCCGTCGCATCAGGTGTGCCATTAATTTTAAGTTTGTTTCGCTCATAGTTAACTGCAATATCTTCCGGTAGGTCGCGACTTTAGCAGGCTGCTCGCGTAATCAGAAGGGCATTAAGCAATTTTTGGTCCACTAGGATTATATTGACCGATGTGAAAATTAAGCGTTTTCCTATGAAAAACCTAAGCCTTTACGGTTCGATTTATCTACTTTTTATTCAAGTTCAACGTGTTATTCTCGATCGATGAGCAAGACCCATTCGGCTAAATATTTAGGTGAGGCACAAGAATTAGCCGCAAAAGTTGCGAAGCGAGTTGACGAGATTGATGAGGGGCGGCAAATTCCAACTGATTTGTTCCGCGATATGGCTGATGCTGGGGTTTTTAAACTGCTGGTTCCGGAGTCCTTGGGTGGCGCAGAGATGCAGCCTCTGGTTTTGTTCGAAATTATCCGCATCTTTGCCCAGGCTGACGCAAGTACGGCTTGGTGCATTAATCAGAACAATATATTTGCTACAGATGCAGCACGTATGCCGGCTGAAACAGCTCGTAAACTTTGGGCTGACCGTTATTGTGTTGTGACCAACGGACCACCTTTCGAGGGCACGAAAGCTATTCAAACAGAAGGTGGATACCTTCTTTCAGGACACTGGGATTTCAGCAGTGGGAGCAGTTACTCGACATAGTTGGCGGCGCGGTCTCCGGTGGAAGGTGAGGCAGGCACCCCTCGTATGTTCTTGATCCCTAAAGCGGACGCTATGATGCTTGATACGTGGCATGTGAATGGATTACGAGGTACCGCTAGTTTTAGTTTCGAGTTAGATAATATTTTCGTAGAGGAAAGCCATACGTACTTCGAATCACAGGTTCCACGCGATGATGGCTTTCTTTTCATTATTCCTAAGATTCCTCTATTTGCGCTTGGGTTCGCAACTATCTCTGTTGCATTGGCCAGGGCTTGTCTCGACGATGCAATCAAACTTGCAGCCCGCAAAGCACAGCGTGATGTTTCGGACGCGATGGTCAATCGTTCCACAGTACATCGGCAAATTGGGGAGGCTGAGTCAAGCCTTAGGGCTGCGGATACGTACTTGCGTGGAAGTGCGAGTGATTTATGGAATTCGGTATGTGAAAGCAGGCAGTTGGACATGGCCCAGAGGATTGACGTTAGGATGGCTTCCACATACGCAATCAGGCAGGCCTCGCAAGTAGTTGACGTTGCTTACGAGATGTTTGGATCAGATGCTGTTTTCAAGCGTAACCTTTTGCAGCGTAGGTATCAGGATATGCACGTTATTGTGCAGCAGATACAAGGGCGAGCGACGAATTTTGAAACAGCAGGCCGCTATTTCCTTGGCTTGGACGTAGGTAGGATCGTTTAGCTGTTTTCTGAATTACTTGCTGGTTCACAACTCAACATTTGATTGTGGAATTTGTGAGAGGGGCGAGGATTAGACCGTTACAGAGCCGTCTTTGCCAAGCACGCCTCTGATTGCTTCTAGCATTCCGAGGTGCCGGTTGGCGTGAGCCAGATATCCGATCATAGCGTCACCGATACTAGTGTCGACATCGTGCCAATCAGTAAAAGGTGTGTTGAACGAAAACTCATCAAATTTTCCAACCCTGATCTCCAGATGATTAAAAACTTTTGTCGCATAGGCTCTGACTTCCGTAAGGCTCGGCAATGGTAAAGACCGACCGTTTTTATTCCCTAATCCTGAGCCTGCTCCCCACATGCCCAGATCGATCCCATTAAATCCCCATTTTTCTTTGAATTGTTCACTCTCCCATAATTCACAGGTCTCCTTCAATCCGACAGGTGGCAGCAGGGCTTGGACATAGTCAGCCCATCTGGCCATATGCCATAAATGCCATTTGCATGATGGTGCCGTACTTGTGGGCCATGTGGAGGCTTCTTCCTCAGTCAGCACATCAACTGTTGCGAGCAGTTGACTATTGAGGCGTTGCAGACGAGATGCGATTATTTCAGGCCCGGTTGGAATTGCCATTTGGAACTTTCATTAGATTGGGTGATGTCACAAGTTGGATACTTTGGATGATTAATTGTGTAGCCTGGCCCATTCCGGGTCGGGGTGGGAAGCAATGAAATCATGATCGAGTTCGTAACCTAAACCTGGCTTATCAGGCAAATACAGTTGTCCTTTTCGGATGTCGAGTGGTGAAGTGATCACTGAGTTGTAATTTTCAAGAGAGTGATCAGACATCTCCAGCCGGTATATATTCGGTACGTTCATTAGGACGTGGGCACCGGTAATTACGTTGAATGCTCCCGAAGCGTCATGTGGGCTAATAGGAACGTAATAGGTCTCCGCGAGGATGGCGATGCGTTTCATTTCGGATATTCCGCCTGTCCAACATATGTCTGGCATGATGTAATTGACCAAGCCCTCCTGTAGGTACGGGGCGAAGTCCCAGCGGGTGTACTTTCGCTCACCAATGCATAGGTTGATATCCGTATTGGATCTGAGTTGCCTGTGAGCGTCGAGACTTTCTGGTTGCAAAGGTTCTTCGAACCAAGTCAAGTCGAACTTCATCATGCGGTTGCAGAGCTCGGTTGCAGTTGACACATCGAAATTGCCATGCGCATCTATCATTAACTCTATTTCCGGCCCAACTGCTGTCCGTAACTCTGACATCAGGTCTTCAGCATAACTAGCTCCTGCAGCTGAGATTCGCCCATCGATATATCGGCGATGATGTTGTCCCATCTCTGGGCCGAAGGGATCAAGCTTCAAGGCCTGATACCCAAGTCCTACCTGTCTTTTGGCGTCTGCGACGCATGCATCGATATCATCAATTGGACTCACGTGTGAGTAAACCGGTACGGATTCACGCATTTTGCCACCCAACAAATCCCACACCGGACGGCCAAGGGTTTTGCCTTTGATATCCCATAAAGCCATATCAATACCACTGGCGATCGTGGTAGCAAATCCTCTAGATCCAAGCGTTCCAAATCTTCTATAGATGCGATGCCATATGCTGTCTATATTGTTTGGATCTTGGCCAATTAATCCTTCGGAAAAATCCTGTCCTTCAAGATCGTGTTTTAGCATCTCATACGCTCTGCCTACAACCAGAGCTCCGCCTCCTCCAGAATTGGTGGATTCTCCAACTCCCGTCACACCTTCATCCGTGTCGATCTCAACAAATAACCAAGAACGGTTGCTGCCTTCTGGTCTTGTTAGGTAAACGCGCAGATCAGTGATTTTCATAGTTGGATTTTCTAGATGGTTGTGTGTGTATCTATGGTTCCGTAAGAATTTTTTAAAGCGGATTGCAGTGGAAACTGTGAATTCAGCGACCGGATATTACACCAGAAGCGGTGTTAGACTCCGCCAAATTATAAAAATTGGTTACTTGAAACACAGTGATGGTATTTCGTTGTGTTACCGGGGGAATTCAACAGATGAGATTTTGCTACGGTCATCGTCGATTTACACTTTATCCGCAATCGGTTGACAGTTGGAATCTGAATCCTGACAACTACACCGGGGATTTTCTAAAGAGAACTAAAGATATTGGTTTTGATGCGTTAGAAGTGGGCGTCGAAGTGCTCTCTCAGCTCGGCACCGAACGCAAAGTTAAAGATTTTTCTTCTAAATTGAATGATGCCGGACTCGTTGTTGGATGTGTGCGAGCTGGAGGCACACTTCACGACGCCCAAAACGGACCGCAAAACAGGGCAAAACTTACCAACGCGATCAAATATGGTGGATGGGCGGGAGCTGAAGTGGTAAATAGCGCCATAAGCGCCCCAGCTCGTCACCCGGGTCATCCGCCCGGATCTCTTCCTGGCAGCCAATCTGGATGGGCGGTATCTCAGGATGCGTCCCGAGATGCGATGCTCTATGTTTATGATGAACTTACGACTGTTTTTCAGAACGCATGCCTAATGGCATCCGATGCAGGTATTGACATCACGGTAGAGGTGCATCAGAACTCTCCGGTTGATAACTCGTGGTCTGCTCTGTTGTTATATGAGAAAGTCGATAGAGATAATTTTGGGATTAACCCGGATATTGGAAATGTTCTCTGGAATTATGACGTCCCTGAGGAAAGTTTTGACGAGGCTATAGATAAGCTAGCGCCGGTGGCTAAGTATTGGCACTGCAAAAATTTATATACTGTGTATCACCCTGAGAATAACCGATCGGTATTCGTGCGAGTACCGTTACCTGACGGTGAAATTGATTACAGATACGCGATGAGTGCGATGCACAACGCTGGTTACTCTGGATATATGACTATAGAGGGTGCTTCAGCTGGTGACCAATGGCACAACGACGCCAAGTCAATTACCTATGCAAAAAAAATATGGGACGATCTGGAATCATAAACCTGGCAATAATAGGAATCGAATACTTCTGATGTTGCTCAGTTATTAACTTGGAGCAACATCAGAAGGATAAAAAATCGGGTTTGCGCTTTACATACTTTCCGTTTCAATAGGTTTTGCTAATGCCAGTGCTGCGATACCGACAATAAAGATTGCGGCTACTATCAGGAATGCGGAATCGAATGAACCTGATGAGTCGTGAATCGCACCAGCGATCATTGGTGCGCCGGTGCCAGATGCGATCATGCCAACTTGCATGATTCCCATGATCCCGCCAAATTCTTTCATACCAAACATTTCTTGCACGAGTAGTAAGAGCAATGCACCTAGTCCCCCAAAGCCCAGCCCGAATACGAATATCCCAAGCCATAAAAGGTGTGATGCATCCACTTGGGCGATAATGAGAACTCCAACCATCTGTAACGCTATGGAAAGTATCGTGGCGATGCGTGCCGTGATTTTTTCACTTGCTCTGCCAAAAGCTAGCTTAGAGAAGATTCCCATGCCAGCAATGGTGCTAACAGCTGTTGTGGCCATCGCCGGCGTAAATCCGCTTTCTTCAAAATGTTGGCGTAGTTGGGTTAATACTCCCTGATAGGTGAAAGTTGCTGCTACAAGTCCAATTGTGACTAGCCAGAAGGTTCGGGTTCTTAAGGCCTGCCGTAGACTCACACCGGCTTGGGCGGCGGCACGCGCGACTAGTGCCTGGTCACCTCGACCGGTCCGTTTCATTTCACTTTCGACCTTCTTTTCGTCCTCCACAATTACAAACAGAGCAATTATTGCCAAGGCACCCATAATCACTCCGAAAACTACGTAAGCTGTTTGCCAGTTGAAAACGACAATTATTGCTGCTGCTAGAGGTGGCATCGTGATGCCACCGAAGTTATTACCTGCGACGACTGCTCCCATCATTCTTCCGCGAGTCCTTGGGAACCAGAGCCCTACCATCTTGCCCGCCGGCATGACAGTTGCGCCCGGGAATCCCGCGTAAACGAGGGTACTGAATAAATACCAATGCCATAATTCGGTGATGAATGGGCGCATCAAAAACCCAATTGCAATGATCAGAATTGATCCAAACATTACCGGTCTGATACCTATACGGTCGCTCAAGTTTCCGATGAACGGCGCGCACAGGCCAGATATGAAAGAAAATGCCAGTGAAAGATTAAGTTGTGTTTGTGACCAGCCGAACTGTTCTCTTAGTGGGCCAGCGAACTCTCCAAACGCATATTGGGTCATTCCAACTGACAGGCCTGTCGATAAGAAAACGACTATTGCAATTGGATAGCCTCGGTAGATCTGCCTTAATTTATTGATAAACATTATTGGCAATTAATCAGAATGTTTGTTTTAGGCGACAACTTATGTGGTTGAGCTGGCGAAATGATCTCGATTATTACTAAGTTGGCTGTATACTCCGGCCGCGCTCTGATTTGAATCAGTATCAGATTCCAATTAGCGGTAATTACGGTAGCACCTGAGCTGGTTTACGTCTTGGTGCGTCTCGGTCGGAACATAAAAACACGGAGCTTATTTTGAGACCTAGCAATATTCGCGCAGCCATAAATAACGGCACAGTTTCGCATAACCTAACTCTAACTTTTCCAGAACCAACCATAGCGGAGTGGGCGGGATACGCAGGGTTTGATGGTCTTCATCTCGACATGGAGCATGGTGTATTCGATTGGGAATCAGTTGAGTCTATGTGCCGTGTTGCCGACATGCACGGCATGACCTGCACGGCCAGAATTCCTAACACTGAGACTGATACGATTTTGCGGGCTTTTGATCGGGGTTTAATGGGGATTCTATGCCCTCACGTGGATAACGCCGCCCAGGCCCAACGTATTGCGATGGCTTCTAGATTCGGTCCTGAAGGTGAACGTTCGTTTGGCACGTCACGTGGTCGAGATTATGGGATGCATGGTTATACACCTGCCGAATATATGAGGGAATTCAACGAACAAGTTACTGTCGCAATTCAGATTGAGACGAAGAACGGGATTGAGACAATCGATGAAATTCTTGACGTTAATGGCATAGACCTGATCACCTTTGGGCCTCAAGACCTTGCTCAATCTCTGGGGCACCCCGGTCATGCTGATCACCCAGATGTTTTAGATGCGATGAGTGCGGTGGTAGAGGCTGTTCATGCACGAGGTCGCTTGATGTCTTCTGACGTAGAACGAGGCATTAACTTAGTTCAGTGGTTGCCAGATCATCTGAAAAACTGGCTTGCGGATTCCAAAGGCAGATAACCGCTATATGTTTTACGGTACTTAAATTATCACTTGGCGAATCATCTAATGAACACTACTACATCTCAAACTAGATATGAACCTGTGCCTGGATGGGCAAAATTGCCTATGGGTGTGACATTCCGTGGCGATGCTACGTCCGTTGCTGTGGATTCGAAAGATAATGTTTACGTTTTTAATCGAGGCACAGAGCCTATCGCTGTATTCGATGTGGATGGCAATTTCTTAAGAGGGATGGGTCACGGTGAGTTTGTGAGGCCGCACGGCATTGAAATTGATCGCAATGACGATCTTTACCTTGTTGATGATAATGGCCATTTTGTTCAAAAGCGGACTAATGAGGGGCAATTGGTTTTTACGATAGGCACAAAAGGTGAACCATGTGATTGGCAGAGCGGAGGACTGTTTAACCGCCCAACGGATGTGGCTATTCATCCAGATACAGGAGAGTTATTCGTATCAGACGGCTACGGCAATTCACGGATCCATAAATTCGACCCTGATGGCCAGCATATGATGTCCTGGGGTGAACCTGGGACCGATTCGGGGCAATTTAGCCTTCCTCATAACATCAGCATGCTTGGTTTGGACAAAGTCGTTGTTGCTGATCGCGAAAATTTCAGGCTGCAGATTTTTACCACTGGTGGTGAATTTGTTGAGCAAATTCATATTCATCATCCGATGTCAGTTACCCAAGGTAAAGGTGATGACGACAACTTGTACGTCGGTGAGATGATTCCGCCGCCTGTTCAGCAAGGGGTGCGTAATCTTGGTGCAATGATTGCGGTACTTTCCTCTGAAGGAGATTACCAGCAACATTTAGGCGGGCCTTTGCCGGGTGAAGGAGTCTCACAGTTCACTGCACCACATGGGGTATCGACTGATTCCCAGGGATCTGTTTACGTTGCGGAGGTGGCGTGGACGAACTACTTTTCCAATCCCGATAATTCAGGAATGGAAACCCCACCTCTTGGTGAGGTCGTCAGCCTTCGAAAGTGGCGACGTTTGTAAGTGTCGGAATTCATGTCTTTGATTGTCACTTAAGCGTAAAAGAGATTAGGAACTTATTATGGTCCAGCCTGCAACTTCAAAAACTGTTTATCAACCCGTGCCGTTTTGGGCAAAGCTTCCGCATCCTATGTTTTTTAAGGAAGCTACTTCGGTGGCCGTCGATTCAAGTGATAACGTCTACGTTTTTAATAGAGGTGATCACCCAGTCATCATATTTGATCGTGATGGAAATTTTCTTGAAACATGGGGCGCTGGTGAATTCGTTCGCCCGCATGGGATCACAATAGATGGTGAGGATAACCTGTATCTGGCCGATGACGACGCGCACGTGGTTGAGAAGCGAACTAAGGATGGAGAACTTATTTATCGATTAGGCGAAAAGGGCAAACCTGCAGCGTGGCAGGAAGGGGATCCATTTAATCGTCCGACTCACGTCGCAATTCACCCGGACTCAGGGGATCTTTTTATTTCAGACGGATACGGGAATTCCAGAGTGCATCGGTACGATTCTGATGGTAATTACATCAAGTCATGGGGTGAGCCGGGTTCCTTACCTGGGCAGTTTTCGCTTCCACATAACATTGCGATGAATGGCTCGGATAAAGTCACCGTAGCCGATCGAGAAAATTTCAGACTTCAAACCTTTACGATCGATGGCGAATTTGTACAACAAATCCATTCCCATAGGCCTATCGCGATTATTAATGGCAACGGTTCGGATACCAACCTTTATGTTGCAGAGGCTGGTCCTCCTCCCGTGCAAGAAGGTGTTCGTAGGCTTGGCCGCCGAGTTGTAGTTATGGATCGGAACGGTACCGAAATGACGAGGTTTGGAGACGAATTTGGGGGAGAGGAGCACGATCAATTCATTGCACCCCATGCGATAGCAGTTGACTCCGAAGGCTCGGTATACGTAGCTGAAGTCTCCTACACGGCATTTGGCTCGCAGCAAGACCCCGTGCGCGAGGTTACAAGTCTTCGAAAGTGGAAACGCGTGAGCGGCTAGATGGTCGGAGTAATTGGAATTGGTTAATGAATCCAAGAAAGGCAAGCTGTCATCAAAAGAGATTGATGAGTTCCTCGCCTTGCCGATTATTGCTCGAATTGCAACCATTAAACCTGATGGGGCACCTCACGTAGCACCTGTATGGCAGCAATGGGATGGCGAAGCAATGTGGGTGATTCCTCGCAGTCGATCTAGTTGGTATGGGAATTTGAGCCTTGAGCCACGAGTATGTATTTCCTGTGCAGACGATATCAATCCGGAACATGCGCGGGTGACTATAGAGGGTATTGCGGAGGTTGTTGCAGGTCCGATACCACTTATAGGGCAAGTGAAGCAAATTGCCGATGAAATGGCTATTCGATACATGGGACCGGAAGGTCCAAGTTATGCAGCTAAGACTGCGGACCGGCTTAGATATTTAGTGAAGGTCACGCCAACGAAAATAACTTCATGGCGTGGCGAATGGCATAAGCGTTACATAGTCACTGAATAGCGCTGTCCTTGGTGGAGATAGTTTCTCTTAGCCATTGGACGCAGCAAGTGAGTGTTTGGAACCCCATATTCTTATTTGAGATCCATGTTCTTGGTAGTGCAGGACCGTACATAAATCAATAAATTCTCTGAACGGTTCGTTCGGTTCGAAGTATCCACTGGGAGCTTTGGCTAGTTGGTCTCGTAAAGACCTGTGAATCTGTTCCATATCTTCTATTATCTGCCGGGACGTACGGCCTTTTTTGTTCTGCGTCGCATTCTTGTTGAACTCGTCGATGTCGCTAATAGGTTCGATTCGATTTCTATCCAACGCGTTGACCAATTCCCATTCCCAGGTGGTAACGTGGCCAACTATATCGGTGACCGCGAGTTCATTTAATACTCCTGGCTTAGACATGTCCTCACTTACTAGACGGTCAAGCGAGGTCCGGAATTGTCTCCAGTTATCATCTATTGCAGCTAAGACTGCGCTTTTTCTATCTTTCACATTTTTCTCCGAGGTATTGAAATGCGTTGACAGGATACGTCAGGAGAGCTAGCGTGGCGACCCTGCGTTAATTCGCTTCAGGACTTATCAATTAATTGGTGGTAATTACATGACTATTGTTGGTGAAGGCAAATTTCAATATGAAGTAGACCGGGACTGGCTGCGTAACAAACCGGCCTTTTGGGAACTCGGGCAATGTGCAGATGTTGGAGTTGATTCGAAGGACCGTATCTGGTTGTTCAGTCGATCAAAACATCCAGTTACATGTTGGTCAACTGATGGTCAATTCATAGGATCATGGGGTGATCTTGGACTGGATAAAGGGGAATTTCGAGTGCCGCACGGGGTTTTCATTGATGGCGATGACCATATCTGGCTCGCTGATCACCAGACTCATCAGGTTACTAAACATAATGAAAACGGTGAAATTCTCAAGGAATTAGGCGTGCATGGGTATGCCAGTATTACAGTGACAACAGTGGGTGGTAATGGATTGCCATTTAATAATCCAACCGGGCTTGCGACTGCGACTGATGGTCGATTGTTTGTCTCAGACGGTTATGGGAATCGCAGAGTTCATCGTTTTAGCTCAAGCGGTGAACTTGAGCATTCCTGGGGTGAAGCAGGTACCGGTCCGGGGCAGTTTTCGATTTTGCATAAAGTTGGTGTTGACAAAAACAATAAGGTTTACATTTGTGATCGTGAGAATAATCGTATTCAGATATTTGACGTTGATGGCAATTATCTTTCTGAGTGGAATGACGTGGTGGGTCCTGGCGACATTTTCTTTGATGACGAAATTGCCTATGTAGTCGAGCAGGGTGGAGGCAATGGGATTTCGATATGGACTTTGGGCGGTGAGTTGATCACTCGATGGCGTGGTAACGCAGACGCGTGTCAAGCTGCGCATGGAGGGAGTTTCGACTCTAATGGCAATATTTATGTTGCCGAAATTGGCGAGCCAGGCCAAGGTCAGCGCGTGACGAAATTTAGCTTAATTTAGGGAACTATCAATTATTGTTATCGGGGCATGTGTGTTCGGTCCCCGAAACTATTAGATGAGTAGCATTGACGTGAAAACCATGTCGGTTGTGGACCTTGGAAATGAATTCTTGGACCAATTGATTGTCAAGTGGCATAGTTCGACTGCAATTGGTGCATAGCAGATGATGATGGTTTGACTGGCTTATCCATTCGAAAACAGTGTCGCCAGGGCTCATTCGTGATTCCGCAATAAGGCCCACTCGGGAGAGATCACTTAACACTCGGTAGACAGTTGACTGGTCAAATGTTTTCTTGGTTGCGTTCAGGTTCCGGATAATTTCGGAGGCTGTCATGTGGCTATTGGTTGCCCTAAGAACATCTATGACAGCTGTGCGTGTGGGTGTTGCCCGAAGACCAGATCCGCGGAGAGTTTCGGTTGAGGAGTTGTTTGATTCGGGCATTTAGTTGAGTGGTTTATGTAAACGTAATTTTTAAGTTTTAGTTAACTTGAAATGGATATTTGAAAGCTGCTAGGCGTTTGGATTACATTGACTGGTTTGGGAAAATTATTTTTATCAAAAAAGCCCCCGATCTCACGCCAAGATCTGGGGCTTTTTTGGTGATTGCTTCAGGAACTATGCTAGCAATTCTCGTAGTTCAGCAACATTTGCATCACCACGAAGGCGTCCGAGAGCCTTACGTTCTATCTGGCGTATCCGTTCACGGGTAAGGTTTAACTCCCCGCCGATTTCTTCTAGTGTTCGAGGTCGTCCATCGAAAAGGCCGAATCGTAGTTCTAGGACTCGTCGCTCTCGATCTTGAAGGTGCCCTAAAACACGGTCAACTTGTTCGCGCATTGATGATTGAGCTGCGACATCAGCTGGTGCTGGAGCAGAACTATCCTGAATCAGATCACCAAGTTCGTTTTCAGCGTCTTCACCGATCGGTGTTTCTAAAGAAACTGGTTCCTGGGACATCTGAAGTATTTCAGATACTCGTTCTAGTGAAAGCTCGACTCGCTCTGATAACTCTTCAACGGTTGGCTCACGATTCAACTGTTGCCCAAGCTCTCTACGTGCCCTCATGATCTTATTTAATGTTTCTACGACGTGAACCGGTATACGAATTGTTCGTGCTTGGTCTGCAATTGCCCGAGTGATACCTTGACGGATCCACCATGTGGCGTAAGTGCTGAATTTGAATCCTTTGCGGAAATCGAACTTTTCAATCGCACGCATCAGTCCGATGTTTCCCTCTTGTATGAGATCCAGCATCGACAATCCACGATTGAGGTGTTTTTTGGCAACACTCACTACGAGTCGCAAATTTGCTTCGCCTAGATGGCGTCGTGCCTTTTCACCTTCCTCTCGCACACGCATTAGGTGAGCGTTTAGTACGGGTGTTAATGGCTCGAGGGATGCCAGGAATTTAGGATTGCCTACTTCATCCGGCAGGTTTTCTAAGATGGGGTCGATACCGAGTATATCGACCACATCAGAAGCAAGTAACCGTGGTAAAACAGATAGTTCGACTACTAGTTTGTGTGCCTCGTCAGGCTCTACGCCCAACGCGTCGGAAAGATAGTTGGTCACCTCGTCTTCGCGCTTGCCGTCAACAAGGACTCTAAGATCAGGATTGGTAAGAGCTGACCCAAGGGTGACCGGTGCCTCAAGCCCCAGGTATTTAGCTATCGCAGATGCGGTATCAGCTATCGGGGCCAGTTTCAAAAGAATATCGGTTATGAGCGTAAAGGAGTCCGGGGTTCCAACCTCTATATCACCCTGTATTTCCTTTTCAATCGTTTCAAGGCGTTGGGCAAGTTCGACCGCACGCGCAAGGACAACTTCATCAGCGGCTGTTAAGAGTGCTACACGGCCGATTTCTCTGAGGTACATCCGAACGGTGTCTTCTGTCAGTTCGGATTCTTGGATTTCCTGTTGAAGAGCGTTGGTGATGCTTGTCGTGGAGTCTGATGCCCGCGCTGCTTCCCACATATCTAGTTCTGAACGAGTTACGGCCGTAGCGCCGCTTTCGGTTACCTGGTTTGCCTCATCTTCTGTACCCTCCATGCGTGTTAGAGCCGGGGTGTACTTATTTTCTCCTTCGAGCGCGGCCGAGATGTCATTTACATCTGATGGCCGTTGTTTTTGAACCAAAGGGGTTATTCCTTCCGGGCTTTTACTGCCCGTGTCTGAGCCAAAATTTGAGTCAAACTCTCGTTCTTACAATCACTTTCGCAATTCAGTCAGTCTTTCATTCTACGACATTAGCTACCCGTACTAAAAGGGGTAAGGATGAAATTGATGTCGAATTAAATACTTACGTCACGCAAACCTTATTGACGAAATTAGTGTAAGTGTCTATGCACGAAGTAGCCTAGTCCCAGTTGATGACGAACTTTCCTGGCGCTCCCGCTGAGAATTTTTCGTATGCAACAGCCGCTTGCTCTATGGTGGATCGGGAAGTAATAATCGAACCGAGAGGTACATTTCTTTCAGCGGTATATCGAGCCGCTTCGGCTAATCCGAATGTTGAAAATGTCCACGATCCGAGAAGCGTCAGATGGCGATGTATGATTTGTGGCGAAGGCTGAAATGTAACTTCCCCGCCTTCTCCGACCATGCAAGATCGACCAAATATCTTTGTTGATTCCACTGCTGCAACGCGCGTTACGGCCAGCCCAGCTGCCTCTAGGCTTGCGTCAGCTCCTTCACCATCAGTCAAATTCTTTATCTGTTCAGACACATTGTTATCAGATGCATCGATTGTTGCCCAAGCTCCGGAATCTGCAGCCATGTTTAGCCGTTCCGGTGAAATATCAACGGCAATGACACGGGCCCCCATTTCGGTTCCGAACATGGTGGCGGCAAGTCCGACCGGTCCTTGTCCGAACACAGCGAGGACATCCCTGCCGGAAATATCTAGCTTTTTTAATGCTTGAAACGCCGTACTGGCTCCACAAGCTAGATAAGCACCTACCTCGAAATCAACTTCGTCAGGCAGCGGGACGCATGTGGATTGGTGAGCGACCATATAATCGCCGTGTCCCCCGTGCATCGAACCTCCGTAATATTCTTTCTTATCGACGACTTTGCAAAGTTGTTGCCAACCGGTGAGGCAGAATTTACATTCTCGGCACCCTTCATAATGATGTTGGATGATCCTGTCTCCGACTTTCAGCCCTTTTACATTAGGTCCTAGAGCCATGATTTCTCCGCATGGCTCGTGTCCGGGTCGTATGAGTTGGCCGTTGTATTCATTTGGGGGTTTCCCGCGGTACCTGTTGAAATCAGACCCGCACAAGCCGGAAGAACGGAGTTTGATCAAAACTTGCTCTACACCAGGGTCAACATCCGGAAAATTTATGACCTTAGCGACGCTATTTCCGTGAAATGCCAGTCCACGCATGCGTAAATATCCTGACTACCATGAGAGAATTTGGTGACGAACAGTCGTTTTTGTCGGTTGCTGCAGTGTATATCAGCCTATAGTGGCGTATTAATTTTGCGGATCGCTCAAACCGGCAGTAAGCTTCATCCGCCCGAATAATATGACATAACAATGGCAATGCCGTGATTAGGATCTTCAACAATGGTGGAAACGTTTAGTTACGACACTCTTTTTTCAGAGACTTCGACAGATACTCCTCTCAACCCTGCAGCGCATGCAAAGTATGATTTTGCAGTTGCGTACCCAGCGCCTGAGACTCTTCCCATGGACGGTCTGATTCAGGCACTTCAGACTGCGGTTGATTCAGACAGCGAAAAAGTTTTGGCCGAGATGGCTTATTACCCACAGCAGTTGGGAGCCCTTGAACTACGCGAGTTTACGGCCCGTAAGCTCGCCGAAGATCGTGGCTTCAGAGTTTCTCCTGAAGAGATAGCATTGACCAATGGATCTGGCGAAGCAAATGGTTTGGTTATACAAGCCCTTACGAACGAAGGCGACATCGTATTGGCCGAGAAGTTCGTATACATGGGAACTACTAATCAATTGCGTCGGTTCGGAGCTGATGTCCGAGGTGTAGAAATAGATGACGGAGGGATTATTCCGGAGGCGCTAGACGAGCAAATCACTAAATTGGTTGCTATTGGTGAAAACCCAAAATATCTGTACACCATTCCTGAACACCAGAATCCGACTGGATCGACTCTTTCTGCAGATCGTAGAAAGGCGATTATTAAAATCGCACACAAGCACAACATGCCCATACTCGAGGATGACTGTTACGTCGATCTGAGATATGACGGAGAGGTCCAGCCAGCTTTTAGGACATTGGATGATTCAGGGATCGTTGTGTATGTGGCCTCGTTCTCAAAATTGCTGGCCCCTGGCTTACGGTTGGGGTACTTTACCTGTGCGCCAGATCTTATGAGAAGGGCGCTCAGTTTTAAGATTGGTAGCGGGCCTAATCAGTTTGCATCAGTTGCGATCGAAGGATTCCTTCGAAGGAATCTTGATTCCCACCGGGATAATTTCAATCCAGTCTTGAAGGCTAAATGTAACTCAATGGTTACAGCTTTAGCAGAACATTTTGGTGATACTGGTGCCTCCTGGTCGATTCCGAAGGGCGGCTGTTACGTTTGGCTTGAAATGCCTGAGGAATCGGATATAGCAAGCATTCGCGATGAAGTGTTCGAACAGGGCGTAGGTTATGTAGCAGGGCCAAACTTCGAAGCCGATGCTTCCGGTCGGATTGGGAAGAATTGCGCCCGATTATGTTTTGCTTTTGAATCTGTAGAAAAAAATGCAGCGGGGATAGCGTTGCTTGCGCAATTGTTCAAACAGCACGGGGCAATGTAATTGGACTGTAATTTCCACACTTGTCGATTTTATTTATCCAGAAATGAAACAGCGGGTCTTTAAGGCCGCTCCTCATCGTCGGATTGACTAAAGGTGTGTGATTAACCGTTGTTAACTTAAATTTATTGCCTGTTGTTGTTGTTGTTGGATATAAATTCAATGAACATGCTTGTCGAATTGGAAATATGAGGAACTCTTTTGATCGTCACCACTAAACTGAATTCTATAGCTCGTAAGATGGTTGCCCGGAACAAAGGTATTCTTGCGGCAGATGAAAGTAACGCGACGATGACCACGCGACTTGAAAGTATTAAGGTTGTGTCCACGCCAGAGTCACGACGGCAATGGCGTCAGCTTCTGTTTCAGACTCAAGATATAGGCGATTTCATTTCAGGCGTCATCATGTATGACGAGACTATTCGCCAATCAGATGATTCAGGCAAAAGATTTGTCGAACTGTTGGCTATGAGCGACATTCTTTCCGGTATTAAGGTTGACAAGTCAACCCATGATCTTGCAGGTGCACCCGGAGAGTTCATTACAGAAGGTCTTGATGGAATTCGTGATCGACTAGCTCATTACTACGAGATGGGGGCTCGATTTGCTAAATGGCGTGCTTTGCTAACTGTGGGTAATGGCAGACCAACTGACTATGCGATTCATACGAACGCGCATGCACTTGGTCGTTACGCGGTTATTTGCCAAGAGCAAGGTCTGGTTCCGATCGTTGAACCTGAGATATTGATGGATGGGTCGCACAGCATTGCAGAATGCCGATCAGCCACCAAACGATCGCTGATAGCAGTTTTTGAAGAACTGATAGCACAGCGCGTTGAGCTCGGAGGGATAGTTCTTAAACCGAACATGATAATATCCGGCTCCGAAGCACCTAATCGAGCGCCAGCAACCGAGGTGGCTAGGCAAACGATCGACTGTTTGTTAGAGACTGTACCTCCTGACGTTCCTGGGGTGGCTTTTCTTTCAGGTGGTCAGGGAGATGAAGAATCGGTCGTAAACCTTGATGAGATTAACAAGATTGCTGCTAACGAACATCTTCCCTGGGAACTGACCTACTCGTATGGTCGTGGGCTGCAGGCTGCTCCACTTGTTGCGTGGCTCGGTAAAACGGAAAATGTGTTAGCAGGCCAGATTGCTTTTCGGAAACGCGGACTTGATTCAAGTGCCGCTCGTGAAGGTGTTTTCGCTTGATTGGCACTCTGTTCTCCGATGCTTTTCACTCACGCGTGCCAAATGGATTGTCAGTTCGGTTTTAACCTGTCGATTATGGGATACACGTAATTATTCTCAAAATCATCAGCGATTTTAATATCTAAATCATTCCCGGTTAGAGAATAAATCTGTTGTGGCGTTCTTCAAACAAACCAGAGTATGATTCAGGTTATGATCCCAGAATCTATTTCCGACCTTGTGGCGGCGCGTGCAGCCGAGATAATCAAGACGCGACGGCAATTTCACGCAATTCCCGAGCTTGGGTTTGAGGAAAATGATACGGCCGCGGCTATTGCTGATCGCTTGAAGGCTGCAGGACTTGAGGTTGAAACTGGAATTGGCAAAACTGGGTTGGTTGGCGTCCTGAAGGGTGCCAAATCGGGCCGAACCTTGATGATTCGGGCTGACATCGACGGGTTACCGGTCACAGAACTAACGGGATTGGATTTCGCTTCTACCAATGGCCGTATGCACGCTTGCGGCCACGATGGGCACATTACGATGGCTATTACGGCCGCTGAAATTCTCTCAGGGATTAAAGATCAATTGGCAGGGACGGTAATATTTGTTTTCCAGCCAGCTGAAGAGGTCGTCATGGGTGCGCTCGCGATGATTGATGATGGCCTGTTTGAGAAATACCCTGCAGATCGCGTTATCGGCACGCACCTATGGAACCAGATTCCCACGGGAGTGATTGGTGTCAATCGTTCAACTGTTTTTGCCAGCGCCGATCAATTTCGCCTTACTGTTCATGGCAAAGGAGGTCATGGGGCTATGCCGCACATGGCCATTGATCCTGTTGCTGCCATTGCTGAGATAATTACGACTTCGCAGACCGTTGTCAGTCGAGAAGTCCCCCCAAACGAAATGGGTGTGCTGACGTTCGGTCAAATACACGGCGGATCCGCTCCAAATGTAATCGCGGATAGTGTGACTGTCGAGGGAACTGTTAGAGCCTACACTTCTGATATCCGTGTCCAGATTATGCAATCTCTTGAGCGCATTTCTAGTACGGTCGCTTCGGCGATGCGGGCTTCCTCTACATTCGAGCGTATTCATGGAGCTCCGCCTGTTATCAATGACCCTGAAGTTGCAAGCTGGGTCATTCGCCAGGCAAGTTTGGTGGTTGGGGAAGGCAATGCTAGAGAGTGTGAACCGGTCAGTGTTGGAGATGACATGGCGGAGTTCAATGATCGTGTACCGGGTGTGTATTTTCTCCTGGGAGCAGCTTACGACGATGCGACCGTGGTGTCGCGTGGGATCGAAGGACATCACAACGCAAGATTCGATTGGAACGAAGAATGTTTATCGTTGGGTGTAGAGGTGTTTGTGCGTTCGACTGTGGATTTTCTGGCGTAAATCGATACTAGTAGAACTTTTAATTCATTCGACGTTCGACTACGCGTATTCCGATCAAAGATTTATGTTTGAGATCACAGGTCATGTAATTGGGAAAATACTGAGCTTAAACTACCGGTGCAGCGCCGCCGTCTACATTGATGGCCGTTCCGGTTATATAACTTGCTCGGGCAGATGCGAGGAAGCAAATTACTTCACCGGCCTCCTTCGCCTCTCCTATGCGGCCAAGCGGAACGCTTGAGCCGAAACTCTCCCAGTGGTCTTCAAGTGAATAGCCTGGGTTTTCGGCGTGCATCGCTTCCCAGCGGGTTCTATGCTGACCCGACTTAAGAACACCTACGCATATCGTGTTCACCCGTATGTTATGTTCAGCGAGTTCTCCAGCCCATGATTTTGTTAGAGAAATGCCTGCCGATCGCGATAATGATGTTGGTTGCGCACCAGGGCTGGATGCTTTTCCTCCGGGCGTAGTGGTGTTGACTATTGCTCCAGAACCGGATGCCTTTAGATGGGGTAGAGCAGCTCGTGCGCAGTAAATGGCACCGTAAATCTTGATACCAAAGTCTACCTTTAGATCATCGTCCGTCATATTCTCTAACGTGGTGGAGGACGAAGTACCTGCATTGTTCACTAGAATGTCTACACCGCCGAATTTTTCCACGACTTTCCTAATCATCGCCTGTACGTCGGACTCGATGGACACATCAGCAGTTACACCAAAGACAGAGCCACCCGATTCAGATGTGATATCGGCGACAGCTGCGTCTATTTTCGACTGTGACCGCCCGACAATAGCGACTTTAGCTCCTTCGCTCGCCATCGATGTTGCTGCTGCCTTGCCGATACCGTCGCTACCGCCGGTTATGATCGCAACCTTGCCTTGTAGTCCAAGATCCATGGTGTGAGTTCCGTTCTTTAGCACTGTCTAGTGTGAAATACAGACGTCGATTAACCACTACTGTATAGGTCGTTATTTTGATTAGGCTGTCGATTATAAAGATGAAAACCAGAAAACAAATAACAATACGTTTTAACGCTTGTGAGTTGTACCCTTAGCGTTTGCATGATTTACATAACAGGAAAAAATTAGATAGGCGTTGGTGTAACAATCCTGTAATCTCACTGATTTCAGACCTCCAGCGAACACTAGGTTGGTAACACAAGTGAAGAGCGGTCAGCGATACGAACCACTTACGGTGCCGAGAAGAGTGATTTTGGGGCCAGGCCCCAGCTCTGCAAACCCAAGGGTGCTTCGCGCTATGTCGCTACCAATCATCGGATATCTTGACCCTGCATTTTTTGACTTGCTTGACGAACTTAGCGGAATGCTTAGTCAGATATTTCGGACTAAACAGTATGCCTTTTCTGTCGCTGGCGCTGGTTCAGCCGGTATGGAAGCGGGTCTTGTTAGCCTTGCATCCCGAGGCGACACCGTGATTATTTGTTCTTATGGCTATTTCTGCGAACGTCAGATCATTATGGCCGAGAGACTTGGGTTAAACGTCGTAGCAATCCGAACTGAATGGGGTAAGTCGATGGACCCCCAACTTCTTGCGGATACATTGAGGGATCATCCTGAAACACAGCTTGTTGTCGGTATTCACGCTGAAACCTCGGCAGGAACTATTCAGCCAATCGCCGAATTTGCTCAGCTGGCTCATGAATCAGGTGCGCTGTTTATGACCGATGTTGTTACATCGCTGGCCGGTTGTGAGCTTGAATTTGACAAATGGGAGCTTGATTTCGCGTACTCGGGATCACAAAAATGTTTGGCTGCACCTCCTGGGATTTCTCCAGTTTCGTTGTCCGAACGAGCACTTAGCTATATTCGCAATAGACCAAACCCGCCTTCATCCTGGTATTTAGATTTATCGTTAATTGCGGATTATTGGGGCCCTGATCACATAGCTCATCACACTGCGCCTGTAAGCATGATCTATGGTCTGCGCGAAGCGGTTGCGATGGCTTTGAATGAAACGCTTGAAGTACGCTGGAGACGCCATGAGGCGAATGCTGCTGCATTACGAGCCGGCCTTAAAGCTTTGAAACTTGAATTGCCAATTTCTGAAAAAGATCGCTTAGATCAATTAACAGTGGTCAAGTTGCCCCAAGGCGTTGATGATATGAAGCTTCGCATGCAACTTATCGAAGAGTATTCAATCGAGGTTGGGCGAGGTTTGGGTAAGTTTGCGGGCGAAGTTATACGGATAGGTTTAATGGGTGAATCTTGTGTGCCCGCAAATGTGTTCGCATTGCTTAATGCCCTTGAGAAGATTCTGCCCGAACACGGATGGGAGGTAGCACGGGGATCTGCCATCTCTGCTGCTAGCGCGCAATTGGCCGAAAACCCTTCGCCGTTGTATTCTGCCTAGCGCGCTAATGGTCTATTCGAGTCCGTAGGCTTCGTCGAGTAAATCTACAACATATCGTACGGAGGTCGTGCGTTTTGACGAATTTTCAATTGCGACCTCGGCAAGTGCAAAATCAAGTTGCATAGCGCAGCCGGGGTTGCCGGTGGTAACGATATTTGCTCCTGTAGCGATTACGTTTGTAACTTTGCGCTTACCGAGTTGGGCCGACATCTCTCTCTCCGTCAGAGAGTACGTTCCCGCTGACCCGCAGCACATCCCCGGTTCGCTTAATTCTACGAATTTTAGACCTGGAATTGATTTCAGGATTGTGCGAGGGGCATTTGTTATCCGTTGAACGTTCATTAGATGGCACGGGTCTTGATATGTGACTGTGACGTTCAAGATGTTTTTTGGAGTTTCGAATCCATATTCGATGAGAAGCTCGTGTATGTCTTTCGTTAATTCCGCTATCTGGCTGGCACGAGAGGAGTATTCCGCATCTTCAGCGAGAAGTTCATCATATCCTTTCATTGCTGCACCGCAGCCAGCCGAAGCAGAAACAATCGCATCGGGGTTGATGGACAGAAATGAATCGATATTTTTCTTTGCCATCCTGATGGCGGATTCTACTTCACCTGAATGGGCATTGAGTGCCCCGCAACAGCCCTGTTGTTTCGGGAGGTGCACCTCTATGCCATTCCTATTTAATACTCGCACGCTGGCTTGGAGGGTTTTCGCGTGAGTTAATGTCATGACGCAGCCTGCGAGCATTACGACCTTAGCTTTGCGTAAGCCGCGTGCCGGGTAGATCTGATTTTTTGCTACGAAAAAGTTTTTGGAAGGTTGAGGTAAGTACTTGTCGGCCAATTCGGCCTGGCCAGGCAGTAGCTTTAACAATCCAGAACCACGTGCAATGGTGCGTATTCCCGATTTTCTGTAAAACTTGAGGGCGTAACCTAACAAACGCAGCTTTCTAGGAGACGCCAGTAGTGTGTTGTAGCCGATTGATCTGATTGTTCGTTCTATGAGAGGTCGTTTGGCGTGCTGTTTTACTTGTGCTCTCGTTGCCTCCATAAGCTTGCCGTATTCGACGCCCGAGGGACATGCAAGTTCACAAGCACGACATTGTAGGCACCTGTCCCAGTGGCCTACGACTGACGAATTCATATCGAGTCGACCTTCATTGACTGCTTTCATTAGTGCAATGCGACCACGTGGTGATTCCGCTTCCAATCCGGTCTCCAAGTATGTTGGACAGGCTTGAAGGCAGAATCCACAATGGACGCATCTGTACAGGTCTGAATCTTGGGGTGAGTGGGGGTCCGAGAATCCAGAAAATGTTCCGGCTGGTCCAATAACATTTGGAGTGGGCATGGAGTTGTTAAATCTTTCCGACAAATCTTCCGGGGTTAAGCGTTCTGTATGGGTCATATTGATTTTTGATGCGTTGCATCAAGTCGATTGAATTGCCCACATCGCTGAAAACATCCATGTTGTACTTAACGTCTAGAGGGCATTTTTCTATTAGGTATGTTCCTTGATGCTTCGCTATCGTAGACACAGTTGAATTTATAAACGTAGAAGATTCTGCATCGGTAGCGATATTTGCGACCGCTGTCATAGCCCCAAATCCGAGATCGCAAACAGTAGAAATCCGTTTATCCCCCCCGCTATTACTAGCTCCTATCTCGTGAGAGGCGGCTAAGGCATTGCTTGTGCGTGAAGTCATTCTGATGATGGTATGGGATTTCTTTTCTGCATCTTCTAGCGTTGTCCACGTCACATTTGCATTTATATCGCTTAGGACGGCATATCCAATTGCCCCTCTGGCACCAGCCGCTCCGACGATTTCGTTGACCTGCCTTTCTATGGAGCGCACACCTCCACCGAGTCGAATTAATAGGACCCATACCTCTTCAGTTGCAGATGTTTCTCCAGCCTCAATCATTACCTGTTCAGCGATTGGTCCATGGATTAGCGATATCACCTCCGGGTTGAATAGTCCATTTACAAAGCTCATACCTACGTCTTGAGCTGTATCTTGATTGTCAAACCATGCGATTACAGATTGTTGCTCAGGAGGTGTGGGTAGTAACTTAAACGCGACTTGAGACACCACCCCAAGAGTTCCAAACGCTCCGGTGTGCAATCGGTGCATTTCATAGCCTTGTACGTTTTTGACGACTCTGCCACCACTTTTTGTGACTGTGCCGTCTGCAAGGACGATTTGCATTCCAATTATCCAGTCACGGATACCTCCGGTAGATGATTGACGATGCCCAGATGCGTTAGAAGCTACAGAGCCACCTACTGTCGCCGCAGCGGGATCACGAACCTCGAACGGGAGTCGTTGGCCTTGATCCCCAAGCAGGGTGTTTAGGCTACCGATTGTGACACCCGCGTTGGCAACGACCGTCATATCGCCTGGTTCGTGTTCAATATCCCCTTGAAATTTGGACAGATCTAGTGCCGTATCGTAGCTAGTCGGGATATTTCCGATTGCAATTCGGGTCCCTCCACCCCATGGGATCACTGAGTGACCTTCATCAGTCGCTTTACACAGAGCGTTCGAAATTTCATCGAGAGTTTTAGGGCGCTCGATTGACGAGGGGGTCATGTCATCGACGGAATAGCTCAATATAGTTCTCTAACCTGAGGTTGTCCGGTAACGTTCAAGTGATTTGTGGTTTCCATGGCACAGTATCCCATATATGATCCCCGATGGTAGTTGCTTCGCTAATCGCCTCAATTGGTACGTCCTCCTCCCATGCGATGAGATTTTGTCGTACCTGCTCAAGAGTGCGTGCACCCACAATGCAACTGGAAACAGCGGGGTTAGAACGTACCCAACTTAATGCGAGCGCCATGGGGCTGACTTTATATTTTTCTGATATTGATAGGAATTGTTCCATTGCATCGAAAGCGGGTTCGTTCCAGTAGGTGTTCTTATAGAAATTCACTGCTTTGAAATCATCAGAAAATCGGCCTCCGTCGCGGGTTTCAACTTTGAAATTGCGGTGTTTCCCGAGTAAGAAACCACCTGCTTGCGGAGAGTACACCATTACGCCCACGCCTTGGTCGAGACAGGCAGGGAACAACTCTCGTTCTGCTTCACGGTAAAGAAGGTTGTAGCGAGGCTGTACCGAATGGAACTTGGTGAATCCGTTCTTGTCTTGCGCCCATAATGCTTCGATTAGCTGCGCTCCTGAGAAGTTGGATACACCGATGTAACGGGCTTTGCCAGATCTGACAATATCGTTGTAAGCCTCGACGGTTTCCTCGATTGGAGTCGTGAGATCCGGAGAGTGAATCTGGTAAAGATCTACGTAATCGGTACCTAGACGCTTCAATGAATCGTCAATTGCCCGCATCACGTATTTTTTATTCACACCGACATCGTTCGGCTTAGGCCCGACTTGGCTTTTGCCTTTTGTCGCGAGAACTACCTCTGGACGCCGCGTTTTGATGAACCGTCCAACGTTCTCTTCCGAAAGTCCGTCACAATAGGAATTCGCTGTGTCGATGAAGTTCACTCCGTCTTCAAAAGCAACAGACATGATTCGTAATGACTCTTCGGCGTTTGTCTGTCCTCCGAAATTATCCCCGCCAATACAGTATTCAGAGACCTTAAGACCTGTGTTTCCGAGTCTTTTGTAATCCAACTATTCTGCCCTTTATTTTATTGAGGTCGATAATGGTAGCGTTCCCATGGCTTGTCCCGATTTGGGAGGGTAAGACATTGGAGCTTGCGTTTCGAATTCGTCTGCAAGTGCTCGAACTTCGGCCATTACTTCACTTGGTGCTAATTCAGACCATGCTTCGAGTACACCTTTTACATGTTCGATCTTACGAGCTCCAAAAATCGGAGCCGTCACCCCTGGGAATTCCGATACCCATTGCAAGGCGAGACGAATAGCCGGCTGTCTATGCTTTTCACTGATGGCAATTAATTCTGTCGTCGCATTGAACGTGGCTTTGTTGAAGTACCTAGACTTGAGTCCACCGCCTTTTGAGTCGTCGCGAGCACCGAACTTTGACCCGCCGATCGGTTTGCCACTGTTTCCATGCTGGCCAGTAAGCATCCCACTAGCCAATGGTGAATAAGGGATTACAGCAAGTTCGTGGTCGGCTGCGAACGGAATCATTTCCCGGCCTAATCCAGGCTGCAGGATGTTGAAAACACTTTGGATCGCCTCGAATCGGTACAAGTTGCGTACATCCGATGCCCAGAGACTTTTGGCTAACACCCACGCGGGGAAATTGGAGGCTCCGGCGTAAACAACTTTGCCTTGGTGGATCAAGTCATCGACTGCGCGCAGAGTTTCTTCGATCGGGGTCTCTTCATCCCACGAATGGCAGTAGAGCAGATCGATACGATCGGTTCGGAGTCTCCGAAGCGATTCTTCGACTGCACGAACGATATGGTACCTTGAGGCACCGATATCATTCACGCCAGATCCTACCGCTGAACGGTACTTTGTTGCTAGTACAACATTATTTCGTCGTCGTGAATTGGTTAGATAGTTTCCGATCATCGATTCTGAGCGACCTTCGTTGTAGGAATCAGACGTGTCGACGAAATTGATTCCACCATCCAGTGCCATTCCAAGGATTTTGTGTGCGGTCGGTTCGTCGCATCCCCATGCGTTACCGTAGTTGTCGGTACCGAGGCAGATGTTCGACACCTTTGTGCCGGTGCGTCCTAGTTTTACATATTCGATAGGAATGTTTTTGCTCCATGATGGATGAAATTGGCGTTCTGCTTAGCTAATTACTAGAGTGAATTAATGTGATTTTGCAACTAAAAATAGGCTATATCTACGACTTCTACTGCCTTCATTCTTCCGCAACACTATTTTCAACAAGTATCGGCTGCGGCCCTTCAGGCAGGGGAAGATAAAGATTGATCCCAGAGTCACATAGTCTAGCGAAAAACCTGATAGCTGATTTGTTTATCTGCTCGTATTTACTGCCAGTCTTGTGTACCCGTGGGCCGGAATGACTTATCTGTGATTCCGTATGCTTCACCGTGCACCGCACCGCCCGGGAATACTTTGCCTGGGTTAAATCGTTCTTCTAGTGATGGGACATCGATAGGCGCTTTATCGGGTGATTCACCTATGAAGGCTTTACGCAGGCCAGCCATAGCTTCTAGATCGTCTTCATTGAAGACTAATGGCATATATGCTTGTTTTTCTATCCCTATCCCGTGTTCTCCCGACAAGGCACCACCTGCGGCGACACAAGCTTCCAGAATTCGGGATCCTGCGAGTATGGCTTGTTTGACCTCTTCCGGTTTTCGTTCGTTGAATAATATTGCGGGGTGAATATTTCCGTCACCCGCGTGAAATACATTTGCGACGGTAATTTGGAGTTCGGCTGCAATTTGATCAACCTGTCGTAGGACCTCACGCAACTTTGTGCGAGGTACAACACCATCCACGAGATAATAGGTTGGGGCGATGGATCCGTAAGCGCCAATTGCACCCTTTCGAGTTTCCCAGAGCTTGGTTCTGCTTTCTTCGTCATTGGCTTCGCGAATTTCCATCGCACCGTTTTTATTGCAGATTTCGATAATGGCTTCGGTTTGTTCTTCAACCGATTCTTTAAGCCCGTCAACTTCGATAATGAGGACGGCTTGGGCTTCAACTGGGTAACCGGGATGGTAGAACGGTTCAACTGCGTCGATCGTATTACGATCCATCATTTCGAGTGCTGATGGCACCATTCCTCCGGCGATGATTTCAGAGACGGTGTTGGAAGCAGCGTCCATAGTTGTGAAGGCCGCCAGCATGCTGTGGATGAGTTCTGGTTTTGGTAGAAGACGAACCGCTATTTTAGTTACTATTCCAAGCGTACCTTCTGAACCGACAAATACCCCTCTCAGGTCGTATCCGGTTGATTCCCGTTCAGTTCCGCCAAACCAGGTAAGAGAACCATCAGCTAGAACAACCTCAAGGCCAAGTACATGATTTGTTGTCACCCCTAATGCCAGACAATGCGGACCACCTGCGTTTTCACCTATGTTGCCGCCGATAGTACAGGTCTTCTGACTAGCAGGGTCGGGTGCGTAGAAAAGTCCAAGATGGCTGACTTTTTCAGATAAATGGAGGTTGATCATGCCAGGCTCGACAATAGCGACGCGATTTTCAGGATCGACTTCTATGAGTTTCGTCAGGCGAGTTAGGGCGATAATAACTGAGTTGCGAAGGGCTACAGCTCCCCCTGAGAGGCTGGTACCTGCGCCACGTGCCACTATGTATGCTCCGTGCCTGTTGGCAGTGCGAACAATTTCTGAGACTTCATCAGATGTCGATGGTAAAACGACAGCCTGGGGCATCGCTTTGTCAATCGAACCATCATACTCGTAGACCAAAAGGTCTTCGGGCTTCCAGATTACGTACTGGTGACCAACGATCTTTGAAAGGTCGGTAATTAACGAATCGCTAACTGAAGTTTGAGGTGGCATAGGGTAATTGTTACACGTGTTTGGTTCTGTTACCGAACCTCAGAATATGGCTCCCGTGCCCGTGACTTTGCGCACTATTTCACGATCTTCTTGATCTCGCATAATCTTGGCCGCTAATTTGTTAGGATCTCCCCATTGATCAAGAAGGATTTTCAACAGTCTATCTTTGGTCGGTGCGTGTTCTTCAGTCCCTGAAAGATCCATGAATTCATTCGGGTCGGACTCCAGATCGTATAGTTCAATCTCTACTGGGCTCCCATGTCCATAGCAAAGTTTCCATTTTCCTGACCTTACCATCCCTAGAGGTCGATCAGTGCCGTGGGCAAAATGTTCAGATATTGCAATGTCATTAAGTTCAGATGTATCGCCATGCAAAGCCTGAATTAGCGATTGGCCATCGAGGTCCCACTTTTCCAGTATAACTCCTGCTAAATCAAGGATTGTCGCTACCGCGTCTACATTGGAAACTGCCTGGCCAATACGTAGACCTTGCTTGAAATTCCCAGGCCATGAAATTTGGAGTGGTACGTTTGCCGATTGTTCGTAAAAGGACATTTTTCGCCACAGTCCGTGTTCACCGAGCATATCGCCATGATCTGACGTATGAACAATCACGGTGTTTTCTGCTAGCCCCTGTTCTTCCAGGGTATCCAGAAGGTGTCCGATCTTATCGTCGAGATATGTGCAAAGACCGAAATAAGCAGCGCGTGCTCTAGCGATTTCATCGTCCGTCCAGTCACCATCGAGTCCGAACATTTGGCGCAGACGCCGTGCAGACGGCGGCAATTCATCCAGATGCCCGTCGGGGAGATTCGGCATGGATACATTGTCGGGATAGTATTTTGAGAAGTACGGTTCAGGCACAATGAATGGGAAGTGAGGTGCTATGAACCCGACACACATCGCAAATGGCTTGTCGTGTCGGGTTGGATCAGACAGATATTTGACCGCTGCTTTTTCCATTGCGTCGTCTGCTTCGATCATTGGACTGACCCCATGATCAGCTTCTCTGACCCCGTACCAATCTTCTGTTGCTTGCGGGATTCCATTAGACCATCGAAAGTGCTCGAGTGGCTCTTCGATGTGCGGGTCTCTGGTTAATTGCTCTTCGAAGCCGTGGAGCGTGTCTGGGCCGATAAGGTGCATCTTGCCGTTCAATGCTGTGTCGTAACCCTCATTACGGAGTAAATATGGCCAGGTTAGCCTGTCGACCGGCATTGGCTTAGTGTTGTCCCAAACTTCGTTGGTTGAGACGTATTGACCAGTCATAAACGAGGCCCGAGAGGGTATGCATAACGGCGAGTTGCAGTAATTTGCGTCGAAAGTCACTCCTTGGTCGGCAAGGCGGTCCATATTTGGTGTTTCGATTATTGGATGACCGTATGTCGACGAAAACTGCGCACCGTGTTCGTCGGACATTATTACTAAGAAGTTAGGTTTCGAATTTGAAGTTATTGGGTTGTTCTTTCTTTTTGTTGCCCGTGACAAGGACTTGATTGCGAGATGTGATTATGGGGTAACCACGGCTCGTGTGACTTCGCTGCCTTTCTGGTTGCCCAGCCATTCGGCTGTTTCGAATGCCTTGCCGATCTGATCTAGCGGGAATTCGTGGGAAACCACGCTGGTGAGTGGATACCTATCTGAGGTCCGCTCTAGGAAATCGATGGCATTTGGGAGGATCCATGGGTCGTAGTGTTGAATCCCGTAGAACCGCACCTGATTCTTCACCATCTCTGCGACATCGATCGAAGCGAACGAGTTGGGCGATATGTGTCCTACTTCGAGGTACACGCCTCGCATGCGGACCATTTTTAGCCCCTCTTCCACTACAGCAGGGAAGCCCACGACTTCGATCACCTTATCGGCACCTATGCCGCTTGTAAGTTCCATTACGCGATCGATCCGGGATTCCGGAGTCCCATATTCGTTCATATCGATGGTATGGGTCGCTCCACACTGAATCACTAGGTCGAGCCGAGGTTTCTGACCATCGATCACAATAACTTTGGAGGCACCAAGTTCCTTTGCGACGGCGGTTGCATTCACGCCGAGTCCACCCGCGCCTTGCACAACTACGTTGTCGCCTAGCCGAACACCACCTAGATGCATCGCTTCGTAGACTTGTGCCAGTGCGCAATTTATCGGTGCTGCTGCGGCGTTCGTTATAGAGTCAGGCAGCTTGAATACATAGTTTGGACTGCGCAAGTAGTAATACTGGGCGAATCCGCCGTTGCAGACTGGCCATTCTTCAAGCGGTTTGCGCCCCATCCTGAATTTGCACGCGCCAAATTCACCGCGAAGACAGTTATAGCAGCGAGCGCATGGGAAGAAATATGAGTAGGCAACTCTATCCCCCTCTTTCAGCGGTCGGCGCAGTGAGTCGGTTGTGATCTTGCTGCCCATCGCAGCAACCTCACCCATCATTTCGTGTCCAAATACAAACGGATCTCTCGGCGGGTCTTTTTTGTCCAGACCATCCCCACGCCAGATATGTAGGTCTGATCCACAGACACTGGTTGCTCTCACTCGTATCTGGATGGCGTCCGTTTCAAGTTCGGGAATAGGGAGGTCTCGCATCTCCCAACTCTTATCGGCGTCGTGCCAGACTGCTGATGTTCCCATTTGTGCCATTAGAATCTCCTCTGTGGAGCGCCGAGATTTCGACTCCGGGTGATTTGTGTGAATATGCGTTGTTAAATGTGTTGGCAGCTAATTTATTCGCACAAAGGCCAAGCCACAATATCTAGCAGACCGATTATTTCATTCGACCCTGATGGATTTTCAGAGAATAAAATTCTACGAGCATGTTGCTCGCAGGCTTTTATTAGACCAGTGGGCAGATACAACCGCACAGGCGGATTTTCATCGCAGGTCGGTGATAGTAAATAGCAATTAGCAGGAATTAATGACCACTTCGAACTGGCGATCGCGAGCAGGTACAACATTTCAGACAGAAAAACGTGCGGCATCGGGCTCTCGAGGTATGGTAGTGTCGAATCATCCTCTCGGTTCGGCAGCAGGATCCGAGATGCTCCTTGCGGGTGGTAACGCCATTGACGCAGCAATTGCAGCTTTGTTCGCCCTTTCGGTCGTAGAGCCGATGATGGTCGGTATATTCGGGGCAGGGCATATGAACCTGAGGCTCGCCAATGGCGAGCAACATGTGATTGACGGCTACGCCACAGCACCTGCCGCATCGACCGAGGACATGTATACGCCGATTACCGATTCTGGTCCGGATTATTTGAAAAGTGTTGATAATGCCAGTTCGATGGGTTATTTGTCGATTGGTGTGCCAGGGAATCTTAAAGCTTGGACCGAAGCTCTTGAGACATGGGGGACACTCCCGCTGAGCCATGTTATGGAGCCCGCTATTCGTTTTGCTGCTCGTGGCTTTGAAGCCAGTGCATATCTCCACGAAACCATTAATCAGATGCAAGACATTATCCGTAGATTTCCGGAGACGGCTGCTACCTATATGCCAGGTGGTGTGGCGTTGCAGCCTGGCGAACTTGTTGATCGTTCCGATTACGCCCGAACACTGCAAACCATAGCGGTGAGAGGTTCTGATCATCTATATAACGGGCCTCTGGGTGAGATCGTCTGCGACTACCTTGGACGGAATGGTGGGATTATCACCATGCAGGACCTTGGGGATTACAAAACGGTTCGGCGAAAGCCGGTTAAGGCTGAGTACAGGGGATACGATCTATTCGCCCCGCCACCGCCTTCGGCCGCAGGCGTTCATATTGCAGAAATGCTTAACATTCTCGAAGAGTTTGAAGTCACCAAGATGGGGTTTGGTACTGCTGATTCAATCCATCTGTTACTTGAATCGATGAAAAAGGCGTTTGCTGACCGCAACCGTTATACCGGTGACCCTGATTACGTTGAGGTACCTGTGGATCGGTTGATAGCGAAGCACCACGTAGAGGGCTTCATCGATAACCTGGATATGGACAAAGCATCGCCCGAGATTGATCCTGGATCGAATGAGCCCGATCACACGACTCACATCACGGTTGCTGATATGGATGGAAATATTGTCGCTGCAACTCAAACGATTAATGAACTTTTCGGGTCGAAGGTTACAGTGCCCGGAACTGGGATGCTGCTCAACAACACCCAGCAGATGTTCGACCCGCATCCTGGCCATGCTCTTTCTGTTCAACCTGGTAAGCGGGTTACAAGTAGCATGTCACCTGTAATTGCGCTGCGTGAAGGTATTCCAGAATTTGCAGCCGGACTACCGGGTGGAGTGCGCATATTTACTTCTGTGCTCCAGGTGATTGTGAATCTCATAGATCATAGGATGAGCGTTCAGGAAGCGGTCGAAGCTCCTCGCGTGTGGACGCAAGGGCAGGAGGTTGAGCTGGAGAATGGAATTTCCGAAGCGGTGATGACAAATGTCGCGAAAAAAGGGCATCGAGTTATGCCTGTAAGTGCGATTGGTGGCGGTATGAGTGTTGTGCGGTTTGAGCCTGGAGGAATGTTGTCTGGAGCATCGTGTTGGCGGGCTGACGGTCATGCAGTTGGCATCGGTGGTGGATTTGCCAGATCAGGAGTTCGTTTCCGACCGTCCGCCGATGATAAAGATCAGGTTATCGACATGTCGGATCGTCTTGAAGTAAAAAATGAAGATGGAGATTTAACTTGAACGTTTTTAATCACCTGCTTCGCTGCGTTGACTGTTCGGCGACTCGAGAACCGTCTGTGAAAGACCTGTATTGCGAAGTTTGCGGAGGCCTCTTTAAAGTTGAATATTTGGACCCTCCTGACGGGATGACGCCAAGATTGCCCATGCATGACCCAACACGATCGAACTCGCTTGGTGAGGGTGACACACCAGTTGTTTTGCTTGAGAAAACAGGAGAAGCACTTGGTTTGCACTCTTTATGGGCGAAGTTTGAGTTTATGTCCCCGACCGGTTCCTTTAAAGATCGTGGTTCCGTCGTTCTCACCACGATGGGGCGAGATCACGGCGTCACGGAATTCATTGAGGATTCTTCGGGGAATGCAGGGGCCTCACTTTCAGCTTATGCAGCTGCTGCAGGGTTAAACGCTCATGTTTTTGCTCCATCCAGTGCAGCCAGCGGGAAGTTGGATCAGATACAGATGTTTGGTGCGAGCCTCCACAAAATCGAGGGTCCGCGGCAGGCGGCTACGGATGCCGCCGAAGCATTTGTCAAGGAGCGAGACCTTTGCTACATGTCGCATAATTTAAGTCCTTATTTTTCAGAGGGTATGAAAGCTGCTAGCTATGAGTTAGTGGATGTTTTGGGCGGTGAGATTGACCATGTAGTGTTGCCTGTGGGCAACGGGTCACTTTTGATAGGTATGGTTCGTGGATACCAAGAATTGTTAGCTGCCGGAGTAATTGTCAAGATTCCGAAATTTCATTGTGTTCAAGCGCATGCGGTGCGACCTTTGGTTGCAGCGTTAAATGGGGAACAGTGGTCTTATCATGACGCTTTACCTACAGATGCATCAGGGATAGCCGTATCTAAGCCACCTCGTTTAGCCGAAATGCTCGAAGCAATCAAGTCGACTAACGGGAGTGGAATCACCGTTCCTGAAGAGTCGCTTGGTGCGTGGCAGAAGCGACTTTCCGCGTCGGAAGGCTTGTTTTCTGAGATGACTTCTGCCGGAGCGTTCGCCGGGCTCGAGCGTCTGATCGAATCAGGGGAGATAGAACACGGCTCGAACGTGTGCCTGCCAATCACGGGATCGGGGCTTAAAGAACCTCTAAAAGTAGTTGGTTGATTCGTTGACGTTAATTGGTAGTTCAGTTGTTGGCTTTGGCGAAAACTTTTCGGAAACCTTCGATTGAGCCTTCGATTACCCAATCTTCAACACAGTACGAAGCGCGAAAGAACCCGGATGTGCCGAACCCGACGCCCGGCACTACGAGAACCAGTTCTTTCTGCAGTTGTGCAACGAACTCAGTCTCATCAGGAATAGGAGATTTCGGGAATAAGTAGAAGGCTCCGTCGGGTCTGACACATTCGTAGCCGATATCAGTGAGGGCGCCATAGAGGAGATCGCGTTTCTTCCTGTAAATGTCGATATCAACGGTCGCACGTTGAATACTGGCGACCGCTCGTTGCATGAGGGCAGGGGCATTTACAAATCCAAGCGTGCGCAGTGAGAAGTTCAATGCGTCCATAAGATCGTTTTTACCCGGATCGTTGGGATTCACTGCAGCGTAGCCAATTCGTTCTCCTGCAAGCCCTAGGTCTTTCGAATGGGATGTTGCCACCACAGATCGTGCATGATGATTGAATATGAACGGGTAGGGGGCATCAGTGTAGATCAGCTTCCGGTACGGTTCATCGGAGATCATGTATATCTCGGTTCCGTATTTTTCTTCAGCCCGTTGAAGGGCGGTTGCGATTGCCACGATCGATGATTCAGGGTAAATAACACCTGTTGGGTTGTTAGGGGAATTTATGATTACCGCCCTTGTACGGGGGCTTATCGCAGCTTCGAGCGATTCAATATCTGGAAGCCAGTTCTCATCGCACTTCGCTTCTTTTACTACACCGGATTGGTGTTGGACGTAAAAAATATATTCGGCGAAATAAGGCGCTATTAGCACCACTTGATCATTTTGATCGAGGATGGACCGTAAGATGGTGTTGATGGCTCCAGCAGCTCCGACTGTCATCAAGATCTCTGCGCCGGTTATTGGAACGCCTGATTCCTGGGCCAGAACTTCGGCAATGCTAGCTCTCACCTCAGGAAACCCGCCATTTGGCATGTAACGGTGGGTTCCAGGTGACTCGTCGGCCACCAGGCGGGCCAATTCGGTGCGGAACTCGTCAGGTGGCTCCAGTAATGGATTTCCCAGCGATAGATCGAATACGTTTTCCGCACCGTGAATTTCACGGAGTTCGATGCCTTCTTCGAACATCCGCCTGATCCACGAGCTATCGTTCATCTGTTCTCGAACTTTTCGAGAAATTGCCATTAGGGCTTCCTTTAAATTGCTGTAAAACTATCCGGTACCCCAGAAAGTTTGTTGTTGAACATTTTGTTATGAGTCTGCATTTGGTTTTTTGTCTGACTTGTCACGGGGCTTCTTTTCACCGATCTTGAAGAAATCTTTCATGAATTGAGGCCCACCAGAATAGGGGTTGTCAACCACGTAAGTCCCGGCGATTTTATCGTGCCAACCCTGCCGTTTCGGATCGAGCATCAGCCAGAATATTCCAATGCCGGCGGCAAGATAAGACACGAATTTTCCGATCATTTCTCGGGGAATGGCGGCCGGACCCGGTGTTTGACCTTCCGAATCAACCACGACTATACCTGCGACCCATTTACCGGGAGTGCGACCCCAAATAACTGTCGGAATGATGAAATAACCGAAAAAGAATATGAGGTCTTGTGGTACTGCTTCTTGGCTGAACATCACACCGTTTGCAGCGGGGGCAATGGCATAGATGATCATCATGATGAGTCCAAAATCGATCGTAAACGCGTAAAGTCGACGTATCGGCCCCGCGAAATTCATCGGGTATACGGTCGGTCCGGCGCGCTTGTCGGGTTTTTTCGTGGTCCCAGATGTTTTATCTGCTTTCGATTGCAGATCAACCTTGGATCGAGATCCCGTCGAACACTGGCGCGGTTTGCGTCGTTTTTTACTTTCTGAAGACATATAAACCCAATATTACGGCCCACTGGCCTCCACGGCACTACAAACTCGAATTAGAATCGACGCTAGATTCATTGTTTCGATGATAATCACCGAACTTTAATCACATCGGGATTCAGACCGAAATATGGAGGCCTCACATGGCAGGCAGGCTTGAAGGCAAAATCGTTCACATCACTGGTGGTGGATCGGGGCTCGGGGACGCTATGGCTCGGCTTTTTGGTAAAGAAGGCGCAAGGGTTGTGGTTTCCGACCTGAACATGGAAGCTGCTCAGGGTGTTGCTGATTTGATAGTGCAGCAAGGCGGGGACGCTATAGCGTTGGCAGGAGATGTGTCCTCTCGAGAAGAGTGTGAATCTCTTATCGCCGAAACGGTCAAGCAAATGGGAGGAATTGACGTGCTGGTGAACAGCGCTGGGGTAACTCCCAGATACGCACCGCCCGAATGGGATTTTGAGCAGACCTGGGACTGGGTGGTGAGTGTCAATCTCAAGGGAACTATGATGATGTCACGTTTTGCTGTTGACGAAATGAAGAAGCAAAAGTCAGGTTCGATTGTGAATCTGGCATCGATAATTGGTCTTGTCGGTTACGCACAGGGCATCAGTGATGGATTCAATCCCTACCCGCATACCAAAGGTGGAGTGGTTCAGATGACTAGAGATATGAGTATCGCTCTCGCAAAAGAGGGTATTAGGGTGAACTCGCTGTGTCCTGGATTTACCTACACTCCACTTGTGACAACCCTCATAGAAGATGTCGAGATGCATGAACGGCTGAAATCGCTGCACCCGATGGGCCGGCTTGGACAGCCTGCGGAAATCGCTAACGCAGCACTGTTCCTAGCGTCCGACGAGGCATCGTTTATTACAGGAGCCAACCTGCCAGTAGACGGGGGTTACACAGCACAGTGATTACGAGGTAGGTGCGTGTGGTATCGCATTTTCGGTTGTTGCTCGCTAGATTCGGAAATGACTCCGGACTTACCAAACCTCGATAATTAAAAGATCGATGCAGGGTCCACCACAGATAGCAACTTCCGATTTTCGACTATCCGCTGCAGGTTCGATAAGGCGAACACCACGGCACGTTCGTTTCCCTCACCTGTACCGCCGGCCCAGTGCGGCGTGACGATTGATGTGGGCATATGTAACAACGGATTATTTGGGTCCGTTGGTTCTTCTTCTAAAACATCTAAGCCTGCACCGGCGATCTCTCCGTCCTGTAGAGCCTTAATCAAATCCGTCTCGTTGTGAACGGGTCCACGACAAGTATTGATGAAAATTGCTGTCTTTTTCATTAGATCGAACTCGCGTGAGCCCATCATCCCCCGGGTCGAGCTATTCAACGGAACGTGGACGGTTACGATGTCACTCACGCGTAACAGGTGATCCAAATCGACTGCCTGAGCTCCAAGTTCTCCATCACGGCCAGGCATTAGTTCTATGAGATCGTGGTATAGAACTTCGCAGTTGAATCCCGAGATTCGACGGGATACTTGCCGACCTATATTGCCGAATCCTATGATCCCCACAGTTTTTCCGTTGATCTCCGTGCGGACTGGTAGTTGGTCGACACCAGATCGCCATTTGCCGTCCTTCGTGTTGGTCCACGCTTCCATCATTCTGCGGTAAACACTCAGCATCAATGAGATCGTATGCTCTGAGACAGATATCGCGTTTGAACCGCCGTTATTAGCTACTTTTATGCCTAGTTTGCTTAGACCAATAACGTCTACCGAGTCATATCCGGCTGTGAGGAGCTGGACAAGCTTTAATTTTGGAAGATGTTCTGCAGCATCAAGAGGAATTGAAGCAAGCCATGGGATAGCCGCGTCTGCGTCTTTTAACGCCTCGATTAACTCACCGGGGGAACTTTTCGGATCAGCGACGATCACATTCACGCCGTCGCTGGCATGTTGGTTTAGTAGGTCCCAGCGTCGTTTATGCTCGGCTGTTGAAAGGTTGGCGAGAAAAGCTATAGTTGGCATTTATTACTTCAAATTTGTGTGGTTGACGTTGTTTATTGCGTGAGGATGCAGGGGCTACTACTCGGCAGTCTACTGCTGTTTATAGTGTGCAGGGGTGAGGTATTTGGCTAATCAGGACGCTCGATTCGCACGCCAGATTTATATACGTCCTTGATGTCCCATAGTGCGTTGAGGTTGGATGTTGGGTCGCCCCCAACTATTAGGATGTCTCCCGGACGCCCAGGGGAGAGGGTTCCGGCCCGCTCGCCAGCTGCAATAGATTCGGCCGCATGGCTAAGCCCGGTTACCAGCGCTTCGGTATTCGACAGTCCAGCTTTATTGAGGGCAATCATTTCCTTCACGAATTCACCGGGAGGAAAGGCTCCCCAAGGCGAGTCGCTGCCGGCAATCATCCTCACACCCATTTTGATGAGACGGTTTACCGAATCAACTCGAGTTTCCAGAGAGGCCTTGCTGGAATCAAGACTCGCTTGCTCGTCTTTTGTGAGCCAACCTCGGTTGTATCCCTTTCGTTCGGTGTGATCAATTCCGGCCTGGACCACGTGCAGAGTGGGGTTGACCCAGGCTTTCGCAGCCGCAAGTTGTTCAGCAAGGGGTTCATTGAAGTCGTACATTCCGGTTTCATCTTCGAACACGCAGTGAATTATCATGTCGACACCAGCATCGAGAGAATTCTTGATGCCCTGCATTGACGCACAGTGCGCAGCGGTGAGTCTTCCGAAGTGATGGGCTTCCTCGACTATAACGGCTATCTCTTCGGCCGTGTATGAAGGCCTCAGAGGGTCAGATGACCACGTGGAACCACCAGTGGCCATGATCTTTATAAAGTCTGCACCTTCCTTCACCAACTTACGGACTTCCTGTCGTACACCGTCGATACCATCTGCTTCGGAACCGCAATACCAAAAGTGTCCGCCCGTTATGGTGATTGGGCGTCCTGAGATAATCATCTCAGGTCCTTCGGATAGACCGCTTCGTATCCCTTTCTTTAGAGAAAATGCCACTTTGTTTTTGGCGCCGTTCTCCCGTGCGGTTGTCACTCCCGCGGCAAGGAATGTTTTGGCATTTTTTATTGCCCTCATTAGCAAGATGTCGTCTTCTTCCGCTCCAGTGATATCGCCGTGGGTTCCGTCGCCCGGAGCCATCATGTGGGTGTGCCCGTCAACAAGTCCCGGGAGAATGGTTGAATTTCCGTAATCGCAAACGGTTACTTTTGATCCATCGGGAGCGGAGATTTCGTTCGATGGCCCAATGGCTGAGATCTGGCGTCCGTCCATGAGGATCGCCTGTTCTTTGAGGGTCTTAGACCCTGTGCCGTCGAAGATTCTTGCTGCCTTTATTATGGTGTAGTCGCTATTTGGCTGGGAGTTCAAAAAGTGATCCTTCTACTACCGATGGTAGCCTGCGGACTTTCGGCTAACTATGTCTAGCAGGCATTGTGCGGATTCAGCTAGTCTTGGACGACTAGTTAGCTAAATTACGCCAAGGAGAATCAATGCCGTCTCAAGATTCTCCCGACTGTTAAACTGCAGGCCAGCCATACCGACTTTACGGGCAGTCTCCACG
>Ga0187833_10000510_pt1 | contig 44784 bp, 39 predicted proteins | sample ETNtaG_37_FD_167968 | JGI IMG/M metagenome (GOLD analysis project Ga0187833, IMG submission 167968) | Marine microbial and viral communities from oxygen minimum zone, Eastern Pacific Ocean - ETNP2014_SV_400_PacBio MetaG (Illumina Assembly) | ecosystem: Environmental > Aquatic > Marine > Hypoxic...
TCCCGGGAGGTCACGTTCCTCGGCATCACGTATTAGCATGAGTACGCTGCTCCTTACTACTTTTGACTCTTTATTAGATCAGATGCTACAACTCGTCAAGAGCTCAGAGGAGACTAACCTCTGGCCTGTATAATTTACAGCCCCGATATTAGTCTGACTGCAGCACAGAAGGCTTCTACTGCTTCTTTGAAATCTCTTCGCCTTTCTTCACCGTGACTTTCACTGAAGCAGAATGACAATCTCAATTCATTTAAACCTATGTCTGGATCACGAAGCCTCGCATCGGCGGGATAGAAGTCATACATTGGAATAACAACAATCCCGTGATTGGAGACAAGGTCAGTGATGAAATCGTCACCTGTTGTAATGTTGGGTGAAAGGAATTCAAAGACAGTAAAGAACCCGGCTTGTGGCTGGGTCCACTGGAAGAGTTCAGGCCACTTCCCCAGTCCTTCATCGAGGCCCTGCATCATTATTTCTCTGTTTTCACGATAGACTTTCAACTTCGCCTCTGCCACGGGCCACAGGGATTCAATTCGCTGAAAATTGCTGTCGTGAAGTAGTGCATCGAATCCATATAGTGCTTCAGGGTTGTGAAACAATATGTCCGCGCTGGCCTCGGTGACGAGCAGGTCACGCAAGGAGACTGAAATTTCACCCTTTATCTGAATTTCCGCTTCTGTATACAGAAATCCTACTCTTGGTCCGGGGAATCCGATTTTTGAGCCAGTGAACAGGTGGACAGAAAGTCTCGAGTCCATGCTAAAGAAGGGCAGGGGTCTGTCGTTCTTGCTGGCGTAGCTTATGTAAACGTACGGAGCATCTTCTACCACCAGTACACCGTATTCCTGAAGGACCTCAAGTATCTGTTGACGTCGTTTAATAGAAAAAGAGAAGCCAGCTGGATTGTGACCATCAGGTACCGTGTAGTAAAAAGGTACATATCGACCCGCATTCCTGGCCGACTCAATCTGCTCACGAAGCTTTTCAATGACAGGACCTTCTTTATCCATCTCAACACTAAAGATAGTGGATTGGTTTGAAAGTTCAGCTCTTGCAACAAAGCCTGCGTAGGTGGGTGCATCCGTAATATAGGCAAGTGGAACGCCAGATCTTTCAAAAAGTGAACATAAAAGGCTGATACCGCCAGACGCGCCCACAGTGGGCAGAAGGAAGTCCGGGTTCAGAGTGGTTTTCCAGTCTGCGCCATATACCGCAGCGAAGTTCTGTCTGACGGAAAGGGGGCCAAGTGTATCGGTATAGGAGTAGGATTCGCGCAGGTATTCTGGCAGGTCTTCAGCATTGTTGAGACCTTCTTGTTCCGCGAGATATTGGTAGTACCGGTCCTTGTGGGTCAAGAAGGTCCTTGGATCAGTTACTTCCGGGTGAGGGTAGCCTGCTCCCAGATGGTGTATCTTGAGACCTTTGTCAGCAGCAAGCTGCCGCAACCCCGGCAGAGAAGCAGCCATCTTCCGGGTCACAGATACTGATTGCAGGGTGATCTGTGGAGCGGACAGGGAGATATTTTTGGCTGACATGGTTACTTCGTTGCGTTATTAAGGGACGCCTATGATAACCGAGACGGTTTGATTCCGCCGCATAACATGCCTTTGAAATCAGGGGCTCTGCCTATTTCCCAGCGAGCAAATCCAGACACTCATCTGCGATTGCTTCGGGATGCATTTCACTTGAAATTTGAATTGCATTCAATCCCAATCGAGCTACTTCTGCTCTGTGGACGGGGTAATTACATAGAGTCGTGAATGTTAATTATTCGCCTGATTCACAGCGCCGTGTGAAAACCGTAAGGTTTATAGGGTGGTGTCACAACCAGTTCGGTTTGTGCCGAACCGGATGCCACCTGCCCATCTGGCAGGGTAACCTTTATAAAACAGAGAAACTCAGGACCAAAGATCTGTTTAAGGGATTGCCCCGAATAGGTGATATGGTCGAAGGGCTGCCTGGAAAAATCGAATTCATCCCACTCGCTCTGCAGCTCATCAGACCCTGGGTAGCTCACCATCGAACCACCGTCTTTCCAACTGCCCAGGTTGTAGCCAATGGTATGTGGCCACCAGGGTTTGCCAGTGGCTTCGAGTTCCAACAGCCAGTCATTACCCTGTGTATCGGTGAGTGTCACCCGTCCGGTTTTCATCAGCAGACCCCCTGGCTCAAACTCCAGATAATGATCCGCACTGACAAGGCTAATGCCATTGCCATCACTTGAATGACCCAGCATACCTTCAAAAGGGGTACCGAACCGATCATTCATCTCCAGCTGGTTACCGTCGCTGTCTTCGTGCAAGCCAAAAAAACCACTGATCAGGGGAGTTGAAAAAAGGATCCATAGCCGAAGCGCCCGTCTTGCGCCAGGTTGTTCCAGGGGACTCAGCCACCTCTTCTGCGGTGCCAGGGGAGGGCGCTCATAATACTGACCCCAGGAGTGATCCCGACTGGCGCACCAGTCTCCGGGTTGCACCGTCAAGAGTTCACCCTTGTAACGAATCCAGCCCGCCGCAGAACCAGCCTGACTGTAACGGGTCTGGTCAGTCATGACCCGGTGGTGATTGGTTGCAAAATGGTGCGCTTCCTCAAATGCCGGGGCGGTAGCCAGCCAGCTGAGATTAAAACTGAGGTCTGAATCATTTTCCTCAAGCAGTAACTGAATCTCTTCAAAGGGTTTGATAAAACGATAGGCATAGGGTCCGATACGGGTATCCATGTCTCCCTGCCAGGGGCGCTTGAAGCGTACTGTCTGTTGTATGCCGCCGCACATCATGGCGGCGTAACCCCCGATCATGTTGTTATTCGGGTTAATGCGCATACCCATGAACAGGAACATATCCCGGTCTGCTGAGAAGACCCCGAAGAAGTATCCATCGTCAAAAGAATAGTTACTGACGGCGGACCTAGAGAACGGATGACCTGTCTGGTGAACAGGAAATTCATCATATTGGCTCAACATGGCTTAACTCCCTGGGTGTGTGGAAGTGATTCTGGATGAGGGCTTTCTACCTATTTTTCACCAATGACCGGTCAGATACTTTGATGTTAGCACGCGCAACGTCTCATCTTCCGCACCTGGTGCAATATTGCGGCTAGCCTTGTCACGGCAGGGGAACAACGTCTGCTTTGGAGTCGGTTTGTAGGCTATTGTCACTGGTCACTTTTGCAGCTATCGTAATTTTCCCATCGACTTAATGTAATCATGCAAATGAATAGTACCAGGCTTTTTTTAATGGCGTGCCTAGCGCTTTTGAGCATACTCGCTGTGGCGGTTTTGATGAACTCGTCAAGCTTAGAGAATCAAACCGTTAGTGCTTCCGGCATTGATCTAGAAGCGCTGGAACATATGCAGTCGCCATCTCTGGGTCCTCGTGAGGCCAAGGTTGTGATTACCGAGTTCCTCGATCCAGCCTGCGGAACATGTCGGGTCTTCTATCCGTTCGTCAAGGGCTTGATGGACGAGCACACGAACCAAATTCGATTGGTAGTGCGCTTCCTGGCGTTACATGAAGGGTCAGATCAAGTCGTTGCCCTATTGCTGGCTGCCCGGCGACAGGACAAGCTTTGGCCGACTTTGGAAACGGTGCTAAAAACTCAAAGGCAATGGGCCATCCGTCACGTTGCCGACGTCAACAAACTCTTGCCGCTTCTTGGTGGCCTGGGTCTGGATCTTCAGAAGCTGCAAGTGGACATGAACTCCAGTGCTGTATTGGACCTCATCAAACAGGACCGGTCAGATGCCAGCAAGCTTAAAGTGTATAAAACACCTGGTTTTTTTGTGAATGGCAAGCCGCTGGTCGAGTTTGGCTACGAGCAGCTTAAGAGTCTGGTGGAAACAGAGTTGGAGTCTGAATCACAGTAGCAGATCAAGGCCCGGCGAATATCTTTTACAGGAGTGCCAGAGGTATTGCCGGGGTGAGTGTTGAAATTGGTTTTGCAACCAAATCGTGAATGCAGAGACCTCAATGTGATCAGCTAGTCGCAGAGTGCCCAGCCGACTTGACCCGGTCTTGAGGACTAACCGATCATCTAAGCCTGTTACACTTGTTCTGAGGTCCCTGGATCCTCTGGGATTAGGTTCACACTACTATTCAGATAGGAGCTTTGTTAATGAGCTGGCAAAAGCGTTTTCAGGTGATTCGATCTAACAAGATGTTCGAATCATTTATCATTATTATCATTATTACTTCTGCATTGCTTGTAGGAGTGAAAACGTACCAGGTCCCTGAGTGGGTCTCCAACGGGATAACCCTGCTGGACTGGGTAATCACTACGATATTTGTCATAGAAATTTCCATCAGATTCCTTGCTGAACACCCGCGGAGTAATTTCTTTAAGGACCCCTGGAATATATTTGACACTCTTATAGTGGCGATCAGTCTAATCCCTATAGAAAATTCGGATATGGCGCTGGTTGCGAGGCTGGTTCGTGTATTCAGGGTACTAAGAATGATCAGCATCATTCCTGAGCTTCGAGTGCTGCTGAACTCACTCCTCGTTGCACTTCCCCGATTGGGATATGTGATGGCGCTGATGTTCATCATTTTTTACATCTACGCAGCTGTCGGTAGCTTGCTGTTCGAGAAAATCAACGCGGATCTATGGGGTGATATAGCGATATCCATGCTGACCCTTTTCAGGGTGATGACCTTTGAAGATTGGACGGATGTAATGTACGAGGTGATGGAAGTCTATGGGTGGAGCTGGGCCTATTTTGTATCTTTTATCTTTTTTACGGCATTCGCTTTTCTCAATATGGTGATAGGCATCGTTGTGAATGTCCTGGAGGAGGAGCATGAAAAGTTGAAGGATGAAGATCCGGAAAACGTCTCCATGAAACAGCTTCATCTTGAGATACAGGAACTAAAGGGTATTCTGGAGGCTCAGGGAAAGACTTGAAACAAAAAGATCTGACACTAAAAGACCTGATGCAACCCGGGAGGAGAACAACATCTGCAAAGGGTTTATACACCGGTCAATTGACCGAAGGCTGCTAAATCAGTTTGCAATCCTCCCAGTGGAATAATTGATTCCAGGGGATCTAGTCACGCCTTTTAGGCGTCGGTCCTGTAAATAGACGTATGAACTTTCCGTGAGCGGAACAACCACCCTGTCTTCAAACAGGATTTCCTGTAAACGTCCAAAAATATTCATTCGTTCAACGATTTCCTGGGAGTGATGTGTGCGCTGCTCCAGCTGATTATACTCGGGATTGTCATAGCCAAAGGAGTTCCAGCTACTGTGTTCGGTAAACAAACTGACCCAGGCGATCGGATCAGTTAGTGCTCCCCAACAGAAGCCGGCCAGGCTCAGGTCAAAGTCTCCCTCAGTCAGTTTCACCAGGTATTGTTTGAAGGCTTGAGTATCAATACGGACCTCAATCCCCAGGTGGTTGATTAGTTGCGCCTGGAGAAACTCTGCCTGAGTTAGGTAAACCTCAGAAACAAGAAGCGTGAGTGGCGGCATTTCCTTACCGAGCTCACGTTTTGCTGCGTGCAGCGATTCCCTGGCCTCTACCATGTCATAGTTCAGTTCCTGAGCCGGATGCTCATGCTGAAACGACGCGACCGCACCACGCGTACTACTTGGGAAAATGCTGTCAACTTTAACTGCTCCCGGTAGCCCAACAATTTTGTCCGCATAGGTATCTCTATCGATGGCATGGCTAATCGCTCGACGTAGATGAATGTTGTTGGTTGGTCGAGTCCGGTCAAAACTCATTCCCACCCAGGAAGTACAATTCATCGGAGCCTTGTGAATACGCAGCCCATCCTCCATCGCATCGTTGAGAAGCGTGGAGTTGATTCTGAAACTGGCGAGCTCGCCGCTGTTAAACAGGTTATATTTAGCCCTAAAATCAGGTGTCATATAGGCGAAGTTGAGCGCTTCAAGCTGGATACGGTCACTATTCCAATAATGCGGGTTCTTGATCAGTTTCAGTGAAGCACCATGTACCCAGCTTTCCACCATGAATGGGCCGTTTGACAACAGGTTCCCGGCATCTGCCGCATAGCGACCTTCTTGTGCTTCAACGAAGTCCTGGCGCAATGGCATATAGGGTGAACCGGTAAACAGATTGAGCGCATATGGAGCTTGTACGCTCAGCCGGATTTTCAATGTATGTTCGTCAATGACATCAACTCCCAGAGCATCCACTGGCTTAAGACCGTTCAGGATATCCGTGCCATTTACAAAGAGATGGACGTATGCGGTAGAACCGCCGGCACCGGTTTTTGGGTCGACGAGTCGATGCAGTGCATAAGAAAAGTCTGCTGCTGTAACTGGTTTACCATCACTCCATTTCGCATCCTCGCGCAACCAAAAGGTAATTTCGCGATCCTTGAATTCCCATTTGTGAGCAACGCCAGGAACTATCTCACCTCGCCTGTTCAGGTTAACGAGGCCTTCCTGGATGTGAGTAATAATTAGATAGCTGTCCACATCCTCCTGCAGCGTGCTATCAAGGGTAGGGGGTTCACTCCTAAGGCTGAGGGTTATGCTGTTGTTCTCGACATCAATACCAGCGCACTGGGCCGACATGCCATGATAAAGAAGCATCAGTGCCAATATCACTGGAAGCTTGCTGGCAAAACCGCTTCCTGCTTCGCTAATGTTAGGCCTCAAAAGTAGCTCCCAATATTTGGACGGTAGGTTAAGGCATATCATCTTGAAGAGGAACCTATAAAATTTCGAAGAGAAAGCAGCGCTCTCCTGAATTGAAGACACGCATGGCACTCGCAACAATCAGAGGTTTTGGATTTGAACCGAAATTCCCCGGGCGCAATGCGCAAGTTGGTGGCATTTACATGATCGGAACGGTAGTTTGCCCAAATGGATATGAGAGAACAAACTAGGCTAGTGAAGGCGATGGTCGAATAGCTGAGTACGACTCTGAATGAGGAATGAGTAAATGAATATACCTGCAGTTACCCGAGTATATAAAAACCACCATCTGGACTCCACTCGATGGGAGAGTTATACGCCGAGAGATGATGACATTATCGTTACGACTTCGTATAAGTCGGGTACTACCTTTACACAACAGATCCTTTACAACATGTTGGTGCGTGATACGCAGCATGATGATGAACTACCCGAGATAAATGCGATATCCCCGTGGGTAGATGCACGCTTCTGGGGCATTACGAAAGAAGATCTCGTCCCCCTTCTGGAGGGGATCAAGCATCGCCGATTTCTGAAATCCCACCTGCCGCTCTATGGGCTGCCCTACTATGAGCAGGTCAAGTACCTAATTATCGGTCGAGATGTGCGAGACGTGTTTATGTCGATGGTCAATCACTATAGCAACTATACTGATTTATCATATGCAGTGCTTGAGCAGGATAACCCTGGTCTGCCTTTCCCCCGGTATGATGGTGACATAAAGGCCTTTTGGAAAAACTGGATTACCAGGGGATGGTTTGAGTGGGAGCAGGAGGGTTATCCAATGTGGGCGAATATGCAACACACTCAATCCTATTGGGAATACCGGCATCTGCCTAATTTTCTGTTCCTGCACTATGCTGATATGCGCGCTGATTTACCTGCCGCGGTCAAAAGAATTGCAGATTTTATCGAGCATGATCTTTCTGAAGATGAAATAAGCGCTATCGTCTCTGCAACAGATTTTGAGAATGTCAGGAAGAAGGCGGTAGCCAAGGCTAAGCAATTGGAAGGTCAACCACAGTTCTTCAATGGCGGTGATGCTACATTCTTCTTCAAGGGCAACAATGGTCGCTGGAAAGACGTGCTGGACGAGGAAGATCTCTGCATGTATGAAGAAACTAAATCCAAGGTCCTGAGCGAAGACTGCGCTGCCTGGTTAGAACAGGGGGATGCGGCTCTTGAATCCTGATATGCCGGTATTGCCCTGGAGAAAGTCTCTTAATTGGCCCCCTATTCGATTGCCAGTGGTTTTGCAGATACGCAGAATGTCATGAAATATTACCGTCCGTCGTAAAGGGCAGTTAAGGCTGTAAATTTAGGCCAATGCCCCTCTTCCCTCATCAGCCGCCGCTGGTCGGAAATGCCTGTGACCTCCATCACACTTCGACATTTTCGAGGGGACAAGGCTATCACTCTTGGTTAAAACAGTAAGAAACCAATTGGGTGGCTGTTATGTATCCTCTTCATTATGCAAAACTGGCGGTAGTATTTTTCCTGCTACTGGTATCTATGTCTATCAACCTCGAAGACAATCTGATTGCCCGTGTTGGAATGCCTGGTGGCTATGGCGCGGCATTCCTGGTGGCCGTCACTATGACGGTACTGCTTAGTGGGCGTTCTCCAGCGTTAGTTGCTCTGGCAATTATTTTCAGTATCAATGCGAATATGCCCATGGACTTCAGTTTGAACTTTGGGATTGATCGTGACATCTACTGCGGTTTCATGGTGTCGTTTCTAATTGTCCCCTTCATCGAAAGAATTGTTGACTAGTGGGTTCTGCCTGGACAATTTTCAGGGCTGACTGAATAGGGACCCCTGTTAGCTAGTTCTGGCACAGTAAAGATTCTTTCAAGTAACATAGAGCAACAGAAACTTAGAAGAGTCATTGGTATGCGATTAGTCATTTTTATCTTGGCAGTAACAGGGCTGCTTGCTGCCTGTGAGCAGAAAGCAACTTCTTCCAGTCAATCGGTTGTCAAAGACCCTGGACAACTTGCTGAAGAGAAGGCGCTATCAGAATCAGAGCGTCTTAACAGGTGGTTTGATAAGAAGTTTGCAGAGGAACTTTCCCATAGCCCAATCTGGACAACCCAATTAGGGCGCAAGGATAATTACGATCAGATAGACGATCTTAGTGAGCAGGCTGAGATTGAACTGCTGAAATGGCGCGAAGAGTCGGTTGCAGAGCTAAAAGCCATTTTTGACTATGAAGCACTATCAGCAGACGCCAGGGTTTCTTACGACGTATGGGTTTACCAGTATGAAAACGCCAGGGCGCTGGCACCCTATCGTCGAAACAGGTATGTCTTCACCCAGATGCAGGGAGAACAATCCATGCTCCCTAACTTTCTGATTAACTACCACCGGGTGGATGATGAGTCGGACATGTGGGCATACATTAAGCGGATCAGCGGAATTTCTCGTGCCATCAATCAATTACTTGAGCGTGCAAAGGTTGCAGCAGCCGAGGGTGTACGGCCACCCCGCTTTGCCTACGATGGGGTCATAGAGGAGGCAAGCAATCAGTTACAAGGTGAGCCCTTTGTTTCCAAAAGCAATAAGGACGCGCCCCTTTGGAGCGATGCCAAGGCCAAAATTGAGGCGCTAAAAAAAGCAGAAAAGATTGACGAAGTAAAAGCTGGCGAATTGAACGCCGCGGCCAAAAAGACCCTACTGGAGAACTTTCAACCCGCCTACAAAGAATTGATTGGTTGGTTTGCCGACGATATTGAAAACACTTCTGCAACTGCGCAGGGTGTTGGTGCGCTCCCAAATGGGGAGGCTTTCTACAATCTGACACTTGCCAGCCGTACGACGGTCAACCTAACGGCGGATGAAATTCACAATATTGGTCTGGCGGAAGTAGCCCGGATTCTTGAAGAAATGGAGGCTATCAAGCAGCAGGTCGGGTTTGAAGGGTCGCTAAAGGAGTTCTTTGCGCTGACTAAAAACGACAGGCAGTTCTTCTACCCTGACAATGACGATGGACGCACCAGCTACATCAACGACACAAACATTTTTCTCGATGCAATCAAGGCAAAACTGCCTCAATACTTTGGTCTTCTGCCCAGGGCGGATTTAGTGGTTAAACGTGTGGAGGCCTTTCGAGAGCAGGACGGTGGCGCAGCTCACTATAGTTCTGGTACGCCAGATGGTTCACGCCCGGGTGTCTACTATATGCACCTGCCGAACATGAACTTTTCGAGTCTCAACATGGAGTCGACCGCCTACCATGAGGGTAACCCGGGTCACCACATGCAGATATCCATTGCACAGGAGTTATCAGGTGTCCCGGAGTTCAGGACGCAGATATTTTTTACCGCCTATGTTGAAGGTTGGGGACTGTACGCCGAAGGGCTGGCAAAGGAAATAGGCGCTTTTGAAAACCCTTACATGGACTTCGGTCGCCTCACCCTTGAGGTATGGCGGGCGATTCGCCTTGTAGTGGATACCGGTATTCACTCGAAGGGCTGGTCTGAAGAGCGTGCGATCCAGTACTTTCAAGACAACTCACCCCTGGGAGATAGCAAAATCAGGTCGGAAGTTCGGCGCTATATTGTATGGCCAGGGCAGGCAACGGGATACAAAGTTGGAATGCTTAAAATACTGGAACTGCGGGAAAAAGCAGAAACTGAACTTGGTGACAAATTCGATATCCGCGGATTCCACGATACGGTTCTGGGTGGAGGGGCGCTACCCCTTTCTATTCTGGAACGACAAGTGGATAGCTGGATAGGAAAAATGAAACAGTCCTAACGAATACAGGCGGCCTCGGTGGTGACTCTCGAAGTGGCAACTCTCGATGTGGCAGCGGTATTTCACGTGAATGATCTTGAGACCATTCAGGATTGTGCAGGCTGATCGCGATTGCCGATGCCTCGAATATCTGCTAAAAAATGATGCCCACAATCATTAGGTGCCAAACCATGACAAAAGATCAGCAAACTGAAGTTGAAGCAGCAGCATTTCGTGCTCTGGTAGCGCACCTGCGGCAGCGCAGCGACGTGCAGAATATAGGCCTGATGAATCTTGCAGGCTTTTGCCGTAACTGCCTTTCAAAGTGGTATTCAGCGGCAGCAAAGAAATTTGATTCAGATTTCAACTATGCCGATGGCCAGCAATATGTTTATGGTATGAGCATCGACGAATGGAAGCGCGACCATCAAACCAAAGCAAGCGATGCACAACTGCAACGATTCGAGGAAACCAAACCGCATCACGCAAAAATCAGCGGTTACTGATTAGTAGCCTGACTGAATGAATTTACGCGCAACAGTTTAACCGTTAGGGCCGATTTTCTTCCCATAGGCCGCAGATAGTTTTTCCAGGTAATCATCGTCTGCTCTGGCTCCCCACTGGCGCATCTTTTCTCTTGAGGTTTCCGGTGGTCGACGACCCTTGCGTGTTGGTTCGCTGCCAATGGCACCGCTATCTTCCAACTCCTTCAGTGATGTAGCGTCCAGATTCAGGAGTTCACCAAGAACCTGGTGATTGTGCTCACCCAGCAGTGGTGTGTGAGAACGGGGTTGACGCTCCATGGCTGAATAGTGGGCAGGAACCTGGCGAGGGAACAACCTTGATCCAACAAGTGGGTGGTCTATGACCTCGTAGTACTCACGCGCTTTCAGTTGCGGATCAAATAAGGTCTCACTGGGGTCAAGTACTGGCCCGGCCGGGACGCCAGCCGCCAATAAGGCATCAGCTGCCTCCCGGTGGGTGTGCTGCCCTGTCCAGTCTTCTATCAGGGGGCGCATCGCCTCCTGGTTCTCGTGGCGTTTCTCCTGATCACTGAATTGTGCCTCCCCGGTCCAGGCTGGAGATCCAATGGCGCGACAAAATGCTATCCAATCCTGCTGGTCTCTTACCGCCATAGCTACCCAGGAGTTGTCCCCTTTGCATCGATAAGTGTCATGGGGCGCCATACTGGTATGGAGATTTTCAGATGGCTTCCAAACCCTGTTATTCATGGACAGGTCCGTCATCGCGTCGCCAATGGCAGCAAGCACGGCTTCGCGACCCGAAACATCGATATATTGCCCCTTACCAGTCTTGTTTCTGTGGTGCAGTGCCGCAAGTATGGCCATTGCGCCTACAGTCCCGAGGGTCCAGTCTCCGTAGCCCGTGAGGGAGGTAAGTGTTTGATCTTCATCGTAACCGGTAATTGCAGTAAGACCGGCCATTGATTCCATGGCGGGGTAGTAGGCAGCCCAACTCTTGCGTGGTCCATCGGCGCCGAAACCTGACATGGATGCCATGATAATGCTTGGGTTCAATTCCTTAAGGGCATCATAATGGAGGTTGAATCGGCGCATTGTCTGTGGGTTGTAATTCTCGGTTACCACATCACAGTGAGGCACCAGCTTCCTGAATAGATCCTTGCCTGTATCAGTGGTGAGATCAAGGGTGATATCTCGCTTCCCGACATTCAGGCGGTGAAAGTAGGCAGCTCGTTCCCATGGCTTCTCACCAGGGTCTAGTTCCGCGGGATTCATCTCTCGGGTTGGAATATCCGGCCTGGTGACAGCCTCCACCTTGATAACGTCCGCTCCCAGGTCAGCCAGATAGAGCGTACCAATTGTGCCGGCATAAGCTCTTGTCAGGTCAAGGACACGCACACCTTCTAATGGAAGTTTACTCATGGTCAGAGTACCCCCTGATTTTCAAGTGACGATAAATCTGTTAGCCCCAATAGTTCCGATAGTACTGTCTCATTAGACTCTCCTGCCTGTGGGGCGACACTTAAGTGTGGTGGTGTCTCCGAAAGCCGAGCTGGTGAACCAGGGACTGCTAGCTTCCCTGCAATCGGGTGTTCTATATCGACGAAAAATTCTCGCTCCACAAGGTGAGGTTCGCTTGGCAGTTCATCCGGGGTCAGCACATAGCTGAATGGCATGCCCTTGGCCTGGGCCGCTTCAACTATCTCTGCCCTTGTGCGCGTTGAAAAGAAAGGCTCCATAAATTCAGCATCGAACTCCTCGGCCTTTTCTGCTCGCAGGGCATGGTTCTTAAAGAGTTCATGTTCTGCCAGTCCTGGATCACCCAGCATGGCGGCAAGCTTTTTTAATCCTCCAATGCCTGGCAACACGTCCACGAAACCATCCTTGCAGGGGTAGCGGCCTGCACCGCCGCGACCACGTGCATTGGCGCTTGGCAGTGGTACCTGGGCGATACCCGTGTAGGAATAGGTTGTTGGCGCTGCCATGTCATTTCCAGCGATGGCTTCGAGCAGGGATACATCCACATGTTGCCCTTCTTCGGTAACATCGCGTTGTAGTAGTGCGCCCATGGCTGATAAAAACGCGATACGGCCACCTATGTACATTCCCTGGTATCCGCCCATGCGAATGGGTCTTTTCCCATTGACTGCCCTGACGGCGAGTGTTCCAGAAAAGGCTGCAAGGGTCAGTTCAGTTGACGGGTAGTCGCGGTAGGGTCCAGTTTGGCCAAAAGGTGTAATCGACAGGTAGATCAACTTGTCATTTAAGGTGCACACGTCCTCGAAACCGAGGCCGAGATTGCCGAGTCTGCCAGGCGCTTCATCTTCAACCAGAATGTCCGCTTTCGCGATCAACTTATTCAGCAGTGATTTGCCTTCGTCATTTTCAAATGACAGGGAGATGCTCTTTTTCCCGCCGTTTAGATAAAGGTGTGAAGCACCGGTTTCCTGGTTTGGTTCATCATTCTTAAACGGGCCAATATCCCGGATAGAGGCTCCCTTATCTGCCGGCTCCACCATAACAACGTTCGCACCCAGGTCAGCAAACCACTTGGTGCAGTAAGCCCCTGCCAGGCCGTGAGAAAGATCAAGGATGAGGAGATCATCGAGCGCACCATCAGACATATAACATTCCTTTGTCAGGTTATTTTTGTTGGACCAGTGTTACTGGACCGGCCAGACAATTTCATCTGGGTTGGATTTGGATGGCAGCAGGACTTCTGCATTGCCTTCGGTGACGCGGGTCCCCAACTGGTTATCATTCCAGATCTCGATCTCGATGATGTTGTTGCCGTCTTCCTGGCGTTTACCAGTGACCTTGCCGCAGCACCAGGTGGTGTCGCCCATGATATTAAATGATGGAAAGCGAATATCGAGCCTGGACAGGTAACCCGCATCTCCAGCCCAGTTCGTCAGCATATGTACTGTCCAGTTGATGCGTTGATAGCCCGCATCATAGGCGCCGGGCAGACCCAGATATCGCTGGCAGCGTTCATTGCTGTTGTGTATGACGAGTGGAATTTCAGGAATGCCCCACTCGTTAACAAAAGGCAGACCTGGATGTCGCTCGAACAGTTTGAAGGCATTGCCGTGGGTGTGGCTCCATTCGCCAGGTTCCCCGCGAATCAATCTACCACCACCGATTTCACCCACACCGCGCTGAGCTTGGCTGGTTGGTCCCTTCACAACGAAGGGCAGTTCTTCACCTACCGTTACGTCCTCCCAGAACAGTGGTTTGTCACCGAGAAGAACTTCTTTGTTGAAATCCTCTTCGATCTTCTCGAGATCCTCAGCAGTATATTCTGCAAGTCCGCGCATCTTCTGGTTCTTGGCAATGGATTTGGAGGTTTTTCGTTCGGCACGGTGCCAGGAAGTGAACATGCTGCCGATTTCTTCGCCGCGATCATTGTAGCCGGTGTTGATGTACTCCTGGACAACGGCCTCACCGCTGGTCTTGCTCTTTTGCTTTCGGACTTCGGTCAGCACACCGACGCTGGTGATGTAGTCTCCCAGTTTAATGGGTCTGATCCACTTGATCGTTGTGCCCCGAAACCAGGCATGGAGCCCTGGCATCCCATCTCTGGCTGCATTTGTCACCTCAATACCTATGATGTTCCAGGGGGGTGAGATGAGTGAACCGTAATTTGAGCTAGCCGCGTACTTAGGGTCAAGATACAGGGGGTTGTAGTCGCCTTGAGACATGGCAGAGCGGCGTATGCTACCCGCTGTGCAGCGCATATCTTCAAGCTCCCAGTCTTCAAAATCACGTCGTCGTTCAACGCCAATTCGACTGGCAAGTTTTTCAACGGATTCATCGGTGATGCGGCCGTAGTTGGGGTTTCCGCCTTTAAAGCCAAAGCCCGTATTCAGGTTGCTGGTGTCATTCTCAGTAGACATAAAAATCTCCTCGTTCTAGGCTGTGGGCAGAATTACTTCAGCTGTGCCGGTGGTAATAAGTTGCTGCAATTGGTTCTCCTGCCAAACTTCTAACTGCACGACATGGGTGTCGCCTTCCTGCCGTTTGCCAGTCACGCGACCATAGCTACGGGTAACGTCACCAATCATATTTGCTATAGGAAACTCCAGGTTCATACGCAGCGGGTATCCGGCATCTCCCATCCAGTTTGCCAGGGTTTGGATGATGAAGTGTGGACGGTCCGCGTTGGACTCGAGTGCCCCCGGTAGTCCTCCCCAATGCTGTGCCCTGTGGTGAACCCAGTCAATCGCCATGACCGGTTCGAGAGCGCCATTTTCATTTTCGAAGAATCGTTCAGGATGTTGTTTCGACTCATCGTTGGCCTGCTTGTGCCCCCAATACCAGGTGCTCTCTGAACGCGGGATATGCCGAGTGCGCGTGGTGGGACCCTTAAGTACAAACTGCAACTCATCTCCTTCCTTGACATCACCCCAGTACAGCGGCGCAGCACCACGTTGTTGTTCGAGTTTGTATTCTTCTCCCAGGGCTTCGATATCTTCCTGGCTGTGCATGTGGGCATCCTGTCGGTCACCAAAAAGAGCGCGCTGTGCATCGGAACCACGTTCATACATGTGCCAGTCCAGCAGGACCCGGCCGATAGATTGGTTCTCCTTCGTGGTGACGCGGGTTTCGATTGTCGCTGAAACTATCCTGCCACCAACTCCAGCCCTGGTAACTTCCTCGACAGCGGTGATTTCACTTTCCGCCAGGATGATGTCACCCATTCGAACGGGTTGATCAAATTCCAATTGCATGGCATTCAGTCTGGAAAATGCACCAGGCAGGATATCAGTTTCCGGGTCGATCTGTTCATGTGAGACGATGATAGCCGGGGGTGCGATGATGCTTCCCCAGGGCGACTGCCCAGCATAATCGGGGTCCATATACAGTGGCCGCATATCAGCGTTGAGTACCGCCCAGGTACGAATGATGGCGCGAGTGTAACGAGCATCATCTAGCTGCCAGTCCTCGTAATCAGTTCTCACTACCTCGCCGATTCTTTTCTTGAGTTCCGCGATCTGCTGGTCAGTTATCGTCGTTTTGATTCCGGTGGTCATATTTTGTTTCTTCCTCATCAAATAATAGGTCGCCGGCTATTGATGCCCGGCGACTGTCTTCACTCGCTAATCTGGGTGCAGATTTTGACCCACTCATGCTAGCATCATATGGTCTTTACAATAATATAACGCGTTATATCATGCAACTGAAGGGGCGGGTCTTGGCCTGCCCAGGCAAAGAGGATTGAGCAATGAGTATTCCGAAAAAACACCAGGAAACCCTGGGAAACTATTATTCAGCCTTGAAATCAGTCGATATGGAGGCCTGGATGAAGTGCCATAGCCCCGATGTTGCCTACAATGTTCATGGGGCTACCCCTGTGTCTGGTCGTTGGGAAGGGATAGACTGCGTTGTGCAGGATCTCTTGCCCCGATTGTTTTCACTGCTTGAGCCAGGATATGCCAATATCCCGGTACGATGGCAGTTAATGCTCGCAGACGAACGAAGATCGGCGGTCATTTTTGAGGGTGAAAGTAAAACTCTGCGCGGTGAGGATTACAACAACCGTTATCTGCAGCTGCATCAATTTGATGATAATGGTTTGATCGAAGAAGTATGGGAGTTTTTTGATTCAGATCTTGCCATGGTGCAGTTATTCAACCATGGCGAGCAGCAACCCATGTCGAGCAAACCATTTAGGTACTAGGGAATTTTGATTCCTGGCCTTGATCGGATACTAATTCGACTGAAATTCAGTGGTTAGGATTGGATAGTCTGGTATCTGATCTGACGTGGCTAGCGCCAGGGACGGACGGGGTCGCCGAGACGCGGGAACGGCGGGGGCGCCGAGCCCATGGATGGCCGACGCCACCGAAGATTAGGTGCCAGACTATCCAATCCGATGCATAACTAAGGACTATCGTAAACATCACGAATGGTTTGGCAGGCTGGTTCAAATTCGCCAATTCACTACAACTTACAGCATCATCGGGGCAGCGAGGGAATCTTATTGTCAGATCAAAGTTTGTTTCTGGTTACCCGCCATCAGCAACCAGGTTATAGGGCTCAAATTTACCGAGGGTGACGCATTCTAAATGGGCAAAGCCAACCTGTCCATCACATGTCAGCTTAACGAAACTTTCCGCCCAGGCATTCCAGAGTATTTTTTCTTCTCCGTCAGGGGTCACAATTTTGACCGGATGGCTGGCATCCCAGACTTCACCCTCCATATGATACTCACCCCGCCAGGCTCCCTGACCCAGGCCGTCATCAAAGCCGCCAAAATATCCACCGCCCTGGCAATAGATCCAGCCCATATCTTCGATTTCATAGAGTCGCTCTGGACCATCTTCTTCCCTGGTGACAAAACTGCCGCCCTTTATCCTGGTAGTACCCTCATAAAAGGTGAGTGAGTGTTTGACGGACAGTATTTCCTCATGACTGTCCTGGTTCAGGGTCACTGCCCTGGTGTGCTGGCGTTCACCGATCTTATTTTCATGAAAGTGAAAGAATCCACCATGATCAGGCATCTCGTACAGCACCCAGAGGCGCAGGCCGGCCATGGGTTTCGGCTTGAGTGGTGGAGCGCCGTGTTCACGGGGGCCGCCTCGACCCGGCATGGTGCCCCACGAATGGTTGCGAAAGAAGGTGGAGTGTTCCTTTGTCAGGGCTATCTTCTTGCCTGCGACAGTGATGTGTCCTTCGCAGTGCCCAACAACTTCATAGACAACTCGTTCACTCATGAGGCGATCTTCAACCCAGCTTCTATCAATCGGGTCCTCATAGGGAACCCGAGAGCTGTGGCACTGGATGTCGCAGGATATGTCATGCTCGTTTTCATCAAGTACCAGTCTGACCAGCTGCATTGGTTCCAGAATATCCATTCGCAGCGGCCCAACACCAAAAAAATCCATATCGACTCGCAGTCGCCGGGATATCCGAATGTTGTGCTGTTTTCCCTCGTGGCGTATGCAAACAAAGCCATCAAGGACATCGTTATTTTGATATAGGCGTATTACCGAGATCAGGCTTACCTCGCCCTTATCATCACAGAGGCAGACGTAGTGACCGTCGTTCCAGTGCTTGTCGGTTGTTTGGATTGTCGAAAAGGTTCCGGGGATCTGGTGGAACGGATATTCGTCTGCTTTGGTTAGCACGTTTTCACTCCTGGTTGTAGTCAGCTTCTAAACTTCAGCTGCTTGTTACTCGAGTTGGTTTGCTGCTTTCTTGACGTTGACGGGAATGGCGCTCATCACAGGCATGCCACAGCGTGGATCAATGCGTCCTGCGTTATCCGTTAGTCTTCCTGTATTGCTGCCAATAAATCGAACTGAATTGTCATGCTCAGGTGCATCTCCCCAGGCGTGTGCCATGGAAATCACACCTTCGCGCACATCCGGTGCTTCTTCAACGATCGCCAGGATTGTCGCTCTACCCGATGATACTTCTATGACATCACCTGTCTCCAAATCCATTTCCTTAAGGTCATCCGGGTTCATGAAAGCAGGGTTGTAGCTGAAATTTCCGGGAACCAGTTTCTTGATATCACGCCCGGAAGAGTTGTAGACATTTTTCAAGCGGCGACTGATCAACCGATGGCTAAACTCAGGATCGCCGGCATAACCACCATGCTCTGTAAATTCTTCACTCCTGACTTCGTTCAGTTCCGCCAGCATTTCAGCTGAGCCAACATCGAGGCGGGGCTCCCAACCTTCATCCCGGGGTTTGGCAACAATGGATGGGTCAGAAAATATATGGCCATGGGGGTGTTTTTTAACCTCCGACAAGGGCACTCGGCACCCCTTGGTCAGCATTTCCAGCACATCATCGCTGGTTGGCGCATTGGCCATGTCGACATTTGTGCCATTGATATTGAGTTGCAGACCCATGTGCTTGGCCAGGCCATAGAAAAACTGCCACTCTTCAATTACCTCAGCACCCTCTGGTGGATCAACGACCACTGGCGCATATTGACCATAGGGTTCCGGGTAGCCGGGCGATACACCATAAAATGTAAGCGCTTCGTTCGGCATGGATATACTGGGTGACTCTAGTGAAAGCTTTGGAGCGATGACATAAGAGCTCAACTTGGCGGTAGCGGACATCTTGATATCCAGTGTCGCACTGAGTTCCAGTTTGCGCATGGCATCATAGGTCCGGAGTTGATCCGGCCAGGCCGCCATTGGATTTCCGCCAACGATCAGTAGCGCACGAACCTGGCCTTCACCATCAAGCAGGATTTCATCCGCGGCGGCGGAGGTCGGTAGTCCTGCTGCGGAAGTGGCCAGATCTCTGACCCGCATTTTTTCACCATAGCCGTAAATCTCTTCTGGTCGCTTTTCAGCCTGAGCCTTGTTCTCTCCTTGAGGCAGGAAAACGAAAGGATTGGGAATTTCCTCTCCCTCTTTAACCCAGCGTCCGCAGATAGTATTGAGCACCAAAACCAGGTATTCAGTCAGGGTTCCGCGGGGCGCCATATTGGGACCGGTACCGCAGGTCACCATACCTCTTGGACCGGCAGCGAAGGTCCTTGCGGTCTCGATCATTGCTGATCCCGAGATTCCCGCCCTTGACTCGACATAATCAGGTGTATATTCAGAGACTGCCTGCGTTAGCCCTTCAATCCCCTCCACGTGCGCATCAACGAAATCCTTGTCGAACAGTTCCTCATCAAGGATAACCTTGACGATACCAGCAAGAATGGTGGGGTCCTCTCCTGGCTTAGGCTGCAGGTGAATCTTTGCCTTTTCAGCAACATCGGTTTTTCGAGGGTCGATGACAAGCAGATTGAGCCCTTTATTCAGCGCATCATGCAGCCGCTTGGCTGGGTTAAATTGCGGTATGCCTCCCCACATGGAGACCAGGGGATTGGTACCAACCAGCAGCCATGTATCGGCGTCATCAAACCTGGTCGGTCCCGCATTCCAGCGACCATGAAATGCGGTAGACATTGGTTTACCCGGCTGGTCTATTGTTGATGGTGAAAACATCATGGATGAACCGATGGCCCCCATGAAGGCCATGGCAAAAGCTGTACCCGTTGGATAGTGGTGGCTGAAGGTGCCGGTGTACATTGCAACAGCCCTGGGGCCGTGTTCTTCAATAATCGAGGATAGCTGGTTGGCGATTTCCTCTATAGCATCTTCTACCTTGCAAGGCCGGTAAGAACCGTCTTTTTGCTGCTTCTGTGAATGTAAAAGGCGGTCAGGATGATAGTGCTGTTCAGGAAGCTGCCGCCCCTTTTTGCAAGAATAACCGTAGTAGGTGGGGTTTTCCTTGTCACCAATTATCTTAACCGCTTTACCATCATCCACGGTGACACGTATAGCGCAAAATGCGTGGCAAAAACGACAAAAAGTGAAATGCTCAGTAGACATTCGTTGGCCTCGTTTCCAGGAAAATAGTCACCTACCCATGGATAGTTTGATACAGGAAGCGATTGCCATTTGTGATAGTGTTGATATTCCATGAAAGGAAATGTCAAACAAGAGGCCGTTCCCCGTGCGCATAAGGGAATCAGATATGGGGTCATGCGTCAATGCAAATTTAGAGATTGCAAATATGATACTGAGCAGCGTCATAATCAAGACTGAATGCTGCGGTCTGGGTGGACCCTTTTGAAGTAAGCCCTATGAGAGATCAATAGAAGGAGGAAAAATGAGGACTTTAGTTCTTGGTGGTTCAGTTTTTGTTGGTAAGCGAATGGTCAAGACACTCATCGAGGCCGGGCATGAGGTAACCGTGCTGAATCGTGGCAAGACGCCGGTTGCACTACCGGAAGGGGTTGAACTCCTTGTCGCTGACCGTACGGACGTGGAATCCATGAACGCTGCGCTTGCAAATACTGAATGGGATGCGGTGTTTGATATTTCCGGCTTTGTCATGGTGGCAGGCGGATCGGATGCTGAATCCCTCATCGAATTACTTGATGGAAAGGTCGGACATTATGTCTACACCAGTTCAATCATGGCTTATGAACAGGGCCGGGGTTCTTTCCCCTGGCGTGAGGAAGATCCCGCATCTACAGAAGGACCGGAAACCTATGGTGGCTTCAAGGCGAAGATGGAGGCACTGTTGATCAAACAGCATGGTGAGAAGGGTTTTCCAGCAACAATCATTCGACCAGCTGCAATCTATGGTCCGGATAACAACATTTATGACATGGAAACGCCTATGTTTCTGCGTTTGCAGCAGGGCAGGCCGATACTGGTTCCCCATAGTGGGCTTGTTACCATGTCATATGGTCATGTTGATGATCTTTGTGAGGCGATGCTTGCCAGTGTTGGCAACTCCAAGGCCCTGGGCGAGATATTCAATATCTGTGCGGAAGCAGTGACTGTGGATGAATACGTCCGTGTGCTGGCCGATATTACGGGGGCCGAGGCTAACGTTGTGAGCGTACCAGACAGCATAGTCCCAACGTTGACTCAGCCGGCTTGGGGGCACCTGTTTTCTAAGTTCCACCACGGAATTCTCGATATAGGAAAAGCCAGCAGGCTTTTGGATGTTAACCCCCGCTTCGATTTTAGAGCAGGTCATGAAGATACTTTTGCCTGGTTTAAGCAGCAGGGCTGGGAGGGCAGGACAGAACCTCTGATCGATAAAACGTGGATGTCTAGCTGGAATTTTGATTACGAGGCTGAAATCGCTGCGCAGATTCAGGCTTTATAAAAGGGAGGCCAGAGGATGACTGATACAAGACTACCAACAGATGACCAATTGTGGCTGTGCATGTCGGAGACGATGCGCTCAGTAATATTGCCCCGGCTTGATGATCCCTGGGCACGCGCTGCACTGATCAGGCTAATTGGGTTGGCTGAATTCGCGCCAAAAAGGGGAGAAGACCCGTCAGAACAACGCACATCTGAGACTATTGCCTGCATTGATCAGCTGGCATCGAGTTACCCGGATATAGCTGCGCAGTTGCCGGCGGGCTGGCCGGGGGTTGATCAGCGACAGGTGCTCGATCTATGCAGCCAACTACTGGCAGCTAGCGTGGGAGATGAAAACGAGCAGGCGAATGCTGTTCGAATCCAGTTGAAAACATTATTGAAGGTACACCTCACTGAAGATTTTACCGTGAGCAGTCCACTAATCACTTCATTCGCGGGTGGGCTCAATGACAGATAATAATATTGAATCGTTTATCGAGCCCTTGAGTGGCTATATCTCGAGCAAAATTGAAGAAGTTGCGCGTGTGACAGAGGTAAGACGTCTTGCCGAGGGACATTCAAGACAGATGTTGCTGATTCATGTTGAAGTTGCAGGGGCAGTGCAGCGATACGTCGTTCGAATTGAGCAGGATGGGATTTTTGGCACCTCGGGCGCCGAGGAGTTTCGTGTAATGGGAGCTTTACATGGCGTTGGTTTCCCAGTAGCACAGGTCCGCTGGCTTGAAAACAGCCGCGATCTGCTTGGCGAACCCTTTTTTGTGATGGACTTTGTTGACGGTGATTTTGATAACCCTGCCGGTGACACTTTGAAAGAATTTGTGACGGTTCTGGATCAATTGCATAAGCTCGACTGGCAGAATGCGGGCCTCGATTTTGATCTAAAACCCGAGTCCGTAGAAGAAGCAACTCATCTGCAGATTGATCGATGGGCAAATATATATCGCAGTGCGACTCCACTGCCAATACCACTACTGGAGGAAGCTGCTGCCTGGCTTCACTATCACGCACCCGTAAGTGGCCCCTTTGGTATTGTTCATGGTGATCCGGGGCCTGGGAATTTTGTTCATGACAAGGGCGAGATACTTGCGTTGACTGACTTTGAATTTTGCCATCTCGGTCATGTATACGAAGACTGGGTTTTCTGTGCCGTCATGCGCGGGCCAAGGTCCCTCAGCACTGATGGCTGGATTGAGCTGTACCAGGAGCTGGCCGATACAAAACTAACGGCTGAAGAATGGCGCTACTGGCAGGTGTTTAACCTATTCAAGGGTTCCTGTGCCAACACGACTTCATTGCGGGTCTTCTGTGCGGGGAAGAATCCTGCGCCTAACCTTGCTATTGTCGGTACTGCCATTCATCAGAATTTTCTCTTTCAGCTGACAGGCTTGATCAGCGATTAGGTTTTTTCAGGATACTGATGTTCAAGGTATCGAAAGGTTGAAAACGAGTTAATAAGGAGCATAACAATGAGCGATCGAGATCCACGAATTGATTTAACTGAGAAACTATTTGCAGCCTGGAGCAGCGGCGACGCTGATGCTCCTAAACCTTATCTTTCTTCAGATTGCGTGCTGTATGACATAGTTGGTGGCGAACACCAGGGTTGGGATGCCATCCGCGCCTTCTTTGCCCAGGGGCTCACCATCTGGACTGACCTTGTTCTTCTGCCCGATCAATACTGGACAAGTGACAAGGGCGTAGCCTGCAACTGGGTCATGAGCGCTACCGTGCAGGATGAAATGTTTGGTCCTGAAAACAAGGGTAAAAAATGGCGATCCGAAGGGATGTCCTACCTTGAGTTCACTGACGGGGTAGTCACCCGGGAGGTGGATTATCACGATAGGGGTGCTGTAACCGAGTCCCTGGCAGCGCAGAATGAGTCGTGACCAAAGCGATTATGATGTCATAGTAATAGGGGCGGGCGCTGCCGGTCTGACCGCGGCGGTCGCTGCTGCAGACACCGGTGCCAGTGTTCTGGTTGTTGAAGCGGATGTTCAAACGGGAGGCTCTTCCCGCCTCAGTGGTGGTCATTTCTATGCCGCGGGGACCAGTGTTCAGTGTGAAGCCGGGGTTACAGAAGACAGTGCTGATGCCATGTTCGAACACTACATGACGTTTAACCAGTGGATGGTTGAGCCTTCAATTGTGCGTCGTTACTGTGATCTTAGTGCCCCGACTTTTGAATGGCTAATGGCAAGGGGTGTTAAGTTCCCGGCAGCGATGCTTTATGTTTCCGGCGTGGGAAATGTTCCTCGAGGCCATCAGCCGGAAGGTGGTGGCCAGGCGGTGGTGCTTGCACTGGAGGCACAACTTGCTTCCCGCGGGATTGACCTGGTGCTGGCAACGCGGGTTGAACATCTCATTTGTGATGACACTGGATCCGTATCAGGGATAGAAACATCGGACGGGCTGGTTAGCTGTGGTTCCGTGGTGGTTGCCACGGGTGGCTTTGGCGCCAATGCAAACCTCATTGCGGAGCACTACCCGGATGCTGCTAAAGCAGGCAACTGGGGCTGGTACATCGGTAGCCCCATGGCGCAGGGCGATGGTCTAAAGCTCGGTCAGGAGGTGGGGGCCGCACTGGATGGGCATAATAAGGGACTGTTGTTGACAACACCTGGGTTTAGCCACGATCTTGAGGTGCTGTTGCCGGATTGGCTGATCCTCGTCAATCCCGAGGGTCGACGATTTGTCAATGAGACTGCCCCCTACACTGTTTTAGGTGGATTGATACAGCGGCAGGGCGGAACAGTATTTGCAATCTTCGATGAGGCTATCCGGGCTGCGGCCAAACGGACACCATTCTTTAACGCCTATTGGGTAGATGAAGTTCTTGCGCAGAAAGCGGATGAAGGCACCATCATCAGAGCTGAGTCCATAGAAGCCCTGGCTGAGCAAACTGAGATCGACTCTAAGGCGTTAAAAGGTACCCTTGATCGTTACAACAAGGACTGTGGTCAGGGCGGAGATTCAGTATTCTTCAAGAAGACCCAGGGGGCTCCACAGCCAATTGAGACCGCCCCATTTTATGCGGTTGAAGTACGCCCGGCAATCATCTGCTGGACGGGAACCGGGTTGCGAGTGGATGCTGAAGTCAGTGTGCTTGGAACCGACGATCAACCGATCCCTGGCCTGTTTGCGGCCGGAGAAACGGTGGGATCTCTGCATGGAGATCGCTACATAGGTGGTGGTGGCTCATTCGGACCCTGTATCGTTTTCGGTAAGCTGGCCGGTGAAAATGCCGCGGCTTATGCTGCTACCTGAATATTCGACAAAAGGCCCAGGCAAGCGCTACTTAAAATACCAGCTTAGTTTGGTCGAAGGTAATGTACTTCTTCACTTTCACTGGCCCAACCAGGCGTCCATCTGAGTCCATATGGCCCATCCACGCCTCACGAAGTTCCTCCGGCTGGCCGCCCCGATCAAAAAGGGCAGTTAGAAACGCGGTCCTTTCCGTAGCATCATCGTGCAGGTCTATGGTGCCAACAATAGTCACGGAGCCCCTAGTTGGATGGCTGAAAACAACTGATGTTCTCGGATCCCGCTTCCAGGCTCTGGTCTTGGAGCGATTACCAGTTGTGGTCAGCCACACCTCACCATCAATAACTGCATGACTCACCCAGACTCCCATTGACTGGCCATTGGCGGCCACCCAGGTTACGGTACAGCCACCCGCCTCTGCAATCGTCTCGTCAATTGCAGCTTGATCCATCCGAAAAGAGGACAGGTCCTCCCAAACAACATCATCAACGTTTTCTGCCATGGTTATATCCTCTGTTAGTAATTAGAAATATGTCTTAATAGATGCGCCTGTAATTTTTACAGTCACTGCGTTTTTGATTTCACATCGATATTCAGTGGGTGCACACTGATGCCCGCACTCGCTGAGATCGCAGATCCTAGACTTTCTCTAGGATACGACATCACACCATCGCTTGGCAAAGCGGAGAATATCTTGTCCTCAGTTGGCTACTACTAGCCTGATGCTTGTGTTGCGGGTGCCTGCCGTTTCATAAATGCCATGGATACCATCGCTGGGATGAGTGCAACCAGAATAATCTGGAATATCGAGTCGTATGAACCAGTGGTATCTCTTAACCACCCACCCAGCATGGGAGCGAAAGCACTTAGAGTCAGAAATGGACCCAATAAACCAAAGACCTGACCAAAGGCTTCAGGACCAAATCGGCCACCAACAATTGCGCCGAGGAGCGGCAGGAAACCACCTGCAGCGAGGCCGAGGAGAACGCTGATGAATACCATCAGCGTATAGTTGGGCTGGCTCATCAGAAGCAGGATACCGAACCCCATTATGGATGCAGCTATCCAGTAGAGCAGGCGCTGATCCCATCGGTCTGCCATACCGCCAAAAAATAATTTGCCGACGATCATTGAGCCAGCGATTATTGACATCAGAAGTGCGGTCTTTTGCTGGCTTATGCCGATATCAGCGGTGATCAGGCTCAGGTTGGCCTGAACTGTAGAAAAGGCGGCCAGGGCCGGGAGAAAGGCAATAATCGGAATCCAGAAGTTGCGGCTCCGCAGTACCTTTATTGTCGTCCACTGAACAGCTTGCCCACCACTTTCCTGAGTCGGTTCAAACCGGGCGGGTGCTTCTGGTTCAACGCCCTTTTCCTGCGGTGTGTTGCGAATGATCTTCCAGACTAGCGGCACGATAATCAGCACGATCAGGAATGCAATGACCTGGTGGGCCTGCCGCCAGCCGAGATTCAGCAGCAGATAAATGGCAAATGGCGGCATGAGGAGACCACCAATGGAGGTGCCCGTTGAACCCCAGCCGATAGCCAGTCCACGACGTGCACTAAACCATTTAGCCGCCAGTGTCTGAGCTGCTAGCGGGCCAGCTAACACGGACCCGACGGAAATCAAGGTCGCATACACTGTGATGATCTGCCACATGGCGTTTGCAAAAGAAATTAATAAGAACCCAACAGTCAAGCAGGTTGCCCCGCTGATAATCAGTACCCTGATAGAAAAGGCGTCCAGGATCCTTCCCGCGATCGGTGATACCAGACCCATCGCAACGTTGAATATCATAAATGTTGCGGTGATTTGTGTTCGGCCAACATTGAATTCGGTCATCCAGGCTTCGGCCCAGAAGGTAAAAATGTAGATTGTGAAACCAAATGAGATAGCCTGGAAGACCATCCCAACCCCTACGATATTCCAGCCGTAGTACATCGCTCATTCCTTTTGTTTAATTCCATTAGCCGAACGCCTGGCGGAACACTGTACCTCATGAGAGCAGCTGTTGGACAATTCTGAATTGAAATCGTAACGATGGCGCAAACGAATTCGTGCACGATTGATTGTAGACAAACAGGTTGAATTGTCTGCCAGGAAAGGGTTGTTTAACGCTACCGGATAGGACATGGTATAAGCAATCTGGAAATAGAAACATAAAGGAGAATACGCTATGGACCACCCTTCACTGGAAGGAAAAGTTGCTATTGTGACCGGAGCGGCGCTAGGCATGGGTGCCGCAACCGCAAGATTATTTGGCGCAGCAGGAGCCAGCGTCGTTGTCGCTGACCGGAACGAAGAAAAGGGTCTGGAGGTTGTTTCCGAGATAACTGCAGCCGGTGGAACGGCAATATTCCAGTTTGCTGATGTATCAAAAAGTGCGGACGTTGAAGCGCTGGTTAAGGCTGCCGTGGATACTTACGGTGAACTCAATGTTGCCGTTAACAATGCTGCGGTTGCACCGGACAAACATCCAGTTCATGAGTTGGATGAGAGTGAGTTTGACAATATTATTGCCATTAACCTGAAGGGTGTTGCTATTTGCATGAAGTATGAAATATCGCAAATACAGAAACAGGGGGCCGGTGGTTCAATCGTCAATATTGGCTCAGTTAATTCGTTTCGACCTCAGCCGTTTAGTACTGCCTATTCCGCGGCAAAACATGCAGTGATTGGCATGACAAAAGTAGCTGCTCTGGAAAATGCCCCTGGTGGGATTCGAGTCAATGCTGTTGCACCGGGGGCGATTGATACACCCATGTTGCAAGGTTCTATGGGCGGATCCCCTGATGAAGCAATGGTGGCCGCAGTTGCAGGTAGGCTTAGTTTATTCAACAGGCTCGGTAGACCTGAGGAAGTTGCTCAGGCAAGTTTGTGGCTTTGTTCAGACTTGAGTTCGTTTGTTACCGGGTCGACCATGTGTGTGGATGCGGGTTATACAAATAGTTAGCTTTGATCTGACAGTAAGATTCCCTCATTGAATCCGATGATGCTGTGAGTTGCTGTAAATAGGCGAGTCTGAATTAGCCCACAAAACTAAACCATTAGTGATGTTTACAATGGCCCTTAGTTGAATGCCGGATTAAATAGTCTGGCACCTAATCTTCTGTGGCACCGGCCATCCATGGCCTGGTCCCGCGTCTCGGCGACCCCGTCCATCCATGGCGCTAGCCACGTCAGATCAGGTACCAGACTATTCAATCCTAACTACTGAAGTTCGTCGAATTAGTGTCAGATCAAGGCTGGTTAAGGTCTAGCACTGTTGGGTTAGCTTCGCTGAAACCTGTGTACGAAGTCGTTGTACTGTATGTCCTGGCTGTCACCCCAGCCGATCTTACCATCGAGCTCCCATTGGGTCTGGCAGAAATAGACGTTCATGTTCTGCCAGGTTTGCCATGGCATCCTGGCGGTTACGGTGCCGGTAATTTCATGTTCGCGGCCGCCTACTTCTGTTAGCGCAAGGTCAAACCGGGTGGGTGCCAGCCCATCTGTGTCGCGGGTTGTGAGTTTTGATGCCGACTCAAGTGGGATGGTTTCACCATCTCGTCTGACATAGCCCCAGATCATATTTCTGCCGGGTGGCCGTCCCGGATATGCATCCAGCCATTCCGGATTTTTTGCCGGGTCATCGAACGCGAGTGCATGAAATGCGAGTTCATCATTGAAGGCGCCAACCATCCAGGTCATGGGTGGCCCACCGCGTGTCGTTTCCTCCCGTATCCCAGCCCATGAGCGATCACGGGTAAAATAACCATCTATTTCATAGTCTGCTCCTGCCAGTTGGAGTTGACCCTTTGTGCGCATGGATTGCGCGAAGTGTTGACCGCCTGGTCGGCCGGCCGGTGGCATAATGGCCTTGTATCCAATGGTAAATGCCATTCCCCGATTTTCATCCTGGTAGCTTATGTTTATTTCATTGAGTGGCTCTACCACCTTTACGTTCAGACCGAGTTCTTCGATACCATAGTCGTCAATATCGCCCTCAAGCATCGGCAGAAAACCAAAGTGATTGATGTACTCGCAGGCAAGCGTGCTGGATTTGAATCCTTTCCAGATGTAGACACTGGCACTCATTACATGCAGTTGCGGGTGAAACCAGACGTAAATCTCTCCGTTTATCTGGTGCTCCGGTATATTGAATCCAAAGTAAGAGGTTTCAGTTGTCGCGTAATGTGAATTCTCATCAATCTGGTGCAGGAACTCATCTTCCGGCACTGGGGTGCTCAGGGGCTTGCCGTCAATTCCTCTTGAATCAGTAATTGTTGTTGAATTCTTCATCACTAAGCTCCTTCGCTTATTTTGAGCAGCAGTGCGCCTGTCTGTTGAACGAACTGGCGATAGAGCGGAATACCCTGATATGCCATCTTTGTCGCACGGTAGGAATCACTTAAAAACCCATACCAGGATACTGCACAACAGGTGGCATTGCGTACCTGGCCCCAGACTTCATAAAAGGTGGCGTCATGCTCGCGAAATTTGATCCCACCGGCATCTTCGTAGGCTGCAAGAAATTGGTCCCAGGGCATCAGCGGTTCAATGAATCTCCTGCAGTAACACAGATCCTCCATCGCGTCGCCTGCATGTGCAAACTCCCAGTCGAGTAGCGCCACGATGACCCCGTTATCAACCAGAATATTGTGAAAGCCAACGTCGCCATGACACAGGGATATTCGTGGGACGTCAGCAGGTATATTGTTCAGAAGCCACTGGAAGCCAATGGCCAGAGTTGGTGACACATGTACCCGCCGGCGCTGCCAGCGGTCCTGCCATTCCTCAATATAGGCGCGTAGCGTGTCTTTTGGAGAATATCTGGTGCCGAAGCCATATTTTGCCGCGTCTTCGCTGTGGAGTCTTGCCAGTATTGCGGCGAGGTTCGTGCAGATTGATCCACTCTGTTTGCTGTCGGATCCCCAGGTTTCAGTCCCGGATTCTCCAGGCATCTTTCTCGATATCATAAACGGCTGGCCGAAATAGGCTGGGTCCCGTTCACAGATCAGCGGTTCTGCAACTGGATAGCCTGCTTCACAAAGACTATTCAGCAACTCATATTCATCGACAACTGTGTTTTCACCCGGCCCGAAAGGCAGGTCTCGTCGACTGACCAGCGTTTCAGACTCGCCTCCATCCCGGGTCATTTGTGAAATCGTATGGGTGTCTTTTGAAAACCCCCCTGGAATCCTTTTTACTCCAGCCACCTTGCCATCATCCAGTATCGAGGGGTATTTTTGTGCCAGATAGTCTCCGACTATTTCATCTGTCAGATTTTTTTCCATGCCTGAGAGTAGTGCTGTGTTCCTGCTGGCACGGTCCGTCAGAGCCTGTTGCTCCGCCTGAAATAAATCCTGGTCAAGGCGCAGGGTATCTAGCACCAGTGGGTTGATTTTGGACTCGATAAAAAAGTCAGGCGACGCTTGTGAAATCGCCCGGTCGACTGCTGACGCCGTTTTGAAATAGCCTGGAGCATAATCCAGGCCACCACCGGGCACGTCACTCTTGAGTTCATGTCCATGATCATGACCGTCAGCTTGTGTTTTCTCAGGGCTGAGACCCTCGAGAAGTGTGGTGAGCCTGGCGGCGTGTTCCGGCAGGAAATCTCCAGCTGATTGATCCCACATTGACAAATAGGAGAGGACTTCCGTTGCCATCAGTGCCGAGAATTTGGCTTCAGAGCTGGTTAACTCCGGCAAGATTGTATTCAAAATATCTGCCTTAACGGATTCAAGCACCTGCGACAGGATTGGGTGAGTCATGATGGTGATCTCAGTAATACAATGCCTTTTTCGGCTAACTCGTCAATTTCCCCTGGGCTGTAAGCCATTTCATCGAGCAGCTGCCTGCCATCTTGCCCGTGGCTGGGGGCAGGGCAAAGTGTTAGTTGGTCGCCGAAAGAGCTTGCCGCTGACCTGGGTCCCCTGATTTTACCTGCCAGGGGATGAACCTTTTCTTCCAGGAATCCAGCCGCTGCTACCTGTGGATTAGATGCCACATCTGCCGGTGACAAAACCGGCGCCACAGGAACATCAGCCTTTATCAGGAGATCCAGGAGGTCCGCCAGGAGGGAGTTCTCAATCGACTCCTGCAGTGTGTTGAACCAGCCTGCTATGTCGGCGCCACGCTGCGCGGCTGTCGCGAAGCGTCCGCTATCTATGACGTCCTGACGATCAAGTGCTTCACAAAAATTCTTCGCCTGCTTGTCGGTGCTGACAGCTAGACTGACCCACCCATCTTTTGCCCTGAAGAGACGGTAACTCGACAGGATATTTGACTGATGGGTGGCGTCATCATCCAGCAGACAACAGTGCATCATGACATCTGTCCAGTTGAAGGCAATATTTGATTCCAGCATCCCGAGTTGTATGTGTGATCCTTCACCTGTCCGGCTTGATTTAACCAGCGCAGCCGTAACTGCCTGTGCATTGCCGGTGGCAGCAACCTTGTCGGCTACAAACCCGCGCACCAGTGTAGGGTCGTCTCCTACTTGCTGAGCGCCGGCCCACCCAGAAAGTGCCTGGATAAGAGGATCATAGACCGGCAGGTCCCGGTAGGGCCCGGTGGGTCCAAAACCGGTTGATGAACAGTAGACCAGGGAGGGGCACTTGCTGCTAACGACATCAAACCCGAAACCAAGCTTGGCGAGCACGCCGGGGCGAAAACCCTCGATAAGCGCGTCAGAAGTTTCCAGTAGTTGCCACAGAATCTTCTTCCCGGCTTCTTCCTTCAAATCCAGTGCAATTGACCTTTTGCCTGCATTCGCATGGGCAAACATGGCACTTATACCGCCTTTGTTACTGCTATAGAATCGCAGTTCATCTCCGGTGCCGGTGTTTTCAATTTTGATGATCTCAGCACCGTAGGATGCCAGCAATTGCGTTGCAGCCGGAACCGCTATCATCTGTCCCAGTTCAATGATTCGTATACCTTCCAGTGGACCAGTCATACTGTCTCCTTTCTAGTCATTGTTGTGGATCTGCCCCTTTATCTGTCAAGCCACTCGGGCGCGCTTTCCCCGGGTTTTAAAGTCGGGCCATGCCAGCAAGGTGCTGTTTCAGACATCTGCAGTACTGGTTTTAATCTTTGCAGTTGTCCATAGGATGATTCACTGAATTCAGAATAGTCATTAAACATCTCCCAGAGGCGGGCTTGTGTCGGTGCCGCAGATCGATCGTGAGGCGTACCCAGTCGCATAAACCACCGGGCTGTCTGGTTAAGTGAAACCTTGACGTGCCAGGAGCCGCCGACCTCCGCCCTTTTCTTCAATGCCAGCAGTACACCGTAAGCACCCCAGCAACCTGTAGCGTAGTCATGCATGGCGAAGTGAAGCCGCTCTGGGTCAATAGTGTCCCCCGGTTGCTCGTGCAACAACAAGACACCAGATGCCGCTCTAACATTACTGTCATAGCCGCGTTTATGTATCCAGGGACCCTCGTGCCCGTAGCAGTTTTCGGAGACATAGATCACACCCGGGCTGGCTGCTGCAACCTTCTGCGGTGAGAATCCACGCTGTGCCAGGTGTCCCGTGCGGAATGACTGGCTAAAAACGTCAGTATCACGCATCAGTTCTCTGAGCAGTTGCTCGTCTTCCTGTCTGTCGATATTGAGGTGCGCCCGCCGTTTACCATGACCCGTGTCTGCCTGTGAAGAGATCAGGTCCGCGAGGTGGGGTGCACCGATGTGCAGTATGTCTGCGCCAAATTCCGAAAGTGTGCGTGATACCGTAGGGCCAGCGAGCACACGGGTTAAGTCCAGCACTCGCAGACCAGTCAGTGGTCGTATCCCTTCTGGTAGCGGTGATCGAGGAGCATCCCCGATTTGTTCCAGTTCCACCACCGGCAGGTTACTGGTTGCCGTTCCCTGCGGGTGGCTCAACCATTGTTCTTCGCTGCGAATCACTACTCCTGACAAATCCCTGGCCGTCAGAGCTTGCTCCAGTTCAAAGCTGTCCCATTTGGCGATAGCGGCTGCAGCGGAGTCATGATCTGGTTCGCAGCCCAGTACTTCAATAGTTCCGTTAGTGAGAGGGGGGAAAACGCAGCTGATTGAAATCCATTTCCCATCCTTGCACTTGAAGAGTCCCTCAACAGGTAGAGCATCCAGGTGATCCAATAGGGTCGCCGCTTCACCATCAATTTTGAGAAGCCACATGCTGCTCATGAATAGTGCCGCATGGTTCAGATCAACATTGATTTCCTGGTGGCGCCCGCTGCGGGCCGCCCAGATCTCGTCAATACCTGCCCCGACCATAGCCATTGCTGCGCCCATGCCAGAGGCAAGGCACATGGGAGATGGGAATACGGGATCACCACCATTGAAGCTCGTGGTTGACTGGGGAAATGAAACCCCTGCGGCATCGATTATTCTGGCAAATTCCTTTTGTGTCATCATGCCTGTTATGAACCCTTGCCTGGGCTGATGGCTATCATCAGCATGAATACGTCGTGTCACAATGAGTTGATACAATAATGCAGCACGTTGTACCATGCAACTTGAGTTAGCCCGCCTAGAGTTATTTGAGATTGCTCAATAAATATGCCCAGTCTACTCGTTCATACAACTGAGTGGACTGGAGCGGTGGGAAACGGCAAGTGAACACAACATTGGGTTGTGATAACCAGTCCTTTAAGGGGTATTAGACAATGAAAGTGGGCCTGAGCTGGGATCTTGATCAGAATGCAGATCCCGTTGAAACATGGCGCTCGGTACTGGATGAAATCATTCAGGCGGATGGACTGGGGTTTGATAGTGCCTGGATTCCAGAAGGACGTGATACAGCTGTATCCTGTCCACAACCGTCAATGTATTTGACCGGTGCAGCGGTAAAAACCAAAAGCATCCAGTTGGTGGCTGCATCAAGAACAGTTGGGCATGCCCATCCGGTACGTATTGCCGAAGAGGTGGCAGTACTTGATTTGTATTCACAGGGTCGAGCCGGCATCAGCTTTTTGTCTGGTGCGAATCAGCAAGTTGCAGAGCAGCACGTGCAAGAGGTCGTAGAGTTTGTGAAGGTCGCCTGGACTGCAGATGAATTTCGCTATCGAGGCGATTACCTGCAGTTCCCCTCCAATACAGGTGATGAAGCCCCCAGGGGAGCCAGTGAGCCCGAGCCCAACAGTGCCCTTGAGTATGTGCCACAGTGGGAAGCAGGCCCGGTGCAACCCGAGTATCTGACGGTTACTCCAAAGCCGCACCAGCGCCTGCCCATGGTATACATTGAGGTTGATGAAGAAACCACACTCGAGTGGGCTGCCAGGCAGGGTGTGTCTCCTGTTGTGCGTGCCGATGTTCCAACGGAAGAGGCGGTTGAGCGTCTGGCTCGTTACCGCAGGATTGCAGATGATGCGGGGCGCAGCCGCGCGGAAGTAGATCCGATTCTTGAACGTCATATGGTTATTGATGGTGCCGGTGATTCGCACACGCTTGGTGGCTCAAGTGATGAGCTGATAAAGATAGTCCGGCAGCTCAAACTGGTGGGTAGTTTCAGGCATCTGGTGTGGAAGCGAGCGGTAAGCGATGACGGTCAGTTATTGCGATTTGCCGGCGAAATACAACCATTGCTTCAAGCGTGAAGGATAAGTGACAGGAGTAGGATGATGGAATTCTGGACCGGTGCAGGGACAGTCAGCAAAAATCGAAAAATGCCCACGGCTATTGCTGCTGGCTACAGTGCTGCGGCAGATGCAGCGATAACGGCAGAGAAGTTAGGATTTGATGGTGTAAGCGCTGCAGAACACCATTTTATGTACGATGCCTTTACGCCTCAGCCATTGCAGTCGCTGGCAGCCATGGCAGCTGTAACTGAGAGAGTCAAATTGCTAACTGGCGCGATGTTGCTGCCTCTCTATGATCCACTGGAGGCAGCTGAGCAATCAATTACCCTTGATATCCTGTCCAACGGCAGAGTCTGTATGGGTCTTGGTATGGGATATCGCCCCCTCGAATTCAACACCTTCGGTACTGCAAAGCGGACCCGTGGTGCCCGGCTGGTTGAGGGGATGGAAGTACTGCGATTAGCGACATCACAGGAAACATTTTCATATAGTGGCAAACATTACCAGTATGAGAATGTAAGTATGCTGCCGCGTCCGGTACAAAGCCCGATCGAAATGTACTTCTGTGGCGGTGCCACCCCTTTTGGTGCGCGTCGTGCGGGTCAGGCAGGCCTTCCCTATTGGTTAGCTAATTCGCCAACTGACCATGCTGAGGAGATGATCAAGGAGTATCGTCGAATTGGTCTGGAAGCAGGTCATCCGGCTGAGCAGCTTAAAGTGGCTGTTTTCAAGGATCTGTGCATTGCCGACACTATGTCCGAAGCGTTCGAGTTACGAGATTTCATGATGAACACTTTTTATGAAGAGCACATCCTCGGCTATGGTTACCTGGTGGATGCTGACGGCAAGAATCTCTACAACCCGCCGAAAGAACATCCTATTTACCAACGATTCTACAGTAGCATGGCCTGCGTAACGCCGGAGATGGCCATTGAGGAAGTCAAGCGGTATGAGCGGATGGGGATTGATGCAATCTATATGGGTAACCGTGACCTTGTTGCACAGTTGATTCTGCCGGAATTCAAATAAACCTAGGTCCTGACAGGTCTAGTATTGTGCGGTACCACCATCAACGCTGAGTAGAGCGCCGGTGATTCCCCCGCCTGCGTCACTCGCGAGTAACACGGCCATCGCGGCAACTTCCTCCACTGTGTTTGGACGCTGAAGTGCTGAGTCCTTTGCGAACAATGTGACCATCTCATCGAATGTTAAACCCATTGATTCAGCTGTGGCTGGACCGTTGTCTTTTACAATATCTGTAATGATGAGGCCGGGGCAGATCGAATTCACCGTTACACCTGCCGTACCCACTTCACGGGCAATCGACTTGGTCATACCGTTGATCGCGTGTTTTGCCGCTGTATAGGCAGTAAATACAGGCTTGCCATGTTTGCCTTCAGTGGAGGAAATGTTGATTACCCGCCCCCATTCGTTGGCAATCATGGTTTTAACTGCCAGTCGGGTAGCCCAGAAGGTTGAATAAACATTCCATTTCATGGTGTGATCAAATGCTTCGTCAGTGAGGTCCACCAGGGGCTGAAGGTCGTTACTGCCGCCAGCGTTATTAACCAGTATATCCAGGCTGCCAAAGTGGGAAATTGTCTGGCTGATGAAACCCTCTACGTCAACCTGATTAACAGCGTCACCCTGAATAAAGACCAGGTCATCACCTGCATCCAGTTCCGCGAGCATGGCCTGTGCTTTCTCGGTGTTGCGGGCCATGATAGTAACCTTTGCCCCTTCGGCGAGATAAGCTTCTGCTATGCCTCTGCCGATACCCGCAGACCCGCCGGTAATAGCGGCAACTTTATTTTTCAGTTGCATGTTCTTCTCCTTCTTGACGACTAATTTCAACTATAGCATCGTTGTCTAATATCAATATACAAAGAGATGTCATTCCATGAGCAATCGTCCCGGACAAAGAGCAGGTAACTATTATAGAAATAAAGAGGTTCAACACCCTTGGCAGATACGCACAGACTTCGTGCGCTCTATTCTGTTTTGGTCGTTGCTGGCTGTCAGTCTTAGTATGGGCAACCAGGTAATGGCAGGTGGTTCATCTGCCAGCGGGCCGAGAATCTTACCGATTGATGAACAGGACCTTCCTGAACGAGTGAAGCAACTCAAAAATACCAACCCACGGATTGCCCGGCTGAATATCATACGAACAATGGCGCGTCATCCTGAATTGCATAAAGCCTGGTCCAAGTTTGCAGGTTATATTATTCGCAACAGTACCTTGCCTGACAGGGACAGGGAACTGGCTACTCTACGCATTGGGTGGCTTTGCAAGGCTGAATATGAATGGTCCCAGCATACTGTCATGGCGAAAGCAGTGGGTGTTACTGAAGCAGAGATCGAGCAGGTTATCCTTGGAGCAGAAGGAAACTGGAATGAATTTGACAAGGCGCTGATGACGGCGGTTGATGAACTGCATAGCAGTTCATCCATCACGGATGTCACCTGGAGGCGACTGAGCAGCCATTACAGCGAGCACCAGATGATGGACTTTGTTTTTACCGTTGGTCAGTACACGCTTGTCTCAATGGCGCTGAATAGCTTTGGTGTGGAGATCGACGAGGGATATTCAGGTTTTCCTGAATCGTCTAAGGATGAGCCCGGATTAACTGCCAATTAGGTGGTAATTTTGCCATAGAGGTTTTAGGGCATCAGGCACATGCATCATCTTTCCATCATGTTATCCTCTGTGCATTGGTGAACAGACAACTATATTAACGTGCCGAATCACGGCAGGGGTTCAAGATGACGAAAAGATTAGAAGGAAAGGTCGCGGCCATTACGGGTGCTTTCAGTGGTTTTGGTGCTGCAACGGCGAGCAGGTTTGTAGCTGAGGGTTGCCGCGTGGTACTGGGTGATATCCAGGATATAGATACAAGTGAATATGGTGACAGTGCTGTTTTCGCGCACTGTGATGTGTCCAAGGAAGATGATGTTAGCAACCTGGTTGACCTTGCCGTTAGTCATTTCGGCAAGCTCGATATTATGTTCAACAATGCAGGCATCGTTGGTGCAGTCGGACCTATTGATACGATTCCCGCAGAGGAGTGGTCAGCCACCCTTGCGATACTCCTCAATGGCCCTTTCTATGGTATGAAACATGCTGCCAGGGTGATGAAGCCCCAGGGATCTGGATCAATTATCAGTACCGCAAGCACTGCCGGGCTGACTGGTGGGCTTGGCCCTAACGCCTACACGGCTGCCAAGCATGGGGTAGTTGGACTGACCAAAAATGTTGCAACGGACCTTTGTCACTTTGGTATACGGGTAAATGCCATAGCGCCGGCGGGTATGGCGACCGCTATGGTTGCCAGCCTGATGGCAGGTGACCCCAATGCTATTGAAGAGGCAAAGAGAATATTGGCAGAACAATCTCCCCTAAAAGGCCGCCCTGGTACGGCTGAAGATGTTGCCAATGCGGCGCTCTGGTTAGCCAGCGACGAGTCGGGCTATACCACTGGCCACACCCTTACCACAGATTCGGGTGTAACCATCGGGGCGACGCTTGAAGGACCAGCGTTCAATGAGCGGCAACCCATGATTCGAGAGGCCGGTAAAGAGGGCCTCTAACAGAGGGAGTGCTGATATGAAAGCAGCAGTGTTTGAGCAGCCGGGTAAGCCCCTGGTAATAGGTGAGCGAGATGCTCCGCGGATTGCAGAGAACGAGATGCTCCTCCGGGTAAAATACTGCGGAATTTGTGGTACGGATATACATGCCTCTCGGGAGGGTCCTTTCATGGCACCGCCGGGCACTGTATTTGGGCATGAGTTTGCCGGTGAAATAGTCGAGATTGGTAGCGGCGTATCGAGTAACCAGTTTGAAATAGGTGAACGGGTAACCTCGCTTCCGTTCATCGGCGATCAAACGATTGGCCTCGGTGACGTGGACGGCGGCTATGCAGAATTCGTCAAGGTTGACCATCAACAGGCTGTCAAGCTTCCAGATACGATTGATGATGTGCTGGGTGCCCTGGTTGAGCCCATGGCAGTTGGTCTGCATTCTGTGAAGATGGCCGATACCGTCGCTGGCAAGAAGGTGCTGATTGTTGGGGCTGGTCCAATTGGTCTGGCCTGCGCAATCTGGTGTCGGTTTTTCGGTGCCGACAAGGTGGTTTTCAGCGAATTTTCCGCAACGCGTATTCGTATTGCTGAAACCATCGGTTTTTCAGAATTCATTAACCCTGAAAAGGATGTTGGTGAGGAATTCAGATCACTTGCTGGCGCTGAGCCTGACGTTCAGTTTGAGTGTGTTGGGGCTCCCGGAATGTTGCAGAGTTGTATCGAACGAGCACCACCAAGGGGTCTGGTGATGGGTATAGGGGTTTGTGATAGTCCTGACAGCATCACGCCACTCCTCGCGTTTATGAAGGAACTGCGCATACAGTGGGCGGTTGGCTATGACAAGGTTGACTTCGAATTCACCATTAAGATGATGACGCAGGGCCGGCTCGAGCCGATGCCCATGGTTACAGATATTATCAGCCTGGAAGAGGTGCCAGTATTTTTTGAACAACTGCGCCAGCCATCCAGCCAATGCAAGGTGCTGATTGATCTGATGCGATGATCAATCCAAAGACACGGCAAACTGCCAGGAACAATCACCGGGAGAATAGACGATGACTGACAATCAATCCAACCAGTTGGAGCAACTAATAGCCGAAGCGGAATTGAGGCGACTGACGACAAACTATGCGATTGCGACTGATGCGCTGGGTAGTGGAGATCCAGACCGGCAGTCTTCTGGGCGGGCTCTTTACCATGAAGTATTCGCGCCCGATGCACGTATCAGCGCCGGTGAGTCTGAAGAGTATATCGGTCCCGATGCCTGGGCGGATTATGTCGGTACTGCCCTTGAAACATTCTCCACGACCCAGCACCTGGTTGGAACGATCGACATCGAATTGACTGGAAAGGATACCGCAAGGATAGCCACTTACCTGAGTGCGACCCACGAATACGAGCCGAGGGGTACTCTCTGGATAGTACTTGGCACCTATGACGATGAAGCAGCATTAACGCCGTCAGGGTGGCGAATAACCAAACGCCACCTGACGATGACTTCATCAGAAGAACGTGCCCATGATGCGGCAAGCACTAATCAGACGTAATCAGACCGTTCGCATCAAAGCATCACTTTTTAAGCCCTTTTCAGCTTGCTACAGCGCTTTGCTCGCTCTCCGAATAACTTTACGGTAAAAGTGTGTGCACTTTGGTTGGCGCACTTTCCAGTTTGTAGAAAGCAAAACCAAAAATATCCAGTGCAGGGACGCCGCTTTCGGTTGTTGGGATACCACCGGATGGTGCAGTTGCAAGGGTTTGACCCAAATCTGCAGCAACCTTCTCAACATCGTCAGTATCAAATTCAAAAATTCCCGCAAACTCGGTGGCGGCGCCGGCGTTCAAGGAGGCAAGTTTGTAGCGAGTACCACCGCGAATGCCAGGCGTGGTTACGATGTCGTCCATATGCCAGTCATACCACTTATTGAGTGCATCAACGTCGGCATCCGCAGCAGGCGCGGTATAGGTGACCAGCAGGCCTTTGGCAGCGTTCTCTGGAGATACGTCATTTTCACCTACCTCCAGTGTTTTTGTGTAGTAGGCCCAGGTGTCGACTGAAATCAATCCGCCAGGTCTTGTCCCGCCACCTTCACCGTGGATTTCCCAGTCTTCTCCCTGGCCTGTAGCTGCTGGCATTACCATGCGCTTCGCATCAGGCGCATTGAGGTACGCCATCATGCCGTTGTTAGCATCCGTAGCGTCGTCATTGTCGATATAATAGAGCGCCAGGTAAGGTGGAACCTCTCCAATCTGTGTCACGGCGAGTTTGTAGCGGAGTGCCGCTTTTAGCCCAGGGGCGTGTAGGACATCGGGCACATGATTGCCCGTATACCATTCATTGAATTCATCTTCCCGTGCCATGTCTTGAGGGTGGCTTCGGACTAGCATGAGTGTATTAGTTAGCATTTGATTGAATCTCCTGAGCAGAACTTGGTTGTTTACAGCTATTTATATTCCAGACACATTATCTGGATGAAACTGGCATCTCCATTCTTAGGTCTACCTTGCCGCCTGACTAATTATATGGAAAAACAGGGTTTAACCATAAAGGAGCCTGGCTGCTGAATCAATAGCTGGCGGTGACGTAGAAATTAGGTGTGTGAGACTTGTTTGCTGTTCTGGAGCCTTTAGATGTGGAAGAATGAAAGCTACTCGTAAAGAAATGGAGCTAGTTGATGCCAACGCGCGTGCTAACGGAAGCAGATGAATTACCAAGACACCAGACCATCAGTACCTTTGATACAGTCGCTAACTCAAGTCCCGAATGGAACGATGGATACTGGTTCTGTTTTGGTGACCCGGCGGGTGAGGTCAACCTGATTACGGGTATCCGCCTATATCACAACACCAATGTGATTGATGCTTACGTCATAGTCAGTACCCAGGAAGGCAAGCAGTACAACCTGCGGGCAAGTAGAAGGCTAAGACCAAGAATTGATGACATAGTAGTAGGTCCATTCTGGCAGGAGATTATTAGAGGGTTGCATACCATCCGGTTGGGTTGTGACGAAAACCCCCATCAGGTCGCGTTTGATGTTCTCTGGGAAAGCACGGCGCCACCGCATGATGAGGCGACCGGTGTACAGAATTACCGGGATGGCAGACTGATGGGTGAGCGGTCCAATTATGTACAGGTTGGTGCACTTTCCGGCTGGGTCGAGGTCGGTGGAAAGAGATGGGAATTCACCGTTGAGGATGGCTGGGCAGGTGCCCGGGATCATTCCTGGGGTCAGGGTTACACGGGTGTAGGTGAAAAACCGAACCAATATGCCGCTCCCATCGTGACAGACGGTAAAACGCGTGGCGGCTGGGGTGGCCCCGGGATGCGGCACTGGGGATTAATCAAATTCCCTGACCGCAGTCTGTTTTATGCCTTTATGAGGAATTCTGATGGTACCTATTCGGAGTCTGGCACGGGTGCGAGAGGGGCTGGCGCCATCCACAGTGTCATTGACCATAACTATGGTAGCGACATACCCAAGTGGTCATACACGGACGTGGAGGTATTAGATCATGAATGGGTTGACGGCTGGCCGCTGTTGAAGCGCGGCCGCATTAACATGACCCGCCCGGATGGTGTTATTGACCGCTTTCAGGTCGATGTTGTCAGTAAACCTGTACACATGCAGGGTGGTGGCTACTGGGCAGGCTGGAATGATCAACTTGGCAGGGGTATCTACCGGGGTGAAGAATATGTCGAAGGAGAAATCTGGGATATCAGTCACCCGGTGAAGATTTTCACAGCTGATGGGGAGGAAGTTCCCCCGACACCAGCCGAGGGAGCGGCATATTGGGAAGTCTACGCCCTGTATACCAACCTTGATGATCCGAATGATGTTGGCCTTGGCATACTCGAAGCCGCCATCATTGGTGAATATGAAGGCGTAGAGAGTCGCTAGATGAACATCTCCTCCGCGTTTGGCAGACGCTGGAGATGATTCCCATTGTCCACGGGTACTACCTGACCAGTCATAGATGCGGAAAGATCACTGGCTAGAAAGATGGCAACGTCAGCGCAGTCATCCACGGACGTTACCCGGCGCAAAGGTGTTTCCTTGATGAATGCCTTCGAGATGGGCGATTCGCTCTCGAGGTCTACCCGCGCATCGTCAATTGGCTTCATGCCGCCGTAGGCATTCATTGCCGTCGGCACAAAGGTTGGTGCCAAAGCATTCACGCGCACATTAGAGGGGCCATATTCCCTGGCAGCGATCTTGGTGACGAAATTAGCGGCAGCCTTGCAACCGGAGTAAGGAGATAGCCCAACGGGAACCATCACAGCGGTCGCGGAAGTAATGTTGATCAGTGACCCACCACCGTTTGCTGCATGGGCGTTACCAAAATGCTTCATGAAATAGTAGGCGCCAAAAAACTGAACATCTGCCACTTGTTTTAGTAGCGCAGGGTCCAACTCAGCAATGGTTGAGGGCATGTTAACCCCCGCTGAATTGACGCTGAAGTCGAGCCTTCCCCATTTTTCTATAGCCGCGGCTGCGAGCGCTTCGAGGTCGTCATGGCTGCTGACATCGCAGCGAATGGGAGTTGCACCGATCTCTTTTGACAACTTTTCCAGTTGATCCATTCTGCGAGCAGCGATAATCAATTCAGCGCCTTCTTCTACAAAGCGTTCAGCGATTCGCCAGCCAATACCACTAGATGCTCCCAATACGACTCCCACTTTACCGTCGAGTAAACCCATTTCTATCCTTCGCTCCTTTGTTTGTTGTAGATTGTTCGTTACAAATTATTCGTTATAAATCGTTCGTTGTATATTGTGTTGCTGAGTATTGCCACCGTTGCAATGCAATTATGCGTGACCCAAAACCGGCCCGTTGTAAATTGCAAATCCGGGAAATCCGAACCTACTCGGTCTGAGTCATCGGAATGCCTGAACTGTAGCACGGCTGCGTAGGTATTTGGAATATGTCGGCTGACCATGGGTTTGCGCCAGGTAAACCTTACCTTCGTGATTTGGAATTCGAATCTGCTAGCGGCAGGATTCATTCATTTTGAACCTTTCGTTTTGAATGGGAGCCCATTTAAAGTATTGTCGAGGCAGCAACTAATCGTTTCTGACCGCATTGGTTCCAGAGGCGTCCTACCAACAAACAAGTGACTATCCTATTCAACTATGAAATTGAATCTTACAAAAATGGACGAATTTCCACGGCATCAAACTGGTGTCACCTTCGATATTGTAAACAGTACATCACCTCACTGGAGTGATGGTTATTACTACACGCTTGGAGATGACCAGGGTCGTGTGGCTTTTTTCTCGGCACTGCGACTCTATGCAGTGAACGATGTAATGGATGCATTTACCTGTGTTTCCGGTGGCGGCCTGCAACATAATATGCGCTTTTCCAGGAGGCTGAGACCCCGTATTGATGACCTGGAGTGTGGTGCCATGTCAGTTGAGATTATTGAGGGTCTCCGCCGTATCCGCACCAAAGCTGAACCGAATGAATTTGGCATCAGCTATGACCTTTTATGGGAGGGGTTTACGCCTCCTTACAACGAGGAATATCAGATCACTTTTGCTGGTGGGCGACTGGCAGGTGAGCGCAGTAATTATGACCAGGTCATGGACGTCACAGGATGGATTGAGGTGAAGGGTGAACGTTATGAGGTGGAACCGGAACACTGGACCGGTGTTCGCGATCATTCCTGGGGTATCGGGCCGACCGGTGGTCCACCCTCTAATGTTGCGGCTCCCCTTCCCCGGGGGCAGCCCTTTGGCCTGCGCCAGTGGGTGTGGTTCAAATTACCTGATAGAGCCATATTCTGGCACTTTCACCGTAATGCGAGTGGTCAGCTGACAAAGTTTGAGAGTGTTTGCATGTATCCCTATGGGGATGACCGAGAGCCCTATACCTACACCAATATTGAACAGGACCTGGAGTTTGTGACCGGCGAACGCAGACTTATGCGGGGTACCGTGGAAATGACGCGTGAGGATGGCGTTGTGGAACGGTTTCTAATGGAAAATATTACCGACCCGGTTTATCTCGAGGGCGGAGGCTACTGGGAGGGCTATGATGATCACTGGGGGCGAGGCGTTTACCGTGGAGATGATCATGCGGAGGGGGAGACCTGGGACGTATCCCATCCGACCTTGATAGGCGACCCCAAGGGCATAGCACAGTCACGGCCAGATGCCTGGTGTGAAAATTTTGGCCGGTTCAGCAGCCTGGATAACCCGGCCGACGTTGGTATTGGTCATCTCGAATGCGTTATTTCGGGACCCTATCCAGGATTTTCAGACTAGATCCGTGTAGCTGTTTGAAATCTGGTGAGACATTTGGAATACTCAAGGGCGTCGATCAAAGATTTGGCGACAATCATGCGGTGGGCTTGTCATAAAATCCCGCCGATTTCTTTATATATCATCGATGGGCAGAATCCGAGGGCTGGATGATTTCCAGGCTAACGGTTCCCGGTGGGGACCCCTTACTGTTCAAGTGGTGAGAAGAAGGAGTAAGTGGAGATGGCGGTAAGTGCAGCTGAAATTGAAATTGGAAAACGATTATTCATAGAGGGTTGGGGTGGTGATACACCGGAAGCCCCACTGCAATTCATGACTGAAGATGTTGTTATGCGAGATATTCTCGGGCATGCGGAGGCAATGCGTGGTCACCAGGAAGTTGTAGATTTCTGGGGTAAAGCTGCTGGAAATTTGCGCGTGCCACCGGAGGAAATCTTCGTCTCGGAGAACGGCATGTCGATGACCTGGATGGCTTACGTCCGGATAGTTGATGACAGCGAAAACAAAGGCAAGTGGATATGCGGTGAAGGTATGTCTCGTCTAGAGTTTCGAGACGGTCTGGTGTGTCTTGAAGTTGATTATTGGAATGTACCCCAGGG
>Ga0187833_10000513_pt1 | contig 44707 bp, 41 predicted proteins | sample ETNtaG_37_FD_167968 | JGI IMG/M metagenome (GOLD analysis project Ga0187833, IMG submission 167968) | Marine microbial and viral communities from oxygen minimum zone, Eastern Pacific Ocean - ETNP2014_SV_400_PacBio MetaG (Illumina Assembly) | ecosystem: Environmental > Aquatic > Marine > Hypoxic...
GTAACACCAGCGCCACAAGTGGCAACCGCTTTTATTGGGCCTAAAGCGTCCGTAGCCGGTTCAGTAAATTTTCTGTGAAATCGTTGGGCTTAACCTAACGCCGTGCAGAAAAGACTACTGGACTAGGGACCGGGAGGCGTCAGAGGTATTCTTGAGGGAGCGGTAAAATGCTATAATCTCAGGAGGACCTCCAGTGGCGAAAGCGTCTGACGAGAACGGATCCGACGGTCAGGGACGAAAGCTAGGGGAGCAAACCGGATTAGATCGATTTTTTGCGAAAAAATCGAGTAAAAGCATGCAATGCTGTATCTTCGATACCGCGGAACGATGGCTCACGTTTGCACTATTTTTACTGTGGAACTGTTGTTTTGTATGCACTTTTATGCGCGAAAAATCCTAAATACCCGAGTAGTCCTAGCTGTAAACTCTGCGAGCTAGGTGTTACGTATTCTTCGGGAATACGTAGTGTCGAAGCGAAGGTGTTAAGCTCGCCGCCTGGGAATTATGGTCGCAAGACTGAAACTTAAAGGAATTGGCGGGGGAGCACTACAAGGGGTGCGGCGTGCGGTTTAATCTAATTCCACACAGAGAATCTCACCAGAAGCGACGGCAGGATGAAGGTCAGGTTAAAGGCCTTACCCAACAAGCCGAGAGGTAGTGCATGGCCGTCGTCAGCTCGTGCCGTAAGGTGTCCTGTTAAGTCAGGCAACGAGCGAGACCTATACTCACAATTGCTAACAAGCTTTGCGATTGAGCACATTGTGAGAACTGCCCTTGAAAAGGGGAGGAAGGTGTAGGCTACGATAGGTCTGTATGCTCCGAATCTTCTGGGCTACACGCGCGCAACAATGGTAAGGACAATAGGATGCAACTCCGAAAGGAGAAGCCAATCCCTTAAACCTTATCTTAGTTCAGATCGAGGTTTGTAACTCAATCTCGTGACGCTGGAATCCCTAGTAATCAGGTGTTATCAGCGCCTGGTGAACATGTCCCTGCTCCTTGCACACACCGCCCGTCAAACCACCCGAGTAGGGTTTAGATGAGGCTTAATTTTTAATTAAGTCGAATCTAAGCTCAGCGAGGAGGGTTAAGTCGTCACAAGGTAGCCGTAGGGGAACCTGCGGCTGGATCACCTCCATTTATTTTTTTTATTTTATATTATAAGAATTTTTTTTCATATTCATATGGGCCTGTAGCTCAGCCTGGTAGAGCATCGCCCTTGCATTAATGGTATAATCACCTGAAAGGCGGAGGCCTTGGGTTCGAATCCCGACGGGTCCATTTTAAAATTCATTGAAAAAATAGGCGAGGAAAAATTTAATGGCAAAAAGAATTTTTCGAGCACAATATTTCGTGAGCACGAGAGTGCGAACAGAAAAAATTAATTCAATAAAAGAATTCAATATAATCAAAAAAATTCAAAAATAAATAAAATAAAAATTCCAAATTTCACAATTCATAATCATTTATCACAAAATGATAGCATCTCAATAATGTACTTTATTGATATGTTGGTTGACGTTTATGAGGCCGTGCATAGGCTAAATCCTAACGCTATTAGGTGGATGACTCGGCTCAAATGCTGATGAAGGGTGTGGCAAGCCACAGAACGCTTTGGCAAGACGCATGCAGTCTTTGAACCAAAGATCCCCGAATGAGACTTCTCATCTACTCCGTAAGGAGGGGAAACGCAGGGAATTGAAACGTCTTAGTACCTGCAGGAAAAGAAATCAATTGAGATGCTGTGAGTAAGAGCGACTGAAAACAGCACAAGGCAAACTGAATCCTTTATTGAAAGATGAAGGAGATGTGGTGTTAAAGACTGCCTTTACGGATCTTATCTCAGGAACCTGAAGTTGTCTGGAATGACATGCTCTAAAGTGTGATAGCCACGTAAGGGCAACTGAGAAGATTTTGGCAGTATCTTGAGTACTATTCACTGGATACTGAATGGGAATTTAGGAGGCATCAATTTCTAACCTTAAATACAATTTGAGTCCGATAGCAAATAGTACAGCGATGGAACGTTGAAAAGTACCCATGACAGGAAGTCAAAAGAACCTGAAACCTAATAGTTATAGCTTGGTACTGCTCTAAGGAGTTGTATCATACGTTTCGAATAACGTGCCAGGGAGTTCATCTAAGTGGCAAGGGTAATCTACAAGAGTACCCAAAGCGAAAGCAACATGCTCACAGCTTGCGAGGAGCGTGGTATGAAAATGCCAGAAGTCACTTGGGTGTAACCCGAAGCCGGACGATCTAACCGTGGGTAAGGTGAAGCAACCGTAAAAGGTTGTGGAGGCCTGAAGAGGTTCTACGAGCAAGTGTTCTTCTAACTTGCGGTTAGGGGTGAAAAGCCAATCGAGTCCGGCAATAGCTGGTTCCTACCGAAATTGGCCGTAGTCAAGCCTTAGGGGAGATAGTTGGAGTAGTAGAGCTACGGGTTGAAGATTTAGGTCCTGAAAGGGATCGGTTTTCTGTCCAACTCCGAACATTCCAACATCAAAGAACCTAAGAGACGGGAAGCCGAGGTAAGCTCGGTTTCCGAGAGGGGAACAACCCAGACTATAGTTAAGGTCCCTAAATACTGACTAAGTGTGAAAGGGTGAAAAGTGTCTATCGTCGAAGACAGCAAGGAGGTTGGCTTAGAAGCAGCCATCCTTTAAAAAGTGCGTAACAGCTTACTCGTCAAGATGATAGGCCTTTAAAATGGACGGGACTAAGTCAGTTACCGATACTATAGAATGCTTAAAAAGCAATTAGTAGGTAGGCGTCCTATAAGGGCAGAAGTATTTTCACAAGAGAATATGGACCTTATAGAAATGAGAATCCTGGCGGTAGTAGGATCTTAGTACTGTAAGAATCAGTACCACTGAAAGGGCAAGGGTTCCTTGGCAATGCAAATCAGCCAAGGGTTAGTCGAACCTAACCTAACCCATAAATTGGGTTAAGGGAAAGGGACAAAGGTTAATATTCCTTTACTATTCTAGTATGCGTGGCAACACAAGCTTTATTCTTGACATTTCTGATTAGGCTAATGCAAAACGTCTTTTACATCAACTGGAATAAATCAGGGGAGTATCGTAATGATGAGAACCTGATTAAATCCGGGATGAGCATTCTTATGGGATGTTTAGCTGATATCTGGAATCCGTGAAAAGAGAATAGAGAAAAAACTGGAATATTCGTACCAAGAACCAGCACAGGTGCCCCTAGGTGAGAAGCCTAAAGTGTGTAGGATTAATCTAGTTGAGGGAATTCGGCAAATTAGCCCCGTGCCTTCGGTAAAAGGGGTCCCTGCAATTGTTGTTATACAATTGATTGCAGGGTGCAATGACTAAGGGGGTCCGACTGTTTAACAAAAACTTAACTGACTGCTAGCCTGTAAAGGTGTATATAGTCGGTGACACCTGCCCAGTGTCTGTACTTTAAACTTCTTTCCAAGTGATCTTTTAGGAAAAGCTCAACCAAAAAAATGAGTCTTTCCTTATCAGGAAAGAGAAGCTAAGAGCAGGTAAACGGCGGGGGTAACTATAACTCTCTTAAGGTAACGTAATACCTTGTCGTTTGATTGACGACTTGCATGAATGGTGTAACGAGATCTCCACTGTCCCCAACTAGAATCCTCCGAACGCTCTATACTGGTGCAAAGGCCAGTGATCTCCAGTGGGAAGCGAAGACCCCGTGAAACTTTACTACAGCTTATTGTTGTGATGTGGGTTTTGATGTGTAGTGTAGGTGGAAGTCGCTAAAGCTTGGTCGTCAGGTCAAGTGTAGACAACAATGAAACACCACTCTTCAAAACCTACGTTGCTTATCCTGTAAGGGAAACAGCGATAGGTGGGTAGTTTGGCTGGGGTGGCACCCTGTTGAAACAATATCAACAGGACCCTAAGGTTGGCTCAAGCGGGTCAGAAATCCGCAGTTGAGTGCAAGAGCATAAGCCAGCCTGACTGTATCCTTAATAAGATGGGATGCAGGCATGAAAATGTGGTCTAGCGAACCTCTAAGTCCTCCTTGATTGGGGGCTAGAGATGAACGAAAAGTTACTCCGGGGATAACAGAGTTGTCGCGCCTGAGAGTTCATTGTTGCTTGCGAGTTCGTTCGCAAGCTCACGAACAGATCGACGGCGCGGCTTGCTACATCGATGTCGGCTCTACCTATCCTGGAAGTGCAGAAGCTTCCAAGGGTGCGGGTGTTCACCGATTAAAAGGCAGTGGCAACTACGTTGCAAGCCTTTTAATCTGACAAAGACCGATTAAAAGGTATCGTGAGCTGGGTTCAGAACGCTGTGAGGCAGTTTGTTTGATATCTACTGGAGATGTTTGATGTCTGAAGGGAATAAACCTTTAGTACGAGAGGAACGAGGTTTAGAGGCCTCTGGTCTACCTGTTATCTGACAAGGTAAGCAGGGCAGCTACGCCTTACAAGGATAAGTGCTGAAAGCATCTAAGCACGAAGCCTTCCTTGAAAAGAGACATCATAGAACTCTCGCAAAACACGAGTTTAATGGGACAGGAGTGTAAGCATCAAGGCAACGAGATGTTCAGCTCGCTGTTTCCAACAGTTCATTCTTTTAGTCTATGCACGGTCATCATTTTTTTCTTTTATTTTAAATTTTAATCTTAACTAGCTGTAAGAATACAAAAATATTTTAAACTAGTAATCACTTCAAAATTAATTATCGCTCCCGTGGTGTAGTCCGGCCAATCATTCGGCCTTTTCGACTCTGGAGATATTTTCCAAGGAAAACAGGCCGAGACCTGGGTTCGAAACGATCTTTTGCAAAAAGCTCGACCAAAAGCGTGCAATGAGGAATCTTTGATTCCTCGGAACGACGTGGAAGATCGACGAAAGTCCCGGCGGGAGCATGATTTTTTCAAAAAGAGAAATAAAAACCAACATTTATACAATATCCTTATCTATTTCATTTTTATGTTTTGTTATTAGTTCTATATCTACATCTTCAAAAATTAAGAAATTGTCATGATATAATCCCAGTAACTTGCAAGCATCTAAATACAATATGAAAAATTCGGCAGGTCTCAGATTCCTAATTATTTCATAGGTATAATTAAAAATTCTTAATGGAACCTTGCCAATATAAAGTTCAGTTCTGTCTAGATAATATCTCAGGTTTCTTACATCAATTTTTTCCTGAAAATTTTTATCTAAGTAAATTAAAATATATTTTTCCTGTCTGTGGTTTATCATATGCATGAATAAAATCAGGTAACACATCATGCTCCCCAAAAAGTAGAATCTTGTATATTGGCCAAATATCCATCTGGATTCTTTAATTTCTCCCATTACCCACTTGAATATATCATCCCCAGGAGTTTGGCTTTTTATTAGTATTTTCTTGAATCTCAAAATTTTGACTTTAAGTTTTCTAACTGCACTTACATAACCCCATCTGATTCGTGGTCCCTGCTTAAGCGTAATTTTGTGCGGATTTTTATCGAATAATCCCTGTTGACTAGCCTTAGCATAAAACATTTTAAAATTTGCAAGTCCTTCTGTCCTTAAACCGTGGAGAATCATGCTAAGAAGATTTATCTCTTGTTGTTCGGATACCATATGGGTTTTATCAAATCTTATTCTCATAACCTTATCATGCCAATGTGTCAATTCATGAACCAATGAGATATACGCACGATTAGGAGACCTAAGAAAATAATCGACATTCATTTGCAGAAAACACTTTTTAAGTTTTAAATCCTTGCCAAGTCTAAAGGCTGCCCCTCCCTGAAAAATTTCTTTTGGAAAAATCCTAATTCCAACAACCATACCATCTTCTATAAATTCCCTATGACTTCTGAAAATTTGCGCCAGTATTCCTTCTAAAAGCCCAATATTGTTCAAACCGAATCTTTCAAGTAATTTTTTGTTAATGACAATAAATAAATTAAATCCTAGACCACCAAAGTTACGATGACGAAAAGTTTTATCATTTAATAGCACATTTAATAGCATATTATATCCCTTATGTACCTAATTTAAATATTTACCCTTTAATCTCTAGAGGTATAAGCCTTCAATTCTATCATCTGTAACTTTATACAAAACTTTAAATACCCTCATCTAATCCTAATTGAAAATAAATATTAACTAATGGAGGTCAGATAACAACATTTGTTGTGAAGATTATAACATGAAACGAAGCTCTAGGCGCTGGAAGAAGAAGAAGCAGATGAGATGGAAGTGGCAGCGCAAGAGAATGAAAAAAGAAAAGAGGAGAAGGAAACAACAAAGATAATTAAAATATTAGAAACGTTTATATAATTTCATAAAACAACAAGGGAATGGTGATAATACATGACAATTGTGGGATTTAACTTTACAAAAATAGAAGCTGAAAAGAAGGATTTGATAAAAGGCAAAATAAACATTAATAATAATGTTTCCATAAACAAGGTAGAGGAAAAGGACCTATCTCTTGGGAACCAAAAGCAGAAAGTTTTGAAATTTACTTTTGAATTTCTAGCAAAATATGATCCTGATGCAGGCGCTATAATCCTGACGGGCGATGTCCTGTTTATGGATGATACGAAAAAGATAAAAGAAATTCTGGATGGGTGGAAGAAGGACAAGAAACTTCCAAAAGAAATTATGCCGAATATTTTAAACACAATAATGAGCAAATGCAATATACAGGCTTTGATCTTGAGCGAGCAGATAAATTTACCACCACCAATACCGCTTCCTAAGCTGCAGCCAGCACAAGCAGCAGAAAAAAAGAGTTGATTCTAGAATATTATTTTTTATTAATTATTCAATATAGATTTTTCTCAAGAGTATAGATAAATTTATATAACTTAATAAAATACTTGAATTAATTAATCGTGCACTAATATGACTCAACAAGAAACAAATCCTTAACGAATTCCTTTAGAATTAGATTTTTCTACTGAAGCCTTAGAGAGATTAGAGGAAATTACAAAAAAAGACTTAGAATACAGAAAAGAACAGAATACTGCAACAGAAGGAGAACAACCTTCTATTTATGTTGCCACAAGAAACGCTTTAAGATTTTATGAATTTGTGGTTGATGTAAATAATAGAGGAGGTAAAATAAGATCGGTCTAGAATGAAGGTAATTCAGTAACTTTTCAATATCCTGATCTTGATGAACTAATGGGAAATTCTGAAACGGCAGCATACAAACTAGAAAACCCATTTGAAGAAGTTAAATTAAGTAGAGTTCCTGGTATTTATGATGTTAGTAAACCTGAACTTTTAGAACTATATAAACTTCAAAATTTAATAAGGGACATAGGTACCACAAAAGAAAATAAATCTAATTGGTGGGGAAGGCTAAACAACGGTAAATGGTTTACTATAGAATACCATGAAACTGATTTAGATGTTTCATTTGAAATAATGGAGCCACAAACACCTGGTCAAGAACTTGACTTTCATGGAGGATTTATACATAATATGAAAATTACTCATAAAGATGACTTGGTTTATGATGCAATGGTTAATAGATATGAGCCCCACTTACACCAAATTACTGTTTGGAATCTACAACCCGAATGGCGATTAGCTGTTAAACAATTAGTAAATTCATATCAATAAAATTTTTTGCCTTTTAATTTTGTAATTCTATGGTTTTTGACTATCTTTCCGCAACCTTTATAAAATAGATAACATTACAAATTCTTGAAAAAACCATGAAAATGCAAAACATTTTCAGGGTGCCAAAAATCCGGAGGATTTTTCAGCATGCCAGACAAAGAACTTAAATTAAAAGTTGCAGAAGCTATTCAGGATGATGTAAACAAGGGAATAGTAAGAATAGACTCAAGTTTTCTGAATGAAGTAGGTGTAAGACCCGGTGATATTGTTGAGTTAGAGGGTGAAAGAAAAACAGTTGCAATTACCGATAGAGCTTATCCTGGAGATATGGGTCTTAACATAGTGAGGATGGATGGCATAATCAGAAAAAATTCAAAAACCGGAATAGGTGAAATAATAAAGGTAAGAAAAGCTGATGTAAAAGAAGGTAAAAAGATTACTATAGCTCCTGCAAGAAAAGGCATTGTAATAAGGGCCAGTCCAGAGATATTCAAGCAAGGCTTGCTTGGAAGGGCTATAACTAAAGGAGACATAGTCTCTCTTGGAGGAACAAGACGTAGAAGGTCAACAATGATGGAAAATCCATTCTATGAAGATGTTTTTAGCCTGCTTGACGAAAGCGCAATGGGTTTTGGTTTTGGGGATATAAAATTCATTGTTGTTGACACAACCCCTAAGCAGCCAATTATTATTACAGAGCAGACAGAGGTCATATTTAATCCAGAAGCAGTGGAAGTCAAAGAAGAGTTAGTTCCAGAAGTTACTTATGAGGATGTAGGGGGCCTAGACGAGGAAGTTAAAAAAGTAAGGGAGATGGTAGAGCTGCCATTAAAACATCCTGAGATTTTTGAAAGGCTAGGTATAGAAGCTCCAAAAGGAGTTTTACTGCATGGTGCACCGGGCACTGGAAAGACATTGCTGGCAAAAGCAGTTGCAAATGAAACCAACTCCCATTTTATTTTGATTAATGGTCCGGAAATTATGTCAAAATATTATGGGCAAAGCGAAGAAAACCTTCGTAAAAAATTTGAGGAAGCGCAAAAAAATGCGCCAAGCATAATTTTTATTGACGAGATAGATGCTATAGCTAGCAAGAGAGAAGACATAAAGGGAGAGGTTGAAAGAAGAGTAGTTGCTCAGCTTCTTGCATTGATGGACGGTCTTAAGAGCCGCGGTAAAGTTGTTGTTATTGCTGCTACTAACGTTCCAAACATTCTTGATCCGGCATTAAGAAGGCCTGGAAGGTTTGACAGGGAAATAGAGATTGGAGTTCCGAGCAAAGAAGGAAGGTTGAATATTTTGAAAATTCATACAAGAAACATGCCACTTGGCAAAAAAGTCAGCTTAAAGGAATTAGCATCCATAACCCATGGTTTTGTTGGGGCTGATCTATCATCTTTAGCAAAAGAAGCAGCAATGATTGTTTTAAGGAGAATATTTCCGGACTTGAAGCTGCAAGAAGAAGAGCCAATACCTAAAAATATCCTGGAAAAATTAAGGATAAATCAAAAAGATTTTAAGGAGGCTTTGAAAGTAGTTAGGCCAAGCGCATTAAGGGAAGTTTTAGTAGAGATTCCTAATATAAAATGGACTGATATTGGCGGCTTAGAGTCAGTTAAACAGGAATTAGTAGAAGCAGTTGAGTGGCCTTTAAAATTTCCTGATTCTTTTAAAAGATTAGGTGTTAATCCTCCAAAAGGCATTTTGCTTTACGGTGCACCAGGTACTGGAAAGACGTTGTTGGCAAAAGCGGTTGCAAACGAGAGCCAAGCAAATTTTATTTTAGTTAAAGGTCCAGAGTTGTTAAGCAAATGGGTGGGGGAAAGTGAGAAAGCTGTTAGGGAAATTTTCAAAAAAGCCCGTCAGGTTTCTCCTTGCATAATCTTCTTTGATGAGATAGACAGTTTAGCTCCAAAAAGAGGTGCAAGCTCAGACAGCCATGTTTCCGAAAGGGTTGTTAACCAGATGCTTACAGAAATAGACGGTTTAGAGGAAATGCATGATGTTGTTATCATTGCTGCTACAAACAGGCCCGACATTGTAGATACTGCTTTATTAAGGCCTGGAAGGTTTGACAGGATGATACTAACTATAGTTCCAGATGAAAAAACAAGGCTGGAAATCTTTAAGGTGCATACAGAAGGGATGCCTTTGAAGATTGGTGGAGTTAAAATAGACAAATTGGAAAAATCAAAGAAAAAAATTAATGTTGCAAGTAAAATGGCTGGAGATGAGGCTTTAAATGAAGAAGATTTAGATAAAGAATCAAAAGAAGAAAAAATAAAGATTAATGGCAAAAGAGAAGAATTTTTGTTGGGACTTGCTAAAAAATCAGAAGGCTATGTTGGCTCAGATATAGAGGCTGTCTGCAGGGAAGCTGCAATACTGGCTTTAAGAGAAGACATAGAATCTAAGGAAATTACTTTGAAGCATTTTGAGAAGGCTTTGGAAAAAGTACCTCCGTCAGTAGACAAAGAAGTACAAAAAGCCTATGAAGAGATAAGAGAAAGCTTAAGCGCAGCACGAGCAAAAGAAATCCAAAAAGAGAAGCCTGTTTATATGGGTTAGAATTTTTATTAAAAAAGAGTTCTGGTAGTATTGGTAGGATAAAATGGTAGGTTTAGTAGAAAGCGTCATGAGGGAGCATAGAGAAGTAACAGATGAATTAGTCCCAGTTATTGAGAGAATCAATAGTGGCGAGACTACAACTGTTGAAGAATTAGGATTAGATCCTGAGATAGTTAGTCCATACAATCAAAGACTATTTTTGTTATATGCTCAGATAATGAAGGATGCAGAACCCAGATACAATGATAATCCTGCCTTTGTTCATCCTGCTCGAGTAGCCCAAATAATTTCTCCTTATGTTGAAGAGGGTACAGCAATTGGATATGCATTATCACATGAACTTGTTGAAGATGTAGCACATTATAGGCCTGTCAGATTTCAAAATATTAGAGAAATCATCGGACCCGAACATAAAGATAATTTAGATGCAACAGTTTTATTATCTCGACCTCACTGGACAAGTTTTCCTACAATGGAAGAAATTTCCATTAGTGGATATGTCACATATGTCGCTAAATTATGGCAAGTTTCAACATATGGAAATGATGCTCATGCTTCTGTTCTTATTGGAGATGCTTTAGATAGTCAATTGGACATTGGATTTTTAGACACAAGAGACCCAGCTAATAGAAATAATGTAATTTCCAGGTTTATTGCACAATCCTTATTTCTTGTACAAAAACTGCAGGGTGCAGTACCAAACTTAGTCGAACATGTGGAAGCAATAAGCGATGAAATGAAAAATGACCGTGCGTATGTCATCAATTCGAATTGGATAGATTACCATTTAGGAAGATTTTATAAAGCATTAGAATTGTTCAAAACAGAACCAGGATTGATTGTCGGAGTCAAAAATCACTTATCCACTTATGGTTTTGAAATTCTAAAATCATAATTAATTTATCGCAACCTTTAAATAAACATTTCTTTCTTTTTAATTTATGACTGCTAAAGCTGGTGATAGGGTCAAAGTAATAACTTCTGATGAGATAAAAGAAGGAATATTAATGCCTAATGAGGAAACTGATTCTGTTGTTATTAAGCTTGATAATGGTTATAATGTTGGGATAGATAAAAAGAAAGTAAAGGAAATGAAAGTTGTTGAGAAATATAAGGCAAAAGAAACTCATTCTGAAGCAAAACCAAAAAAAGACAGCAAAAAACCTGCAATTACTATACTGCATACTGGGGGTACAATTGCGAGTAAAGTAAACTATGAAACAGGTGGGGTAATATCCAGGTTCAGCCCTTCTGAAATATTGGAAATGTTTCCAGAGATCAAAAAAATAGCAAATTTTGACAGCAAACTTATTGAGCAGATGTTTTCTGAGGATATTCGTTTTGAGCATTATAGAATTATAGCAAATGCAGTTAAAAAAGAAATACAAAAAAATACAGATGGGATAATAATAACTCATGGGACAGATACTTTAGGTTATAGTGCAGCAGCACTATCATTCATACTGGAAAATGTCAACATACCTGTTTTGTTAGTTGGTGCCCAGAGGTCTTCAGACAGAGGCTCTAGTGATGCTGCGATGAATCTTGTATGCGCTTCTGAATTCATAGCAAAAACAGATTTTGTTGGTGTTGCTATGTGCATGCATGAAAGTACTGGTGATAATAACTGCGCGATATTGCCTGCATGCAAGACAAGAAAATTACATACTTCCAGGAGAGATGCATTTAAGCCAGTTAATGATACAATTATTGCAAGAATAAATTATAATACAAGAGAAATTGAATTTTTAAAAAAAGATTATGAAAAGAAATCAGACAAAAAATTTGTTGTTAAGGCTTCTTTTGAAAATAAGGTTGGATTAATTAAATGCCATCCAAACATGTTCAAGCAGCAATTTGATTTTTTCAAAGGCTACAAAGGCTTGGTCATAGAAGGGACAGGATTAGGGCATGCTCCTGTCGATCCTCCTGATAGATTGCATATTAATATTCTGGATTCAATAAGCTCATTGATAAAATCAGGGACAATTGTAGCAATGACTTCCCAGTGCCTTTTTGGCAGCACATATCCTCATGTATATACAGCAGCTATTAATATATCTGAGTCAGGAGTTATTTACTGCAAAGATATGCTCCCAGAAACAGCTTTTGTAAAATTAGCATGGTTGTTAGGAAATTACAAGAAAGATGAAATCAAAGAATTAATGACTAAAAACTTAAGAGGAGAACTTAATGAAAGGTTAAAGGAAGATGAGTTCTTGGATTAAGCCTCATTTAAAACAATCATTGTTTGCGTCTTCTCTACACCCTCTAGATTTCTTATATATTTTGTTACAAGGTGATCTAATTCATCCATATCTTTTACCTTAACCTTAATTATTATATCGGTTCCACCAGCAACTGTCGATGCTTCTTCTATAGCCGGATGCGTTGCTAGCTTCTTTGCTAGATTATACTGTGTTTTGTTTGTTTGTTTTAGCAGCTTGTAATCGACTATAATCAACATATAGGCAGAAATTGGTTTGCCAATCTTTTTATTGTCCAAAACAACAGTATATTTTTTTATTACTCCTTCCCTATTAAGTTTCTTTATTCTGTTATGCACTGTTGTTATTGGTATAGAAGCTTTTTTTGAAATTTGCTGAGTGGATAATCTGCTGTTTTCTTTCAAAATATCAATTATTCTTTCATCTTTAGGGTCCATAATGGAATGTATATTCCATTTTTTTATAAATATTACTATTTTTTGCAGAAATATTCCATTTTTTTTAAGGTAGGTTATTATATCTTTGACATACTATAATTTAAGTTTGATAGTTCAGGTGAGAAATAATGTCCTATGAAGCAGAATTTGATGAAATGCTCGAAGAAGACCAGATTGACGAATTAATCCAAAACAAAATAATCAAAAACAAACAAATTTCTTAAAGCTTTAAAAATTAAGATTAACAAATTATTTATAATCCTTAATTCTATTATCTTTTATTATAAAAAATAAAAGAAAGTTTTAAATAAAAAAGGCAATAGAAAAAAAAATAAATCAAAATGGACGAACAAGTAAAACAACTTGCAGAGACATTGAAGAAGAGCGGAATGGCTGCTTCTGAATATGACGCAATTGAAAAGGCAAAAAACATTTTGAATGTAAAAACACAAAAATCTGATTCTCAGGAAGAAGTTCAGGAAAACTCAAATCAATCATCTATAAGCCCGGAAAATGAACAGCCAGTGCCAAATTTAGATGCAGATATAAAGAATGAGGATGCTACCCTGAATGAATTGATGAAAGAATCAAATGCGGTGCCAGAACATGTAGAAGCTGAAAATAATCCTGAAAAAACAGAGCAGACAGAAGAGACTGGAAAAGTTAAAGAAGAAGTGAATGAAATGGCTGAGGACAAAGCAGAGGAAAAGCTAGGAAAACAGGAGCCAGAAGAAGATATGTTCGAGGAAGAGAAAAAGATTGATTTGACAAAAGTGTTTAATCAAAACAAATAATATTCTAATGAAAGTTACTGTTTTTCTTCAGCATTCTTTTCAATCATTTCATTCAATTTCTTCACTGCTTCCTCAATCTGTTTATCATCCATGCCATGCCCTTTAAATCCCATTTCCAAGCTCTCAAAAGCAGCTCCATGACAGCCAACGCAATGAAGACCAAAACCCATTAAAGCCTCAACTACCTGAGGATATTTTTCCACAATTTCTCCTATTAAAGTGTCTTTTGTGATTTTTTGTTCTTGGTGTTGTTCCATTTTATCATTTATAATTAACTATTAAATTGAATTACTGTTAATATATAAATGTTTTTATTGAGTTATTGTTAATTTACACTACGAAACCTTTAAATACCAAGTTTTGTTTTGCTTTTCCTATGCCTAAAAACATTGCAGTTATTGGAGCCCAGTTTGGTGATGAGGGCAAGGGAAAGATTATAGATTTTCTTGCTGAAAAAGCAGATGTTGTTGCACGATTCAATGGAGGCAACAACGCAGGCCATACAATTGAAGTCAATAATAACCAGACTATTCTGCATTTAATACCTTCTGGAATATTGCATAAGGGTACAATAAACATTATTGGAAATGGTGTTGTTGTTGATCCAAAAGTTTTGATGGAAGAGATTAATGGTTTGACAGATAAAGGTGTTAAAGTAACTCCTGATAATTTAGTTGTAAGTGAAAATGCCCACATTATTTTAGAGAAGCATATCAAAGAAGACAAGGAAAAAAACAAGCATTTAGGTACAACAGCTCGTGGAATCGGACCTGCTTATACAGATAAGGCAGCAAGAGCTGGAATAAGGGTTGTTGATTACATAAACCAAAATAATGAATTCTCAAAAACATTAAGTTCATTTGTGAAAAATACTACATTACTGATTAATAATTTAATCAATACCGATAAAAAAATATTGTTTGAGGGCGCGCAAGGAACTTTATTGGACATTGACCATGGAACATATCCTTATGTAACTTCTTCAAATTCCATTGTTGGAGGTATCTGCACTGGTTTAGGTATAGGGCCTAAGAAAATAGACGAAGCATTGGGAGTTGCAAAAGCCTATACAACAAGAGTGGGCAACGGCCCTTTACCAACAGAATTAAAGGATGAGACAGGAAAGCAGATACAGGATATAGGAAAAGAATTTGGCGCAACAACAGGAAGACCAAGAAGATGCGGATGGCTTGATGCTTTGATGTGCAAATACTCTGCTATGGTTAATGGTTTAGATGCAGTTGTTTTAACAAAATTAGATGTCTTATCCGGATTGGAAAAAATAAAGATATGTATAGGTTATAAATATAAAAGCAAAATCATAAAAGAGTTTACAACTGATGTTGAAATTTTAGAGAATTGCGAGCCAGTTTATGAAGAATTATCTGGATGGAAAGAAAAATTAGATGGAATGAATGATTTTAATGAACTTCCGGAAAACGCTAAAAAATACATCAAAAGAATAGAAGAATTAATTGAAGTTCCGGTTTGTATTGTTTCTATAGGTCCTGGAAGAGACCAGACTATAATTTTGAGAAAAGAATTTTTGTTCTAATGCTGTTTTTGAGATATTTTAGATAATATTTATTAAGTCTTTATTCATTTATATCAAATAATGAACAAAATAGTAAGGGATATAGAAGAAATTGTGAGATTAAGCCAAGCAGTGCATACTCATTTACAAAAAGGCAAAATTAACAAAGCAAAAAGGGAATTAAGACAAATAATAAAATTTGATATCGACGAGTTAAGAAGAATCCAAAAAGAACATGGAGATAAAAGATTATTAGAAGAATGTGTTATTGTTCTTAATCAAGCTAAAAGGACTCTTAGAGATTTAAATTCTTTTGAATTATTAGATGAAGCTAAAGAATTGAATGATAAAATTATTGAAATTGAAAGACATGGATATGATAAAACTTCTGAGGGATTAAGTCCATACTTTCTTAATTTTTCTGCTTCATGCTCAGAAATATTTTCAGGAGTTTTATCATTTCCATATCTTAGGAAGTCTCCATAATTTCTTTTATCTATTCCTCTGAATAATGTGTTATTTGATCCTAGTTGGAGTAATTGCCATGTTGCTCTAAAAAAATTAGGACTTAGTTTGTTCTGTTGAATGAGTTCTGCTATAAACGTTGGACCTTTTTCTGTTAATAGATTTGTTATGTAACTGTAAGAATTATTCCTTACTTCTTTTTCAATTTCTTTATCATTTATTACTAGTTTAAATTTTTTTGGTTCGAACCATAACATAAATATCATTACCCTACACAATATATTTAAATGTTCTTAATTCAGGGCAACCCAATTTTAAATTTTCAAAAATAGTCGCATAATGGAACTAAATTCTAGAATCAAAACCCCCGTCCTTGACAACCTATTCTTTCATGGTAATGAAAGTTTAAATCAATAAAGGCGGTAAAAAATATCAGCTAATGTTTGCTACATTAGACAAAAGAGGTGAGCTAAATTTGTCGGTTTAGTAAATTGAATCTTTAATACCTCTCCAAACTAACCTTCCCTTCCTTTGCTTTTATAACAACATCCTCTTTTTCATCAAATTTTGAGAGTTTTGATATTATTTTTGGCAATAAAATTCTCTCTGACCTGATGTCAAGATTTGTAACAATTTGCTGCTCTGTTTTATCTTTTCCTGCTGAACTAACGCCTAAATCTGTAAACATCTTAGAAGTTTCAGTTTTCTTTCCCTTTTCACTAAATTCTTTTGTCTTTTCATAAAGGTATTTTGCAATCTTGTCAGCAACATCTATTTTTGTTACAGAAGTTATTCCCTGTAACCCCGGACTTAAATTTGCCTCTAATACCTTTGGGCCTTTTACTGTTTCCAGCATATCCACAGCACAAATCTCTGCCCCAATGGATTTTGCAGTATCAACTGCAATCTTTTTTGTATTTGCATCCAAAACAATTGGCTCACCTTTACCTCCTTGGTGTATATTGGCCCTTTTCTCTCCTGTAGCTGCTTTTCTTTTATATGCTGCAACAACTTTATCTCCAACAACTAAGGCTCTTATATCAGACCCTTCTGTTTCAATATATTCTTGAATCAAAAAAGGCTGTTTTAATGTTTCTATAGCGTCCAGCATCGAGGCTGCGGCTGCAAAGGATTCAGCAAACATAACCCCTTTGCCCTGGGTGCCCTGTGGAAATTTCAAGATTATCGGATATTTTATTTGCTCTAGAATTTTTTTTGCTGCGTCTATAGAAGCGATTACATAAGTATCAGGCATTGGCACCTTGTAATACTGCAGTGCAAGATGCGTAAGCAGCTTATCATGGCCTATTGTAAAGGTATTTGGTTTTATCGGCATGTATGCAGCACCGTAGAAAGCTGTTGTTATGGACCTCAGCAAAGGGGCATACCTAAAAGAGCCTTTTGCATAGATGCAGTCATATTTTGGCAGTTCTTTACCATTATACAGAATTGAAAGTTTTTTGCTTCCTAAGGTTACTTCCACATTCTTAATGTTTATGTCATCGACTGCGCTGAAGTACTTTCTCATAGCTTCAACAGTCATTAAACTGCTCTTGCTTCCCAACGACATTAAAGCTGCTTTCATTTTTCTGAAGGATCAACCAAGAATCCATGTTTTAGCACATTAACACCTATCAGAACAGCATATTTCATATGAGTTCTGTCCGCTAAAGTAAATTCTGATTTAATCTTTTTTTCAGCTAGAGTAATTTCTGCCTCTATTACAGGCCTTAATTTATTGCCATGAGCAGATTTTACTATTTTTGATTTTATTACAGGCCCTAGATTTAATTGAGATGCTAGTTTAATATCAATAGAGCTTCTTGTTGCTCCTGTATCAATTTTAGCTTCAACCTCTTTGTCTGCCCCATTGTTGGACTTGAAACTCACATTCTCTGTCAGCCCAACTATTATGTTTCCATTCACTTTAGCATGCCTTTTCATAGCGCAGATTAGGATAATAATAGGTTTATAAAATTATTGTTTTAAAACATTTTCAGCTAAAAAATATTATTTTGAATTAAAGATAAAATAAAGCTTAGCAATTGCTTCTACTGCATTTTCATATATCTCTTACAGAATATAATTAATCCAAAGGATTTATATATCAGTAGTATACTTATATGTATATTGGTCTATTAAATACCAAATAAACAGTAATAAAGATGAAAAGAGGCCAAATTAACCCGAAAACTCACATTTATCTACTTTCAGTATTTGTTCTTGGACTGGTTTTTGTTATCGGCTTAAATATTCCCAGTACAAATGATAATACAAACTATGTTACTGGTTACCAGACAATAGTTTATGTAGACCCTGGAGAAACATCAGCTTCATTAGAGGAAGAAGTTGAAACAGAATGCACAGATTCTGATGGTGGAAGGGATTATTATGTTAAGGGAACAATTACTAGATCCTTAGTATCTGGCCCAGGGTCTCCTCGTGATGATATTTGCGTAGGCAACGATGTTAGAGAACTGTTCTGTAATGATGAAGGTAAAGGTGAACCTTTCTTATATACCTGTCCAAACGGCTGCTCAAATGGAGCATGTCTGCCTATAACTGCAGAAGAAAAATGCGACTCAACAAAAATTGAATTAGTAAAAAACCAAAGGATAAACAAGGTTAAACCTATCTTAACTGAATCTGATTTACTAGTTTTATTGGATAACGGGAGAGTATCTAATGCTAAAGGAGATGCTCAGTATACACAAACATTATCCTTTACAGATGATAATTCAGGATATGTTGATTATTTAGAAAACAAAGATGATGTTATTGATAACTTCCTTTATTTTAAGTCTAATAATATAATTGCCAATTATTCCCTATTTTTTACAACTTCGCTGGAGTCGGATGTGGATAATAGTGCAGGTGTTGCAACATCATCCGGTAACTATTTAACAGATTTTGAAGATATAGAAATAACAATGTTGGGTAAGACATATACAATTGTACAAGCAAGGAGACTTAATGCTCTTGGTAATAGTATAAACTTAACTTTAATGGGAGGAGCTGTAAAAGATACATTGATAGAAGGAAATACAACAACTTATACAATTGGTGGAACAGACTATGAAACTTATCTTGATTTTGTAGATACAGATAGTGCTAAGTTTACAGTAAATGGTGAGACAACAAGAGATTTATTAGATGGAGAAACATATATATTGGGTGATGGACTAACAATTGGTATTTCAGAGATACTATACCAAAATTATGCTGGTGGTGTCAATGGTGTAACATTTTTCCTAGGAGCGCAAAAGATTGAGTTAAGAGACACCGATATAACTGACTCTGCTTCGAGTGATCTCTTAACAGTTAATGATGAAATAATTGATGACGCTCATGTAATAATTCAAGGAGTTTATAATGGTATACGAGTTGGTATAAATAAAATATCAGTTGATATGATAGCAGATGACTCCTTCTATGTGGCTGTGGGAGAAAAGTTAAGTGAAAATGAGGAATTAGTTGAGCCACAAGTATTATTTACTCAGAATTGGGATATAAGATTGAATAGTTATGATAATACTAATGACCTTGCAGTAGTAGAGATTGGAAAGTTATGTCCATTAGAGTTAAGTGTTGAAACAGAAGAAATACGAGCAACAGAGACGTTTGACCTTTCACAATACCCTTATCCATTTGTTAAAGATGGTGAAATGAATTCCATCATCATTGTAGGTGATGCGGATTCTTCTGAAACAGTAATTACAGCTAGTGATATTGCTGCTGGTTTGCACAATGAAATTACTAGCATAAGAAGTGGACTAGATACTACGAAACTTGCATCAGAGGTTCCAAATATTCGGGCAGTTAACTCAATCCTTGTTGGAGGACCATGTGCTAATGCAGCAGCTGCAGAGGTTATGGGCAACCCAGCTGACTGTACAGAAGGCTTGGAACCGGGAAAAGGAATTATTAAGCTTTTTGAGCATGGAAATGGAAATGTTGCAGTGCTTGTAGCTGGTTATAATGATGCTGGATTAAGAAGAGCAGCTCATGTACTTGCAAACTACAAAGATTATGCCAGCATACTAAAAGGCAAAGAAGTTGAGGTAACAGGAACAAGCCTAACCGATATACAAGTTAATCCTATTGTTGGTGAAGAAATTATATGCACAAGCAGTGCTGATTGCGGCCCAGGAAGTTATTGCTATTCCAGTTCTTGTATTATAGGAGAGGAACCAACTTCATGTTCACAATGTGGAGAAGGTCTTTTTAATCTGTGTGATGACGACGAATGTACAGCTTTGGGTAATTGCGAGTTTATTGATAACAGTGTTATTTTCGATTGGTATTGGGAGTTTGATTTAGATATTGTGCCAAATGAATGCAGGGAAACAAAACCAACAGGCTCTATAAAAATTAACAATGATGCTGAAACTACGACATCTACTCAAGTGACGTTATCGCTTTCTTGCAAGCCTGAAAATGATTGCTTAAAAATGCAGATAGCTGAATTATATGCAGATGTTAGGGGTGCAGACCCGCAAGATTATACATCCTCAATTTCATGGACACTAACACCGGGAGATGGCACAAAAGCAGTATATGTAAGATACAATAACACAGCAGGTGTTTTGAGTAATATATTTGCTGATACTATAGAGCTAACTACATCAACTACTCCAACAGAAAGCAGATGCTCAGAATGCGGAGATGGTGTGTTTAATCGATGTGATTTTGCTGAATGTAGAAGTTTGGGTAGTTGTACGTTTGATCGAGGTACTAATCAGGGTTTAGGAGACTATCTTCCTATATACCTTCCATCATGTACTGAAATAGTATTTAGGACAGAAGAACCTGCTCCAACTTCAGGACCTACATCAACAACTCCAACAGAAAGCAGATGCTCAGAATGCGGAGATGGTGTGTTTAATCGATGTGATTTTGCTGAATGTAGAAGTTTGGGTAGTTGTACGTTTGATCGAGGTACTAATCAGGGTTTAGGAGACTATCTTCCTATATACCTTCCATCATGTACTAAGGTCTGATTGATAATGTTTAATATATATCAGGTTCAAATTTCAGTACAAACTCAAGCAGTTATAGCAGTAACACATTGAAATATTGGATTCAGAACAGTCAAATTAATGTTCATAATGCTTAATAAATTGTGTATCCAAAATCTTTAAACATCAGAAAACGCATAACATTTCCTAGCTCAAATTTCCAAAACCCTTAAATATTCCCTCACTCTAGATTAATGTGTAAAGAATGTCTTTTAAACAGAAGCGCAAACTTACAAAGCACGACAGGTATGTTCTTGAGCTTAAGAACAAAATAAAGCACAAATACGATTTTATTTCTACAAATGTAAAAATTCTAGGTAAAAAAAGAAGCTTGGGGGAGATAGACCTAGTTGCAAAGAAAGGCAATAAAATTGACCTGTATGAGGTTAAGTGCAGCCACAGGATTTTAAAAGCAAAAAAGCAGCTGCAAAGGATGAAAAGACTGATGAACCTGGATAAGTCAAGAGGATATTTCTACTGCGGAAGTTCAGGAGCTTTGACGAGTGTTTAAGGCTCTAGAATAAATTGCCTAGTAATTATGTTGTTTTTTAACTAGTGTTGCAGGCAAAGCAGCAGCATATTTTGCAGCTGACTGAAATTTTCCCAAAACATCATCAAGAAGAGGATTTCCGTCATCATTAAAAAACCCATATCCATGAATATAATAATCTCCCATCTTAACTACTACGTCGCTTAATTTATCATAAGATTTACTTATTTCTGCATCGCTTGTTCGCAAGAGTGCAGGTGGAATTTGACCGTCTTGGTCTCCAATATTTCTGGCTATTTGAACAAGATTTGTCATTACACCATTCTTTTGATAATCCGGATGAACAGCTATCTTATCATAATAATCAAAATTAAATCCATGGATTCCTTTTGTTTCAGCAAGTAAGATGCCAGCAAGCGGGCTACCCTCTTGTGCTATGTCTTGCGTTAATACAAGAAAAGATACACCCGAAGGATAACTTGGACTATTCTTGTCGAAATAGCCTCTAACTAATTCCATATCCCTAACTCCAAAGGAATCGTTTAAGAGTTTCTCCAGCTCACCTAAATCTAAATAGCCTGAAAATTTCCCATTATCTACGATTTCTATTGTTGATATTAATTTTTTCATTATTTAACCAAATGAATCTTATTTTAAAAACCTGATGCCCCATTCTGGACAAATTAGACAAAAATGTCTAATATTAGACATTTAAAGAAGTTTAACAGATTGCAGTTAAGAAGGAAATTGATCTAGAATATTACATAGTTTAAACTTTTTCAGGTAGAAGTCTTTTTTTGTCTTAAGTTTCTTTTTAAAGTATCCTTGCGTAAACCTGGAAAATGTTTCGCAATATTTTGAATTGTTTTATCTGTAAGTTCATGACCATTTCTTATTCTGTTCAAATGACCACCAATCCGAATGCCGGTTTGATCCTGAAATTCTTTTTGAGTTCCATATTGTAATATGACTTTAGATACTAAGTAATCTGCAGGACTTAATCCCTCAGATGTAAGAGCTACCTCTTCAGTTACAGGAGTACTTGTTTCAAATGCAGGACTTAATCCCTCAGAGGTACCAACAACCTCTCCCCTTATTACAGCTTCCAGGTAAGAACTGTCAATTTTTAAAGCTGTTGCCAAATTTCCAATTGTTCTTTTCCGCAACCCCTTACCCTGTGATAACTGGTGTAATACATTATTAACCCCTTTTACATCAGGGTTTTTATCAGAGAACTCTTTTTGAGTTCCATACAACTCTCGAATTCTAGACCTTATATAGTCTGCAGGATTTACAGTCTCAGGTGCAGCACTTACTTCTTCAGGTGCAGGACTTTCTTTTTCAACTGCACTAGTAACATAACTAACTGATAAAGGCAGCAGATTAAGTTTTGCTTGCTGTGCAATTTCTCCAAATGCACTTAATAACCTGTCTTCTATAGTTTTATTATCTACTTCTCCAGTTATTTTTAATGTTGCAAAAGGTTGTTCATTGTCAACAGAAGCTTCCAAACCGGATTCTGAGTCTAATTTGGCTCCATAAGCAGTAAGATTATCGTAAAGAGCCATTACGACTTCATTACTTGATTTTGGATTTACTGGTACAACTACTGTTGTTCCCTCGTTTGTTTTTGCAATTTTAATTGGAAAATTTAGAGGTGCAACACTTTCATATTCTGCAACTAAACTCTCTGCATCTTGCCATTTTTTTTGAGTCAGCTCTCTTGCTTCTTGAATGGGAAGAGATTCCACAGCCTCTGGTCCATGCTCTGCTAAATATTGGTCTCTTTGCCTAATAGTTTCTTTTTCTCCCTCTATTTTTTCATAAATTTTCCTATTTTCAATTTCACCAGAAATTTGATAAAATAAGTGTGAAATAAAATCTGCTTGGCCTGGAGAATACTGTTGTTCATCGCCCTGCAATACATCTCCCTTTAATGAGGTAACTTCCTTTTCTAATCCAGATGCATATTGTCTTGCATTATCTAACTCACTCGTGGATGTACTTAACTGCTCTCTTAAATCTTCAGCAGTTCTTTGAGCAACCGAATAACGCCTTTCCGATATACCTTCCCTTTCTTTTGATCTTTCAAGTTGTCCTTTTAACTCCCCATCATTAACTTTTAACATCTGAACACTAGCTTTAAGACGATTTACTTCCCCGTCTCTAGCAGCTTGTGTTAATATATAGCTTAGATCATAAATCTCTACGTTAGCAGGAGTCCCATTTTTACTATGCCTTTCTTTAAATTGCTCTAATCTAGCTGTCAAAGGATCAAGAAAAGAATTAATACCTTCTTCAACAAATTGGCGAGGAACACAAACTTCTATTTTATCACTACTGGGAGCTTTCCTTAATTGCAGGTCTATATCAAGTCCTTGTAAGCAGTTGGATAGAGCCCCATATATTTGAGTACCAGGAATATCAACTTCCCCTATTTTGTACATTACTTGATTATTTGCCATTTTAACTTGTATAATCTACCCTATTGTCTATGTTAAATTGTTTATACAGCAAAAAGTAAATTCAGCCCATTTATAAACTTTTCGTTACTTATTAGTAACACTCTAATAAGCAAACAATTCTGTTCTTCATGAAGGGAGAAATGTCCCATACAAAACCAATTGTTTAATTTCATTTAAATATGTCCGAAACAAAACATTTAAATAGAAGTTATAAAATAATTAGTATTGAGCGATATGTCTTTTTGATATGAGTACCACAAAGATCAAGGCATAGGCGCTCCATTTGAAAATCTGAGGCCATTAATTTTTTTTATGGCTTCGGTTTTATGCTCATAAATGCAAAAAGATCTCTCAGACTGGATCGATGTAAGCAGTGTAGAAATTAATCACAATATAGCAAAAGAAATCAACAAATCAATTACTGAGAAATAATCATAACAGTTGGGGTTGGTAAATGGCAAATATAACAAGGCTTACAGAGCAGTATATCTCAGAGCACCCTTCAATTAAAGACTGCCTAAAGAAAGGCCTTATTAACTATTCTTCTCTGACCAGGCAGATATGCAAGAATCAGAACTTGGATTCAAAAAAGAATTTTGATGCAATATTAATAGCCTGCAGAAGATATTATAGAAAAGTAAGCAAAGAAACAGTTTTAGAGAACAAAATAATAAAAATCTTAAAAGGCAGCAAACTGGAAGTCAAGAATAAAATTGTTGTTGTTTTAGTGGAAAAGGACATTTATTACGGACATTTGATTGAGCTGCAGAAAGAAATTAAAAAGAAAAAAGAATTATTTCATATCATAGAAGGATCAAATACAATAACTGTTATAACTTCTAATGAATTTTTGAATATTGTAAAAAGGTTTTTCAGGAATAAAATAATAAAAATAAATGAAAACCTGGCAGAGATTACATTAAAGAGTTCTGAAGATCTGGAAAAAACACCAGGAGTTATTGCTTATCTATCCTCTTTATTGGCCGAGAATGGAATCAATATAATAGAAACAATGTCTACCTGGACCGATACTTTGTTTGTTATAGATGAAAAAGATATTGCCAAGGTTATGGAATTGTTGAGCTTTTGAAACAATCAGATTTTTTAAACAACGGAATTCCACCAATTTTTAATTGGTGGAATGAGTAGTGCTCGAAAACCACTCCTTATTGGTGGAATTCCGAGCATCAAAAACCACCTGAAAGTGAAGCTACTGAAATCATGCCACCCATCTCTGATGGGTGGTTTTTGACATTTTAGAAACATTTATATTAATTAAATAACAAAAATTACTTTATGAAACCTTGGCTGCATAAGATAGAACTGTTAGTTGATAGGATTATTCCTTACACTCTTATTCTGTTGTTATTCTTAATTATAGGCCAGATATTTTTTGGGCACGAGATTGAGCCGTATCATATTTATGTTTCAATTATTGATGGATTTATTATTCTTATTTTTGTTTTGGATCTAATATTCAAATACATACGCACAAGGAATTTCCCAAAATTTTTAAGAAAGTATTGGCTGGAAGTAATAGCTGTTTTTCCTGCTTTTCTAGTGCTGAGACTACTAGAAGAATTTGTTGCCATTGCAAATTTAGGGGAAACTGCCCAAACCTATTTTCGTGAGGCTCTTGAAGTAGAAAAAGAAGGCAAGGTATTGGTTAGAGAGATAGAAAGAAGTGGAAAAGAAGTAAGCAGGTTAAGATTTTTTTCCAGATTTATCAGGCCTTTAGCAAGATCTCCCAGATTTCTCAAGGCATTTAGTTTTTATGAGAAGCCTACTGGAAAGCATCATGGTTATGAGAAGCGTTAGTTGCATAATCATCTAATTTTAACTACTTATTAGTTACAAAAATAGAAAGATTTAAATACTACCTAACCCATATACTATTATATATGTTGGTGGCTTTTTAAAAGGAATAGGACACGGAAAAGGGTATGATGTCAATAATCCTAGGGTCCAGACCTACTTGCACATATTTCATCAACTTCCTACAGATAATATTACTTCTATTCTCGAATCAGGTCCCAGTCAAACTTCTATAAGTATAATTAAAGATAATTTCCCAAATTTAAATCATTACTCTGGAATTGATTCAAACTCTGATAGTATAAAGAATGCAAAACAATCAGCAAATAAGCGTGGAGTAAATTTTGATTTTCATGAATCATCTGTTGAGGATTTCCATGCAGGTGAACAATATGATCTAGCATTGGATGTCTATTCAGCAACCCATTATGGATACCCAGAAAAATTTAATCAAGTATTAGTCAGCCACCTTAAAGAAGGAGGAATTTTTGCTTCTATGCCAGGTGGAATGTCATTTCCAACAAAACCAGAATATCACCCTGCAAGAGTGTGGCTTACCTACGATTCTTCAACTGGGGAAATTATTGCTGATGGTTTTGATGATCATAATGATACATTTCGCTATATAAATGGTCTTATGAGGTTAAAACAAGATGAGCCTATAAAAACAGCAAGGGACCTAAAAGATTATATAAGGCAAGCACAAGATATGCTTGGAAAAGATTCTATAGATATGCATGATTTATTTTCTTTGGGAATCGCACTTTTTCATAAGAAATCAGGTTTATCAGAAGTTAATGTAATTCCATCGGGAGAAGGAGATATTATTATTGGAAGAAAATAATTTACTCAACAACCCCTTTATCTTCCAAATAATGCCCTAATTTTTCTTTCTTCACTTTAAGATAATTCTTATTTGTTGTGTTGGGCTTTATTATTAATGGTATGCGTTCAACAATCTTGACGCCATACTTCTCCAAACCCTCTATTTTTTTTGGGTTGTTTGTCATCAATCTTACCCTTTTTATTCCTAAATCAGCCAAAATCTGCACACCAATAGTATAATCCCTCATATCAGCATTAAAACCAAGATTTTCATTTGCCTCTACTGTATCCATACCCTCATCTTGTAAATTATAAGCTTTTATTTTATTCAGCAGCCCAATGCCTCTGCCTTCCTGCCTTAGATAAAGCAAAATACCATCTTCCTTAGCTATTAACTTTAATGCATTATTAAGCTGCTTATTGCAGTCGCATCTTAAAGAATGAAAAACATCTCCAGTAAGGCATTCTGACTGAACGCGTACTAAAACATCTTTGTCCTTAATATCCCCTTTAACCAAAGCAAAATGATACAATCCTTTATTGTCTTCGTAAACAATTGCATCAAAATCTCCGTATTCTGTCGGCAGCTTTGCTGTTTCCTTTCTTCTTATCTTAGCTTCCATATTATGCTGCAAATCAAACCAGATATTTAAACGTTATTATAAAAAAGCAACAAATACAAGTTTAGTATAAAACAATATAAATTTATAAAATCTTTTAAAAGAATGATAGTTGCATTGGAGTATGTCATATTTACAGAGATTAAAAGAAAGATATCATGTAGGAAAAGTTACAAATTTGATAAAAAAAGGTAATTTTGAGGATGCATTAAAACATATCATTGGAATTCGGTCTGTTGAAAAGCAAAAACAAATTGGTTATTTGCATTTAGGATGGTATGCCTTGGATTCTTTGGCAACACAGCAGCAAAGAGAATTTGATGTGGTTTTTACAGAAGACAGGGATGATTATGAGCGTTGGAAGCTTCTTAGCGGCTCATCAGATCCTGTTAAGCGATTAATTTATCTTAATCCGCAGACTGGTATGATTGAAGCAGGTTTAGAGGAAATCATTAATGAAGTTATCCCTTCAGATAATCCTGTTTTAAAGTACTTGCGTGAAACTAAATAATCCAAAAATATAGATTCACATACGCAAAACCATAGAAAAAGCTTTATTCTTTCTCTTTCTTCTCTTCGTCATCTTCGTCTTCCTCTTTTTTCTCTTCTTTCTCTTCGTCAGCTTCCTCGTAGCCTTTCATAAACCCTGCTTCTTCAGGGCTCATTTCACCTTGTTCAACTAGCTCTTCCCTGCCTTCCTCATCATACACATTATCTTCTTCTTTTTCCTTTTCTTCTCCTTCTCCTTCTTCAGCCATTTTTCCGTCTGATTTAAAATTTAAATAATCATTTAAAAAGTTTTCTATTGGAATAATGAAAATACTCTAAAGTGATATATGTCATCATCCTTAAATTAAAACAAACAAATTTAAATAAGGGCTTGTTTTTCTGAATTTGGGGTTTTATGATTTCGCACAAGAAGTATATGGATATAGCCATACAGTTAGCTGAGAAAGGTAGGGGCTATGTGAGCCCTAATCCACTGGTTGGATGCATTATTGTCAAAAGAGGAAAGATTGTTGGCCGCGGCTATCATAAAAAATATGGAGAAGAGCATGCAGAAATAAATGCGTTAAAGGCTGCTGGAAAGAAAGCAAAGAACGCAACCATGTATGTCAATGTTGAGCCTTGTTCTCATTGGGGAAAAACAAGCCCATGCACAGAAAAGATTGTTGAAGCGGGCATCAGGGAAGTTGTTGTGGGAATGGAAGACCCTAATCCATTGGTAGACGGCTACAAAGAGTTAAAATTTCGCGGCTTAAAGACAAGAATCGGCATTTTAAGAGACAAGGCAAAAAAACTAAATGAAGCCTATATAAAATATACAAAAACAAAAAAACCTTTTGTAATTCTAAAATTAGCCATGAGCCTTGATGGAAAAATAGCAACCTCAACAGGTGATTCAAAATACATTACAAGCATGGCTGCAAGAAAATATGTCCATCAGATAAGAAATGATGTTGATGCTGTTATGGTCGGAATAAATACTATCACAAGAGACAACCCCATATTAGATTCAAGATTGGTTAAAGGAAAAAATCCTGTAAAGATAATAGTTGATTCAAAATTAAAGATATCAGAACGGTCAAAAGTCTTTAAAGATCCAAGCAAGGTTATAATTGCAACAACGAAAAGAGCTAAAAAAAAGAAAGCTGACAAATTGCAGCAAAAAGGTGTTAGAATACTTATGCTAAACCCGAAGAAAGAATTAGTAGACTTAAAGGAACTGCTGAAAGAGCTTGGTAAATCTGAGATAGCATCTGTCATGATAGAAGGCGGAGCTGAGTTAAGCGGAAATGCAATTAAAGAAAGTGTTGTAGACAAGCTTTTGATATTTACTGCGCCAAAAATAATAGGAAATGGCTTGGGTCCAATAAAAAATCTAGGAATTAAAAAAGTCAATAAAGCCGTTAAGCTAAAGGACATCTCCACAAAAAAAATAGGAAAAGACATTTTGGTGGAAGGAAATCTATAACAAAAAAGAAAACCAGCGGGAAAACAAGTTTTCCCAGGTTTTTGAAAAACAAAAACCAGCGGGAAACACAGTTTCCAAGATTTTGCAAAAGCAAAACCAGCGGAGAGCAAGCTCTCCAGGTTTTTGCAACCAAAAACTATAAAAACCAGTTATTTTAACTCCAAAGTAAATGGTATTCAGCAAAATAGAAGAAGCTATTAATGATATCAAGAGAGGAAAGTTTGTCATTGTAGTGGATGATGAAAACAGGGAAAATGAAGGTGATCTAGTTCTTGCTGCTGAGAAAGCAACAGCAGACAGGATAAACTATATGATAAAGAATGCCCGTGGTTTAGTATGCATGCCTATCATAAGGGAAAGATTAAATCAATTAGGCATACCTGCAATGGTAGACCATAATGAAATTAACAGGTGCATGTTTAGCATTTCTGTTGATTATAGAAACGGAACAACAACCGGAATTTCACCTGCTGATAGGGCTGCAACTGTAAAGGCACTGATAGATGATAACATAAAAAGTGAAGACTTTGCCCTGCCAGGGCATATGTTTCCAATAATGTACAAGGAAGGCGGAGTTTTAGTGAGACAAGGCCATACAGAAGCATCTGTGGATTTAGCTAAGCTTGCTGGTTTGTACCCTGCAGCTGTAATATGTGAAGTGATAAATGATGATGGCAGTATGGCAAAGCTGCCTGACTTGATTGAGTTTTCAAAAAAACATAATGATATGAAAATCATTACGATTAAAGATCTGATTGATTACGTAAATGCTCAGAAATCAAAGAGTTCTACTACCAACTCCGCTGGAAATAAGGAAAAACTTAATAAAGCTGAGGAAAAGAATTTAGTGTATGGTTGATATCAACGCTACTATGCCTCTGTTAGGGCCTATTTCTTCTACAGTGCAGCAAATACTTAATATAATTAGCCTGGTTGTTGGAGGAATTTTTGGCATTTATGTTATAACCTTGATAGTAAGGCTTTTTTTCTTCAGGAAAATTTACAAGTCATTCGAAGAACTTAGGGTTTCCATGAGAAGGGTGGAAAGCAAGATTGATAAGTTGAGGAAGAAATAGAAAATCAATGAGCTGTCAAGTTAGAGGGATAATTCTTATTCACCAAAAAAGCAGGAGATATGGAAAATTATTTATATAAGAGATAAATTATCTTATATTTATAATTATGATACATCTACATAAATACATAGGAGAATTGATAAGACTAATAGGAGATAGAAAAGGTTTAGGTCCAATAAATTATAAATGCATTCAAATACAGGACTCAATCCAAGGACTATTAGAACAATATAATGAAGATTCTGATGTTGGACAACAACTTATATTTATAAGAGGATCTGTGGGAAGACTACGAAACTTTATTTCTGGCGGATCAGCAAATTTTAGTTATGAACAATCTGAAGGACTTTTAAACAACGGAATTCCACCAATTTTTAATTGGTGGAATTAGTAGTGCTCGAAAACCACTTCTTATTGGTGGAATTCCGAGCATCAAAAACCACCTGAAAGTGAAGCTACTGAAATCATGCCACCCATCTCTGATGGGTGGTTTTTGACAGATAATGAAAAACTCATTCAATAACATAAGAAATATACGAAAGCTTGAAGATTTGGAAATTTTTTCATAAATACCAATTTTTTCTTTTGACATTTTAAAAATCAACAACATTTATAAATCGGTATCCTATACCACTACTGTATGAGAGTTAAATTAACATTGTTTGTAATTGTTTTATTCCTTTTATCTAGCTGCACCTATCCACAATATGATGGACAGCAGGGAAAAACAGTAACTTATGTTATTGAAGAACCGCAGCCAAAAGTTTTCGTTATTGAAGAAGAAGACCCTTTAGCCTGGTTTGAAGAAACAAAATACCAAAGGTACCAGCAGAATTTAAGAAGGTATACTGATGAAGACAAAGATGAATTGGAAGAGTTTGAAATCAGGAGTAAGTTAAAAAATGTCAGAAGAATAGTTGAAGACGATTTTGGTGATAAAGAATTATTAATTGGTTATGATAAGGAGCCTGATAACCCAGATTTTAAGAAAGTTGATTGATAAAAATGTCAGAAGACGCAATTGTTCTAGTAGGATTATATCAGTAACTGATAGGAAATATAAAGAATTTGGTTTATCTACTGATTATTTAAAAGCCACTGCAGGAGTGGAATTATTTAATACAGATGGAGAAGAGTATGAACCAGCTGAAGAATATGTTCTTAATAGCTTAGTAAAAGCAGAGGAAGAGTTAAACAAATATCTTAAAAACCCATCAAAACTATTTAAGCATGAGGATAGGATACATGACCTACTTGAGTTAGAAAAAAAAATTGTTAATGAAGGCCCTGTAACTCTATCAGATCTTGATGATTTTAGTTATATAGGCGAAACTATGCCTGATCCTGGTAGCAACATATTATACCAAAGATTATTAAGACGGATTTTTATCTCGATGGATAAAGATTTGGGAAGTATAAGTGACTGCTTCGTTGAATATGAATTTAATTAACCAAAACATTTTAATAAAACCTATACAAGAATTCTCTTATGGACAAGTTTAAGGAAGAAATAATAAAAGCTCTAAAAAAAGAAGTAAAAGCAGATATAGAGCTGGAAGTTCCACCAAAACCAGAGCTGGGTGATTATGCTTTCCCTTGTTTTTCTTTGGCAAAAATTTACAAAAAAAATCCTAATGAGATAGCATCTGATTTATCAAAAAAAATAAAGAAAAGTAAGAATATTAAAGAAATAAAAGTCATCGGGCCTTATGTCAATTTTTTTATAAATAAAGACATATTAGGGGAAGGGACATTAAACAGGATTCTGAAGGAAAAAGATAATTATGGCTCATCTAATTTTGGCAAGAATAAAAAACTGATTTTGGAGCATACTTCCATTAACCCGAATGCAAGCCCTCATGTGGGTAGGGCAAGAAATGCATTAATTGGGGATGCTTTGGCAAAGATTCTTAAATTCCAGAAATACAATGTTGAGGTGCATTATTATGTAAATGATATTGGAAAACAAATCTCTATGTTAGTTTTAGCTGCAAGAAATGAGAAAAATATCAAATTCAATGACTTATTAAAAATTTATATGAATATAGCAAAAAAAGTAGCAGAAAACGAAAAATTAGAGAAAGAAGTATTATTGCTTTTAAACAAGCTTGAAAATGGAGACAAAAAAATAATCAATGAATTCAAGAAAATTGTTGATATCTCAATTAAAGGCCAGATTAAGATTCTTTCTGAGCTAAACATCAAGTATGATAAGTTTGATTATGAATCATCATATCTATGGAGCAGAAAAACACATGAAGCATTAAAATTATTGGAAAAAACAGGAAAATTTTTCTTTGACAAAGACAATAGGTTTGTTTTAGACGAAAAAGGTTTTGAGTTAGGAATGAAAGTTCCAGTGCTTGTTTTAACAAGGGGAGATGGAACTTCCTTGTATCCGTTAAGGGATATTGCTTATGCACTGGATATTGGAACAAAAGGAAAAAACATTGTTGTATTAGGAGAAGACCAGAAATTATACAACGAACAGATAAATGCTGCTCTAAAACTTTTAGAAAAGAAAACAAGAAAAGCAGTTTACTATTCTTTTGTTTTATTAGATGAAGGAAAGATGTCTACAAGAAAAGGAAATATAGTTTTACTGGAAGATTTTATGTCAGAAGCCCTGAAAAAAGCAGGAACAGAGTTGAAACAGAGATACAAAAAAATTGACAGCAAAGCAGCAAAAGTAATCGGATATGGTGCATTAAAATATGGGATCTTAAAAGTTAGTCCTGAGAAAAATGTTATCTTTAACTGGCAGCAAGCATTAAACTTTGAAGGTGAAACTGCTCCATATATACAATATGCTTATGCAAGGATAAGTTCAATAATTAAAAAATATAAGAGACAATTGCCAAAAAAAGCTGATTTTTCATTATTGGACTCTAAAGAAGAAATTGAATTGATAAAAAAACTATCTGCTTTTCCTCAAATTGCAGAAAAAACAGCTGTTGAATTAAGGCCAAATACCATAGCAAATTATGCTTATGAGCTTGCAAAGCAATTCAATGAATTCTATCATATACATAATATCTTAAAAGAAGAAGAGAAATTAAAGAAAGCAAGGTTATTGTTGATAAGCTGTGTAAGACAAACATTGAAAAATAGTTTGAATTTGCTTGGAATAGATGTCCTAGAGAAGATGTGAATACTTGCTTTTAAACCATTAAACCAAACATTTATAAAGTATTAAGTCTAATATCCTAGTATAACATTAAAAAACTATATGGAGGCACTAAAATGGGAGACGGATGTGGCGGCGGATGTGGATAATACCACTAAAATAATTTAAAGTTTTATTTTTTTTATTTTTTCAATTAAATTCTTCTAACAAAACTTATAAAACCAGAATGTCCTATCTGCTGGCTTTTAGGCCTTACTTTTCTTTCATCTATTTCCCACTCTCTTTCAAGTATTTCAGAAGTCTTTATATGAACAAAGTTTTTATCTTTATTTATTTTATTTATAAAATCTGAACTTTGAGGTATTGTTGGGCTGTAAGAAACCAAAAAACTTCCTGGTTTTAATGCCTTTTTTGCAGCATCTATTGCTTTCCACGGCTCTGGTAAGTCTAATACAATTAAGTCAATGTTTTTTTCATCAATGCCTTCGTAGATATTCTTATTTTTTATTTTAACATTCTTTAATTTTAGAAAATCAATGTTCTTTTTTACAATTTCAATAAAATCTTCCCTGATCTCATATGTTGTAACTTCTTTTACAATATTGGCTAGAAAACAGCATAATGCTCCGGAACCAGCACCAGCATCAATAACTTTGCTTTTATTGTTGATTCCTGTCTCTGAAACGATTAATCCAATATCTTTCAAAGGAATAATTTGCGCATCTCTTTTTATTTTTCTGTATAAATCAATAAAATAAGGCTCAAAAACAGTAAATTCTTTTTTAGTGTTGGAAATTATCTTAGAGCCTGATTTGGCTTTCAGCTCTTCTTTTTTGAAATAACCGTGTTTTGTATGGTAATCTTTGGTTGCATCCTTAATTAGGAATTTATCATTTTTGCTCATTAATACCTTGTTCATATCAATTTGGGATATAACCATGTTTAAAAACATTTTTATATGAGAAAGATAATAGAAAAATGTTTGAGGTGATATTCATGCCAAAAAAGGTTAAAAAAACAAAAAAAACTATTAAAAAATCAAAAGCTAAATCAAAAGCAAAAAAGCCGAATGTATGTGAATTTTGTTGAAATATTAAAACAAAAAGAAAAAAACGCGCCAGGGAAGATTCGAACTCCCGACTTACAGCTTAGAAGGCTGTCACTCTATTTGCTCGAGGAATATTCCTCACCAAGCTGAGTTACTGGCGCATTGATAAGAATAAGTTTTATTATTTCTTTATAAATGTTTATTAATTGTTTTGTTGCAGATTTATACCTTCTGACATATATTCTCCAGTATACATTTAATCCGAAACCTTTATATATTGGTAATATACCTATTTGTATACTAGTTTAACAATTAGTTTATGTCAAAAGAGGCATAAACGATGCCATAAACGAGGACAAATGATCTATTCAATTGACCTTTCACGTTATGGTATCAAGCCTCTTTTGCCTTTGAATTTCGGAAATATTTGATTTCCGACCTTTGACAAAAAAATGGAACCAGAACTAAAAACCTTTACAGACAATGTAGATGCTTGGATTAAGCAGATAAGACAGGAATTTACAACCTTTTCAGATGTACCTAATGTTGTTAGTGAAAACACAGATAATATACAGCATAATTATGAGTTAATATATGAGCTAAAAGACCAAATAGAAGAATTAAAGCAGGAAATAAACGCTTTAAAATTAATCCAGATAATCAGCCTTAAGAAAGATAAGCAGGAACAACCTAAGAAAATCAGCTGAGCTGGCTTTCTATTTTCTTTAAAGCAGAATCAATGGCTATAAACAGGTTTCTTTCTACAACTTCAGAAACAAAAGGCTTTCCATCATTCATGAGCTGGGCATGTATCTCATACTTTTCACTTTTTTCAGTTTCATGCACGGGTTTCATGGTTATTTTCAAACTTTCAAACTTATCAGAAATATCAGACATACGCCTTCCATAATTGCCTATAATCTTCTTTAAAACAACCATGGAAGAACCATCTAGGTCTTTGAAACCAGAAAGCTCAATATTTCCCCCTAACTGCATCGAGTCGTCCATATTAACCTTATTAATAGATTTTTGGTTTTGATATTTAAATAATTTTTGTTTTGCAATCCAATAATTTTAAATAAGAACATAGAAATAAAATAAAAATGGAAATCCTATGCCAGACTGAAGAACTTGGATTAAGTTGTTTTGGCTGCTGCGGCAATGATTACAACCATAAGAGAAAATTAATGAAGGATATAAGGAAAAACACCTGGCAATTTAATAACAAACCAATTAAATTATTTATGACCAGGACTACAGAGCTCAGATCTTCTGGAATTTGCGCTAATCTTGTCTTTAAAGATGGAAAATTCTTTTGTCCGGGCCATCCTGCATTGCATGAAGGCAGAGATTACAGAAAATTGGACTTAGACTGCGAGAAAGAAAAAGATGACGGATGCAAAGCTTATATCCTGTTTCAGAGTTGGAGCAAAGAAAAGCAGCAAAAATTTCTGGATTTTATTAAATCAAAAAAGTTGGACAGCTACACTTATTCTATAAAGATGGATAATGATTCTTTGTTGAAGGAGTTTGAGGAAAAATGGGATGTGGCAAACGCCACATCCCTATAGCGGAGAGAAGATTTGAACTTCCGACCTGAGGGTGTCACAGAGTTGCTTATGAGCCATCCGGCTAAAAAGTCTCCGGGCACTCCTGACTCTTAGGTTTGCAGTCAGCAAAGGCTGCAAAAGCCCTACTCCGCTTTATTAAAAATAAGAAATACTGATTGTTTAAAAATGTTGCTGATAACTCCACTATTATTTTTTCTCAATAATCTGTATATTGCCTTTAAATTCAATAAAAATGACAGAATCTCCTTCATTCAGTTCATCAAGCAGCTCTTTTGGAGCGCTCGCATCTAGAGTTTCATAACTTACCTCATCCATTATCTGTAAGCTATTGTCTGCTTTTGAGATAATCTGTCCTGTTTTTCTTGTTATATCTGTAATTTCAACCTTATCAGTATGATGCATGTTAATGCTTCTTTCTCCCTTTTTGTTCAGGCCCTGGATAAATAATTTTAGTTTACTGTGAGAATGAGTCCCATAGACAACTATCTCTTTCCTTACTACACAAACAGGTTCTCCATTATAGATAAAGTAACTGCCTTTTTTTAGTTCTGATGCTGATGACATTTTAAAAAACGCCGAGGGTGAGACTTTCACTGAGCGTTGACATTTCTTGAACGACATTGTCGTTCAGTGGGTCTGGTAAGACCCACATTGCACTGGAGTGTGCGTCAACGCACAACTTTGAACTCACGTGCCCCGAAGGACAAAGGATCTTAACGTCCTATTCAGGGAAAAATAGTCCTAGCAATCCTTCGCAATGGCCAGGCTATGCGACCTCGGCATAAAATAAGAGATGAATGTATCCCTTTTAAATGTTTTCTAAACCAATGCGAGTACTGATGCTCCAATTACTATAAAAAAGGTTCCAATTATTGCATTTTTTGTTATTGTCTCATGTTTTTTAAGAAAAATTCTTGACAATATTAAAGAAAATAATGGAAATGTGCTTGCTAATGGACCTATAATAACTACTTCGCCCTGTGAAAAAGCAATAAAACCAAACGCGAATCCTGTAGATACAAAAACACCTGATAAAAAAAACAACCTAGATGTTTTCCAGTCCATTCGCAAATCTTTCCATTTTCTTAGGAGAGTTATTATCAAAATCTGGAGAAGTATTCCCGTGGTAAAAGAAAAAGCCAACCCACTTACTGGAGTATTTGAGTTGTTAAGTGCAAATTTTGTAATAACGGTAGATATACCGATAAGAATAGTACCGGCTACTACCCATAATATACATTTCAAATGAACAGCGTTTCTGGTATGCTTATAGTTCAGCAGTATAACTCCTAATATTACGAGAAGAGTGCCCAGTGTTATAAATAAAGTCAAATTTTCTTTCAAAAAGATAACAGAAAGGGATGTCGAGACTAAGGGATAAGTTGCTATAATTGGAACTGTGAACACAATACCAATTTTTCTTAATGCAACATAGATGAGTAATGGTGCAATACCTGGATCAAGAATTCCTCTTAAAATAAAAAATATAGCTCCAGTTTTGTTTGGGAGTTCATATCCTATAATTAAAACAAGCAACCATACAAGTAGTGTACCTGAAGCAAATGTCAGAAATGCTGAAAATGGAGATCCTTTCTTGCTAAGAGCTATTCTTGCAACTACTCCACTAGTAGCTAGAAAAACTGCACTTATTATTGCAAAAAGTTCTGCTGCCATTAAGGTTATAAAAGGGAAGTACTATTATAATCTTTCTAAATGAGTCTAATTGAAAATTTAAATCAATAATTACAATAAAAAATTACAATACACGCGAAAATTGAAAATTTTCGGTGTCCTGAAAATTCAGAGAATTTTCATGAATTCAAATTCAATGAAAATCAAAGATTTTCAAGCATAAAAAGTAATTCATACTTTTTATACAATGAAAATTAATTAAAAAATTATAATTCAAAAAATCAAATAATTAATCAATATCTTTTTAAATAAAAAAATTAAGGATAGTTAAATGAAAAAAATATTATTGTTTTTACTGGTTATACTTATTGTACCTGCTCTAATTTATGCACAAGAGGATGATTGGTACTACAACTCTAAAAATCTTATAATAAATATAGATGTTTCTTCAGAAGCAATAATAAAGCCGACATCTTCAAATTACAGTGTTAAATACATCAATGTAAACCTTTCTCATTATCCTTATGAATACTTTGGCCAGGAAGTAATTGACCTTGAAATCAATCCAGAGGCAGACGTAGAAAATAATGCTGTACTCTTTAGATGGGAGAATCCAAAAAATAAAATAAATTTCGGATATAACACAAAAATAAAAACAAACAGCAACGTCATCGAAATAAAAAATAAAATAAAATTTCCTATATTAGATTTACCAGAAGAGCTAAAACAATATACAGAGCCAAATGAGATAATTAATTCTGATGATGAAGATATTATAGGCTTCGCTTCTGAAATTGCTGAAGGAGAGGATGATCTGTATGTGGTTGTGCATAAGATGGCTGAATGGACAAAAAATAATATAGAATATGATTTAAGCACCTTAACTGCAGAGATAAGCCAAAAAGCATCATGGGTCATAGATAATAGACAAGGTGTATGTGATGAACTAACTTCCTTATTTATTGCAATGCTAAGGTCTTTAGGAATTCCCGGTAAATTTGTATCTGGAATTGCTTATACAGAGAGTGAATTGTTTCCAGAGAACTGGGGTAGCCATGGCTGGGCAGAAATATACTTCCCAGGCTATGGCTGGGTTCCTTATGATGTAACCTACGGACAGTTTGGTTATTTAGACCCTACGCATGTAAAATTAAAGGAATCAGTTGACAGCAATGAGCCTTCTGTATCATATAAATGGGTTGCAAGAAATATTGATTTAGAGACTGAAAAATTGGATATAGACACTACGTTAGGAGAAAAAATTGGAAGAACCCAAGATACTGTTAATTTAGATGTCCGAGTTTTAAAGCAAGATATCGGATTTGGTTCATACAATTTAATAGAAGTTATTTTGGAAAATTTGGAAGATTATTACATTTCATCAGAGATCTATATATCAAAACCAATAGAAGTTGAATTAACAGGAAATTTTATCAAAAACATTTTATTGAAGCCAAATGAAAAGAAAAGCGTTTTCTGGATAGTTAAATTAACTGATGATTTGCAGAAAAACTTCGTATACACTTTTCCAATAACTGTAAGCACAATAAGAGGCTCTGAAAAAGATGCCGAGTTTAAATCAAAAAAAGGAGATATTGATTATTCTTTTGAAGAGATAAACAGCATATTGGAGCAAAGAAAGGAAGAAGAGGAAAAAGTCTATTCCAAAGATGTAGAAATTAGTTGTCAAATTGACCAAAAAGAATTCTATTCTTATGAAACAGCTTTGGTTAAATGCAAAATTAAAAACATTGGAAATACTGTTTTAAAGAATTTGAATGTGTGTTTTGAATCTGAATGTTCTAAAACAAATTTAGGCATTGTACAGGAAAATAATTTCAATTATACTGTTGAAAAACCTGTTGCAGGAATACAGGAATCAATCTTTAAGGTTAAAAATATTGATGTTTCCAAAGCAGAATACATTGAATATACTGTTTTGGATAAACCGGAAATAAAAATAAATGAAATAGAAGCTCCAAATGAAGTTGAATATATTGACCAATTTAAGATCAGCTTTTTATTGAGCAAAGAATCAAATTCCATTCCAGAAAATGTAGAAATTACCTTATCCCAGAATAATTTCGAAAAAACATGGACTGTAAAAGAACTTAATGAAGACAGGAAGTTTGTTATTAACCTTCTTGGCAAAAACTTAAAGAAAAACGTTAACGAATTCAATATTGTTGTTAAATATGAAGATGGAAATGGAAAATCTTATGAGACGCAAGAAAACTTTTTTATCAATCTTACTAATGTTACTTTAATCCAGAATGTTTTGTTGGTATTTAACCAGTTTGTGTTGTTTGTTGATGGGTTGGTATAGATGGATAATTTAAACGCTTTTTTGGAGTAAATAATTCTGATGATGACACTTTTTTCTGTCAAAATAGTGTTTAGCTAATATCAATCGGCGTTACAAACTGAGGTCAGAAACCGAATATGGGCAGGAAACTTTAAAAATACCTGCCCCATAGTTTGCATATGAAATTCCATATTACTGAAATCACAAAGCTAAGCCTAATCAACTTTTTTATGCACCTATTCTTCCTTAGCCCGATTATTGTATTCTTCTTCCAGCAGAGAGGGCTTGATTATTTTCAGATATTGTTCCTAGAATCAGTGCTTGTTGTATTTGTCGTTTTATTTGAAATTCCCACTGGCATTTTTGCTGATACAATTGGCAGGAAGAAATCAATTGTAGTTGGAACACTGCTTATTGCACTAGAGCCCGTAGTCTTTCTTTTTGCAGATAATTTTTTTTGGTTTGCATTTGCTTTTGCAATGAGTGGCATTGGTATCGCCTTCCATTCTGGAAGTATAGAGGCTTTAATGTATGATAACCTGCATCCAAGAAACAAAGAAGAAGAAATGAAAAAATCTATGGGAAGCTATGGTTCTGCTTCTTTAATTGCAATGATTATTGCTCCAATAATCGGGAGTTTCCTTGCCAAAGACCTTCTTATGCCCCAGTTTATTCTTTTAATATTGTTGACCCTAGGAGCAATGCTTACCGGATTTGTAACTTCATTGTTCATCAAAGATTCACAACCCAAAAAAGTCGAAAAGGAAAACCCCATAGTTTTTTTTAAATGTGGGGTTAGGCTCATTGGAAGCAACAAATCATTGTTACGCATTGTGTTGTTGAGTACCTTTGCAAGCCCATTTTTATTCGCCATTATGTATCTATACCAACCATATTTTAAAAATTCAGGTGTAAGTACTGCAATTTTTGGGATTGTTTTCGCTTTTTCGCTTTTACTTGCTGCATTACTCCAGAGATATGCCTACAAAGTTGAAAAAAAATTTGGGGGAAGGTTAACCATTTTTTTATCCACAATCTTGCCAGGGATTTTCTATGTTACTATGGCTTTTACGTTTCATCCAATCTGGGCAATTTTACTATTTGTTTTACTAAGAGGAACGATTGGATTGCAGGAACCACTCTTTTCGGCTTACAAAAATGTCTATATCCCTAGCAAAAACAGAGCAACAGTACTTTCTTTAATCTCTATGTTGACCAGCTTATATCTTGCTGGGATGATGCTGATTATAGGAAAAGTAGCTGATATTAATGTAAGTTACTCATTTTTATTTATGGGAACAATAATCATTATAGCATCAATTCTGTTGAACATTAAATACCCATAAAGCATTGTGGTTATAAATATTTCTGTTACTTTAATCCAGAATGTTTTGTTGGTATTTAATCAGTTTGTGTTGTTTGTTGAGAGTTTGGTACCATAAGTTTTTTATATTCCCTCTAAGTTTGATACCCTATACTATTTTCTGGGTCGATATGTTTCTTCGATTAGTTTAACATTATCCAAACCCATGAATCCTAATAGCAGATTATTTTGCTCTAATTTTTTTAGTTTACTCCTTACTCCTTTTTTATCGAATATGATAGAATATTTCGTTATTCCCTCATGAATTTTATTTGTAAGAAATTCTGATTCTTCTTCTAATCTATTCACCAAATCAAGAACTAAAACTTCTTTTGTTATTCCTTTTTTAAACTCTTCCAGATAAGTGAGCACATCCTTAATCTTATAAATAAAACCGAGAACACCTTTTTTGTATTCTTCCTGATTTTCAAAATCAATTCTCACTCTAAATTGACCAATTTCTTCTGTATGAAATTTAAATTGTATATGCGGAAAATCATGTTTTGAAGGCGGCAAAGCGTGTTCTATTGCATAATCTCTATTAATAATCCTATCTTCTTCGTGTCTTGTTGTAACCCTTAAAGAATATTCCTCTTGTGCAATATCCAAACTAGGAGTTTCATTTACAACAACTCTTATTTTAGTTTTTGGATCATCAAGAATTAATTTGTTGAAATAAATCTTGGAGAAATGGAAGTCTTTCATTTCCCCTTACATAATATGGCTTTTGACAGTGATGGAGTCTATTATTTTCTTATGCCATTCGTCTGTTGGCTTTTCTTCTTCACTTAACCTTAATGGCGCTTCTACATCGTGCTTAAATGATTCTTCGCTTAAGTTGTAGTCGTAATATATTTTCTTCCATCTAGCTATGTCACCATAGTCTTTATCAGAAATCATTCCTGAATGGATCCTGAATTCTCTATCTAATGCTAATCCAACAGCTTTTAAGTATAAATTCATAAAAACCTTATTGTAATGTTTGTGCGTACCATCCACACCAAAAAAAATTGAAGGATTAAAAATTCTTTTGCCATAAAATACCTTTTTTATTTTTACATTCAAACTGAAATCCAATTTTTGATTTTTTACATCATTATATTCAAATTCAACCCCTATTGAATGGCGCTTAAATAAAGGTCCTTTATATTCTGTATTAAAAAAAGTGGTTTTTCTTTCATACTTGATAGCTTTAACATTATCATCTCCAATAGACTTAGTCCTTTCATTAAGAAGCTCTTTTATCACATCATTGAATGTTTCATATTCTTTTTTTAGCTGTTTCAAAGAATCCCAGGCCCTAATATCGACTTTAATAGTCTTTATTCTAGAAGGAAGCTCTTCTACAACCTTGGTGGGTTCTTTAACTGTATGCTGATTTTCTACCATTTTATTCATATTTAGGTATACTTTTATACTAAGTATACTAGGTGTAGTGGTATACTTATATATAAATCTTTCTATTTTCTAAGTTTAATCAATTTGGTAACTAAATAAGACATAAAATATAAATTTTCCATATTGCAAATAATTAATTTTAACTATTTTTAAATTTCTTTCAATATTGAAATTAAACAAAAACCCATAGATTTATAAAGAAAAGCAATATTTTAGTTCTAATAGTAAAAATTCAATTAAAAATGAATAATGAAAAAAATAATGGTGCAAAACCAATCAATAACAATTAAAAAAATTCAATAATAAAACAAAAAACAATGACGAAAAATAGGTTAATAATTAAAAATAACGAAAAATGAATAATGAATCAAATATCCAAAGAATAGTACCAGATACTTCTGTTATAATAGAAGGATTGCTTTCTGATAAAATCAAAAATAATGAAATCAAGGCAAAAGAGGTAATAATGCATGAAGCTGTTCTTGCAGAACTAGAGCATCAGGCAAATTTAGGAAAAGCTATTGGTTTTCTTGGGTTAGATGAGATTAAAAGAATAAAGGATATTGCTGCAAAAAGCGAAATTGGACTGATTTTTAGAGGCGAAAGGCCACGTGCTTCAGAGATAAGGCATGCTTCTTTGGGAGAAATAGATTCTATGATTAGGCAGTTAGCATTTGATGAAGATGCTACTTTAATAACATCAGATAAAGTGCAGTCAGAAGTTGCTTTAGCTAGGGGCATTAAAATTCTTTATTTCAAAATGCCGGAAAGAAGCCTGAAAAAATTAAAATTAGAAAAATTTTTTGATGAAACAACTATGTCAGTTCATTTAAGGGAAAATGTAATGCCTTATGCCAAAAAAGGAATGCCAGGAAACTGGTCTTTTACGCCACTAAGAAAAGCTATTTTGAAGCAAGAAGAGATACAAGACATAAGCAGGGAAATTATTGAGGATGCAAAGTTAAGAAAAGATGGTTTTATTGAAATAGAAAGAGAAGGCTCAACAATTGTACAGCTAGGAAAGTTTAGGATTGTCATTACCAAACCAGCATTTTCAGATGGCTGGGAAATTACTGCAGTAAGGCCTGTTAAGAGATTAAACCTTGATGATTACAAATTAAGTGAAAAGCTTAGGAGAAGAATTTCAACACAGGCAGATGGTGTTTTAGTAGCTGGAAGCCCAGGGATGGGTAAAACAACATTTTCTCAGGCATTGGCTGAATTTTACGCTGCACAAGATAAAATTGTAAAGACAGTAGAAGCTCCTCGTGATCTGATATTACCTGATAATATAACCCAATATTCAATAAGCCATGCAGATGCTCAAGAAATCCATGATATATTGTTATTATCAAGGCCTGATTATACTTTCTTTGACGAAATGCGTAACACTGATGATTTTAAATTATTTGCAGATTTGCGTTTAGCAGGGGTTGGAATGATTGGAGTTGTACATGCAACTAACCCCATAGATGCTATTCAAAGATTTCTTGGCAGAGTAGAAATGGGAGTTATACCTCAAATAATTGATACTGTTTTTTTCATAAAAGACGGTTTTATCAATAAAGTTCTTTCATTAAAAATGACAGTTAAAGTGCCTAGTGGAATGACAGAAGCAGATCTTGCCCGTCCAGTAGTTGTAGTTATGGATTTTGAAACAGGAAAAGAAGCATATGAAATCTACAGCTATGGTGAGCAGACAGTTGTTGTTCCTGTACAAGAAACTAAAAAAGGAGAGCAAAAAGGAATCCATAAGCTTGCAGAGCTGGCAATAGAAGATGAATTTTCAAGATATTCAAGAGATGCTGAAGTTGAAGTTGTTTCAGATAATAAATGCATTGTTTATGTTCCTGAAAGAGACATTCCAAAAATAATAGGAAAGCAGGGCAGGAATATCAGTATAATTGAGAAGAGTTTGGGAATGAGTGTTGAGGTAAGAGAATTGGGAGATAGAAAACAGGAAAATGAGCATGAAGAAACAGAAACAAAGCAGGAAAAACAGGAAGAGGTCCCTTACCAATTAGAGATTGACAAGAAAACTATAAAATTTAATTTAGACATTAAAATGCAAAACAAAGATATCGATGTCTATGTCAACGATGAATTATTGATGACCGCGAAAGCCGGCAAAACTGGCTTAATAAAAGTGAAAAAAAATAATAATCTTGGAAAAGTAATTCTTGATGCCCATAATAAGGGAGAGAAGATAAAGTTGTTGGTATAGTTCAAAAGAAAATATTATCATGGGCCAAAACAACTATTTTCAATATTTATATTCTTAACAGCGAATTGAAATACGTAAGAATCGACATAGTGATCATAAAAAGTGCTATAATCCAGAAATTGTACTATCTCCTCATCTGGTGCTCTC
>Ga0187833_10000514_pt1 | contig 44660 bp, 47 predicted proteins | sample ETNtaG_37_FD_167968 | JGI IMG/M metagenome (GOLD analysis project Ga0187833, IMG submission 167968) | Marine microbial and viral communities from oxygen minimum zone, Eastern Pacific Ocean - ETNP2014_SV_400_PacBio MetaG (Illumina Assembly) | ecosystem: Environmental > Aquatic > Marine > Hypoxic...
GTTGTAGAAGAAGTACTGTCAAAAGATATTAATAAAAAAATCGTTAATGACATTAATGCAACGGGCGGAAAAGCGGTCGGGCTGGCTGGCAATAAAAATGGTCTTATTGAAGCAAAAAAACTCCATATAGATTATAAAGACAGTGATTCTAATATTGAAAAAATACTTGATTTAGGATTTGTTGGTAAGCCAACACAAATTGCGACGAATATTATTTACGATAGTATCGCAAAAGGCTTCATCCCTGTAATAGCCCCCTTGGGAAAAGACAACAACGGCAATACATATAATATTAACGCTGACACCGTAGCTGGAGCAATTGCAGAATCAATGAAAGCGGACAAGCTTCTTCTTTTAACTGATGTTGCCGGTATTCTTGATCAAGATGATAAATTAATATCTTCCTTATCTATTGTTGAAGCAAAAAAAATCATTCATGAAAAATATGTTGCTGGAGGAATGAAGCCAAAGATTTCTACTTGCATTAATGCAATTGATCAGGGAGTCAAACAGGCCACCATACTTGATGGTCGAATTCCTCACTCATTAATTTTAGAATTATTTACAGAACATGGTATAGGAACACAGATTTATTCCTAACAATGCCCTCTCTTAAGACAATAATAGATACTTGGATTTTTGATTTGGATAATACTCTTTATTCAGCTGATAGTGGAATCTTCCAACAAGTTGGTGAATTAATGAGTAAGTTTGTAGCTAATCATCTCGATATAGATATAAAGGAAGCAAAAAAAATACGAAGCAAGTATTATAGGCAGTATGGTACCACTCTTCGCGGAATGATGCTTAACCATGGTGCTGATCCTGATGTATTTCTAAAAGAAGTTCACAAACTTGATTATTCCATCGTTGGACCTGATCATAAGTTAAATCAAGAGTTAGCCAAACTTAAGGGCAGAAAAATAATTTATACCAATGCAAATCAACAGCATGTAAATGACATCCTTGTTCAACTAAAATTAACTGATATGTTTGATGATATATTTGATATAAAAATGGCAGATTACATTCCAAAACCTGAAACAAAAGCGTACAAGCAAATTATTGAGAAATTTAATATTAACCCTTCTTGTTCGCTGATGTTTGATGATATAGCCAAGAATCTTGTTCCAGCAAAAAATGTAGGCTTTACCTCAGTTTGGATTGATGCTGGCTATGAGAACTTTATGGATGATATCGAAAGTTCAAAGAATTATTTAGATTATAAAACAAAAGATTTGTCCTTCTTCTTAGATAGAGTAAATACAGGAAAAATATGAATGAATTAGAAAGAATAATTAATGATGCTTGGGAAAATAAGGATCAAATCAACCAAAATTCTGAGGAATCAATAATAAATGCAATAAATCATATAATTGAAGATCTAGATCAAGGAAAAGTACGCGTAGCAGAAAAGATTAACGGACAGTGGATTACTAACCAACATATTAAAAAAGCTATAATGTTAAGTTTTAGAATCCATGGGATGGAGACTTTGTCAGGACCTTATAGTTCTTGGTATGACAAAGCTCATCTAGTCAAAGGAAAAACTGCAGGATGGGTCAAAGAAGATTTTGAAAAAGCTGGTTTTAGAATGGTACCTAATACGCCTGTAAGAAAAGGATCTTACATTGCTAATAATGTTGTTTTAATGCCACGCTTTATTAATATTGGCTCATATATTGGATCTGGTACTATGATGGACACATTTTCAAGAGCTGGATCTTGTTGCCAAATTGGTAAGAATTGCCACATATCAGCAGGCAGCGGAGTTGGAGGTGTTCTAGAACCAGCTCAAGCTCTACCAACAATAATTGAAGACAATGTTTTTCTTGGAGCAATGTCAGAAGTCGTTGAAGGAGTAATTGTAGGTGAAGGATCTGTGCTTAGCATGGGTATGTTTATGGGACAATCAACAAAAATCGTTAATAGAAAAACCGGTGAGATTACATTTGGAAAAATACCTCCTTATTCTGTTCTTGTGCCTGGTTCTTTGCCAGATAAAAAAAATCCTATGGCACCTTCATTAAATTGTGCCGTTATAATTAAACAAGTCGATGAAAAAACAAGATCAAAAACTTCAATTAATGACCTTTTACGAGATTAATGAATAAAATTAATTTTGACTATGTTGCATTAACACAAGCCCTTGTTAAATGTCCTAGTGTAACTCCAAATGATGAAGGAGCTCTTCAAGTTGTGGAGGAACATCTTAAAAATTTAGGTTTTAATTGTACGAGGCTTCCTTTTAGTGAGGAAGGATTTGATGATATAAATAATTTATTTGCAATAATTGGTGAATCAGGAAAGCATCTTGCGTTTGCTGGACACGTTGATGTTGTTCCCCCTGGAAATGAAGAATCTTGGAAATATCACCCTTTTTCGGCAACTATCGCAGATGGAAAACTCTATGGAAGAGGTGTGGAGGATATGAAAGGCGGTGTGGCATGTTTCATATCTGCAACTAGTTCTTTTATAAAGAAATATGGTCATGATTTTGGAGGACAACTGTCGCTTATTATTACCGGCGATGAAGAAAAAGAAGCGGTTAATGGAACCAAAAAAATGATGGAATGGACAAAAAATAATAATATTGTTTTTAATCACTGCATTGTTGGAGAACCAACATCAAATAAAATTGTTGGCGACAAAATCAAAATTGGAAGACGTGGCTCTATTAACTTCTTTGTAACTGTTAAGGGAGTGCAAGGACATACTGCTAATTCTCATCGTGCTGAAAATCCAGCACATCTTTTAATTACATTGCTTAATAATATTATTTCTAAACCTCTGGATGACGGTAACGAATTTTATTTACCAAGCTCATTACAAATTCCAACTTTTGACGTTGATAACTCAGCTGCAAATGTAATTCCAGAATTTGCAAGAGCAACTGTAAATATTCGCTTTAACGATATTCACAGTGTTGAGAGTTTAACTAAATGGTTTCAAGATAATATTGATAAGGTATTTGCAAATTTTCCTAAAGCTTCTTGTACATTCAAAACAGATCGAGTTGGTGAGTCTTATCTAACTAATCCAGGTCAACTATGTAGTTTGGTTTCAAATGCAATCAAAGAAGTATCGGGGGGGAACGGCAATCCCGAAATGTCCACAGATGGTGGAACTTCTGATGCACGCTTTATAAAAAATTATTGTGAGGTTCTGGAGCTGGGCCTTGTAAACAGAACGCTGCACCAGGTAGATGAAAACGTCAATCTTTCTGATTTGAAAGACTTACACGATATATATTTGCGTATTTTAGAAAATTATTTTGAAAAGAATTAATATCCCTTTGTCAAATCGACGTCATTTTTGATTTTTCCATTTTTTTTATATTGTTGATACTTTTTAAACATATATTTAACAGCTGTATCCACTACTGTAAGACTTCCAATGTGCGGAGTAACAGTAACATTCGAAAACTTCCACAAAGCGCTTGATTTTGGAAGCGGTTCTTTCTCGAAAACATCAAGTGAAGCATAAAATTGTTTATGTTTTTTTAAATGAGTTATTAGCGCCTTTTCATAAAGTGTGGAACCTCTGCCAACATTTATTAATAATGCTTTTTTTTTCATTTCTTGTAAGAAATTTCCATCAATCATATGGTGTGTTTCTGAAGTAGAGGGGAGAATGCATATCAACACATCACTTTGGCGAAGAAATTTTTTTAAGCTATTTTTTTTAAAAAAAACGGGAAAAGAATATTTAACATTTGGTTTTGAGTTTTTAAAACCAATAATATTATATCCATATTGTTGCAATTGTTTGCCAACAAAAGAGCCCAAATACCCGACTCCAAGAATGCCAATAATCATATTATTGTTGAGAACAGGCTCGTCATATTTACTCATCCATTTATTTATTGATTGAGCTTTTTGAAATGATTTTAAATTTAATTGATAAAAAAGAATTTGTGATAAAATATGATTGGTCATTCTCTCTGCCATAAAAGGATCCTTAAGTCGAATAATTGGCTGTCCACGATAACTTTTAAGTTCTGTAATATGATCAACGCCTGCTCCTAATGAAAATAGAATTTTCACATTACTCATTTTGTTTAGAGTATGATTGCTGATATTCCAAATAATGGCACATTTAATTTTAGATAAGTCAGGTTTGTCTTTTAAGGTATAAATTTTATTGTTTTTGAATTGCTTCTTAATAGTCTCCAGCCATTCTTTGTTATTATGCCAAGGACAGTGAAATAAAGTTCTCATAAAAAATTAAAAAAATTCATTTTATCAACTAATTGCTAATTATTTATTACATTTAAATATTTGTTTGTCACGATGTCCCAATTGAAATCCTGTATGGCTCTTTTTTGTGCTTCACTTCCTAGTTGTTTTCTTCGAACAGAATTAATTAATAATTCATGAATTGACTGAAAAAGATCATCAATATTATTTATAATTATTCCTGTTTTATTGTGCAAGACAGCTTCTTTAGAACCCCCAACGTTAGATGCTATAGAAGGAATGCCGAAAAAAGCAGCCTCCAAATAAGCAATGCCAAATCCCTCAATAGATCTATTTTCACTCTCGTCTATGGTCGGCATCACCATTAAGTCTGCGTGTTCAAATAAATATTTTTTTTGAGATTCATTCACCAAACCTACAAAAGATACATTTTTTTCAAGAGCATATTCTTTTACTAATCGTTGTAAATTTGATTTTTCTGAACCTGTTCCAGCGATGACATATTGAATTAAAGGAAAATCAGATTTTAATCTCTTAACAGCTTTTAAAATTACTGCGTGACCTTTTCTTTTCTCCAATCGCGCCAAAGTAATCAAAATAGGATTGCCTTTTATCTCCATAAAGCTATCTGATTGTATTTGTCGAAGATCATTTGCGCCTGGATAAACAAATTTTATATGACTTTTATTTGCAATCAACTTCTTTACTAAGTTAACAGTAAACTGTGAATTAGCAATAATTGAACTTGTGCTATTAAAAATTTTTTTAATGAGTTGTGTTTTTTTTAGATTATTCGATAATAATTCATTTCCATGAACTAAACAAATTGTGGAAATATTTTTTTTACTTAATAAATCAATACTTAACTCCAAGCTTTTCCATGTATCGGCTATTACTAACTTAACTTGATTGGATTCAATAAAAGGTTTTAATTCTCTAATCTTTTTTCTACGACGAAAAAATTTCAACCCACCTGTTCTTCTTATAATTATTTGATCCTTATATTGGTTATCATATATAGCGTCATAAAAAAGATGGTGACTATCAGCAAAAACGATGACTTTTTCCTTTTTTCCTAAACCTAGTGCTAAATTACTAACTAAACTTTCTATTCCACCTAATCGACTTGGAAAACATTGCGTTAATATTATGATCATTAATTTTTTCTAAAACTTATTAAAAATGTTTAATAGTTTCAAGAAGTTTACCATTATGTTCTAGCAAAGTAGTGATTTTCAATCTATTTTTGTTCTCATTTAGCATAATGTAATTTATGCCGGGACTTAATGTGTTAGGCATTGATGAAACTTCAAAAACAGCATTTCCTTTGTCATAAGGGTTTTTTAACTTAATTATATCATTAAAAAATTTAGCAGTTTGATCTTCAATTAAAATTGAGCCGCAAGTTATGGTAACTTTATCACTCCATATCCATTCATCTGATTCTTTCGAACATTTTTCTTTTTCACTATCAATGATTGAAATGATTGTTATATGATTTCTTCTAGTTGATTTGATCTTGTGATTCTTTGTAAAATCAAGATAGGTTACAAATATAGTAGAAAACAACACAATAATTATAAAAAATATTATGATGAGTTCTGCCGATGTAATTTTTTTTTGTTTATCCATAATACTAACGCCTTAGGTGACCACAGGACGAGTCACTTTTTTCAACCATTTTCTCTCTTCCATATTTAGTTTATCACTAAGCTTTTCATAAACTTTTTGATGATAATTATTCAACCAGATAATTTCTTCTGATGATAATATATTAATATCGATTAAGTCTATGTCAATGGGGGCCCACGAGATAGTTTCAAATCCAAGCGTGTTATCAGATTTTTTGTATGTCACAATTAAATTTTCAGTGCGAATTCCATACTCTTCCTTTTTATAAAAACCAGGTTCATTGGATAAAATCATTCCTTCTCTTATTTCTCCATCACTTAGACCTTGGGATTTTGCAATGCGCTGCGGGCCTTCATGAACACTTAAAAAACTTCCAATCCCATGTCCTGTTCCATGATCATAATCACAACCAATATCTTGGAGGCTCTTTCTTGCCAAAGGGTCTAATGCGGAACCCTTTGTCTTAACTTCAAAAGTAGCTGACGCAATGGCAATATGACCTTTTAATACCCGGGTAAAACGATCTTTTTGTTCTTCTGTGGGTTTTCCTATAATAATGGTTCGTGTGATGTCCGTTGTACCATCAAAATACTGGGCGCCTGAATCAACAAGGTAAATGCTGTTGTCCCTAAAAGATAAATTGGTCTCATGCGTTACTCTGTAGTGCGGTAAGGCTGCATGTTCATCAATTGCAGAAATAGTGTCAAATGAAAGAGAATAAAATAAATCATTATTTTGTCTCAGATCATATAAATAATCTGCCGCCTTGATTTCATCTGTTTTATTAATATTCATTTCATTCTTCAGCCAATATAGAAATTTGGCAATGCTTAATCCGTCTCGAATATTAGCATTTCTTGCGCCTGATAACTCAGTGGGATTTTTTTGTGCTTTTGGGTAAACACATGGGTCCGTCAAATATTTTATGGATAAATTGTTATCTTTGCATATTTTATTAAAATTATATGCCGTTCTGTCCTCATCCATACCAATAACGCTGTTATTAATTGTTATTAAATAATCTTCGATATCATTAAAAGAATGGAAATTAACAATGTCCTGCAGTTTTTTTTTAATATTTGTAGTCTTGCCATCATCAACAAATAATTCAATTTTACCACTTCGAGGAACAATGGCAAAAGATAGAATTAGAGGGATGTGCAAGATGTCATTGCCTCGTATGTTCAATAGCCAGGCAATAGAATCTAAAGAAGTCAGTATATAATGATCTATCAATGATGATTCTAAAATTGATTGTAAATTGCGTAGTTTATCAATAGAAGATTTTCCAGCATATTTCTCTTTATGAACAAAAGCTTGAGATTGAGGGTATGGGGGTTGATCACTCCATAAATTATCAATTGGATTTTTTTCCAAATATTTAACTAATGTTTTTTTTTTCTTTGCCAGTTCTTCTATTTTTTTTATTTCAGAGTTTGAGTGAAGCGTAGGATCAATGCCTATACTAGAATTAATTTCAATATTGTTTTCCAAATATTTCCAATAATCTTTCAGATGTTCAATATTATAATATTGATCGTCAACTTGTTTATGTGCCTGGAAAGTATAGCGTCCATCTATGAAGATAAAGGCTTTATTCTGTTGAATTATCGCTCGTCCTGCTGATCCTGAAAAATTACTTATCCACTCTAAACGCTCCGCATATGGAGCTATATATTCATTTAGAAATTCATCAGTTCGATTAACAATAAACAGACTAATATTGTTTTCTTTCAAATAATTTTGTATTTTCTGTAAATTATTCATTAACAATTATTAACAATAGAAGAGAACAACTTATAATCAATATTGCCTCCAGAAACCATTACAACAACATTTTTATTCTTCACATTTATTTTATTTTTTAGTAACGCAGTTGCTGCAACCGCTCCTCCAGGCTCGACAACAATTTTCATCTCTTCCGCTAATTCAACAATGGTTTTTTTAACTTCTCTATCACTTACAGCCAATCCTCCATCAAGAGTAGTTTGGTTAACAGGAAACGTTACATCGCCTGGCTGAGGAGCCAGAAGCGCGTCACAAATGGATTTTCCTGATTCTTTATTTCTTACAATGAAATTATTTTTTAGTGATAGTTGTGTGTCATTAAATTCTTCAGGCTCAACAGCAAAATTTTTTATATTAGGAAATGCATGTCTTAGATAGGTTGATGAACCAGCAATTAATCCTCCTCCTCCGCAACAGCATAGATAAATATCGGGCTGGATGTTTTTTAATTTTAGTTCCTCAGCAATTTCCTTTCCAACAGTTCCCTGGCCTGCGATGACATCTAGATCATCATATGGCTTTATTATTGTTTTATTTTCTTTGAGCGCTATCTCTGAAGCAATCTTTTCCCTGCTTTCATACATAGAATCATAAATTACAATATCAGCGCCATATTTTTTTGTATTTTCTATTTTTATAGATGGTGCATTTTTTGGCATAACAATAGTAGCCTGAATTCCAAATAATTCAGATGCATATGCTACAGCTTGAGCATGATTTCCAGATGAATAAGAAACTATGCCTCTTGATTTTTCTTCATTTGATAATTGTGAAATTTTATTGCTTGCTCCTCGTAATTTGAAAGAGCCGGTCCATTGGAGATTTTCTAGTTTGAAATAAACATTGGCATTTGTTTTTTTATTTATTGTTTCATTGCTTATGAGAGGTGTTTTAATAATTAATGAGAAAATTCTTTCATACGCTTTGTCAATTTCTTGTGGTGTTAATTCATCCATAAAGTTCTTTTATGTCTCCACTCCATATATCTCAACAAGTTTTATTGAATATAGTCAAAAAAGAATATATTTCATTTAATATGAATAATGAAAATATTATATCACCATGTATTAGTGTTTGTAAAAGTGATCCAGTAACAGATTATTGTTATGGTTGTGGAAGGACAACTGAGGATAAGAAAATGTGGAAAGATCCTAACACATCCGATGAATGGAAAAAATCCAATCTTGAACTAACAAGAAGCCGATTGAACGGATGGCAGCAAGAGGCATGGGATAAGTCATATGCCCATAAAAAAGATATCGGAATGTCACTGATTAAGAAAAAATTTCTCGAACAAAAAAAATAAATTTTATTCAAAACATAATAATAAATTAAGGTAAAAAATTTGTAATGAATCAAAGATAGTATAGAATGATCTTTTTGAGGAGGTAATATGATTGAAAATTTTAATGGACCCATATACTTAATTCTTTTCGTAATTTTACTGTTGGGAAATGTATATTACGCGTACTGCACCTTGATAAATACCAAAAATTGGCTTGATAAATATGGCACACATCATTCTGCAGTTTTGATAACAAGAATTGTAGGATCTTTAATTTCAGGCTTTGTATTAATTGGTATTTATATATTATTTACTGGAACTGAGGGCACTTGGGCATATTTTGCAACAATGTTTATTGGTTTTGTGATAATGGCAATTATTGGCATTCATTTTGTAGAAGTTGATTATCCTAATAATTACAAAGATAAAGAGGGGTTTGAAAACGTAGTAATAACCAAAGAAGGTTATATACCTGCTATAATATTTGCAATTATAAATGCAATTATAATGTACGGTTTGTCTGACAAAATTTACGCTTAAAAACTAATATTCTACTTTTAATAAATATAAACCTTGAGCAGGTGCCGTGGCGCCTGCTTTTGATCTGTCTCGACTTTTAATTATATCTTTTACGTCAGATGAATTAAATTTACCCTTTCCGACTTCAACCAACGTACCTACCATAATTCTTACCTGGGAATGAAGAAAAGATTTAGCTGAAACATTTAGTGTTATATGTCGGTAGTTTTTTTTAATTGAACAGCTTTGGATTGTTTTTATAGATGAAGATGATTGACAATCAATGGAACGAAATGCGTTAAAATCGTGTTTGCCCACAAAAATTGAAGCTGCTTCTTCCATTGCATCCATATTCAATTTTTTAAAGACTCCCCAAGCTAGATTTTTAATAAAAGTTAGTGGTGCGCGTCTATTTATTATCAAATATTCATAAGTTCTAAGCTTGGCGGAAAATCTTGCGTGAAAATCATCATTGACTTCCTTCACATCTAAAATAGCAATTGGCAGTGGTCTTAAATGCTGATTTATGCCGTCACGAATGTTGTCCAATGGGATATTTTTTGAAAATTCAAAATGCGCAACTTGTCCTTTTGCATGCACCCCAGAATCTGTTCGTCCTGCCCCAAATACACTTACAGTTTCTGATGTCATTTTTTTTATAGCATCTTCCAGTGATGATTGAATGGAGGGGCCATTCTCTTGTTTTTGCCATCCAACAAAATCAGTTCCATCATATTCAATTGTTATTTTGTATTTAGTCATTTAATTTCTGACCAGCATCAAAGATAAAGCCTTTCAAAAATTCCCCTATTTTCATTGATTTTTTACCTTCACGTTGAATGATTTCAGGAATGATGATGCCATTTTTACATCCAATATGAAGCTGGCTGTTCATTATGGTAGACGCTTCAGCTTCACAAATTTTCATTGAACACTTAAGAATATTAAAGCGCTCATTATTAACAGTAAACCAAGCTGACGGCTTAGGGGCAAAAGCCCTTATTTGATTATAAATCGTTCTTACTTCATTATTAAAATTAATTCTTCGAAGTTCCGGAGTAATCTTTTTTGCATAAGTCGCATAAGTTTCTTCTTGTTTTTGCGCTGATATTTTATTATCCAATAAATCGGGCAGAGTATTAATTAATAATGCAGTTCCAAGAATGTTTAGCTCGGACGTTAAATTCCCCTTATTGATATCTTTGTCAATTTTTATTTGCTGAGTTGCAATGATTGGTCCTGCATCAAGTTTTTCCTCTAATAGAAAAATACTTACACCTGTTTTTTCGTCCCCATTTAGGATAGCATACTCAATAGGGGCAGCGCCTCGCCATCTAGGCAGCAAAGAAACGTGGATATTAATGCACCCATGAAGAGGAATCTGAAGAATGCTCTTTGGAAGCAATAACCCGTATCCCATAACTACAACAAGATCAGGTTTAAGTTTCTTTAATTCATTTATGTTCTCATACGATGCGAAATTCTTTGGTTGATAAACTGGAATATTGTGTTCTAAAGATAATGTATGCACTGGAGATTTTTGTACCTGCATACCGCGTCCTTGCTTTCGCGGGGGCTGTGTGTAGGCAGCTATGATATTATATTGATGATCAATTAAAGATTGTAAATAAACCTTAGAGATTTCAGGCGTGCCCATAAATACAATACGTTCCTGACGCATTAAATCTCACCCATCTTTTTTAACTTTTGAACACGTTTGATAATCATATTACGTTTGAGAGAAGAAAGATAATCCACAAATAGTTTTCCTGATAAATGATCAACTTCATGTTGAAGCACGCGTGCCTCAAATCCATTTTTTTCTCCCTTAATAATTTTGTTTTTTTCATTTGTATATTCTATTTCAATAGAAGCGGGCCTTTCTATTTCAATAAATTGTTTGGGGAAAGACAAACATCCTTCTTCCATCACCACTGTTTCTGAAGAATATGATTTTATGCTGGGATTAAACAACGCATATACTTTTTCTGTTTCTTTTTCATGATCCTGAATATTAACAGTGATTATTTTTTGTAAAATGCCAATTTGATTTGCAGCCAATCCTACTCCGGGTTCTCTTTTCATTATTTCAATCATTTTTTTTGAAATAATAATTTCCTTTTCGGTTATTTTGTCGATTGTTTGAGCGTGTTGACGTAATTTTGGATGAGGAACGAAAAGTATTTTTTCCATAAAAAAAATATTATATTTTTTTTCTAGATTGAAATGCCGCATTGAGAGTGTTTTCATCTAGATAATGAACTTCACCCCCCATAGGCACACCTTGGGCTAGCCTTGTTACATCTAAATCCTCAATTGATTCCAACTTATCTGCAATAACATGACTTGTTGTTTGACCCTCGATAGTAGTACTAAGAGCAAGAATCACCTCTTTGACACTTTGTTTTTTAATTCGTTGGATCAGTTTTGTTATATTCAGATCATCAGTACCTATGCCGTTAATAGCAGATAGTGACCCTCCTAATATATGGTACACCCCACGATAAAAACCAATTCGTTCAAATGTCCATAAATCAGATAAATCTTCTACAACGCAAATAGTTTGTCTATCTCTTTTTACATCAATGCACAAAGAGCAAGGAGAAATAATATCAATATTTCCACATATTTCACAATTAATTATTTTTTGATTAGCTTTTTGAAGAGATTGAACTAGAGGTAATAAAGATCGTTCTTTATTTTTTAGTAAATATAAGGCAATACGCTGTGCGGACCGTCTTCCTAAACCTGGCAATTTAGAGATTTCATTAATAAGTTTGTCGATTTCAGAATTCGTCATTGGATATTTCGTTTAGAAAGGAAGTTTCATGCCTGGTGGCAAGGGAATTCCCCCTGTGACATTCTTCATTTCTTCTTGAGCTGCCGTTTCTCCTTTTTTTTTGGCATCATTAACAGCTGCCACAATTAAATCTTCAGTGATTTCTTTCTCTTCCTGTTTCATTAAAGAATCGTCAATTGATATGTGTTTTATTTCTCCTTTTGCGGTTGAAATTACCTTAACCATTCCGCCCCCTGATGATCCTTCTACTTCAATTGAGTTCAGTTTTTCTTGCGCTTCTGACATTTTTTTCTGCAATTGTTGTGCTTGCTTCATCATATTACCAATATTAACCATTATTTCTCCTTTATTGATTGTTTAATATCTTTACTAGCAATTGTTTCATCTAAGGTTTCTTGAATATCAGTTATGGAATGAATCTTAGCGCCAGGATATTTATTTAAAATTTGTTTAACTTGAGGATCATTCTTCATAATCTCAATTTCTTTTTGTTGAGCAAATAAATCTTCTTCTTGTAATGTTTTACCAAGATTACTGCTGGATGAACTTACTTGCCAGATTCTACCTGTCCATTTTGATATATATTTAGCAATCGTTCTGCAAAAATGTGGATCAGCAATATCTTCTGAATTTATAACGATCTCGCCTTCTTTAAAAGATACAAGTTTAACATTGTTATATAAATAAGTATGCAACATGCCTTCCTTTTTTTGATAGAATAAATCAGCAAATTGTCTAAATGATTTAACAGGTATAGAATTAGACAACTTTGCCACATTGTCAACTTGACCATTTTTTTCTGTCTCAATGACTTTATTTATTGTAGCCGGAGTTTCATTGTTAGGTGATTTGATCTTAATTGATTCATTTTTTTGTTCTTTTTCTTCAACATTATTAGTTATTTTCTTTACTAAATCATCAGGAGAAGGGCCTTCATATAAATAAATCAAACGGATAATAAGCATTTCGCCATGTTGAAAAAGATGAAAACCAGATTGTAATTCTTGATAGCCTTTAAACAAAACTTGCCAGGTTATTCCAAGTGAGGACATTGAAATCTTTTCCGCCATCTCCGTTCCCTTACTTCTTTCAAATTCTGGTATGTGAATGTCATCTTTAATGTCAGATGAAATTTTTATTTGCGTCAAAAAATGAGTGACTTTGAGTAACTCATCAAAAATCATCAGAACATCGGCGCCAGCTCTATAAATTTTGTTATATATTTTAAGAGAAGTTTTAGCATCCCCACTAAATATCGCATCCAAAAGATCAAAAATATTGCCCCGATCTGCTAATCCTAACATTGATATAATGGTGTCTGTTGTGATCTGATCTTTCGCATTAGCTATGGCTTGATCAAACAAACTTAATCCATCGCGAACTGATCCATCAGCAGCACGAATGATCAATGCCATCGCTTCTTTATTAATTTTAATTTTTTCTTTATCAGCAATGTTATTCAAGTGTGTAATCAGATTTTCTGTTTCTATGCGATGTAAATCAAACCGCTGACATCGTGAAATAATTGTGATTGGTATTTTTTTTACCTCTGTTGTAGCAAAAATAAATTTTATATGTGGGGGTGGCTCTTCTAATGTTTTTAATAACGCATTAAATGCACTTTTGGAGAGCATATGTACTTCATCAATAATAAATATTTTATATTCACAGTTAACTGGTTTGTATTTTACGTTATCAATAATCTCACGAATATCATCTACGCCTGTTCTGCTCGCAGCATCCATCTCAATAACATCCATATTATGATCTCCGCGAATAGAAATACATAATTTGCACTTACCACAAGGCTCGTGTGATTCAGGTGGGCGCGCTTCACAATTCAAACTCATTGCTATCAATCTTGCTGTTGTAGTTTTACCAACACCCCTTATGCCTGTCAGTAAATACGCATGTGCTATACGATTGTTTATTATAGAATTTTTTAGAGTTTGAACCAAAGTCTCTTGACCAATCAAATTACCAAAAGTTTGTGGTCGGTATTTTCTCGCTAAAACTCTATATTCTTGTTTAGTATTTTCGTTCATAAAAATAAAATTTATGGAAGGTATAAGTGACCCGAATAAGCTTGGTACAGCTGCTTCTTTTCAGATCTGACTGGATTAGCAAGTTATCCGCCCACTTAACCTTCCATTAGCAATATAGCATCATCTAATAGAAAGACATACTCTGAGTTGAAAAAATTTGATTATTTTTTTCTAAAATCAGACATTTTATAAACACCTAGAATATCATAATGCTTACAAAAAAATTTCATCTCATCAATGGCAAGTTTAACTGCATCATTTTCAGGATGTCCTTCAAAATCAATATAAAACTGCGCAACATCAAAGCCCTGGGGATGAACGTAGCTCTCTAACTTTGTAATATTGACGCCATTGCTAGCAAAACCGCCAAGGGACTTATACAGGGCTGCAGGTATGCTTCTAACCTGGAAAACAAGTGTGGTCATCATATCTTTCTCACTCACATCCACAAAAGTCATTTTTTTTGACATTGTAAGAAAACGAGTAACATTGTTATTTGCATCTTGAAAATTTGGTTCAATAATTTTCAAATTATATATCTTAGCTGCTAAATCAGAGGCTATGGCCGCATCTTCTTTGTTATTCAATTCTGATACCATTTTTGCCGATCCTGCTGTATCTGCAGCAACTATCATGTCTTTATTATTTTTAATCAAATTTTTTCGACACTGAGCAATCGCTTGTTCATGGCTATGCACTCGCTTAATAGTATTTATAGAGGCATCCGATGGAGCTAGTAAACAATGATTTATTTCTAAGAAATATTCACCAATAATTTTTAATTTTGAATTAGGAATCAAATGATGCGTGTCAGCAACTCTCCCAGCTTTGGAATTTTCAATTGGCACAAGTGCTATATTTGCATTGCCTTCTCGAACGCATTCAAACATTTCTTCAAATGTTCTACAAGCTATGGAACTAGCTTCTGGATAGATTGTTTTTCCTGCTAATTCACTGTATGCACCGTTAACGCCCTGAAATGAAAAAGAATTTATCGTGCTCATAATTTATTTTTTATAATATGCTCAACATTGATTAAATCCTTTTTAGTGTCTACACTAATCGGAACATCTTTTACATAACTAACACCGATTGTCATATTTGCATCGAGGGCGCGCCATTGCTCCAATTTATGATTTAATTCGTTAATGCTTGGAGTTAATGTTATAAATTTCTCTAATGTTTGATAACGAAAACTATAAATACCAACGTGATGATATACTTCATCGTAATTTACTTTTGAAGATTTATAAAAATCAAATGCTTTTCCAATAGTATTTTTTTTGATCCAGTCAATTCTTACCTTTGTGACATTTGAATCATTTTTTTGATTATCCTTTAATTCTGTTGCTAAAGTTCCCATATCAAATCCTTGTAAAAGAGGTGTGTTAACTTTAACAATATCGTGAGGATTAATAATAGGCATATCCCCTTGTAGATTGATTATACTATCAAACTCACTAATATTATCTTTGTTTCTTATTGCCTCAAATATCCTATCAGTTCCTGAAGGAAGGTTGGGATCTGTAAGAATAGCTTTGCCCCCCAAAGACATTATACAATCCAAAACTTCCTTTTCAGAACAAGCAACAATAACCTCCCCCAGATTAGATGCCATAGCTTGTTCCCAGACTCTTTGTATCATAGGTTTTCCGCAAATAAGTTCCATTGGTTTGTTAGGAAATCTTAAAGAAGCCATTCTAGCGGGAATTAAAATAAGTGTTTTCATCAATTTTATGCTAAAATTGGGGAGAAAAACTTAATCAACAATGAATTTTGAGTAGTATTCATTAAAGTAAAAAATCTATATATATCTCTTAGCATGTCTGGATTTGAAATTAATAAAATACTTGCTTCTATCTTAGTAGCAATAATTATTTTCATAATTATTGGTTTTGTGGGGAACTTTATTATTAAGATAAACTATAATGAAACACTGGTTAAAGCATATAATATTGATTTACCTGAAACTTCTGCTGATTCATCTATACAAAAAACTACAAATGATGAAATGGTTGAGTCTATATCTTCTTTATTAGCAAGTGCTTCACTTGAAAAAGGTGAAAAAATTTTTAATAAATGTGGTGCTTGTCACAACTATAAAAAGGGTAGCAAGTCAAAAATTGGCCCTAACCTGTGGAATTTAATTAATAGACCAAAAGCCAGTGTAAGTGGTTTTGCCTATTCAAAAGCTCTATCTGAATACGGTGGAAAATGGACTTTTGAAGAACTGGATGAATTTCTTTATAAACCAAAGGAATACATTAATGGAACAAAAATGATTTTTTCAGGTTTAAATAATTTTAAAGATCGTGCTGATCTTATCTTATGGTTAAGGCAACAGTCTAATAATCCTATTCCTCTGCCGTAATAATTTCTTTATATCAATATTATTATTTTAAAAAATCATATGGATGAATTTATATCTTTTGCAAATATCTTAGCGGATGAATCTGCTAAGGTTATAATGGAATATTTTCGACAAACTTTTACAATAGAGAATAAAGACGATGATACCCCTGTTACAATTGCGGATAAAAAATCAGAATTAAGGATTAGAGAATTAATTAATAAATCTTATCCAAATCATGGAATTTTAGCTGAAGAGTTTGATAATACAAATCTTGACTCTGAGTATATTTGGGTAATTGATCCAATTGATGGCACAAGAAGTTTTATCGCGGGACACAAAGATTTTGGGACGCTTATTGCTCTTTTATATAAAAAAAAACCTGTATTAGGAATAATCAATTGTCCTGCTCATAACGAAAGATGGATTGGTGCCGAAAATCAAATAACAACGCTTAATGGCAAAAATATAAAAACTTCTTCAAAAAAATCAATCGAAGATTGTTACACAATTACTACCGGCCTTTATTTGGAGGATAAAACATTTAGAAATGGTTTTGAGAATATTATTAAAAAATCAAAATATTATATATTTGGAGGAGATTGTTATATGTACGGTATGCTTTCTTCAGGTTTGGTTGATATAGTTGTTGAAGATACTCTTAAGGCACATGACTATATGGCGTTAGTGCCAGTAATTCAAGGCGCGGGAGGGATAATAACTGACAAATATAACAATCCAATTACTTTAGACTCAGATGGTAGCGTATTAGCTACGGCCAATTCCCTTATACACAAACAAGCTATAAACATAATTAATTTATAATAACTAAAATTTAAGAAAAAGTTTATATTAGTTATAATGAAAATAATTTTTTTCATAAAATTATATATTTTTTATATTCTATTGATTGCCTCTCCAAGTATTGCTGAAATCTACACATCCCATGCAATAGCAATGCATGGAAAACCCAAATACGAAAAAAATTTCAAACATGTTGATTATGTCAATCCAGATGCTTTTAAGGGCGGTAAAGTCGTATTTAGCTCCACTGGCTCTTTTGATTCATTTAATCCTTTTATCTTAAAAGGAACTTCTGCAGCTGGTATTGGAAACCTATTTGAAACCTTAACCACATCATCCAGTGATGAAGCATTTACAGAATATGGCTTACTAGCAGAGAGCATTGAATGGCCAGATGATCGTTCCTGGGTTTCCTTCACTCTGCGCAAAGAAGCAAAATGGCATGATGATAAAAGCGTAACACCAGAGGATGTGATTTGGACTTTTAATACATTGATGGAAAAAGGGCACCCCTTCTATAAGTATTATTATGGCGATGTTATCGAAGTTATAAAAGAGAGTGATTTAAAGGTGCGCTTTAATTTTAAAGGAAACACTAATTTAGAATTACCTCTAATTGTAGGACAGCTTCCTGTTTTACCCAAACATTATTGGGAAAACAAAAATTTTGAAGAAACTTCTCTCGAAATACCTGTTGGAAGCGGGCCATATAGAATAAATTCCTTTGAAGCTGGAAGGTCTATTACTTATGAATTAGATAATGACTACTGGGGGAAAAACATCCCGATTAAAAAAGGTACTGAAAACTTTGGAATAATGAAATATGAATATTACAAAGATAGGGGTATAGAGCGTGAAGCTTTTAAGTCAGGCGATATAGATTTTTTTTCTGAAAACAGTTCTAAAGAATGGGCTACAAGCTACGACGTCCCTGCTGTTCAAAATGGTTTAATAATTAAAGAACTAATTGGGCATGAAAATCCTCAAGGAATGCAAGCATTTGCATTCAATACACGAAAAGATTTCTTTAATGATAAAAAAGTACGTGAAGCTCTTTCGTACGCCTTTGATTTTGAATGGACTAATGAAAATCTTTTTTATGGTGCTTATAAAAGAACCAACAGTTTTTTTGAAAATTCAGAATTAGCATCTTCAGGACTACCTGAAGGAGGAGAGTTAAAATTGTTAAGTGAATATAAGAATGATCTCCCTAGAAAAGTATTTAATATGGAGTTTAATCCACCCAAAACTGACGGATCGGGATTTATTCGAAAAGAATTATCTAAAGCAACATCATTGCTTAAAGAGGCTGGTTGGGAATTAAAAGAAGGTAAATTAGTCGATAAAGAATCAGGTAAGTATTTTAAGTTCGAAATATTATTGGTCTCGCCCGCTTTTGAGAGAATTGTTTTGCCATTTAAGGATAATTTAGAAAAATTAGGAATGTCTGTTAACGTAAGAACAATTGACAGTGCTCAATATCAAAAAAGATTGGAGACTTTTGACTTTGATATGGTAGTCAAAACATTCTCCCAATCCCTGTCGCCTGGCAATGAACAACGAAACTTCTGGGGATCTGATGCTGCTGATACTAATGGATCAAGAAATATCATTGGAATAAAAAATCCTGTTATAGATATGCTCATTGAAAAAGTAATTACAGCAAAAGATAGAGAAGATTTAATTACTTCTACAAAAGCATTGGACCGCGCTCTTCTTTGGAATCATTATGTTATTCCGCAGTGGCATATATCTAGTTACAGAACTCTTTACTGGGATATTTTTGACAAACCAATAATCAGACCTAAGTATTCACTTGGAACTGGCACTTGGTGGATTAACACTGATAAGGCTGGTACAATTATTGAAAGAAAAAAATCCATTCAATAAATAGTTTAATAAACATTATTTATTCATAATTAATGCTATAATTATCAATATATGACCGCTTATATTTTCAGACGGTTGCTTCTTGTTATCCCTACAATAATCGGCATTATGCTAGTAAATTTTGCTGTAGTGCAAATCGTTCCTGGGGGTCCAGTGGAACAAATGATTGCTCAGATGACAGGCACTGCCGTTGAATCCACTGCCAGATTTTCTGGTGGAGGGGAAGGGGAAAATTTAAGTAGTTTTAATTCAGGCGATTCTTCAAATTTTGATTCCAAATACCGCGGAGCGCAGGGTTTAGATCCAGATATTATTAAAGAAATTGAAGAAATGTATGGGATGAATAAGCCTGCCCATATTCGCTTCTTTGACATGATGAAAAATTATTTAACTTTTGATTTTGGTGAAAGTTTTTTTCGCGATCAAAAAGTCATTGATTTAGTTCTGGATAAAATGCCCGTATCAATTTCAATTGGTTTATGGACAACTTTACTTGTATATTTAATTTCAATTCCTCTAGGAATAAGAAAGGCTATACGTGATGGCAGTCAATTTGACATAACTTCAAGTACTATCATTACTATTGGCTATGCCATTCCCAACTTTTTATTTGCAGTAATATTAATCGTATTTTTTGCTGGAGGCCGTTACTATGATATTTTTCCTCTAAGAGGATTAATCTCAGATAATTTTGATGAATTAAATCTTTTTTTCAAAATTAAAGATTATTTTTGGCATTTGTGTTTGCCACTTGTGGCAATGGTGGTTAGTGGTTTTGCCGGTCTTACTTTCTTAACGAAAAATTCTTTTCTAGATCAAATTAATCAACAATATGTCATGACAGCTAGAGCAAAGGGATTATCTGAAAGAAAAGTTTTATATGGTCATATCTTTCGTAATGCTATGTTAATAGTTATTGCTGGCTTCCCTTCTGCTTTTATAGGAATTCTTTTCTCTAGTTCATTATTTATTGAAGTCATTTTTTCCTTAGATGGACTCGGTTTACTTGGTTATGAAGCTGCTTTATCAAGAGACTATCCTGTTATTTTTGCAACTTTATATTTCTTTTCTTTATTAGGATTAATCATGGGTATCATTGGAGATATTATGTACTCAATTATAGATCCACGCATAGATTTTGAATCAAGAGAGATTAAATGATTACTATTTCACCTCTTAATAAGAGGCGTTTAAATAATTTTAGATCCAATAAAAGAGGTTGGTATTCATTTCTAATATTTACTTTTTTATTTTTTGTTTCTTTATTTGGTGATTTTATTGCAAATGATAAACCTCTACTTATAAAATTTAATAATGAGTTTTATTTTCCGATTATTTCATCTTATCCAGAAACAATTTTTGGGGGCGATTTTGAAACTGAAGCTGATTATCGAGATCCATATGTAAAAAATCTGATTAATGAAAAAGGTTGGATAGTATGGCCAATGATTCCTTTCTCTTACAATACTATAATACGTGACCTTGAAGTGCCTGCTCCTGCTCCTCCATCTAAAAAAAATTGGTTAGGAACAGATGATCAAGCAAGAGATGTGCTCGCAAGACTAATATATGGATTTCGAATTTCAATATTGTTTGGACTAACTTTAACTTTTTTTTCAATGATCATTGGAGTTACAGCGGGATCAATACAAGGATATTTTGGAGGAAATCTAGATTTGTTTTTCCAGCGCTTTATGGAAGTTTGGGCTGCTATACCAACATTGTATATACTTATAATTTTAGCAAGTGTAGTGCAGCCTAATTTTTGGTGGTTATTATTAATTTTACTTTTATTTAGCTGGATGGGATACGTTGGAGTAGTTCGGGCTGAGTTTTTGCGAGCTAGAAACTTTGATTATGTAAGAGCCGCAAAAGCCTTGGGTGTATCAAATACTACAATTATGTTTAGGCATTTGTTACCTAATGCTACAGTCGCTACAATTACTTTTCTTCCATTTAATTTAAGTGCTGCTGTAACAGTTTTATCTGGATTGGATTTTTTAGGATTTGGATTACCGCCAGGTTCTGCCTCTTTGGGAGAAATGGTTAATCAAGGAAGAAATAACTTACAAGCCCCTTGGTTAGGTTTAACAAGTTTTTTTACTCTTGCTATAATGTTAAGTCTTTTAGTTTTTGTTGGTGAAGCTATACGGGACTCAATAGATCCACGTAAAATTTTTGTAAAATAAAATGAATTCATTAATTGAAATAAAAAATTTAAGTGTTGGATTTCATTCTCAGGGTTACTCAAAAAATGTTGTAAATTCTATTTCTTTTAATATTCCTAAAGGGAAAACTATAGCTATAGTTGGCGAATCAGGTTCAGGTAAAACAGTAACTGCCTTGAGTATTTTGAAACTACTTCCTTATCCTTCGGCTTATCATGAATCTGGCGAAATAATTTTTAATAATGATAATCTGCTCACATTCAATGAACACAAAATGCAACAAATTAGAGGAAAAAATATAACTACAATTTTTCAAGAACCTATGACTAGTTTAAATCCATTACATACTATTGAAAAACAAATCAATGAAATAATTTTGCTTCATTCTTCATTAACTTACAAAGAGGCAACTAATAAAACTATTAATTTATTACAGCAAGTTGGATTAAAAGATATAGCTAAACGTATAAACGCATATCCGCATGAATTATCTGGTGGTCAACGTCAAAGAATAATGATTGCAATGAGCATCGCAAATAAACCTGATTTATTAATTGCCGATGAGCCTACAACTGCATTAGATGTTACTATTCAATTGCAAATACTTAAACTACTAAAATCAATTCAAAAAAATTTGAACATGTCCATTCTGTTTATAAGTCATAATTTATCTGTAGTACAAAAAATTGCCGATTACATCTGTATAATGAAGGAAGGAAATATAGTTGAGCAAAATACAAAAGAAAATATTTTTTTAAGCCCTCAACATGAATACACTAAGGTATTAATTTCATCTCAAGTAAAAAAGAAAAATATTTTTAAAAATATATCTACTCCAATTCTAGAAGTTAAAAACTTAAAAGTATGGTTTCCTATTAAAAAAGGTATTTTAAAAAGAGTGGTAAACCATGTTAAAGCAGTGAATGATATTAATTTTATATTAAGAGAAAAACAGACTTTAGGTATTGTAGGAGAATCAGGTTCAGGAAAAACGTCATTGGTAATGGCATTATTAAAATTAATATCTTCAGAAGGAACTATTATTTTTGATAATCTCTATTTAGATAGATTAAATAAAAAAAATCTAAGAAATTTAAGAAAGAAAATACAAATTGTTTTTCAAGATCCATTTAGTTCTCTAAGTCCACGTATGACTGTCGAACAATTAATTTCAGAGGGTCTTGATGTGCATGAAAAAACATTATCAAGAAATGATAAAAAGATTAAAATCAAAGAAGTTTTACAAACAGTAGGCTTAAATTATGATGAAGTAATTAACCGCTATCCTCATGAATTTTCAGGAGGTCAGAGGCAGCGTATTTCTATTGCCAGAGCACTAATATTAAAACCAAAATTAATGATTTTAGATGAGCCAACTTCTGCATTAGATGTAAGCATTCAAACGCAGATATTAGACCTTTTAAATAATTTACAAAATAAATATAATTTAAGCTACATTTTTATTAGCCACGATATGAAAGTCATAAAAGCTGTGTCAGATTACATTATTGTAATTAAAGATGGAAAAATAGTAGAAAAAGGAACAGCTCATAATATTTTTAATAATTCAAATTCTTCTTACACAAAAGAATTATTACAAGCAGTGATATAAAGAAAATTAAAAAATGAATTTTAGAACAAAAAATATTATATATGTTCCCACATATAATCACCAAAGTACAATTTTTGAATTACTTAATAAGTTAAAAAATATTAATTTTAATTTTGATGTTCTTATTATTGATGATTATTCATCAGATGAAACTCTTCTAGAAATTAAAAAATTTATTGATAATGAACAACATAAATTTTATACCAATATAATTAAAACCAAAAAAAATTACGGATATGCTATTTCACAAAAAATTGCATACACAATTTTTATTGATCAGACTAAATGTGATAACATAATTATGCTACATGGTGATTTACAATATGACCCATCTTTAATAAACAAATTTAAAAAATACTTAGAAAGTGACTATGGAATTATACAAGGTGTCAGAACAAAAATAGCATTTCCTAATGAAGATCAAACACCTTTTTTAGCCTATGCAATGATAAAAACTTTAAATTATTATGAAAATTTTATTTGTAATACAAAATTTAAAGAATGGCATTCAGGATTTGTTATGTATAAAAGGAAATTTATCTCAAAACTGCCTATTCATAATTTGATAAATAGCCTACATATAGATGGGAATATTTTATATATTGCAAAATTATTATCTACAAAAGTACAATCAATAGATATCTATAAGAAATACAAAAAAAGAAATAATTATGATAGGTTAGCAATTTTAAAATATGTTCTTTCTATATTATATTTGCCATTTTATTTTATAATAAAGAATAAAAAATTTTTTACGAAAGGAAAAATCGATTATCAATATAGTATTGTTGATTTGAAAAAATAAAATTAAATCTTCATTTCTTTCTTTAATATTTTAACAATATCTTTTTTAAAATCTTTTAAAGTATAATGAATATCTACTACTTGAGACAAACTTTTGTATTTTTTCGAAACGTTAATAGGAGTATTTTTTTTCAGAATAAATCTAGATTTAGAATTAGTAATATCTTTTAATAAATAAAATAATTCAATTAATGTTAACTCAACTTCACTTCTAATTTCATATTTTCCTGGATCTACAAAATTAATACTAGAAATTATTTTAGCAATAAATTCTTTATTACTTAGATTTATTTTAGTTTTTTCAGAAAAAATTGTTACTGTTTGATTTAATATTAACTGTTTTAACCAAATATTAATTAATTTATTTCTTTTGTCAAAAAGTCCAAACGTATCATAAATATAAACTTTAACTACCTTTCCTGGAATTATTCTTTCTATTTCACTTGAAAAAAGAGATTTGGTTTGACAATAAATGCTTTTAGATGAATTTTTGTGTAATTCTAAATATGATTGAGTCAATAAAACCTTGGAGAAAAAATTATAACCTAAATGTTGAAATAATCGCAATCCAAACAGAAAATTACTTTCAATAATTTGGCTTATTTCTTCATTAGACTTAGGATTTGGATTATATAACGTAGCTAAATGAAATAAAATATTATCTTTAAATTTTTTAAAATTATTTTTTTTTATTAAATCAAGAGGAATTTTTTTAGTAAAGTATCTATTAGATTCAATTAAATCGTTTCTTGAAATCTTAATTATCTCAAATTCTTTTTTAAGATTCTCAACTAATTCTTTTCCTAAAAAACCCTTGTGTCCTGTAATCCAGGCATTAACCTTATTATGCAAAAAACTCACCTAATTTTTCTTTAAGATAATTAATATGTTTGTCAGTAATTAGTTCATGACAACCTAACAATATGCCTGACCTCATAATCTTATTTGAGTTATTGAGATTACCATATACAGACCATTTAAATTTTTTAGCTACTGGATGTCTGGTAATGTTGCCTGTAAATATTGTTCGAGTTTGTATACCTGATTTTTCTAACTTAATTTGTAAATCTGTTCTGTTATTAAAATGTTTATATTTCTTAACCATAATAGGAAAAGCCAACCACCCAGTTTCATAGCCTTGTGTTGTTTCAAAAGTTTTTATGTACTTATCAAAGTTTTGAAAAAGAACCTTTAATTTATCAAAGTTTTCTCTTCTTTTTTTTATATTTTTTTTCAAATTTTTTAGTTTACTTAAAGCAAAAGCTGCGGAAATGTCTGATCCCATAAAATTATAACCTAAGTCATCAAAAATATATTTATCATCATAACGTATGCCTTCAATCGTATTATTAAACCTTCTAATATAATTTTCTGTTTCACCATAATTTACAGACCGTCTACCCCAATTTCTTAAAGATCTAGCATATTTAAAATTATTATAATCATTAAAACAAACCATACCGCCAAATCCTGCTCCTGTAATTATGTGAGAAGCATAAAAACTCGTAGTGCATACATCTGATTTTTTATATTTATCTTTTAATTTATAATTATACCCAATTGTATCTGCAGAATCTTCAATCAATTTTAATTTGTGCTTATTCGCAATTAATCTTAGTTTTTTCCAATCCGCTATATTTCCAATTAAATTTGGAACCATTATAGCTACAGTTTTATTGTTAATAGCATTTTCAACTAATTGTGTATCAATTTGAAGGGTATTAATATTAATATCTACAAAAGCAGGTACTAAACCATTGTGAACAATTGGTGATACAGTTGTTGAAAAAGTTAATGCAGGAGTAATTATTTCTGAACCTTTTTTAAAATGAAAAGAATTTATGGCTAGAAGGTTACTCGAGGAGCCTGAATTGGTCATTAAGCCATATTTTTTACCAAATAAATTACTAACTTCTTTTTCAAGCTTTAAAGTTTGTTTACCTCCCATCAGATGATGTTTTTGATTACGTAAAACTTTAAGAACGGCATTAATCTCACTTTGGCCATAATTTGCCTCTGCATAATAAAATTTATATTTTATAGTCATTGCGTATATCAAAAAAATGAAAATAAATGTATGTATGTATGTTGATAATGATCATATCATAAATAAAAAATTTTAGTATAATGTTTAAATATGAATTTACTATTATTTATATTTTTCTTCTTATCAACAACATTCTACATTTGATACTTTGAATTATATTTATGATAAGGTTGTAAGGGGTGGAATTATAATTACTGATGATTATCGCAGTCCTTCATTTCCCGGCAATCAAAAAGCTTGGGGGAAATATTTTAATTCAAAAAATATTCGTTCATTGAGTTTGCCAAGTGGTCAAGCAGTTGTAATAAAAGAATGAAACATTAATATTATGAATGCCTTTAAAGATAAACTAACTAAAACTACAAGGGCAAGAAAGGAGGAGCTAAAACAAGGATTAATAGAAGTAGAAAATAATGAGAATGCTAATTATTTGTTCATCGTAAAATTCTATCGCTTTTTTCTTTGCCTCTTTTAACTTGTTCGTGCGCAGACTTTTATAGCTGTATGACTTATTCAACGAATTGTAATAGCGAACGTAAAAGTTCTTACTGCGTTCGGTTTGCTGCGATAGTATCAGCTTGTTTTGGATTATGGTTTCTATAACTTTAAACGCCATTAGTTTAATACCAATACAATTGAATTCATTTTCTGTAGGTTATTAAACTCTTTGTTTAATACCAAGCTGTCCAAAAAAGCGTTTTAACATATGGTAAAACAAGCATCAGCAACCCCTCACGCAACGTTGCCAAGGTTGAAGTCGAGGGTTCGAATCCCTTCGCCCGCTCCAAATTTCTTTATAATCTCCCCAATTGTCTATTAATTTTTCTAATAATTTGATTTTTTAATTCATCCTTGTTTTTTTTACAAATTGGGTGATTTTTAATGGTATAGTCATAAAGATCTTTAGTCTTGTTTGAAATCATTTTTGCCATATCATGTGTAAAATCTTTATCAGGATTTTCATCCCAAATATAAGGATGCGTTAATAATTGTATTTTATAATATTTAGATTCTTTAAAAATTTTACAAATACATCCTTCATACCAACCTTGACTATCTGACAAATATTTTATTTTTGAAAAAAAAATCGGCTCATAAGTGTGTCTTACCCCTTGAATTGTTTTGTCTAATATGAAATTTTTTATCTTGTGAGGATTATGACATGAAAAAATATCTATTATATCTATATCTAAAATATTAGAGAGTAATGTTTTTTCTTTATTAAAATATGTTAAAATATTTTGCTTAGAAATATCTTGATACCAAGATAAATCTAAATGAACCCCTATTTGATGACCCATTTTAAAAAGCTCTTTGGCTATTTTTACAGTTTCTTTTTCTCGACTGTTATATACCTTTGAACAAGATTGAAAAAAATATGTTGAATTAATTCCTAAGTCATATTCAATTTTTGCAATAGAATAAATTTTTTAGTTTGTCAGTTTAAAATATATCTAATACATGAATTTAATTGCAATTAATGAGCATTATATTTATTATAAAAATTAGTTGAAGGGCGATAATGATATTGAGGGCTTTAGTTACAGGAGGGGAAGGTTTTGTAGGTATTCATTTAGTAGATAGATTATTGCAGAACAATTATGAAGTTATTGTATTTGATAACTTAAAATAAAAAATATTTATTTACAATTATTATACCAATGTACAAAGAAATAAACTTGATTTTTCTAATAATATTTTTTGTATATATGATTCTTTAATTTTTGTAAGTAAGAAAATTAAATTTAAAATATTTTCACTATTATATTCAATAAGAATATTAGTAGAATTTTTTATACTTTAATTTATTTCTATTTAATATAATGAATTTCAGTATAATTTAAAAAATTATGGATATTAAAATTAAATTTAATGATTTACCACAACAGTATAAAAAAATTAAAAATGAAGTCATAAAATCATTTAATAATATTCATAAAAATTCTGACTATATTAATGGATATGAGGTTAAAAATTTTGAAAAAAAATTTAAAAATTATTTAGGTGTTAAACATGTAATAACTTGTGGAAATGGTACAGACGCCCTCCAAATAGCTATTATGAGTCTGAATTTAAAACCTGGAGACGAAGTTATATTACCATCATTCGCATATGTTTCAATTATTGAAGTTGTTTGTTTATTAGGGTTAGTCCCAGTTTTAATTGATGTTGACTTATTTAGTTTTAATATAAATCCTCAAAACATTAAAAAAGCTATATCTTCTAAAACAAAATTAATTATTCCAGTACATCTTTTTGGTCAGAATTCAGACATGGAATCAATTATGAACATAGCTAAGGAAAATAATATCTTTGTTATCGAAGATGCTGCTCAGTCAGTTAATTGTTTGAATATATTTTCAAATAATAAAAAATATATATCAGGAACAATCGGAGATATAGGATGTATTTCATTTTTTCCAACAAAAAATCTTAGTTGTTTCGGTGATGGTGGAGCACTTATTACCAATAATAGTAATTTAGCAAAGAAAATTGCAATGATAAAAAACCATGGTCAATCAATAAAATATTTTCATGAAATTATTGGTGTAAATAGTCGGTTAGATACTTTACAAGCATCAGTATTAAACATTAAATTGAATTATTTAAAAGAAGAAAATTTAAAAAGAAAAAAAAATGCATCTGTATATAATCAAAAATTGGCATCAATTAAAAATATAGTTTTACCAAAACAATCTTTATATTCTGAACATATATACCATCAATATACAATTAGGGTAAAAAAAAATAAACGTAACTTATTACAAAATAAATTAAGAATTAAAAATATTCCCACAATTATATATTATCCGTTACCATTACATTTGCAAAAAGCTTTTAAAGTATCATCTATAAAAGTTGGAGCATTGAATGTTAGTACTCAATTATGTAAAGAAGTTTTATCATTACCCATACATCCTTATTTAACTACTAATCAAATTAATTTTGTTATTAAATGTATAAAGGAAATTTTTCATGAGTAAAAAATATTACTCTCATTCAACATCAATTATTGAAAAGCCAGAAAATATTGGAGCAGGAACAAAAATTTGGCATTTTACTCATATAATGCCAAATTGCATAATTGGTGAAAATTGTACTATTGGACAGAATGTTTTTATATCTTCGAAAGCAATAATAGGAAACAATGTAAAGATTCAAAATAATATAAGTGTTTATGATGGAATAATTTGTGAAGATTATGTTTTTTTAGGTCCATCAGTTGTATTCACAAACGTTATAAATCCTAGATCAAATATTAACAGAAAAAATGAATTTAAAAAAACAATTGTAATGAAAGGAGCAACAATAGGCGCAAATGCAACAATAGTTTGTGGCAATACTATTGGAAAATTTGCTTTAATTGGAGCAGGTTCAGTAGTTACAAAATCAGTTAAAAACTATGCTTTAGTTGTAGGTAATCCTTCAAAACAAATTGGATGGATAAGCGAATATGGAAACAAACTACAATTTGATAAAAATAATAGAGCAAAATGTGACAACTCAAATTCTTTTTATAAATTAGAAAATAACGAAGTATCTAAAATCAAATGAAAAAAAATAAAATCAATTTTGCAGTTGTTGGTTGTGGTCGAATTGGCAAAAAACATATTGATTTAATTGAAAATAATCCACGATGTAATTTGGTGGCGTTAATTGACACAAGAGATAAGAAATTACTTGATATGAAATTTCATAATATTCCTTTTTTTAATAACTTAGATATGTTTTTTAAATCAAATTTAGATGTTGATGTTGTGAATATAGCTACCCCAAATGGATTACATTCATTACATGCAATAAAATGTTTAGAAAATAATAAACACGTAGTAGTAGAAAAACCTCTCGCTTTGTTAAAAGTAGATGCTGAGAAAATTATTCATAAATCCATAGAATTAAAAAAACATGTATTTATTGTTATGCAAAATCGTTATTCCCCTCTATTAATATGGCTAAGAAAAATTTTAGAAGATAGAATTTTAGGTGAAATATTTATTGTTCAGGTAAATTGTTTTTGGAATAGGAATGAAAAATATTACAAAAATCATCCTTGGCATGGAAAAAAAGATTTAGATGGTGGGACTTTATTTACTCAATTTAGCCATTTTATTGATATTATATATTGGCTCTTTGGTGATATTGAAAATATTGTTACAAAATTATACAACTTTAATCATAGAAAAATTATTGAATTTGAAGACTCAGGTTCTGTATTATTTGATTTTTGTAAAGGTGGTTTAGGAATTATAAATTACACAACAAGTGTTTGGGGTAAAAATCTTGAAAGTAGCATGACGGTAATAGGTAAAAAAGGAAGCATAAAAATCAGTGGCCAATACATGGATAAAGTTGAATTTTGTAACATAATTAATTATGATTTAACTGAGACTAATCCTCCTAATAATTTTAGTAAATATAAAGTTAGTGTTCAAAATCACATGCATGTTATTAATAATGTTATTGATGTTCTACAAAATGGAGCAGAAATAAATACTAATGCTCTTGCAGGTTTAAAAGTTACTGAAATAATAGAAAAAATATATAAAGCTAATAGCAATGATTATGAAAAAAAATAATACAATATTTATTACAGGAGGAGCTGGATTTATTGCTAATAAATTAATAGCTAAATTAATTGATTCAAATAAAATTGTGGTTTATGATAATTTTTCTAGGGACACTCTTAGTAAGAGTAAATATATTAACCATAAAAATATTAAGATTATAAAAGGTGATATACTTAATTTTGAATTATTAAAAACTTCTATTTCAAGATCAAATATCATTATACATACAGCAGCAATCGCAGGGATAGATACAGTTTTGAAAGATCCGGTAAAAACAATGAAAGTTAATATGATTGGAACTGCGAATGTTTTAGAAGCAGCAAGAATTAATCAAGTTAGCGAAAAATTTATTGAATTCTCAACCTCTGAAATCTTTGGAAATTATGCTTTTAAATCAGATGAAAATTCCAATGCGGTAGCTGGTAGCGCTGGAGAAGCAAGATGGTCATATGCGGTAAGTAAATTAGCTGGAGAGCATCTAGCAATGGCGTATTATAGACAATTTGGTTTACCAACAGTATCTGTGCGCCCTTTTAATATTTATGGATCAGGACAGACTGGCGATAGTGCCATGTTAAAATTTATTACTAATGCTTTAAAAAATGAAGATATCAATATTTATGGGGATGGTAATCAAATAAGGGCATGGTGCTATATTGATGATTTTGTTGATTGTGTAATTAAAATTATTAATAATAAAAAAGCAATAGGACAATCATTTAATATTGGTAATTCTAAAGCAATCATGACAATATATGGTCTAGCACAAACTGTATGCAGAGTTCTTAACTCTAAATCAAATATATTGTTTCAACCTCCATTATCAGCAGATGTAGAATTAAGAATACCATCAACTGAAAAAGCTAAAAAGATTCTTAATTTTAAAGCAAAGATTGATATTGATGAAGGCATTAAGCTTACATCTGAATGGGTTAAAGAAAATTTATCAAATGATTAGGCTTTGCAAGCCATTAATAAAAGAAAATTCATTATTAACTTATAATAAAATTTTGAAATCTGGTTATATAGTGCAAGGTAAATATGTAAAAAATTTTGAAAAAAAATTACAAAAATATCTTAATATAAATAATGCAATTTTAGTATCAAGTGGAACAGCTGCTTTGCATTTAGCTTTAATTGTATTGGGGGTTAAAAAAGGTGATGAAGTAATAATTCCTTCATTTTCATATATTGCTACAGCTAACGTGGTTGAAATAGTAGGAGCAAAACCAATATTTATAGATATAAGCTTAAAAGATTATTGTTTAGATCCTAATAAAATTCAAAAATCTATATCCTCTAAAACTAAAGCAATTATGCCAGTTCACGAATTTGGATATCCTGCTGAAATAAAAAGTATTTTAAAAATTGCTAAAAATAATAATTTATATCTAATAGAAGATAGTGCTTGTGGTTTAGGATCAAGTTACAACAATAAGAAATTAGGAACGTTTGGCAATATTGGATGTTTTAGTTTTCATCCAAGAAAATCAATTACCACAGGCGAAGGAGGTTTGTTAGTAACTAACAATAATACTATTGCAAATAAAATACGATCTTTGAGAAACCATGGAATTTCAATTTCAAATAAAAAATATGTTTTTGATTTAGTCGGATTTAATTATCGTATGACAGATTTTCAAGCTGCATTAGGAATAGATCAATTAAATTATATTGAAAAAATACACAATCATAAGAAAAAAATAGCCAAACTTTACAACAAATTCTTATCTCATATTAGTTGGGTTAAGTTACCTATTATTGAAAAAAATAAAGAAACCAATTTTCAATCATATCACATTCTTTTGGATAAAAATATTAAAAGAGATAAATTAATAAAATACTTATATAGGCATAAAATTGAAACAAACTATGGGGCTCAAGCAATACATATTCAAAAATATTTTAAAAATAAATATAAATTTGAAAATAACTCATTCCCTAATTCATATTATGCATATAAAAAAGGTCTTGTTTTACCGATAGGTTTGCATGTTACTGAAAATGATGTAAAAAAAATAGCAAAGAAATTGGAGTCTTTTTTATGAAATTTAATAATAATAAACTCTATAAATCCCATGGAAATGGTTCTATTAATTTAAAAAAATTCAAGAAAATTGGCAGAAATGTTATTTTTGAAAAAAATGTTTTAATATTTCATTCTGAAAATATCAGCATCGGTGATAATGTATATATAGGTCACAATTCAATAATTAAAGGTTATTATAAAAATCAATTAATAATTGGAGACAATACTTGGATAGGGCAAAATTGTTTTTTGCATAGTGGAGGAGGTTTAATTATTGGTAAATCTGTAGGAATAGGTCCTTATGTTAAAATTTTAACTGCCAATCATGATTTAGAAAATAAAAACCAACCAATAATTGATAATAAAATTGAATTTAATAAAGTAATTATTAAAGAAGGTTGCGACATAGGTATCGGGTCAATTATTCTTCCTGGAGTTAAACTAGGGATAGGTTCGGTCATAGGAGCAGGAGCAATAGTTACTAAATCTGTTAAAGATTACTCTATATTTGCTGGAAACCCTGCTAAAAAAATTAATATTAGAAATTGATTAATTCGATAAAATGGATTCAAATCAAATAACAATTATCATCCCATGCTATAATGAAGAAAAAAATATAGAATTATTATTTGAAAAAATAAAAGATAATTTAAAAAATATAACTGATTTTGAATTTAATTATCTTTTCATTGATGATGGAAGCTCTGACAACACTTTTCAGGTAATTGAAAAACTTGCCAATAAATATAATAATATACAAGCAATTCAATTATCTAGAAACTTTGGAAGTCATATCGCAATAAGTGCTGGTGTAGAAAATGTAAAACAATCTAATTCATTAATTGTCATATCAGCAGATTTGCAAGAACCTCCAGATATTATTATTAGACTTATAAAAAAGTGGTTAGAGGGATATGAAGTAGTTTGGACTATAAGAGAAAAAAGATCACAATCATTTATGGGGAAAATTTTTTCTAATATGTTCCATAAATTATTTTTAAAAGCTTCGAATTTTAATAATTATCCAAAAGAGGGCCCTTCAGCTTCATTTTTACTAGATAAGAAAGTATATTTAAATTGGAAAAAATTCAGAGAGTCTAATAGAATGATTTTTGGAATGATAGCATGGATGGGTTTTAAGCATACTTATATTAAATATTTACAAAATTCTAGAATGTCTGGAAAGAGCTCATATACTTTCTTTAAATTGATTAAATTAGCTATAGACTCTTTTGTTTCATTTTCTTTTGCTCCAATAAGAATTATATCTTACATAGGCATTATTATTAGTATTTTAAGTTTTGTATATGCTTCTTTTCTTATATTTGAAAAATTTTATTTTGATGTAATCATAACTGGTTGGACTTCTCTAATGGTCATCATTCTTATCCTTGGTGGTGTGCAGTTGATAACACTTGGGATCATAGGAGAATATGTTTGGCGCGGAGTAGAAGAATCAAGAAATAGACCACTATATTTAATTTCCAAAAAAATTAATTTTGAAGAAGATACAGAAAATAAATAATACTTGATCTATTTTGTTGCTTTAATACCAATTACACGTTTTGTAGTTATAAAAATTGAATTATTTTCAAAAAATTTTTTAATTTCTTTTATAAAATTCTTATTTAATTTTTCATCATATAAATTATAAGAACTCCAATAAGCATGCAAAGAATCTACGGAAACATATTGAAGTGGATTTATAAAATATAGTATATCAAACTTATTAAAAAATTTTTTTACAAATTTATGACTAGTATTTTCCATAAAATGCGATGCTTCTGTCTCTAAAGGAACTGAAATTCCTTTTAGCTTGTAATGAAATTTTTTTAATTCACTATTATTTTTATGAGAAGGGCCACAAAAAAACAAAACACCCCCGGGTTTTAGCGCACTCCAAAGAGTTTCTATAATTTTTTCACAATTATTGGAATAATATAAAGAGTAAGAACTTATAATTCTATCAAAAGTATTTTCTTCGATATGATTATCTAGATCATCAATTTTAGAACATAAAGTAGTTATTCTGTCATTTAAACCAAGTCTTAAAGATTCTTTATTTAGTATATTTAAAGCTTCACTGGATATATCTACTGAGAGAATTTTTCCAAATTTTCCTATAATTTTTGCAATTGGGATAGTTTGCTTTCCTGTTCCACAACCAATATCAATAACAGACATTCCTTTGTCCAATGATAAATTATTAAATATCCATTTATTTAAATCATTTCTGCCATATTTATCATGACTAAATATTCTATTTACTAAAGCTTCTGCATTAATATTGAATTTTCCATCTATGTTCATTTTATAATTTTCCAGAACGATAAATTGATAAGTGATTAGACAAAGATTCATCAAATTTCTTTTTTTCACTTATCGTTAAACCTTTTGTACAATTTTGAAAAAAATATTCTAGCTTATCATTTGGAGACGAATCATCTTCAGCCCACCAAAACGGATGTGTTAATAATTGCAAAATTGATTTTTTAGGACTTTTTAATTTAGGAAGAGGATTCCCTTCTCTCCAATTACCTTTAGAATCAGATAAATACCAATCCATTAATTCTAATGAATATGCGTTTATTCTATTACCTACATAAAGCGAACCTTTACATAATTGAGGTAGTGGTCTGTGAAATGATATTGAGTATATATCTTCAGAAATTATATCTTTTAATAAATTGGCTTGATTATTCATTTCATTGATGAATTTATCAACATTAATTTTATTGTTGTTATCTCTAATGCCAAAGTTAAAATGTAATCCTATTTCATGATCTAAATTTTTAATATACAAAATTTTTTTTTTATCTTTTATTGAGTAAAAAGGGCTATTAGTCATTATCATAAAACAAGATGATATTCCGTATTCTTGCTCTATCCTTGCAATTTTTATAGCACTATCAAGACTTAAATCTATATCATGTCTAAGAAGAATAATTGGCTTTTTAAATATACTATAATTGATAAAATTTGGCACTTCTTTAAAAAGTTTAGCATGCCAATTTTCTTTTATAACAATTAATATTTTTTTGTAATAATTATAGCTAAAATTAGTAGAACAACTACTTTTCATAATATATCAATTATTCCCAAAAAATTTATAATATGTTAGTTTTTTCATAGATTTGATATATTTTCCCTTGCAGTTGTGTTCCAAAAACAATCATAAAATGAACTGAAAAGGATTAAGTCCCTTGTTGATAAAAAAAACTCATGTTTTTTTGTAAAAAGCTATAAAGTGCTTATTCACTACATCGTATATTTTAAATATGTCTATTTTAAATGAATAAAATATATATCATTTTATTATCAATAGTTCATTTATTTTCTCATTACCTACCCTTTGAAAGGAAATCAATAGGAGTAGACTCCTATGCTAATCTATTGCATTTTAAGGGAAGTGAAGGCTTTAGTGTGGTAGATTATTTTAGTTATAGTTCAGATAGATCTATAAATTTTATTTTTTTAGATCTACAAAATTCTATTATTAATGCTAATACAAAATGATAGAAGTATGAAAAGTCAAAAAATTAATCAAATAAGGGAACGCATTGATTTGTTTTTAGAAAATGTAGATAATAAAAAACATATAGAATTAACTATAAGTGAAATAAAAAAAGTTAAGTCACAACTATTTTCTTTTAAGGCTTTGTATGAATCATTTCATAAAAATACTAAGTTGGATTCTAAGAATAATTTTTTTAATCAGTTCTGATTTATCCAATCTCTTTTTTTTCAAAAAGATCAATAATTATAATTAGAAATTTATTTATTGTTTAAATGAATAAAATCTTAATTACTGGCGGTGCAGGATTTATAGGAAGTCATTTAGTTGAGTACTTTTTAAATAAAAATTATATTGTGCATATTTTTGATAACTTTCTTACAGGATTTAAAAAAAATATTCCAAATAACAAAAAATGTTTTTTTCACAAAGTGGATGTAAATAACTTCGAATTAATTTCTAAAATTATGATTAAAGAAAAATTTGATTTTATATATCATTATTCTGCAGTAGTTGGAGTTAATAGGACACTAAAAAATCCTGATTTAGTTTTAAATGATCTTGAAGGGTTAAAAAATATTTTCAATCTATCAGTTATAACTAATGTAAAAAAAATATATTATTCTTCTTCATCTGAAATATATGGTGAACCCATTCATTTGCCTCAACATGAAAATACAACTCCATTAAATTCAAGATTACCGTATGCAGTAATAAAAAATGTTGGTGAATGTTTTTGTAAAACATATAACTATAAATATGGTTTAAATTTTAATATATTTAGATTTTTTAATACTTTTGGGAGAAGACAAAGCAAGGATTTTGTTATTTCAAAATTTTTATACCTAGCAAAAAATAACTCTGATATTACAATTTATGGCAATGGAAAACAAACAAGAACATTTTGCTATATAAGTGATAATATTGAATCAACTACAAGTAAATTATTAGAATCAAAATTTAATAATCAAGTTATTAATATAGGTAGTGACATCATTTATAGCATCAATGATGTAGCTAAGAAGATTATTGAAATAACTGGCTCAAAATCAAAAATTATAAGACTAGCACCTTTAAAAGATGGTGATATGACAAGAAGGCAACCGGATATAAAAAATATGAAAAAAATTCTTGGTAAAAAACTTATTACATTAGAAGAAGGATTAAAAAAAATTATAAAAAACTGAATTTAGTTTTTTTTACCATGAAGTAATTTTTTTTATTATTATTTAAGATTAATTTTTTATTTTATCATAGAAAAATTATTTTTTAATGTTTCTATTGCTGGATGGACATCTTTAATGGTAGTTGTTTTGTTTTTAGGAAGTATTCAGCTCATCACACTAGGGATAATAAGGGAATATATATGGAGAGGTGTGGACGAATCTAGAAATAGGCCTCTATATTTAATTTCTAAAAAAATAAACTTTGACTAATAATTATTCATCACCAAAAAATTTATAATAAGTTATTGGATGAAAAAAATTTAATTTAGATAAAATCTTTATAGGTATTTTAAAAAACTTAATTATGTCATAATTAGTATTATAATCTCTAAAAGTTTTCGTTTTTTCAATATTAAATTTTTCATACTGCTCTAAAGTTAAACCAAGTCTTTTGATACATAAATCAATAACTTTAGGATCTTCAATTGTATAAACTTTTTTAATTCTTTCCAACGCATCTGACCTATCCATTTGTTTTGATCTTACTAATGCTGAATAGTTAAATTTTCTAAAATCTATGTTAAATTTAATTCTTAAAATATTTGCCATTAAGCTCTGATAAAGATCATCATAATAATGAGCTCCAGTATTTATCCAATCAAATTCTTCTTTAATTATATTTTCTGCTTCTTGTCTGTTATAATTATAATAATATAGGATTGGAACCATCTTTATTCTTTTATAAATTGTGTAATAAAGAATATGCTTAACTTCTAAATTAAAACCAGGATTATTTGGTGACCATTTTCTTAATTTTACTGTTCCATGTTTTTTAATTATAGATTTTAAATACTTCCCATCTAAATAATTCCACTCTAATGGAGCTATGCCCTCAGTTCTAAATGAAGTTCCGCTTAAAATATATTTAATATTTTCTTTTGTAGCTGTACCGTATAATGCATTAGCAATGCCCAAATCTGTACCAACCTCTAAATCAGGTACAGATGCTTTTAGTGTTGCGATTTTTATATCTTTTGATTCTCTCCAATCAGAAGTAATTGTTCTAAGTTCCACACCTGTTTTTTCAAGTGCTTTTTTCATATTTAGTCCTGAAACAGGATTTCCAAAACCATCATTAAAGTGAACAGCAAGAGGTCTTAGTCCATATTTTTTTACCAAATATAGTGTGAAAGTACTATCTCTTCCCCCACTCAAACCAACAATACAGTCGTATTTGCCCTTGCTACCATCTTTTTTAATTTTTTCAATTATGTCTAGAAATTTATCATTAATTGGAAAAAGTTTATCTAAGATGTCATGAGTTTTACAATAGTTACAAATGCCTTTTTTATCAAAACTTGTTCCTGAGACACTTTCGTCAATAATACACCTATTGCATATTTTTAATGCCATATTTTAGTTAATTTATTTGTTAAGTTTTAGAATAATATTTTTTTTTATATAGCATTTCTCCAATTTGTGTTCCTTTACCCCTTGCGAAAATGTAGCCTTACTCACAATATTGGAGTCTGAATTTGGAGATAGAGTTAAATTAACAATAAATGATTTAAGGGGGGTAGAAAAGAAAAGTGAAATATATCATATTACAGAAAGTGATATGTATTTGTACTCAGCTTACACACCATTAGTGGAAGAGATCACGAGTGTTGTTGATAAAATACGAGAAGTATTTCCAAAGGCTGTGCACGTAGCTGGCGGACCACATATTAATTGTTTTCCAGAAGAGAGCGAAAAATATTTTGATTCTGTTGTTTTTGATGATGGCGAAAAATCAATAGTTAGTTTAGTTAATGATTTTAAAAAATCTCAATTAAAACCTGTATACAAACAATTAGATAAAATTCTATATAATGATTATCCCACTGCGAATAGAAAGTATCTGACAACTCGAGCTGTAGTCGATACAGGAGTAATGAGAGGAAAAAATATCGATTTAAAAGGAGCTTCTGTGATATTTTCTAGAGGCTGTCCTTTTAAATGTGTTTTTTGTGCCAACCACCAATATGGTAGAATATATTATCGAACTGCAGCTCAAGTATCGGAGGAAGTTGAATATCTGAAAAAGGAATACAAAATAGAAGCTCTGGCTCTAAGAGATGATAATGCGATACCTTTAAAAAAGAGTATAGCAATACCTTTTTTGGAAACAATGGGTCAGTCAAATATCCTATGGCGGGGGCAAACACGTACAAATGATATCCGTCCTGAATGGGTGAAACTTGCAAAAGAAGCTGGATGTGTTGATTTGGCACTGGGAGTAGAAAGTGCTTCTCAAAAAGTTTTAGATATAGTTGATAAAAAAACAGATATCATAGAAACCAAAAAGTATATTCGTCTTTTAAAAAAGACAGGGATTGTCGTTCGGATGCATATAATCATGGGACTCCCTGGCGAATCAAAGAATATTGTACAAGAAACGTTGGATTTAGTTGATGACACTAATCCTGATTCAGTTTTATTATTATTACTATGTCCAATGCCAGGAACTCCTTTGTATGAAACACCTGAAAGATTTGGTATAAAACTAAAGAGTACAGGTTGGCGAAATTTTCAATTGCTTTTTGGCCGTCAAGATGAAAATGAATTACCTGCAATTTCTTTTGAATATGAAAAAGATACACCTTTGGGTAAATCATTGAGTAATCAAGAGATTCTTTCAAATTATGTGGAACTTCAAGAAATTTTCCGAAAAAGAAATTTGAATTTTTAGAAACAAGAAAAAATAGATGTTTGAGAGGAGACATTGAAGGAATTTGAGAAAGAAGTAATATGACTTGTTGGACTTATCAACGGCGTTTTTATGGATTGGCTTGATCGTCGGGATTGTGCGGTTGTTCTTTGTAAATCAATTTTTCATCATTACGCAATCCTTTGCCAGTCAGGCTGTTTTCAACAGGCAAGAAATCAGAATGAAAACGTGACCCTTTGCTTGTCCATAACTGCATGTTATTCTTTGTTTTAAAATATTCTCTGATGGGTCTCAAACCAGTCTTGTCCAATAATATATGTGTCAAACAACCATGAATAATGTTTTTCGATTTTACATAAAAACTTATCATCTTATTCATCTTATCTTTATTTCTTGCAGATTCTCTAAGAAATCCATTTTTCAACCTTTCTTTCATCAAATCAGAAATAATTTTCTTTGCCTCCGGAAATGACATTTTTTTATCATCGCTAAGTAAGAGACTCAGGGAATCAACCATCCTGTTATAATCATGGGACCAGTTTTTACGAGTTAATAATTCAAAATAATCACCACTTGAAATAAGCGGTAAATCAGGATGACGACCCCTGATCAGATACAAGCAATCTATGAATTTGGATTTACCGTTGATAGCAATTGTATAGTTATACAATAACTCGCAGATATTATGATCAATAATAGTTGAAGCATCGTGGGCAATTTCAAGTAGTTTTTTAAGCGCTCGGTTAAATATGAATCAAAAATTGTCTTCCAAAGATCTGAATACATGGCTATTTTCTCATATGAAATTTCAAAAAGGAGAAAAAGTGTTAGATTTAGGTTGTGGAACAGGAAAACAAACTCATAAAATTTCAAATCTTATAGGTAAAAAAGGTAAGGTGTGTGCCGTAGATTTATCAAAAGAATCTATAAAAAAACTATCAGAAAAATCAAAAAATACTAATGTAAATGCAATAGTTGATTCATTTGATAACATTGATACTATTTTAAATAAGTTAAGATTAAATTTTAACACTGTAATATCTACTTATGCTATATACTATTCATCCAAACCTTTAGACGTATTAAGCAAGGCATCAAAATATTTAAAACCTGGAGGAAAATTTTATATAACTGTTCCAACAACACCGCATGGAATGATAAATTTTGTCTCAAAATATACAAAAATACCCAAAATTGTAATAGATTCAATTAACATTGGTAATGCAGTTTTAGTTCCGTATTTTAAAAAAAATTTTATAAAAATAAAAATTTATAGGTTTAATAATATTATAAAATTTACAAATTTTAATGATTTTTTTGAATTTTATAAATCAACTACATATTATGACTCAAAAATTAAAAATGAAATTTTACGTGATTTTGAAAAACACATTAATATACATAAATTTAAAAAATTTGAAAAGAAAGCTATCTTAATAGAGGCTACAAAAAAATTTAAATAAAATCTTAGCAAAAATATTACATCATATATTTTTTTTCCACCAATAACCGCTAGTGATTTTCTTCACGATTGGAGGAATGCCAACATCAAGAAACGAAAATTGAAAGAGGAAATTACAGTCCTGAAGAAAAAATTTAATGAAATGGGTTATATATTTCTATTATTCTTTTCCTTTTTGATTTTTTTATACCATATGATTCTCTACGCAAGGATATAAGCTTCCTAGAGGACAAATACGACGATAATTTTTACAAATTAAAATTAATTTGCGTGTCTCAATTATGATTCAATTTATTTTGTTTTTATGATAAAAGAGTGCAAGAAAGAAAGGAAATTATTAGTGCTCATTGGTACTCGACAACCTTGCCAAGGTTGAAGTCGAGGGTTCGAATCCCTTCGCCCGCACCAAAAACTGCGGTTTTTTCACTTCATAAATTTTAGGTATTAAACAAGGTATTAAACTTTTTAATAAAAAAACTACTAACCCACTAGTTTTTTGTTTTTTCATTAATGTTAAAATACATTTAAAATATAATTTAGATCCTTTAACAAACTTATATAATTTACACAATTTGATATTTCTATTCACTATGATAGTATCAATTTGTTCTTTCGGCGCACTTTGTAAAACTGCACGCCAGAGCTTCCCTAGGTTTTTTAAGTGTAATGAATTGAAAAAATTAATTATTTACTCATTAATTGCACTAACGTATCAACTTTATTTAAGATTAATGGTAAGTTAAACTAATAAATATGTCTTTAGAAAAACATACAAAAATAATTTTTGAAAATATTAAATTAGAAAATAATATAGATTTTTTTAAATTATGGAAAGAAACATATAAAATAATAAATCCTTCTAAATCTTTAGATTTAAATAATATGCTCACTGCAATTAGAATTAATAAAAGCTTCTATCTTTGTAAATATTTTATTTTTACTAAAGATTTAAAAGGTGATTTTTTAGAGTGCGGTGTTTTAAAAGGCTTTTCTAGTTATTTATTAAGATCATTAGAAGATCAATTATTTAAAGACAATATTTATAACTATTTTCTTGTAGATAGTTTTGAAGGTTTAAGTGATTTTTTAGATGAAGATAAGTCTTTTAATCCGGATATTATTCAAAATAAAAAAGGTGATTTGAAAGCTAATATTGAAGATGTTGAAATTCTTTTTAAGCAATTTAATAACGTGAACATAATTAAAGGATGGATACCTAAAGTTTTTGAATCATTAGATGAGAACAACAAATATAAATTTGTTCATATAGACGTTGATTTATATCAACCTACATTTGATACTTTAAATTATATTTATGATAAGGTTGTCAAAGGAGGAATTATAATTACCGATGATTATCGCAGCCCTTCATTTCCCGGCAATCAAAAAGCTTGGGAAAAATATTTTAATTCAAAAAATATTCGTTCATTGAGTTTGCCAAGTGGTCAAGCAGTTGTAATAAAAGAATGAAACATTAAAATGTTTAAAAAAAAAATTATCTTATTATCCTAACTTTATTTTTTGTTTTTATATTTAAAATAATATATTTTAATTATTCTGTCGTTGCGATTGATGATGTAAGTTATACATCATTGTCAAGTAATTTATTTAAAAGTTTTAAGTATACTGTTGATGGGATTACAAATCATACGCAATTTCCCCCAGGTTATCCAATTATTATTGGTCTTGAAAAGTTTGTTCTTATTCAATGGAATAATGTATTCTTATTTAATTACTTAATTATTGGAACTTTTAATGCTTTAATAATTTTTTATATCTTTAAAAAAAATTTTAATAAGTTTTATAGTAATCTTTTTTTTCCATTTTGTTTTCTTTTCCCGACATTCATTACAAGTAGATTAACATTGGATTCATCAACAGAATACATATTTAGTTTTTTCATTTGGCTAGGAATTTTCTTTTTTTTTGAATCTTTGCTAAAAAAAAATAATATTAAATTTTTATTAATAAGCAATATTTTATTTTCCATTTCCTATATATTAAGAGAAGAAGGATTGGTCATTTTTTTATGTTTTATTTTTATAAACTTACTAATACTCAGAAAAACATTTTTTAAATTTAAAATATTTTTAATCTATTTTTTTCCAATTTTGCTATTTATTTTCCCATATATCATTTATCTTTATTTAAATTTAGGATTTTTTACATTGTCGGGTAAAGAATCTGCTTTATTTGCAGAAAATATTTCAAGAATAGAAAATCCTGATTTATGGCCAGAAACAGCATCTATATTTAATTTTAATTTTGTAAATAGTGATTTTATTAACCTAACATTTAACAAGATTAATTATTTAATAGATTTATTAATATCTCCAAATTTCATTAATCCAATTATGTATGTTGGTATAATTTTATTGTTTATACAAATAATTTTAAAAAAAATACTAATTAGGGATCTTAATAAATTACTATTTTTAATATTTCCTACATTAATTTTATTGTTTTTATTAACGTTTAGATATTATCCAGTGGCAAGAGCAATTTATGTTTTTCTTCCAGTTTTCGTAATATCATCCTTTATTGGCCTAAACCAATTTTTATTCTTTTATATAAAAAAAGGTTTTCATAAGTATATTTATTTTTTTATTTTTGTTTTTTTTATAATATCAATTATTTTTCCACTAAACATGGAAGTTAATATTAGTAATCCAATTTTATATGTAAAGTCAATGAAGTTAATTGAAAAAGACATAAAAAAAGGAGAATGTGTTTTTGCTAGAGACAATGATATATTAGAATATTATTTCCCTAATATTAGAATTATAAAGCAGTTAAATTCAAATAATAATGACATTATTATTAAAGATTGTATTCCAAAATATTTATTGTTAAGTAACATTGAGCATGTATCATTACCAAATATGACGAAGTTTGAATCAGAAAATATGAATTTTCAAAATATATATATTAATAATAATAATTATATTTATGTTGGAGAATTAACCAGAAAGAAATATAAAGTTAATACTTATAAAATAAAAAATTGATGACAAATAAACTTTTAGAGCATTTCTCCAATCAAATCACAGTCATCTAAGTAAATTTTCTTTATTTTTTTTATTTTTAATAATATTTTTTTTAGTCTTAGATTGGCTTTTTTTTCAATAATAGTTTTATCCTCTATTGATATTTTTCTTCTTATCAACAACATTAATTCTTTTATCATATGGGTTTTTTTTACAAAAAATTCTTCTTCAAAAAAACAATAAATTACTAAATCTCGGTGAGTCTGGCATATTATCCACGA